>BNJS01003915.1_pt1:0-275000 | contig 391157 bp, 423 predicted proteins | sample 8540461 | NCBI WGS metagenome assembly BNJS01 (sample SAMD00202454, study PRJDB9452) | human saliva metagenome | isolation source: human saliva | place: Japan
CGAACATGGTAATTAAGGATTTTTCTTGCTCCATAATATTCTGTTCAAATGTATATATATTACTATTTCTTAATTGTGTTGTAAAAGAACAACCCAATAAGTTGTAATGATATTATATTAACTAATACATATACTATTACGAACTTAGTTCGGATTGATGAAAAGAATCTTTTCTTAAATTTCTTACCGAAAAAACTCATTACTCTTCACCTATAAAGTAACCTACACCTCGACGTGTCATTATATATTCAGGTTGCGATGAATCATCTTCTACTTTTTCACGCAATCTTCTCACAGTCACGTCAACTGTTCTAACATCACCGAAGTAGTCATATCCCCATACTGTTTGTAATAAGTTTTCACGTGTTAAAACTTGTCCTCGGTGTTGAGCAAGATAATAGAATAAATCAAATTCTCTGCGTGTAAGATCAATTTCCTCACCATTTTTCTTAATAACATAAGCTTCTGGATAAATAACAATATCTTTAATCACAAGATCACTACCATTTTTCTCTTCCACAATCTCTTCTTGTTGCTTAGTCACGCGACGAAGATTTACTTTAACCCTAGCCATAAGCTCACGTGTTGAAAATGGTTTAGTTACATAATCATCAGCTCCAAATTCTAAACCTAAAACCTTATCTATCTCACTATTTTTTGCCGTTAGCATAATAATTGGAATATTCTTTTTAGCACGTACTTCCCTACATACTTCCATTCCATCTTTTTTTGGCAACATCAAATCTAGTAAAATTAAATCAGGATTTTCATTAAAAGCAAGTTCTACTGCTTTCTCTCCATCATTAGCGACTATTACATCATAGCCTTCCTTTTTTAAATTAAAATCTAATATGTTAGCAATCGGCTCTTCATCATCGACTACTAGTATTTTATATTCTGCCATTTTCTTCCTCCTTAGATTTACACTAGGAAGTGACTCAAAAAAATCGTGATTTCATAGAAATCAATTTTTTAGAGTCACCCCCGCAAAGTTTATTAGATGTCTAAAAAGCTTTTATAAAGCGAATTTAGATATCAATAAACCACTGCGTCTATGAGTTCTCATATACACTCTGTTAAAATTTTGGACTTTTGGATCAGCCCCTCTTCACTATATTTTTTTATAAAAAAAATACTTTAAAAGTACACTTTTTATTTATTTAAAATAGTTTATATAATATATTCTTGCACCGCTGTAAGAATATATATAGCTAACTATATTATATCATTTTTGATAAGTTACAACTTTACGCAAACGATTTAATAATAGGAATATTATGACACCTAAAATATCAATGGACGCAACTCAAAAATCATGATTCCAGTGAAATAATATATACCCAAAATTCTGGACACATATATATTTAGTTTAAACAAGTGTATGGCATCCTGTATTGTACAAGTAGCATCCCTTTTTAAAATAAAGAAACTTATCTCTTGAACTATTATTCTATTGTATATCTCCTAATTTCTCTTTAGCTCTCTATATTTTTTTAATATAGCTTTTTATAAAAAAATTCAAAAATTAACATTATATGGATTTTTATTCAAATTAGATATTACGGTATCACTAGTAAGAAGTGCATTAAATTGATTTTCTAATTCTTCTATACGTTCTTCAGAAAAATTACTCAATATATTTACTTCAGCTAAACTAAAATCCTTATATTCACCCGATAAGAAACTTTCATCTTCTTTTTCTCAAAACTCGCATCAAATGATTTCTTATATATATCTAAAAAACTCTTAATACCATGCATCCCTGCTCCTTTAACTATAATTTCATCCCCCACATAATATCCAATAGAAAGCAACTCAGATATACGAGTAAATATATCATACTCAGAAACTACTCTTTTTACAGTTCCTGTAAATGTAGCCTTTTTTATCGCAGTTTTCTTTACATTTCTAAGATACTTTTTCATACGAGTAACATATAGTTCTCCATCAGTCTCTTTGTCCATAAAAATATCTATTCCACCTATCAAATATATCGGTGCTGCATTAAAAACTACACTTTCTTTTACATCATACTCAATCGCAACTCGCTGCGCAATACTTCCACCTAAAGAATGACCGGTTAAAATGATATTATTCCCATATTTTTTCTTCATACGTGTGTAAAATCTATAACACGAAGTTAGATGCTCTCCTTGACCCAAACATATACCAACTACATCAGCATACATATCTTTTTGTCTATCAAAATAAAAATTTGTTCCTGTATAAGCTAAAATATAATTTTTCTTCAACAGTATTTTTCAAATAATGTACCACTACTTCCTGTTTTTCATCATAAAAACTAGTTACATACTCTAACTCTCCTGGAAAACTACCTACCGTTTTTTTGAAGATTAACATATTCTTGTATCATCCTTTTAGGAATCTTGATTTTTGTCCATTGCTTCTATATGATACACAATAAACGATGCGTAACTTGATACTTCAAACAATCTATCCATTACCACTCGCCCTCACTATCTTATTCTTATTTAGTATTTTATCATAAACAATATATTTTTTTCTTATTTTTTATGTTATAAATATTATTCTATAAGGTTATATTTTTCAATTTTTTAATTTTTTGAAGAATCAAATCATAATTGATTGTGATTTTTCATTTAGTTATTTAAAACAATATATTTTTGATATAATAATTATATAAATTATAGTTAAAATCTTACAAACTGTATAATTACTACAAATTGTGAATAATCTAAACTCTATTAGGAGGCTAATTATGAAAATTTTACTTGCTTATTCTAGTAAAACAAAAAACACAAAAAAAGTAGCTGAAGCTATTTATGAGCAAATAAAAAATCAAGCCGAGGTAGATTTACTCGACATAAAAAAACAACGAAAAATAGAGAAAGACTATGATTTCTATATTTTAGGTGCCTGGACAGATAAAAACTAACGCAAATAAAAAAATATGCAACGTTTTGTCGATCAACAGGAAATACATGGAAAAAACGTAGCTCTATTTTTAACTTGCGGGGTGCCTCGTGAACATTATCACGCTGATGATTCAATAAATAACTATATTGCATTCATGGAAGAAAGAGACAACAAAATTCATGAAACATTCGTCTGCCAAGGTAAAGTGGATCCCAAGGTTATGATAGTTTTTCAAAAATTCTTGCCTGGCATGACCCAAACTTTATCCATAAAGTTACACCGGATCTTGTTGACATGGTTAAAGAATCTAAAAACATCCAAACCAAAAAGATTTAGAAGACGCACAAATTTGTTTTTAAAAAAACTTATTAGAACATAAAATAACTCATGCAACAGTATAAACATTAGCATAAAACAAAAAGGTAGTTATCCTCTATAAAAGGGATATCTACCTTTTTTTCTGCATATCTTTCATAAATAATTATTTTCACTATAAAATAAAAATTAAAAACCAACTCTTTAAATAGTGAACTTTTTTCGTTAATTAGGATTTTTTTACAGTATATATTAGCTAAATTATTTTTAATTAATATATATATCTTTATAAGGTTGCATAATATTCTTATTATCTCAGAAAACCTTAATAATATAGTAATTTATCAAATATAAAATTTACTTAACAGTTATAATTTCTATCCCCATTATATATGATATACCCTAATATTAAATATTATTATTTTACTATTACTATAAAAATATTTTGACTTTTTAGTATATAAGGTTGTAAAATAAACCTAAGTGATATGAAATCATATCATCAAATTCAATATAATGGAATTTCGCTGAAGAAATTCTTAGGAGGAATTATGATAAAAAAAGAATTTAGTAGCCTTTTAAAGAGCAAAGGGTTAAAAGCTACCATGGCTACCGTTCTTCTAGTTCCTGTTTTATATTCAGGAACCTTCCTAAAATCCGTTTGGAATCCATATGACAACACCGGAAATATGAAAGTCGGAGTTGTTAATCTAGACCAAAAAGTAGATTTTAATGGAAAAACTCTAGAAGTCGGGAATTCAATGGTCAATAAACTAAAAGATAACAAAAAAGTAAATTGGCAATTTGTCGATAAAGATACAGCTGATAAAGAATTACGTGAAGGAGACTACTATATGGTAGTTACCATTCCAGAAAATTTTTCTAAAAACGCTACATCTTTATCAAATGATAATCCTGAAAAAATGAACATCGACTTTACTACCAATTTTACGAAAAGTAAAAACGGTGAAAAAATCATGGAAACTGTAGCGAGTAACCTAACAAATACAGTTGAAGATCAAGTTGTAAAAACTTATACAGCTACTTTATACGGTAAATTTTCTGAGATTGGCGAATCTCTTCACAAAGCAGCCGATGCTTCAAATACGTTAAACAATGGACTTGGTCGTCTTAGTGAAGGTGGTCAAAAACTCGGAAGTGGTATCAACCAACTTGCTGATGGCTCTGGTCGACTTTCTAATGGACTTGGTCGCCTTAGCGATGGTGGTCAAAGACTTAGCAACGGGATTAACCAACTTACTGATGGTTCTAGTCGTCTTTCTGATGGACTAACTCGTCTTAGCGATGGTGGTCAAAGACTTAGTAGCGGTATTAACCAACTATCTGAAGGATCATGGCGTCTGACTGCCGGACTTTATCGTCTTAGCGATGGTGGTATAAAGCTCGGTAATGGAATTAATGAACTTGCTGATGGTTCTAAACGTCTAACTGATGGACTTTCTCGTCTTAACGATGGGGGAGCTAAACTTGGTAATGGAATCAATGAACTTTCTAATGGTTCTAAACGTCTAACCGATGGACTTTCTCGTCTTAGCGATGGCAGTTCTAAACTTGGTAATGGAATTAACGAACTTTCTAATGGTTCTAAGCGTCTAACCAATGGACTTTCTCGCCTTAGCGATGGGGGAGCTAAACTTGGTAATGGAATCAATGAACTTTCTAATGGTTCTAAACGTCTAACTAACGGACTAACTCGTCTTAGTGAAGGCGGACAAAGACTTAACAATGGAGTTAACGAACTTGCTGATGGTTCTAAACGTCTGAGCGCTGGGCTAACTCATCTTAGCGAAGGTGGATCTAAGCTTGGTGATGGAATAGCTCAATTACAAAGTGGAGCCGGAAGATTATCAGATGGGCTAAGCTCATTAAACGATAAAAAAGATGCATTAATCTCTGGTGTGAACGAACTAACTGAAGGTTCTAATAAACTTACTATAGGTTTCGATACATTCAAAGCTAAAAGCATTATGCTTACTTCTGGTTTCAATTCTTTATACAACGGAAGCAAAGAATTCCAAGCCGGACTTCTAAAATATACTAATGGTGTTCTTACACTTAACGAAAAATTATTAGCTAAAAAAGAAGATTTAGAAAAACTTAACGCCGGAAGTGCTACATTAAATAATGGAATTGATAGATTATCAGACGGTATTTCACAAATCAATTCTGGACTTGCAGCTAAAAAAGATGATCTTAATAGACTTACTTCAGGTGGAGCTGCATTAGGTGATGGGGTAGCTAAACTTTCTGAAGGCACTCCAAAACTTGTAGATGGAGCTGATAAGCTAAACACAGGATTAAACGCATTAAACGCTAACCTACCTAGCGATAGTGATTTAGCCACTAAGAAATCTAATCTAAACTCAACATTAGATAAACTAAAAGGATTAAAACTTACTTATAGAACACACTTCAATCCTCTTAACAATGCTTTTGCAGAATTAGGTTCTCAACTGGAATCTATAAAAGCTCTTGTAGATCGTATAGAAACACAATCTACTACGACTACTACAACTACAGCAGCACCTGCACCTGCTCCTACGGCTACTAATTTTTCAAGCTTAGAGCAAACATTATCATCAATGCAATTAACACCTGAGCAAAAAGCAAGTATCCTTGCCGCAGCTCGTAACGATGTTGCTGCTACACCAGCACCTGCAGCTCAACCAACCACTACCGTTCAAAATAGCAGCAGTAACAACAATAGTCAGATTAAAGCTGAACTTTCTTCAGCAGTCTCTAGCGCAAATTCAAAATATTCAAGTATGAAATATCGTGTAGGAAGATTAAATTACATCCAAACTCAACTTGATAAATTCGATGTAAATACACTTTCTTCTGAACTTGAGGGAACAATTAGCGGTTTTTCAAGCATTAAAGACGCTGTCGGTAAACTTTCTGCTGGTAGTGGTCAATTAAAAGCTGGTTTAACTATAATGAACGAAAAAACACCTACCCTTATGGCAGGATTCAATCAATATAAAGGTGGAGTAGATGCTACTGTATCTTCTCTAACAACAGGGGACTTAGCAAACGGACTTAACCAACTTGCTAGTGCAACTCCAAAACTTAAAGATGGAGTAACAAACTACACTAACGGTGTAAGTGCCCTTACTACATCAATGACTACAGGTGAACTAGCACAAGGTGTTGGAACACTTGCAGCTAAAGGAACTGAACTACAAGCTGGATTCGATAAATTAGGTGGTGGTATCAGCATAATGCACGAGAAACTTCCTGAGTTAGCTGGTGGTATTGATGCTTTAGTTAATGGAAATGCAAAAATCAATGCAGGACTTAACAAACTTCAAGCTAAACTTCCAGAATTAAGCATCGGTATTAAAGAGCTTGATAACGGTGGTAAAAAATTATATCAAGGACTAACTGATATGAAAGCTAAAGCTCCTGAACTACTTAATGGACTTAACAGCGCTAAAGATGGTGCCAAAAAACTTTCTAACGGACTAGCTGCTATGCAAGCTAAAGCTCCAGAGTTAATCAATGGAGTTAACGCTGCGAAAAATGGATCTGAAAAACTTTCTAATGGATTAGCTGCTATGCAAGCTAAAGCTCCGGAATTAATCAACGGATTGAATGCCGCGAAAGTTGGGTCTGAAAAACTTTCTAACGGACTAGCTGCTATGCAAGCTAAAGTTCCTGAATTAATTAATGGAGTTAACAGTGCCAAAGATGGAGCCAACAAACTTCACGGCGGATTAGCTGCTATGCAAGCTAAAGCTCCAGAACTACTTAATGGACTTAACAGCGCTAAAATCGGATCTGAAAAACTTTCTGGCGCTCTTACAATCATGCAAGCTAAAGCTCCGGAATTAATAGGAGGAGTGAATACTGCGAAAGTTGGGTCTGAAAAACTTTCTAACGGACTAGCTGCTATGCAAGCTAAAGCTCCGGAATTAATTAATGGAGTTAACAGTGCCAAAGATGGAGCCAACAAACTTCACGGCGGACTAGCTGCTATGCAGGCTAAAGCTCCGGAACTACTTAACGGACTTAATACTGCTAGAGCTGGATCTGATAAACTTTACAGTGCTCTTACAATCATGCAAGCTAAAGCTCCTGAGTTAATCGCAGGATTAGATAAAGCTAAAGATGGCTCTGGTTTATTAGCAGACAAACTTTCTAGCGGAGCTGATAGAATCACTTCAGCTAAAACTGAAGACAAAAATGTAGACATGATGTCTAACCCAATTAAAACTAATATTAGCGACATCTCAGAAGAAACTAGCTATGGTAACGCAATGGCTCCATTCTTCTTAGTATTCGGACTCCTAATCGCAGCTGCGGCATTTAACATCCTATTCCCTGCTCGTAAAGCAGAATATGGAGAGTCAACAAACAGTCTATTCACTTCAAGACTTGTATCAATGTCTACATTCGCAGCATTAGCTACACTTATCGAAGTTGTAGCGATGAAATTATTATTCGACTTTAGAATACAAAACTTCGGAATGTACTTCTTCGGACTAATACTTTCAGGTATCGTGTGTATGATAATAACACACTTCTTATCATACACATTCGGAAAAGTTGGTAATGCTATTAGTATCGGATTTGTAGCTTTACAATTCGTTCTAACTACACCACTATTCCCTAAAGAAATGTTACCATCTCTATACAGTGGATTGATTCCGTTCACACCTGTTTACTACGGTGACATGGCAGTTCGCCACGCTGTTCTTGGTGGTTTAACTGATGGAATTTACAACAACTCTATATTAATCTTAGTTGTTTTAGGAATAATATTCTTAACTCTTACTTACATCTCTTACAACAACAAGAATAATAAAGCTATTGTGAATTTAGCAAAATAATAAACAAAAATTCTAAGTAACATCAACATTTGTTACTTAGAATTTTCAGTTTGCTGACAAAACGAGTAAAATATCAATGCAAATATTGATATTTTGGTCATTTTTTTCAAAAAAATAAGCTATATTGCCGAGTATCAGTAGTATTAAGGGAGGATTATGCCTCTCTTAGTGCTATTATTTACATATTTTGAGTTCAACAAGACAACCAAGCGTACGACTGTACTTTTGACTTTTCCCTCTATATTATGCATATCTATATCCATGATTTTTATTTTTGAATCTGAAAAACTATGTTCTACTGTTTCTTTTTCTTCTTTATACAAACATCTCAATCTAGATTCATCATAATAATTTGTATTTCTATATCGTCTTATTATTTTTTTCTCATTAAAAATAGGCTGTTGACTCATACATAATTTTTCATTTATCTACAGCCTGTAAAGGGTGACCCAAAAGTCATAAATTTTTAAAAAAAGCGCATATGATAATTCATAGACGTAGTGGTTTATTGATATCTAAATTCGCTTTATAAAAAAACTTTTTAGATGTCTAATAATCTTTACGGAGGGATTCAACAAAATTGATTTCTACGAAATCACAATTTTTGAATAACTCCCATTCACTCTTTTTTTATAAAAAGGCTCTAGTTATCTTTATTGATATTAATTATCAATTATATCTTTTTTTATTATACTATATAGGTAAATTAAAAAAATAGCTTTAAGGTTTATTGTTATGAAAATATTCAAAAAAATATAGAGAATGTTCGGAAAATGAAGTTTTTAGATTCATTCCTAGATATTTAAATTTTCACATCGTTGTCCTTGTTAGAAGCACACCAGCAATAAAACTTCACTCTAGGTTGTCTTTTTTCAGAAACACAACTTCTTGTAGTTTTTCTATGGTGGGTGTTCTCTTGAGATAAACATTTTGTTCTCGCTTTTATTTGTGTATATACATTAGAAAAGATAACAACTCGGTTTTTATTATTTTTTTCTGAATTGCTATCTTTATATTTACATACTAAATTCTTCTTTTAATGCTTCTTACATTAATTTTTCCCACATTTATTTCTTTCTTTTTTTCTATAGTTATATGATATAATATCTTCAAAGGAAGGGCGAACGGTTGGGACATCGTCCACCCTTTTGGGAAATATTAAAGATTACTTACGCTTAGGGTTGCCGCCCTTAGCGTTTTTTCTTTTGCTCCTGAAAATATTTTTAAAATATCAATTATACCTTTAAAAAAATATTAACAATAGTTAAAAGATAAGTTAACTCTTCCATACTTCCACCCCCTTCACTTCCTATAATTAGGTAGTGTTCCTTTATCGGGTGTAAGCTTTTTCAAACTTACATATTCATTTTTAACACAACACCATACAAACACCAATAAAACACTTTTATTTTATATAAATATTTCTAAACTAAATAAAAAAATATCTGATTATCTCCCATTTTGTAAGAACAAAAGTCCATGTCTACATAATAAAAAAAGAAGGTTTAAGATTATTTTTAAATCTTACCTTCTCTCTTATTCAATCATCTAGCTACCTAATGTTATTACTTTATCTGCTAAGTTTTCGATTTTTCTCACTATTTCTATGAGTTATCATAATAACTGTAGATTCTTTTGTCTTTTAATATTATTTCCTCAATATCATCTGCCAACTTACTATCTAAATTAGCTGTACCTTCATCGATTATGAATACATCTTTTTATGATATAAACTTCTCGCTAGTCCTAATCGTTGCAACTGTCCACCCGATAAAGCTAAGTTTTTTTATTGTCTAGTATTGTATTTTCTTTTTTTCTTCTAAATTATCAACTACATCAACTAACTTACAATTTTCCAAAAACTTCTCTAAACAACTTGTCGTTATATTCTTTGTTTAAAATAATATTATCCTTGATCGATAAATTTAACAATTGTACTTTTTTTGATTCATCGTAGAAATCGCTGATTTAATATCGAATTGTTTTTAATTCTCTATTATCCCATTCTACACTACCTTCATAGTTCTTCAAATCACCATTTAAAATATTTATCAATGTTGATTTTTCCACTACCACTTTTTACCTTTTATTAAATATTTCTTGTTTTTTTCTCGAAAGTTAAATTAGGAAATTCTACCGTTTTTATCTGGGTAGTTATATTTAACATTAGAAACTACAATTTCCTTTATCTAATTTTTTTCGACTCTCGGTAAACTTTTTCTCTTCTTTAATTTCTGGGTACTTATTCAACAACTCATTTGCAGAAGCGAAATTCGGATATAGTTCGATTACTTTTGTCAATCCTCCAAAGAATTCCCCTGTATAACCTGATATCGCAAATATCATCGCAAATTCAATATACCCTTTATATGCGAAATATCCCGCAATAAAAATCAACGCGATTTGGTTACCTGCATTTAATGTCACATTCAATCCTTGTAAAGTCATAATAGATTTTTCTATTAACTTTTGCATTTTTTTATATTTTTTTGAACCCACATTTACAATTCTATCTAATAAATTCAACGCAGAGAAATTGTTTAGCATTTCTGAACTAGCCAGCGCATTCTCTAAATCCTTATTGAAATCTTCTGTAGACTTTTGAAATGTCTTTTGTCGTTGTTTTTATCGCTTTATTGAAATACTTAGGTAGAACCATCATTAATAAAGACAATGCAAGTGAGATAATAAATAACGTAATATTCACCTTAAGTAATACAATTGTTGAGATAACAACTAAAGATATACTGTAAATCGCAAATAAACAATTAGCCGCATATTGCTCAAACTGCTGAATATCAGTAGTATTTAAAGCTATACATTCTGCTCCATTATTGTGTTTCTCGTTATAGACTAACTTTTTTTCTTGAAATCCGCAATTGCTATTTTTTTCTAAGCCTTGTAGAAAAATTTTGAATCAATTTTTTTCAACGTATATCGCTCTGAAATAACCCAATGTATTTAAAACAACATATATCAACATAACTGCAATAGTCGCCGACACCATAAATCTTAAGTTTTTATCTACCGTCGCCTGGATAATCAAACTAAATCCATAAGACGTCGCAACCTGTGTTGCTGCACATAATACCGTAATAATAAATACTAGTATGCTATATTTTTTTGTTTAAATAATAACTTAAACATGCTCTTCACCTCTAACACTATATTTTTAAAAGTCTTTTTCTGACTTTTAAAAATATATTTATTATGTAAATTTTATCAGAGATAACAAATATAATCAATACAATTTATAGAAATTGTCACATTTTTATTTTTCTAATTTTCAGATTTTTAAAAGTGGATATTATTTTTACTTTAAAATAGTTTTCTAAAATGGATTTTTGTTCTTACACTTTTCACTTTGTAAAAACAAAAGTCCAAATACAAATAACGACCACCCCTGAAAAGGGGTGGTTTTCTCTTCGGGTATAACCCTTTGTTACTAACACGCACCTCAAGGCGCTGGCTTTCACATTCGTTCAAGCCCTATTGTATTTTTGACGCCCGCTACCCGTTAAACGGGCTTATCTATTTTTCTTATTTCCAAATGGATTTTGTATATTCTTTTTTTGTTGTCAATTTGTCTATTGAAATGTCATGCGTTTCTTGTTCTCTGATATATTTTCTTATTGTACTTTCATTCAAACCTACAGTACTTACATAGTATCCTTCTGCCCAAAATTTTCTATTCCCATACTTATATTTCAAGTTTGCATGCATATCAAATATCATCAGTGAACTTTTTTTCCTTTCAAATACCCCTATAAAACTTGATACACTATATTTCGGTGGTATTGATAACAGCAAATGTATATGATCTGGCATTATATGTCCTTCTATTATTTCCACTCCTTTATACTTACATAACCTTTTTATTATATCTACTATATCTCGTTTGTATTGATTAAATTCTATTTTTTCGTCTATACTTAGGGGTAAATACAATATGGTATTTACATAACCACTTTGTATGCGATAAACTATTATGTTTATTTGTCATAATTAAAAATCATCCTTTCTTTATTTTAGAGCTTGAACTACTCTTATTTTATCAAGAAAGGATGATTTTTTTCAATTGTTTAACTTTTTATCTCGCACCCGCATAGCGGGTGGTTTTTGTTTCGGAGACTTCGCCTCCTCAACTGGCTAAAAGCCATTAATAAAAAAACTCCAGATTTTTTTCCTCTGGAGTTTTTTGTCTATTCTTTTATAATTCTATAGTAAATTTTTTTGATGTTATTGCATAAACTATTAGATAGAAGATTGCGAAGACTACGATTGTCACAGCAAGCGCCTGTAAGAATATGCTACTATCTGTTATTAAGAATAATCTTAAGATTTTCTCGATAAATGGATATGCTACTATCGTATGTAGTGTCGCTATAATTAGCGGTGAGAAGAAGATTAACAGTACTTGTGATCTGATTGATTGTTTAATCTGTTTATCTGTAATACCTACTTTTCTCATAATTTCAAAGTTTCCTTTGTCTTCATATCCTTCTGAGATTTGTTTGTAGTACATGATTACCACTTGGCTTATTACGAAGATAAAGCTTATGAACACCCCGATGAATAGGAATGATGCGAACACTCCTCTGAATGTAAGTTTATTTTCTTCTTTACCTTCTATTTCTATACCACTTTGTTTTTCTAATTTTTTGAAGTTTTCAATTACCTTAGCTTCTTTAGTAGTGTCTTTAATATTGAAGGCAACATAGTTTTGAAGTGTAGGAGTTCCTGTTCCTATACTAATTCCTCTTTTTCTAACTCTTTACTACTTAACTCTGTTAGTTTTTGTAGCTAATTTAGTTGCTTCTTTTCTCATCTTTAACAACTACATAATATGTATCCATAATATTCGCTGAATCTGAACCGATTGTTCCTGGGAACTCTGCTAATTTTTTTCTTTAACTTTTATATTCAATTCCATTTAGAGAAATAGTTTGGTGATTGTATTCACCTTTTTTTATCAACATGTAAGAAAAATTTCATTACTTTCTAATGTTTTTATTTTTTTATTGGCAAATTTATTATAATCTTTCAGTTGTAAAACAACTATCATTTTTACATTAGCTAAATCAATCCCTAGATTAGATTCAAAATTAAATTTATCTTCAACTAATCTTCCTACCATAGGTAATGAATTGTATGATACTAGATCTTGTACTTCAGTTCCCGCTTCTTTAGCTGCTACTTTTACATTATTTTCGATTTCTTTTAGTTTATCACTAGTAGAATGATAACCCGCGATCATTAATTGTCTTGGGAATCTTTCATTATAAGATTTTTCCATACCTGCATATAACGCCGATGTTGATCCCATAGTTACAAGAACCATAGTAGATAATATACAGATATTCGCTAATCCTACTGCATTTCTCTTCATTCTGTATAATAAACCAGAAACGCTGATGAAGTTTTTAGGTTTATAGTAGAAATTTTTATTATTTTTCATGATTTTTAGTACTGTAATACTTACTGCCATGAACACTAGATATGTACCAATAATTACCGCAACTACCGCGAAGAAGAATACTGTTAATGCTTTAATAGGATTTTGTACAGTTTGGGCTGTGTAATAACCATAGCCGATTAATGCTAAACCGATTATCGCTAGAATCCATCTAGATTTTGGTTCTTTTTCACCTTTGTTCTCATCTTTTAATAAGGCTACAATTCTAAGCCTTGCAATTTTTATAACTGTATAAAGTAGTAATAAGAAGAATATTCCTCCGAATAATAATACTGAGAAAACTATCGCTATTGGTGTTATGCTGAACCCAAAGCTAACTCCCGCTGAGAATAATTTCAATAATACTAACAACATAAGTTTATCAAAAATTATTCCTAATCCAATTCCTAACACTATTGTAGTTACAGCGATAAAATATAGTTTCTAACACTAGAATTTTTCGCTATTTGTTTTTTCGTCATACCTAAAACAGAATACAATCCAAATTCTTTTTACCCTACGTTTTACTAAAAAAACTGTAAGTGTAAAAATAAGAATATTATAGAAAAAAATTGCTATAACAATTATCCCCAAACTTAATACCTGTTTTCGTAGCATCAATACCATTTGGAAGTTTGTTTAAATTATCCCCAAAAAGCTAGAGATGAAAGTATATAAAAACGACATTATTGTAAAAATTGTTGATAATACATAAGGTACTATAAATCTTTTATTTTTTACAAGGTTATTTAAAGCAAATTTGCTATAAAAGAAGCTCATCTTACTCACCTGCCTGCATTAAAGTTAACGTGTCATTAATTTTTTGGAACATCTCACTTGTAGTTGCATTTCCTTTTCTAAGTTCATGGAAAACTACCCCGTCTTTAATAAATAATACACGTTTAGCGCGAGCTGCTGTTTTCACAGAGTGCGTAACCATAATTATCGTTTGTCCTGCGTTATTAAGTTTTTCAAAAACTTCTAACAGTTGATCTGTTGATTTTGAATCAAGCGCTCCTGTAGGTTCATCCGCTAAGATAAGTGCTGGATTTGTAATAATCGCACGAGCTACTGCAACCCTTTGACGTTGACCACCAGATACTTCATATGGAAACTTATTGATTAACTTATCAATTCCTAAAGGTTTAGTTACTTTCTCTAATCTTTTTTTCCATATCTTTATATTTTTTTATTAGCTAGTACTAATGGTAATAAGATATTATCTTTTATAGAAAAATTATCAAGTAAATTGAAATCTTGGAAAACAAATCCTAGATTATCACGACGGAAATTAGCTAAATCTTTATCTTTCAGCTTGCTTAAATCTAAATTGTTTAAATTGACATTTCCCTGACGTTGCTTTATCGAATGTTGCAATAATATTTAATAAAAGTAGTTTTACCACTTCCACTCTCACCCATGATCGCTACGTATTCACCATTATCTACTGCGAAATTTACATTTTTTTAACGCTTCTGTACTTTGAGTACTTAATCTTGTCGTATAAACTTTTCTTACATTGTTGACTTCTAATAACATTTTTTATCACTCCTGAATTCTTTTTATTTTTATCTTATCTTCCTAGTTCGAACTTTTTCTACAACTTCCTCGTTGTTTATATTTATATTCTACCTTACTTTTTCTTACAGATTCTATCGATTTTTCCTTATAAAAGCTCCCAACCTTACACTTTTTGTAAGATTGGGATATTTATTACTCTTTATTTGATTTCAAGAATACCTAGCAACTTTATTTCCTGGGAAATTATAATCTCAATATATCTGTAAATCTTTGTTCAGAGTTGCTATCTAGTCTGTGCGTTATTAGAATTACCGTTAATTCTGGATTAGTTAATAGAAGTTCTTCTATTTTCTCAGCATTATCCTTATCTAAATTAGAAGTTATCTCATCTAACAGCACTACTTTTTTCTCTCTAATAATTCCACGAGCTAAGGCTATTCTTTGTTTTTGGCCACCTGATAAATTCTTACCACCTTCTACAAGTTCAGTATCTAAGCCGTCCTCTAAACTTGCTAAAAACTCACCTAATCCTACACTTTCCAACACGTCTTTAACTTTATCATCAGCATAATCATCACCTAGCGTTATATTAAATCTTAGACTTTCTGTAAAAATATACGGCTCTTGTGGGATATATAGCATCTTATCATACAGGCTGTGCTTATTAATACCCTCTAGTTCTTCTCCGTTAAATTTAATTGCACCTTCGTAATTTTCTATTCTTCCAGTCAATAATTTTAACAATGTAGATTTCCCACTACCACTTTCACCGACAATAGCGTATTTACCATATTTATTAAATGCATACGAAATATTTTTTTAATACACTTTTCTCTTCATATTTATAAGAAACATCTTCTAATACTATAGTTTCAATTTCTTCATTTAATAATTTCTTGCTAGTATCTTGATCATTAATTGATTTAGCCTCTTCTTTAAATTTCTCAAATTTCTCAAAAATTGGCACTACGATATTTAACTCTACCGTAATATTCATAATATTTCCTACTGAATTAAAAAAATTGTAGATGTTAGTGACTCTACGGTCAAAAATAGATCCAAAGCCTACAATGTTTTTAGAGCCAGTATTCCTGTTAGTAAGACTACACCAACTTGCCCTACTAAATTTCCTAAACCACCTAGAACTCCGGCTAATCCGACACTTTTTCTTAGAGATACTGATTCTTTTAATACTTCATTAGAAGAGTTTGCTACAATTTTTTTCAAAATTCCTAGTTTATTGAAAGATAATAAACTATCGAATCCCTGTAAGTAATTTGTATTTTTACTTATTAAGTTTTCTAATGAACCTGAGTATCTCTGAGCTTTATTCTGGATAGATTTTTGCGCAAGTGCTGGTAAAACTAATGTAAGAACACTCATTACTATAGAAAAGACGATAATCGACCAGTGGAATGCAAGCAGTCCGACTATAGCTAAAAGCGTCTCTATTATCGCTGTAATACTTTGATAAAAATTACCAAATCCTTTTTCTTCAACAATCATCAAATCATTACTAAGCCACGATATGTAATCACCGCTATTTTTTTCTTATTAAAATTAGCATAGTTATTTTTTTAGAAATTGCATCAACGACATCGCATCGAATATCAGTTATCATTTTTTTGCACTACATAGTTTTTCATACGGAATTTTTTTATAAAGAGAAACTAAATATAATAAAAACACGATACCCGCATAGGCTATATTATAGAAAAAGCCATCGGTATTCGACTTAATTAATTCGTTAAATCCATCCCCTATAAAAATATGCAGCGACAACCTTACATGCTCCTCCAAAAATAATTAGTAAAAGTAACAAACTATTTTTCTAAATATCTTTTCTTTAAATACTGCTTCATCTTTTTCCCTCCTTACACCTTACTATTATTCTATCAAATAAAATAAACTAAAACAAGATAGTTTTCAGATAATTTATTTTTATTTATTAGAAAATATTTTTTCTTTATTATAATATATATACATCAAGTGGCTTTTTAAATATCTAATAAACCACTGAATAAAGTAACTCGACAAAATCGTGTTTCTTCTAACTCATGATTTTTGAGTCACTCGCATATATCGAGTAGCTTCTGTCGGGTTTATAGATAACTTACTTTAGGAGTTTATCAATTTATATCTAGTCTCACTTAGAAATTAAAAAAATCCCCTCAAAAGTTAAATCTATAATCTAACTCTCAAGAGGATTTCTTATTAATTTATTTATATTTAATCCCTTAAAGTATCTTCTTTCGGGAATGTGATTTCTATCCTAGTTCCTTCTCCTACTTTTGAAGAAATTTCAATATGATGACCTAGTTTATCTAGAATTTTTACATAAATACAAACCTAACCCACTAGATTTTTTTTCGTATCTTCCATTAAAACCTGTAAAACCTTTTTCGAAAATTCGAGGTAAATCTTCTTCTTTGATTCCTATTCCCTTATCTTCTATAACCAGTTTATTTTCACAAGTTTCTATTGTAATTTCTCCACCAGTGCCAGAGTACTTCACACTATTACCTAGTATTTGTTCAAAGGCGAAGCTTAACCATTTTTTATCACTAATTACCATTGTTTCATGTGAAACATAATTTAATTTTATCTTTTTGTTAATAAAGATAGTCGCATATTTTTTTACACTATCTTTCACCACTTCATCAAGGTTAATCTTAGTTATAACGTAATCTGATGATATGCTATCTAATCTTATATACGTCAGAACCATCTCAACATAACGTTCTATTTTAAACAATTCTTGCTGTAAGATTTTTCGATCTACTTCTTCATTATCTAATAAGAAATTCATCGCAGCAATCGGCGTTTTTATCTGATGAACCCACATACTATAGTAATCAACCATGTCTGTGTTTTTTTGTCGATTCTCCTGAGTTAATTTCTCTAACTCTTCATATAATTTCTCTATAATTTTATGATAATAGTCAATCCTAATATCCAAACTCTTCGGTAAATCTTCAAGATCATTTTAGAATATTTTTTTCTCTAGGAATTTTTAATTTTTTTATAACTTTCTCTATAATTAACAAAATCTGAAAAAGCTAGCTACAAGCGCTGCTAAAAAAACAAAAAAACTTCCCGTATATATTAGAGCTTCTAGTGGCAAATTATATAAATAAAACATAATGAAAAAAAATATAGCAATAAAAACTACGAATAAAAATATAAAGTTTTGTGTTTTTTTCTTTAAATAACTTTTTAATATTTCCATTAGACTATATATCCTTTTACCTTTTTTTAGTAGTAATAAATTCATCTATTCCTATACTTTTTCAACTTAGAACGCAGTCTGTTTTATATTCACCGACAAAAGTATTTTCATCTATAAAGTTATCATTTTGCCATAAGGCGGTAATTATTTCTTCTCTTGTTACTATTTTTTCTCTATTTTCTAATAATACTGTAAGAATTTTACTTTCATTTTTTGTTAGTTCAACGAGATTATCTTGATATTTCACCTCATCACGGCTCATATCAAAAATTACATCCTTATAGACTACAAAATTCGAAGATCCACTAAAATTATAAACACGGCGGAGTAGGGCTTCTATTTTTGCCTTTAGGACAACTAACTTAAATGGTTTTTCTATAAAATCATCTGCACCGATATTCATAGCCATAACAATATTCATATCATCATTCGCAGATGAAATAAAAATTATCGGCACTTTCGACAACTTCCTAATCTCCTCACAGAAATAATAACCATCAAAGTAGGGAAGATTAATATCCATTAATACTAAATCCGGTGATTGTTCCACAAATTCCTTAACTACATTTTGAAAATCTACGACTTCGTGCGTAGCGTATTGCCATTTTTGTAGATATCCAGCTATTGAATTTGAAATTATTTCATCATCTTCTACTATCATTACTTTATACATATTTTTCACCCCTTAGTTACTATTATTACTAAAAATTATATCACAAACAGCCTTCTTAAGATATATTCTACAAAAAAATATATCTTTTCGTTAATTTTTAACACAATAAAAAGCAGAGATTGTCTAGGAAGGAGTTTAAATGAAATTTCCACGCTGCCTCGCTTCTATTTCATGCTCCCAAACAACCTCTACTCAAAAAGAGAAAATTGTGGATTAAGATGTTATTTTTAAATATATAGTATTAAAATAAATGGCTGTCAAGGGTGTTTAGTAATCTGTCTTAATCCACAAATTTTAATAAAATATTAATTATTTTAAATTATTGTTTCTCGTGAAACTTTTCTCTTAGATATTTTCTAATGCTAAACGTAAGTCTTCGATTAAGTCATCTGCATTTTCTAGACCGATTGATAGTCTAATTTGCGCAGGAGTAATTCCTGTGTATTGTAATTCTTCTGGACTTAATTGACCGTGTGTAGTTGAAGCAGGGTGGATTGCTAAACTTTTCGCATCTGCTACATTCGCTAAGTTAGAGAATATTTCTAAACTATCAATTACTTTACGCGCAGCTTCTTCTCCACCAACTACATCGAATGAGAAGATTGACCCACTACCTTTTGGTAAGTATTTCTTAGCTAATTCATAGTATTTATTCCCTTCTAATCCAGGATAGTTGATTGATTCTACTTTAGGGTGTTTTTCTAAGAAGTCTATTACTTTTTTAGTGTTTTCTACATGGCGTTCTACTCTTAGAGATAATGTTTCTAATCCTTGTAATAATAAGAATGCGTTGAATGGTGATAATGCCGCTCCTGTGTCACGTAATAATTGTGTTCTTACATTTGTAATAAATGCTGCAGCACCAACATCTCTTGTGTAACTTAAGTTGTGGTAACTTGGATCTTCATCTACTAATTGAGGGAATTTTCCGCTACCTTCCCAGTCGAATTTACCACTGTCTACGATAACTCCACCGATTGATGTACCGTGTCCTCCGATAAATTTAGTCGCAGAATGAACGATAATATCTACACCGTGACTAAATGCATTGATTAAGTATGGACTAGCAAATGTGTTATCAACTACTAATGGAATTTTGTGTTTATGAGCAATTTCAGCCCATTTTTCTAAATCTGCAATATTTGCTAATGGGTTTCCTAAAGTTTCTACAAATAGAGCTTTAGTTCTATCTGTAATAGCTTGTTCAATTTCTTCAAAGTTATCTGGATCTACAAAAGTTGCATCTACTCCATAACGAGGTAATGTAAGTTTTAACAGGTTATAAGTTCCTCCGTACACATTTTTAGACGATACGATGTGATCTCCAGCATGAGCTAATGTTAAGAATACATATGTAATTGCAGCCATTCCTGAAGCAACAGCTAATGCTCCAACACCACCTTCTAAAGCGTTAATTCTTTCTTCAAAAACAGCCGTAGTAGGATTAGTAATACGTGTATAAATATTCCCAGCTTTTCTTAATGCAAATGAATCTGCAGCATCTTGTGTATCATCGAAAACGAATGATGTTGTTTGATAAATCGGTACAGCTCTTGCTTTTGTGTCTCCAACTGTTTGTCCTGCGTGTAATTGTAATGTTTCAAAACTAAATTTTCTTGTCATAATATTTTGTCCTCTTTTCTACGTTTTGATAAGTTTTATGTTTTAGATAATAAAAAACACCCCTATTGCGTATGCAATAGAGGCGAATATCTTAATTCGCGTTACCACTCTAGTTTATACCAATCTTGCGATTAGTACCTTATTCAGTACATGTTTATACTGTGTGCTATATCGTGCAGCTCACGTGTTTACCTATTAGATAAACAAAACTCTAAGACCATTTTCAATTAATCTTCACCTTGTTATTTCACACCATCCAATAACTCTCTGTTGTAGCTACGTATTAATCTACTTATCTTTTCAACGTTTTATATTAAATTTAAACTCATTGTACACCCTGTTTTTGTATATTTGTCAATGACTTTTTTAAAAAAAAATTAAAAACGTTTTTATTTTTTTCCTCTATAAGATGTTAAATAAAAAAATTCATAGAAATATTTTAATTTATTTATTATTTTAAGAAATAAAAAAATTTAGTAAAACTATTTATTTTTAATTTAAGAAAATTAAATTTTTGTAATTTTTTTAAAAATTGGAATTATAAAAATAAAATATAAAGGTTAAAAAAACCAATACAAAGAGGAAAGATAGAAAAATAGAAAATAGAGAGAATAAAATATAAAAATATAGAAATAACAAGAAAAAAAAGAGGATAAGCAAATTTAAAAAAATCTTTGAAATTAAAAAAATAAGAGAAGATAACTGTAAAAAGTACAAAAAAAATAGAAGTCTTCAAATAAAATAATAAAAAAATAGAGAAATAGACACAACATATTATAAAAAAATAAGAAGAAAATATTAAATTAAACTATTAATTTTAATTTAATAACTTTCTTCTTTTGTTTTCACTTCTCCCCAATTAATTTCCTTATGACGGATACCATCATCCTCCCAATTAGAAAACAACTCATATATAGTATTAGGCTGTTTTACTTCTGGAGTTAACACAATTGATTCTCCTTGCACTGAAATTAAGAACCTCTGATTATTGTCTAGAACCAATAAATCTATAATATTATCAGGGTATTCTTACTATAAAACGAGTCTTCATACTGTTCCAAATTCGTATATCCTTTTTATTTCTTTTAATTATAAAAATGTACCTCCTTTATCTAAAACACTATTTAATAAGTTTCTTCTCAACTACATACATTTTATCCCTTCTTCATAAACCTCTTCTCCCTTTTTTTTACATTCTCTGCCTCTCCATTGATTCATTTACACGTCTTTTCCTCTTTTTTATGATATAATAACAGTAATAACACTCATATTACTATATAATTATTCTAGGAGGTTTGTATGGAATTTACTAAAACAAATAATGGTTTCGTTAAATATGATGAGAATGGTAGGGTTATTGCTGAAATTACTTATTCTAATACTAGCAATCCTAATGTAGTTGTTGCTGATCACACTTTTGTCGATTCATCACTTCGTGGTCAAGGTGTAGCAGGTAAGCTATTAGACGCTCTTGTTAAAGATATGCAAGAACAAAACAAAAAAATTATCGCAACTTGCTCTTTATGTTGTTAAAAAAAATTCCAAGAAGATTCTTCTTTCGATTTTTATTAACGCTGAAAAAAATAGTTTTTAAAAGCAGAAAATTGATTTTTTTCAATTTCCTGCTTTTACTTTTTTTGTTATATTAATCGATATTATTATTTTTCTTATTTAATTAATTTTTTATTGTCTTGTTAAAAATTTTTTTAATTTTATTTAAAAAAACAAATTATATTAGTATTCGATTATATGTAATTGTCCTTTGTCATACTCTGCTAAGAATATTTTTAGATGTGTCTTCATATCCTAATTCCAATAAAGTTTCTTTTTAACCATTCTTCTGTTTTATCCATCGATTCTAATGTACCATGTTGGATAGTTCCATCAGTAATTACCGGATATTTAGGATTTTCCCTCACCTTGTTGTATTATAATTAGTTGTCCATTTTGTTCTAAAAACCGCTCTTTTTACTTTTTTTGAATACTATAAACACCTTGTGTTCTTAATTTAAAAGCTATGTCTTGTGCTGTTAAACCAGCTTTTTCTTGTTGCTTCTACATCTATTTTTTTCCTTTTTTTATTATTGTTGTAGGTTCTCCGTCTATCATTTTTTTAAGTATGAGTTATTTGTTTTTAACCACTTCAGACCTAATACCAAAATTATCCATATTAATAATATATTGAAGTATTGTAAAATAGAAATTGATGGACTATATATTACCCTCCTAATATTCCCCCGAGTACATAGTTTTGAACTTGATCACTCGCTGAAGTTGGTGCTAAATTTCCTTTTCCTGATATATTAATTACTATTACAAGCGATAATAAACCTAAAGCTAGTTTTATTGCTATATCTATATATGAAAGTTGCATTATCTTTTCACCTCCACTTTTTTTCAACAATTGGTTCTACCAATTCTATTTTTCTCTAGTAAATAATCACCCTTTTTTTCCGTTACTTATTACTCTATAGTAGTTATCATCTATTTTTTTAAAAATGAATTTTCTATAGAGGCTTCACTATTTATATAGATATGTGTTTTTGTCAATATTTAATTTTTTTCTGAAACTCCCTCAATAAATTCAATAGAGCTTTTTATACTGATTAGCTGATATACTATTACTTTGATAATCACTTACTTGTATCCCGATTAATAAAAAGATACCTAATATCATTATGATAGCTAATTCTCTATAATTGCTATCTTGTCTATTTTTATAATACTTAAATAGTGATACTATGATTATTAATAGTAAGAATCCTCCTATTACATATGTTATAGTATTACTCTTATCTATTTTTATTTAATAAATATTCATAAGAATAAAAATTTCATTGTTTTTTTCCTCCTTGTATATTGTTTCATGTAAAACATGCAGAAAAATTTAATCATCTTATATTGGTTTCACATGAAACATTGAATGTTATCTTACTTCTAATTCGTAAGCAACTCTTTCTTTATCATCTAAAAATATTTTTTTCATAGTTAATTTTATTATACCTCTTTTCTTTCGAATCCAAAGTTACTTAAAAAAATTTTTTTCTCATTATTTTTGTTGTCAAAATGCGTATCTATTCTCAAAAAAATTTTTATATTTTTGAGATTTAGAAAAAAAGATGGATAGCCTCCATAAATTCACGAGTAATACCTTGATTTGCGAAAATAGTTTTGCTGTAGCTAATCGATGAATAGCTAAATAACTAGAATTTTTCTGACCAAAAAGTAGGGTGGTTTTCATAGTCTACATCAAATGTAGTCAGCATAGCTGTAGCTACTATCTCACCTGATTTTTCGTATACATATGATATTCTTTCGTTGATATCATTAATAATCTCATCACGACTAGGTGAACCATGTTGCCACTGATTAACACCTTGTTCTTTTAAAAATTCTTTACCGTCTTCTATTATCTTCATTACACGTTCTAATTCATATTTTTTCGCTGTTCTTAGCATATTTTCACCTGTTTTTATTCTAATTAGTTTTTTTCTTGGTATCTATGCTCTTTATCGCGTAGGAGTGTTCTTATTACCTGCATAGTTTTTTCCATAGCATCTATAGCCGAAAATTCCCATATCATCGTCGCTTCCATAAGGAGCTCGAATGCATCTTTAAATCCACCAGGTCTATCAGCCCCCCTAGGGTCACCTATAAATAGTGCATTATTTAAAGATACTTCATCTATAACTATATTTTTCAGGTGTATGCCCCACTAATTTATGAAGAATATCTGAAAAAAATATGGATCTATTATATCTTTTTTTCCGCTAAATAATCAATATATTCTTCTTCTGTTTCAAAAAAATTGGTAACTGTATATCTCTTTCTACTAAATAATTTCGTCCGTATGTTTCTCTAACAATATCTATTTTTCCCTAATTCATCGAATTTTTATATAATCAATAGAATATTGTGAATCACAATCATGTACGTCTTCTATATAGAATTTTTGGTCCCATAAATTACCTCTTTTTCTTAAAAATTAATAACGGATGCAACCTAATATTATAGTTTATTCTAATTAAGTCACCTCCGTTAATTTTATTTTTTAATAAGTATTTTTAATCATTATGCATGTCTATGAGTTTTTCATATAAACCTTGTTAAAATTTAGATTTTTTTGGGTCCGCCCTCGATCATGCTAAAGATAAAAATATACGTCATGGTTTATCCACAACGCATATTATATTTTACAACAAATTGTCTTTTAATACAAGCTCAACAGGGCAATGATCACTACCAAATATTTCGTTATGTATTGCCGCACTTTCTAAGTACTCTTCTAAGTCACGACTTACTAAGAAATAATCAATTCTCCATCCTGCATTGTTTTTACGTGCATTAAAGCGATAACTCCACCAAGAGTATGCACCTGTTAAGTCTGGATTATAATATCTAAATGTATCAATAAATCCTGCATCTAATAACTTCGTGAATTTTTCTCTTTCTTCTGGTGTAAATCCTGCATTTTTAGTATTTGATTTTGGATTTTTTAAATCTATTTCTGTGTGAGCAACATTTAAATCTCCACAAACAACAACACCTTTAGTTTTATTTAGTTCTAATAAGTAATTTTTAAAGTCTTCTTCCCAACTCATACGGTATTCTAATCTCTTAAGTTCACTACCTGAGTTCGGCGTATATACAGTGATAAAGAAGAATTTATCGTACTCTAGTGTAATTACACGACCTTCTGTATCGTGTTCTTCTATTCCTATTCCGTATGTTACATTTATTGGCTCGTGTTTAGTATATATCGCAGTTCCTGAGTATCCTTTACGCTCAGCATAGTTGAAATAACTGTAATATCCATCGAATTGTAAATCTAATTGACCTGCTTGCATCTTCGTTTCTTGTAAACAAAAGAAATCCGCATCTAATTGTTTAAAATCTTCTTCAAAATTTTTACCAACGATCGCTCTAAGACCATTGACATTAAAACTTATACATTTCATTTCGTTCTCCTTTTTGTTTCATGTTTCATGTGAAACATTTTATTTTCCTAGACAGAATCTGCTGAATAATTCATTTATCAGCTCGTCACCAGAGTTTTCCCCGATAACTTCTCCTAATAGGTTGAATGTATTCGTATAGTCTATTAAGACCATATCTACTTCTAATCCTAATTCAGCAGCACCTATAGCATCATTTAAACTAGCTAAAGCACGTTGGATAAGGTTGATTTGACGTGTATTTGATAAATATGTCGCATCTTTTTGGACGAGCAGCTCCACCGAAGAATAAGTCTCTGATATTTTTTTCTCTAGTTCATCTATTCCCTTATATGTTGTCATAGATGTTTTTAATAATAGGGTGGTTGTACGCTAATTTTTTTCAACTTCTGCAATATCAATTTTTGTCTCTAAATCTAATTTATTTAATATTACAATAGTTGTTTTTTTCCTTCTGTTAATTTTTAATAACTCTTTATCATCTTCTGTTAGTTCTTCACTACTATTTAATAAGAATAATACTAAATCTGCTTTTTCTAAAGCTTCTTTACTTCGTTTAACACCTATTTGTTCTACGATATCGTCTGTTTCACGAATACCAGCTGTATCGATTAATTTAATAGGTACTCCTTTAATATTCACGTACTCTTCTAGAACGTCACGAGTTGTTCCTGCAATATCAGTTACAATAGCTTTATTTTCCTGTAGTAGGTTATTTAAAAGTGAGCTCTTACCTACGTTTGGTCGTCCGATAATCGCTGTGTTTATTCCTTCTTTAATGATTTTTCCTTGTTTTGATGTTTCTAATAGACTTTCTAAACTATTTCTAATACTTGTTGATTTTTCAAGAATAGTTTTTGTCGTTTCTATTTCTAGGTCATCGTATTCAGGGTAGTCGATATTTACCTCAACAACTGTTAGTATATCCAAAATTTCAGCTCGCAGACGTTTAATAAGCGTCGATAAACGCCCTTGCATTTGATTGTTGGCTATTTGACTAGCCTCATCTGTTTTACTCTTTATAAAGTCGATTACAGCCTCTGCTTGCGTTAAATCAATACGACCATTTAAAAAGGCACGTTTAGTAAATTCTCCTGGTTCAGCCATTCTAGCACCATGTTCTAAGCAAAGTGCAAGTACTTTTTGAATGGTTACAATACCACCGTGACAGTTAATTTCTATAACATCTTCTGTAGTATATGTACGAGGACCTACCATTTTCACAAGCATAATTTCTTCGATTTTCTCATTCGTAGCTGGATCAACTACATTTCCATAATTTATGGTGTGACTAGCTAGACTTTCTACAGTTTTTCCTTTTGGTAATCTAACTATTTTTTCAGCAATGCTAAATGCTTCGTCACCACTAAGTCTAACAATACCTATAGCTCCTTCTCCTAGAGCTGTCGATATAGCGCAAATTGTTTCACTCATTGTTCAAACTCCTTTTAAATTTTTTTATATTAATAAAAAAATTCATATCCTATTTATTATACACTATTCCTTTGAATTTTTTTCTCTATATACGACCGAGTTACATTTTTATATACTTTTTTTAATAATAGGTTAGGGGGATAAACAAAAAAAGGTTTTCATCGAAAAAAATCGGACTGATGGAAAAAAATCAGTCCGATTAAGATTGTTGAGTTTAGTTCGTTCAAACAAATAGAATGCTTGCAATCAGCATAAAAAAACCAGCAACTTTTTTTATGAAGTTTCTGGTTTTGTTTATATAATTTTTATAAAGAAGTAATAAAAGTTATACCACCCTAATATCACTCCCGCTGCATTGGGAATGATAAGGATCCAGTCTTTTTAGGTTCTTTTGTCCAACCATAGATTACCCAAATTAAACAAGAAACTGCTGCAAATAGTGGTTGGAATGGTTGAGCTTTTTTCTCCTTGTAAGTTAGCGATAATTTGTGGAATATATGCAATAAAAAAACAAGAATCCCAATAAAAGCTCCAATAGATCCAACAAAGCGATTAATTTTTTTGTTTAGACATATAATATACCTCCTAAGGTCTCATTATATCAGAAGAGAAAAGATACTGTCAATAATTATGTTAAACACAAAAATATTATACACTAGCAAAAAGGATTCCTGAGCTTTTAAGCTCATGACTCTTCTCATCAGTCCTAAATTTTTAGAACCACAAAAAAATAAGTAGCTGGATTAATCTCAAAACTACTTATTTTTTTGTTATTTTTATTGAAAAAGGGGACTGCCCCAAAAAGTCCTAAATTTTTAACAAAGTGTATATGAGAACTCATAGACGCAGTGGTTTATTGATATCTAAATTCACTTTATAAAAGCTTTTTTTAGATATCTAATAAACTGTGCGAGGGTGACTCGACAAAATCGATTTCTCCGAAATCACGATTTTTTGAGTCACTCCCTCTTCGTTCATAAGTTCAATTTCTGAAATAGCGAATTCTAAGTCATCTAAATCATATTCTTTCGGTAGTACTCCACAAGCACCGTTAGCGAAGGCTTGTCTTTTATACACAGGTACATGTCCAACACTACTGCAAATAAGTACCTTAGCACCAGGAAACTTCGTACAAATTTCTTTTAGTTGCTTTCTAATCCATCCATTATCGGCATACAAATATCCATTGTTACAAAAATCTGGTTTTTATTCTTCTATACATGCGCACAGCTTGTTCGCCATTTTTCTGCAAAATAATACTCATATCCCGCACGACTAACAACTTCTGCTCCACGGCTTCTATAATAAGAACTATCATCAACTATTAATACTGTCTTCATTAGACCTCCTATTTAGCTGTAATAACTAAATATCTATGTGGCTCTTCTCCACGTGATTCTGTTTCAACGTTTTTTTAATACCTGTTAGAGCATTGTGAATAATTTTTTTCTTTCAATACTTGTCATAGGTTCTAATTCAACTGGTTTTCCCGATTTTTTTAGATTTCTTAGCTAAGTTTAATGCTAGGTCTTCTAATGTTTTTTTACGGTTTTTCTCGTAGTCATCACAGTCAACTTCAATTCTGAAGTAATGTGAGCTGAATTTTTTTAGCAAAGTTATTAACTAAAAACTGTAAACTATTTAAAGTTACACCACGTTTTCCGATAATTAGGCTAGTGTTTTCTTCTGTTTTAATATTTAAAGTGAAATGACGATTCCCATCTTCTCTAAAATCAACAGTAGCATCCGGATATCCCATCGCAATAACGATATTTTGTAAGTAGCTTACAATACGGTCTTGATTTTTTACGATATAATCTTCTCTTTTAGCTTTCTTAATTGGCTCTTCAGCTGTTTCTGTTACTTCAGTTTCAACAACAGTCTCTTCTTCAACTATTTCTGTTTTTTCATCATGAGCTTCTTGTTCAACTACTTCTTCAGCTTTAACTTCTTTAATTTCTTCTGTAGTTTTTTTCAACTTTTAACAACTTGTTCTTCTTTTTTTCTCTACTTCAATAACTTTAACAACAGCTTCTTCTTTATTATATTCTTCATCTAATGGAATTAATTTTTACCTTTTGCTTCTTTTTTTGAATAATCCGAAGATACCTGTGCTACCACCTTCGATTACTTCAATTTTCACTGCATCTTCTGATAAAGCTAGGTCTTTTAATCCCTTTTTAATAGCCTCATCTACAGTAGCTCCAATATAATAATATTCTTTTTTTCCATTCTTAACTCCTCTTCGCTTTCATAAGTTTTTGATCTTTTTTTAAAACATGATCGATGCTGTTGCCAAATTCTACAAAACGGCATTTCTTTAGCACCAGGTCTTGCAATCACTATTATATCATAGTTTTTTTACATATTCTTTTTCTTGTTTTTAAAAGTTTCTCGTATATATCTTTTTTTATTTTTATTACGTTCGAAGGCCTTTCCTAATTTTTTTACTAACAGAAATTCCTAAACGCATATGGTCTAAATTATTTTTTTGATAATAAATAACAAACTGTCTATTCGCAAAAGATTGTTTTTTTCTTATTATATTATCGAAATCTTGACTTCTTTTTACTCTATATTCTTTTTTTCATTTTAAAACCTTTCTTAACACTAATATTTTAACAGTTTATTTACTTTTTTTACAACTATCTTTCATATTTTTTTAGGACTGACTAATAAAAAAAGGGTATCACTTTCGTGATACCCTGGTGCAAAACATTAAGCTGAAAGAACTTTTTCTTCCTTTAGCTCTACGTCTTGCTAATACATTTCTTCCGTTTTTTTAGTGCTCATTCTAGCTCTAAATCCGTGTACTTTTTGAATGTTTTCTTTTATTTGGTTGATACGTACGTTTCATTTTTGTCCTCCTCGAGTTTTCTTTTTCTTTAACTTAGATAGATGTAATAACTGAATTAGTTTAACATATCTGAAAATAATTTATCAAGCAAAAACCTCATTTTTTTCAAAAAAATATTTTACTTAAACAAAAATTTTCTAACTTGTAGTCATTTTTATTACTATTTATGAGTAATATTTCTTTTTGAACCTATTATTATAACTTAGCCTAAAATACATAAAAAGTCTATAGTTGTTAATAAATTCTTAAAAAAACTATAAGAAAATATTTAAGTATATCCACATAAAACTTTTTCCACAGTTTTTTTCATAGTTATTCACAATTCTTTGTTAATAACTTTTATCAATGAAACAAACAACTTATCTTTTTTTACTCGTTTTTTTAACAGATTTTTAATAGTTATTCACAAATTAACAAAGAAAAAGTTATTCATAGGTGTGAATTGTGTGTGAAAAAAACTCTTAAACTATATTTCTATCAATATTAATCTTTGTTAAAAAAACTTCTAAAAAAACTCCTTATACTTTAATTAATTTCTTTTACATTTTAACATATTCACAGCTTTTTTCCTTATTATCTTTTTTTCACATACTTAAAAAAACTTCTGTTAACAACTTGTTAATAACTATTGTTTTATTTTTATTCACAGTTTATGCTATAATTATTTATATATTTTTTTAAGGAGGTATTTCATTGAGTAATTCTAATTTCTTGTGGGAAATAATTCTTCGTGAACTAAAAAAAGTACTGTAGATCCTCATGTTTTCGACACTTGGTTTTCTAGTGCTTCTATTGATAATGTTGATTTTATGAAGAAATCTATCGTTATTACTAGTAAAGAAGCCCTTGTTTCTCAATTTATTCAAAGTGCTTATGATCAAAAATTAAAAGAAATACTAAAGAAAAAAATACTGGTTTTGATTTTAATATAGAATATACTTCCCTTGATAATGATCTTCCTCTAATTACACCTCATGTTGATGATGAAAAACCAGCAGCAGAAAACTTAATTAGACAGAATTTCCTTCAAGGTGATAAACCTTCTGGAGCTCAACATTTTTATCAAAAACAAACTTTCCCTCTAGAAGATTATAAAAAACCTGAACCTAATAAGAATATTATAGCGAGCAAAAAAAATCCTACACTTAATAAAAACTATACATTTGAAAATTTTGTAGTTGGTGAAGGGAATGCTTTTACTCATAATATAGCTTGGAACGTAGCTGTTTCTCCTGGTGGTATATACAACCCTCTATTTATATACGGAGGTGTTGGACTTGGAAAAACTCACTTACTTCACGCTATCGGTAATGAAATGGAGGCTAATTTCCCTGATTTTAAAATAGAGTGTATATCTTCTGAAAAATTCTTAAATGAGTTTCTTGCTTCTATTAAACCGATGAAAGACAAGAACAATTATACTAATGCGGATGAAGATTTTAGAAGAAAATACCGTGATGTAGATGCTCTTTTAATCGATGATATTCAATTTTTATCAGGTAAAACAGAAACACAAAACGCATTTTTCCATACATTTAATGAACTACAAATGAATCAAAAACAAATTGTTCTTATAAGTGATCGCTCTCCATCTCAACTTAATGATTTGGAAGATAGATTGGTTACTAGATTCAGTCAGGGGATAACTGCAGATATTACACCTCCTGACTTCGAAACTCGTATGGCGATTATTAAATTTAAATGCGAACAGTTCGATATTAAACTAGATGAAGAAACACTTACTTACATTTCTAGTAACGTATCTTCTAATATAAGAGAGCTTGAAGGAGTTCTTAAGCGTATTAAATTCACGGCAACATCTAAACATGAACAACCTTCACTTAGTATTGCTGAGGAAATACTAAAAAAAGTGCTAAAACTTCACCTAGAAAAAAATATCTCACCTGAGAACATCATTAATGTATGTGCTGATTTCTATAAAAATCAAAGTTGATGATATATTATCATCTTCTCGTAAAAAAAGAAGTCGTACAAGTTAGAAATATAGCAATATACTTATGCAGAGAACTTACAACTTTATCTTTCCCTTCTATAGGTGATTGCTTTAATAAAGATCATACTTCTATTCTTTATTCATTCAATAAAATTGCAAAAACTTAGTAAAGATGAAAATCCAGAAATTTTTTTGAAGATATAGAAGTGATAAAAAGAACGTTTAGGAAAAGATATAGAAGCCTGTTAAAATCTACTATAGATATTAAATACATTTTTAACAAGTTATTAACAGCTAAAAAAATCCAGTATTTTTTTGAGCTATCTTTAGTTTTTCCACAGTTTTTTTACAGGGCTTATTATTATTATTTTTATTAAATATATATATATATAAGGAGAAAAAAATGAAATTTACTATAACTAAATCAAATTTTTCTTGATGGCTTAAATCACGTATCAAGAGTAATAGCACCTAATTCTCTTTTTGAAATTTTTAAAAGGTATAAAAATAGAATTAGAAAAAGATCAACTTATATTAAAAAGCAAGTGATTCTTTAGTATCTGTTGAATATTCAATAAATAGTTATGAAGATGATAAAGAAATTATAACTATTGAAGAAGAAGGTCAAGTAGTCTTTACCATCGCGTAATTTTCATAGAAATTATTAGAAAAGCACCTACTGATTTAATAGAAATAGAAACAATAGGAAAATAATATATTAGTTAAATCAGGAAAAAGTGAATTTAACGTTAAAAGGATATGATGCTAAATGATTATCCAGAATTTCCCAGTTATTTCTAAAGAAAATAGTCTTAAATTAGAAGCTAATGTTTTTAATGATATTATTAAAGAAACAGTATTCTGTACAGCTCCTAATGATCAAAGACCTATTTTTAGAAGGGGTAAACTTCTCATTAAGTAACAAAAATTTCTAACAGCTACAGCTACTGACTCATATCGTTTAAGTAGAAGACAAGTTACACTTAATGATGAAGATAGTAATAAAGAGTTTAATTTAATTATTCCTAGAAAAGCTCTAACTTATTTCCAAAGAATGATAGAAAATGGAAAAGATCAAGTAGAAATCTTCTATGAAAAACAACAGAATAGTTCTTTATTACCAAAAATGTAGTTTATACAGTATTATTAATTAGCGGAAACTATCCTAATACTAATAAACTTATTCCTACTGTCTTTTGAATGTACATTTGTAGCAAATAGTAGAGAATTCTTTAATGCTGTAGATAGGGTTGCATTAATGAGTAGAGAAGATAAAGATGATATTATTAAATTAGTAGTTACTGATAATCTATTAGAAGTTTCTTCTCAATCTAAAAGATTTAGGAAGTGCTATAGAAGAATTAAAAAGTTTCTTCTACATTAGAAGATGATAAAATTTGAAATTTCTGTATCTGGTAAATATTTAAAAGACGCGGTATCTCGCTGTTGCAGCTGAAGAAATTATCGTTAAGTTTTCTGGTGAACTAACAGCATTTATCATTCAACCAAGTGATTACCACAGAGAAATTATCGAATTAATTTTACCAGTAAGAACTTACTAATAAAAGTATAAAAAAATTAAATTTAAAACATAAAAATGTAGTTATTTATTAGATATTCAACGAGTTTTTTTAGCAACTTTGGTGAGTATCTAATAAACTGTGTAGGGGAGATTTTACATAATAAGGCAAAAAAAGTACTGACACAAAAAGTACTAAATTTTAAAAAGTTTATATGAGAACTCATAAAAAGAATGGGGCTGACCCAAAAGCCTTAAAATTTAACAAAGTTCATATGGGAACACATAGACGCAGTGGTTTATTGATATCTAAATTCGCTTTGTAAAAGCTCTTTAGATATCTAATAAACTGTGTGGGGGTGACTCGACAAAATCGATTTCTATGAAATCGCGATTTTTGAGTCACTCCCTTGCGGGGAGATTTGATAAAATTGATTTCTTAGAAATATCAACTTTTAAATTACTCCCTAACTCTTAATTGTAAAATCACTCCTTTTTCTATGTTAACTAAGGAGGAACAATGACAAAAAAATCGAATAGTATATTAATTATACTCGGTGTTATCTTTTTAAGTCTTATATTAAGAACACCTATAACATCAGTTGGAGCAATATTAGGGCCATTAAAATCTATATTAGACATAAATAATACAGTGGCAGGATTTATTACAACAATCCCATTAATAGCTTTTGCAGTTTTTAGTCCTATGGTAGCAAAACTTTCAAATAAAGCTGGATTAGAAAAAACATTATTATTAGCTGTTATAACAATAAGTATCGGATTAGCGTTAAGATTTTACATCAATACATATGTATTCTTTCTTACGACATTTATAATTGGAGTAGGAATAACGGTAGGTAACGTGTTATTACCGGGATTGGTAAAAAAATATTATCCAGAAAAACTAGGTCTTATGACAGGATTTTATGCAGTGGTTATGAATGTAGGAGCTGCAGTTGCAGCTGGTATTAGCTACCCAATCTTAAGTACAAATATCGGTGGAGAAAAATTCTCAACAGGTCTTGCTGTTAATATTTGGTTAATTCTAGCTGTAATTAATATTTTTGTATACACAGCAATGTCGAAAAATAGCAGTGTAAGTGAAGTGAAAGATAGTCATGAGAAAGTACATGGATACTTTAGATATTCGAAAATGTGGACTATTATGCTAAGTATGGGGCTGCAATCAGCACTATTTTATTGTAGTGTTTCTTGGTTTTCAGAAATAATGATTAGTAAAGGTTTTACACCAGAAACTGCAGGATTATTATTATCTATAAGCCAGTTCGCACAATTTCCATCAACATTTATCGTTCCGATTTTAGCGGATAAACTACATAATAAACTAATTATTCCAGTAGTTATTACTATAGGATACTTAGTATCATTAGTAGGAATGCTATATACGAGCGGAAATTTTGCAATAATGTTAATCTTTATTATTATCTTCGCCTTAGCTGGGGGAGGATCATTCTCTTACGTAATGTATCTATTCTCTGCTAAATCAAGAAATGAAAGAGAAGCGGCTGATATTTCAGGATTAGCTCAATCAGGAGGATACTTATTAGCTGCAGTATTCCCACCATTACTAGGATACATTAGAGATATTTCAGATTGGAATAAAGGATTATATGTATTAAGTTTTAACTGCTGCGGTATTTATTAGTGACACTAGTACACTGTAGTTCAAAAGGAAATATAATAGAAAAATAACTTAAAAAAGAGGTTCAAGAATAATTTGAACCTCTTTTTTCTATGAAAAATGAATAAATAAATGTAGAATATAAGAAGAAAAAAATATAAAACTGTAATATTACAGTAGAGAAAAAAACAATAGTAAATAACTAATACACTTAAAAATGAAACATAAATACAGAAAAATAAATATAAATAGTACAAGTAGAAAAAAATAAAGAAAATAAATAAAAATTTTTTTAAAAAAATTTAACATTAAAAAAATGTACTAATTATAATAAAATTAGAAAATTATCTTATACTAAAAAGTATATGCATAAAACAAAGATAACAAAACGGAAAACGCTTTTATTTTTTTAAAGGTAAAACACTATAAAAAAATTTCAAAAAAATATATGAAAATTTGTTTAGATTAATAACAAGATAGCATAAATAAAGGCAATAAAAAAACACTTTCTTTTTTTCCAATAGTGTGATATAATTTCTAAGGGAAATGAGATATTTATACTTTAATAAGAGTTGTTATAGTATTTTTATCCCATAAAAAAATAAAATAGTAAAAAAATAATTACTTTAAAAAAAATATCTAAAACTATATATAATTAATGGAGGTTTTCTTATGAAAGCGAAAAATAGAAAAGTTGTTTTAATAGGAGCAGGAATGGTAGGGATGAGCTTTGCTTATCAATTATATTCAAGCGGACTTTGTGAAGAACTAGGATTAATCGACTTCTTCGCTGAAAAAGCTGAAGGTGAAGCAATGGACCTTAACCACGGTGGAGCATTAGTACCACCTATTAAAGTAACTTCAGGTGGATACGAGCAATGTGCTGATGCAGATGTAATCGTAATCGCTGGAGGTCTTCCACAAAAACCAGGTGAAACTCGTCTTGACCTAGTTGACAAAAACATGAAAGTTGTTAAAGATATGTCTGAGCAAATCGTAGCTTCAGGATTCGATGGAGTTATCGTTATTGCATCTAACCCAGTAGACGTATTAACTAACGCTTTACAAAAATTCACTGGATTCCCAAGAAACAGAATCGTTGGATCAGGAACTACTCTTGACTCTTCAAGATTCCGTTACATCTTAGGAGAAAAATTAAACTTAGCACCAAGCAGTGTTCGTGGATATATCATTGGGGAACACGGAGATACTCAACTTGCTGCATGGAGTAACGTAAATGTTTACGGAAAACAATTCGATAAATTCTTAGAAACTTCTAAATACACTAAAGAAGACTTCGCTGATGTAGAAGAAAAAGTTATGCGTGCTGCATACGAAGTAATTAACCGCAAACGTGCTACTTATTACGCAATCGGACTTGCGTTATTCACAATCGTTAAAGCTATCTTACGTGACGAAAACGTTGAGCTTGCAGTAAGTGGATACTGTGATGGACACTACGGAATCGACGGATTATATATCGGAACTCCAGCTATCGTAGGACGTGAAGGTGTTCGTGAAGTAGTAGAATTAGACTTAACTGAAGAAGAAACAGCTAAAATGCAACATTCAGCTAAAAGTTCTAAAAGAAACTTTAGAAAAAAAGCATACGCAGCTTTTAGAAGTCTTTAATTTCAATTAAAAAAATTATAGAAGAATTAGATTCAAATCTTTAATTTAAAGAAGAATTTAATTCTTCTTTTTGTTAAATTTAAAGTAAAAAGAAATATTATAAAAAAGGGAAGTAAACGTTTTTTTGAAAATACAAAAATATAGATAAAATTTGTTTTCAAATACTAGACTTATAGAAAAAAATTTGGTACAATATATAAGGATGAAAAGGTTTTTTAAAGTTACCAATAAATTTAAAATAAAAAAAGTAGAGGAGAAAAAAATAATGACAATAACGATATATGATGTAGCAAAAAGAAGCAAAAAGTATCGATGGCCACTGTATCAAGGGTTGTTAATAATAATCCTAATGTAAAAGAAGATACAAGACTACGTGTTCAAGAGGTTATTAAAAAATTAAGATACACACCTAACGCTGTTGCCAGAGGTCTTGCTAGTAAAAAAACAACTACTATAGGTATAGTATTACCTGATATAGCAGATTTATCTTCAGCTGAAATAGTAAGTGGAATCGAATCAGTAGCAAATATGTATAAATACAATATAATTTTAGCAAACTCATGTGATGACAAAGAAATAGAAAAAAATATCTTCGCTTCATTTGTTAGTAAACAAGTAGATGGAATTATATATTTAGGACACTCTTTATCAGATAGTTCTAAAAAAATTACTTACAAGATATTCAAATACCAGTAGTTTTAGCAGGTAACCTAGGTACTGATTCAGATTTCTATGCAGTAAATATAGATTATGAAAAAAAGCAGCATATGATGTAACTAAAGAATTTTTTTAGCAAAAAGGGATCTAAAAAAATATCTCATTAGTTATAGATAAATATGAAAGCCAAAAAACACAAAGACTTATAAAAGGATATAAAGAGGCATTAGCATCAGAAAAAGTAGACTTCAAACCACAAAATATAATTGATGGATACAGAACATACAAAGAAAGTAATAAACTATACAAAGCATTAAGTAATATTGATGCTGAAGTAGTAATTACTATGTTTGATGAAGTTGCCTTAGCAGTAATGCAACAAGCATTAGATTTAGGTGTTAGTATTCCAGGCGATTTACAAATCCTTTCATTAGAAAATACAAAACTAATAAACATGACAAGACCGAAAATTTCTTCAATATTCCAACCAATCTTTGATATCGGTGCAGTATCAATGCGTGTACTAACAAAAATAATTGATATTGAAAAAGCAAAACGTAAAGGTGAAGAAATAGATGAGGTAGAATTAGAAGAATTTAATGTACAAGAAAATGAAATGAATCTACCTTATAGAATAGTTCATAGACAAACTACAAAATAAATTAAAAAAAACATATCTTATAGAAGAAAAAAAGTTTAGAAAAGAGAAAAAAATGAAATTTTTCTAAACTTTTTCTATTTTCTATTGACATAATATAAAAACTGATGATAGAATAATAAAAAGTCTTCTGATAGAGAAGACGAACAATAAAACATTTCAAAATATTAAATGTTAAGAAATTTCAAAAAAACTCTTGACAAAAATACAAAAAGAAATGATATCATTAATAAGTCTTAAAAATGACAAGAAGTTCTCAAAAAAACTTTTTTTAAAAAAAATAAAAAAAAGTTCTTGACAAAAAAACTTCTAAAAATGATAAAATAATTTAAGTGTTGAAGAAACATTTTAAAAAGAAATTTAATAATGCGGGTGTAGTTTAGTGGTAAAAACCTCAGTCTTCCAAACTGATGTTGTGAGTTCGATTCTCATCACCCGCTCCATTATTTTGAACATTGAAAACTAAACGAATTAAGTCAACGTTAATTCCAAAAAAAGGACAGTTTTAAAAAAAGAAACTATAAAACTTTTTTAATGAGCTAATCAGCCTAACAAATTTATTTGGAGAGTTTGATCCTGGCTCAGGACGAACGCTGGCGGCGTGCCTAATACATGCAAAAGTCGAGCGAAGTTTTTTTCTGGTGCTTGCACCGGAAAAAAACTTAGCGGCGAACGGGTGAGTAACACGTAAAGAACCCTGCCTCATAGACTGGGACAACTATTGGAAACGATAGCTAATACCGGATAACAGCATTAACTGCATGGTTGATGTTTGAAAAGTTGGTTTTGCTAACACTATGAGATGGCTTTTGCGGTGCATTAGCTAGTTGGTGGGGTAAAAGGCCTACCAAGGCGACGATGCATAGCCGACCTGAGAGGGTGATCGGCCACACTGGGACTGAGACACGGCCCAGACTCCTACGGAGGCAGCAGTAGGGAATCTTCCGCAATGGGCGAAAGCCTGACGGAGCAACGCCGCGTGAGTGAAGAAGGATTTCGGTTCGTAAAGCTCTGTTGTTAGGGAAGAATGATTGTGTAGTAACTATACACAGTAGAGACGGTACCTAACCAGAAAGCCACGGCTAACTACGTGCCAGCAGCCGCGGTAATACGTAGGTGGCAAGCGTTGTCCGGAATTATTGGGCGTAAAGCGCGCGCAGGTGGTTTAATAAGTCTGATGTGAAAGCCCACGGCTCAACCGTGGAGGGTCATTGGAAACTGTTAAACTTGAGTGCAGGAGAGAAAAGTGGAATTCCTAGTGTAGCGGTGAAATGCGTAGAGATTAGGAGGAACACCAGTGGCGAAGGCGGCTTTTTTTGGCCTGTAACTGACACTGAGGCGCGAAAGCGTGGGGAGCAAACAGGATTAGATACCCTGGTAGTCCACGCCGTAAACGATGAGTGCTAAGTGTTGGTCTCATAAGAGATCAGTGCTGCAGCTAACGCATTAAGCACTCCGCCTGGGGAGTACGACCGCAAGGTTGAAACTCAAAGGAATTGACGGGGACCCGCACAAGCGGTGGAGCATGTGGTTTAATTCGAAGCAACGCGAAGAACCTTACCAAGTCTTGACATACTGTGAAGACACAAGAGATTGTGTTGTTCTGACCTTTGGTTAGACACAGATACAGGTGGTGCATGGTTGTCGTCAGCTCGTGTCGTGAGATGTTGGGTTAAGTCCCGCAACGAGCGCAACCCTTATATCTAGTTGCCAGCAGTAAGATGGGGACTCTAGATAGACTGCCAGTGATAAACTGGAGGAAGGTGGGGATGACGTCAAATCATCATGCCCCTTATGACTTGGGCTACACACGTGCTACAATGGATAGGAACAAAGAGAAGCGAGCTCGCGAGAGTAAGCAAACCTCACAAAACTATTCTCAGTTCGGATTGTAGTCTGCAACTCGACTACATGAAGCTGGAATCGCTAGTAATCGCGAATCAGAATGTCGCGGTGAATACGTTCCCGGGTCTTGTACACACCGCCCGTCACACCACGAGAGTTTGTAACACCCGAAGACGGTGGCCTAACCTTTAGGAGGGAGCCGGTCACGGTGGGACAGATGATTGGGGTGAAGTCGTAACAAGGTAGCCGTATCGGAAGGTGCGGCTGGATCACCTCCTTTCTAAGGATAAGGAATACGTTGATAATTCGTTTAGTTTTGAGTGTTCAAAACACTCAAAAGAATAATTTAATAGGGGCCTATAGCTCAGCTGGTTAGAGCGCACGCCTGATAAGCGTGAGGTCGATGGTTCAAGTCCATTTAGGCCCACCATTTATTCTTATTAAATACAATTCAATAAACTTGGGGCCTTAGCTCAGCTGGGAGAGCGCCTGCTTTGCACGCAGGAGGTCAGCGGTTCGATCCCGCTAGGCTCCACCATTTTGAACAATGAAAACTGAATATATATATTAGATCAAAAATAATTTTCTATAAAGTAAAAAGAAACAGATTTACAAAAAAACCGAGAAAAATAGTAAGTAAGTTGTAAAAAAACTTATTCACAAAGAGTTCAAGGAAAAGAACGAAGCGTAAAAGCTACACACGATTAAGTAGTAAAGGGCGCACGGAGGATGCCTTGGCACTAGGAGCCCGAAGAAGGACGTGACAAACGACGAAATGCTACGGGGAGCTGTAGGGTAAGCAAAGATCCGTAGATATCCGAATGGGGGAACCCACCGCTTTTTAAAAAGGGCGGTACGCGAAAGCGAGGTAACGCAGGGAACTGAAACATCTAAGTACCTGCAGGAAGAGAAAGAAAAATCGATTTCCTGAGTAGCGGCGAGCGAAAAGGAAAGAGCCCAAACCAATGTGCTTGCATATTGGGGTTGTAGGACTCTCAACAAATCGTATGACAAAGTATAGTAGAACTAGCTGGAAAGTTAGACCGTAGAAGGTAAAAGTCCTGTATACGAAATGCTAAGTTAGCGCGAGAGAGCACCTGAGTACGGCGGAACACGAGGAATTCCGTCGGAATCTACCAGGACCATCTGGTAAGGCTAAATACTACCTAGTGACCGATAGTGAACCAGTACCGTGAGGGAAAGGTGAAAAGAACCCCGGGAGGGGAGTGAAAGAGAACCTGAAACCGTGTGCTTACAAGTAGTCAGAGCCCCTTGAGGGTGATGGCGTGCCTTTTGTAGAATGAACCGGCGAGTTACTTTATCATGCGAGGTTAAGTGGAAGACATGGAGCCGAAGCGAAAGCGAGTCTTAATAGGGCGAAATAGTATGATGGAGTAGACCCGAAACCAAGTGATCTACCCATGGCCAGGTTGAAGTTTAGGTAACACTGAATGGAGGACCGAACCAGGACACGTTGAAAAGTGTTTGGATGAGCTGTGGGTAGCGGAGAAATTCCAATCGAACTTGGAAATAGCTGGTTCTCTCCGAAATAGCTTTAGGGCTAGCCTCGTTGTGAGTTTACTGGAGGTAGAGCACTGTTTGGACTAGGGGCCCATCCCGGGTTACCGAATTCAGACAAACTCCGAATGCCAGATAAATATCAACGGGAGTCAGACTGCGGGTGATAAGGTTCGTAGTCGAAAGGGAAACAGCCCAGACCGCCAGCTAAGGTCCCAAATTGTATGTTAAGTGGAAAAGGATGTGATGATGCACAGACAACCAGGATGTTGGCTTAGAAGCAGCCACCATTTAAAGAGTGCGTAATAGCTCACTGGTCGAGTGACATCGCGCCGAAAAATGTACCGGGGCTAAAACATACAACCGAAGCTGCGGATATAACTAATGTTATATGGTAGGAGAGCGTTCTAACATCGTAGAAGCCGAGCTGTAAGGCGAGGTGGAGAGGTTAGAAGTGAGAATGCCGGTGTGAGTAGCGAAAGATAGGTGAGAATCCTATCCACCGAATGACTAAGGTTTCCAGAGGAAGGCTCGTCCGCTCTGGGTAAGTCGGGACCCTAAGGTGAAGCTGAATGGTGAAGCCGATGGACAACAGGTAGAAATTCCTGTACCACCAAATATCGATTTGAGAGAAGTGGGGACAGAGGAGGCTAATTGATCGTCCTGATGGAATAGGACGTCTAAGCACAAAGGTTGAGTAGTAGGCAAAATCCGCTGCTCATAAGACTGAAGTGTGATGGGGAGCGAAATATAGTAGCGAAGTCAATGAAGCCAAACTCTCAAGAAAAAGCCGCTATCGAGATAAGAGGTGCCCTGCACCGCAAACCGACACAGGTAGTTGGGAAGAGAATTCTAAGGTGAGCGAGAGAACCATCGTTAAGGAACTCGGCAAAATGACCCCGTAACTTGGGAGAAGGGGTGCCTACGAGAGTAGGCCGCAGTGAATAGGCCCAAGCGACTGTTTAACAAAAACACAGGTCTCTGCAAAACCGTAAGGTGAAGTATAGGGGCTGACGCCTGCCCGGTGCTGGAAGGTTAAGAGGAGTGCTTAGGAGTAATCCGAAGGTATGAATTGAAGCCCCAGTAAACGGCGGCCGTAACTATAACGGTCCTAAGGTAGCGAAATTCCTTGTCGGGTAAGTTCCGACCCGCACGAAAGGCGTAACGATTTGGGCACTGTCTCAACGATGGACTCGGTGAAATCATAGTACCTGTGAAGATGCAGGTTACCCGCGACAGGACGGAAAGACCCCATGGAGCTTTACTGTAGCTTGATATTGAATTTTGATGCAGTATGTACAGGATAGGTAGGAGCCAGAGAATCATGCACGCCAGTGTATGAGGAGGCGTTGTTGGGATACTACCCTTGCTGTATTGAAATTCTAACCCTCGGCTTAGAAGACCGGGAGACAGTGTCAGGTGGGCAGTTTGACTGGGGCGGTCGCCTCCCAAAGAGTAACGGAGGCGTTCAAAGGTTCCCTCAGAATGGTTGGAAATCATTTGCAGAGTGTAAAGGCACAAGGGAGCTTGACTGTGAGACTTACAAGTCGAGCAGGTGCGAAAGCAGGACTTAGTGATCCGGTGGTTCCGCATGGAAGGGCCATCGCTCAACGGATAAAAGCTACCCTGGGGATAACAGGCTTATCTCCCCCAAGAGTCCACATCGACGGGGAGGTTTGGCACCTCGATGTCGGCTCATCGCATCCTGGGGCTGTAGTCGGTCCCAAGGGTTGGGCTGTTCGCCCATTAAAGCGGTACGCGAGCTGGGTTCAGAACGTCGTGAGACAGTTCGGTCCCCTATCCGTCGTGGGCGTAGGAAATTTGAGAGGAGCTGTCCTTAGTACGAGAGGACCGGGATGGACGTATCAATGGTGTACCAGTTGTCACGCCAGTGGCATAGCTGGGTAGCTAAATACGGAAGGGATAAGAGCTGAAAGCATCTAAGCATGAAGCCCCCCTCGAGATGAGATTTCCCACGGATATTAAGACCCCTTGAAGACGACAAGGAGAATAGGTTAGGAGTGTAAGCACGGTAACGTGTTCAGCTGACTAATACTAATAGGTCGAGGACTTAATCAAGTGAAAGTTCTTTAGAAAAAACTGTTGACAAAAAGAAAAAAGATGATATAATATGTATATGAAGTTTTCGTCTGGTGGCGATAGCGAAGAGGACACACCTGTACCCATACCGAACACAGAAGTTAAGCTCTTTAGCGTCGAATGTAGTTGGGCTTACGCCCTGTGAGACTAGAACGTTGCCAGGCAATAGTGAGAGCCTTCCTTTTGGAGGGTTCTTTTTTTATACTTAAATTCTACCAAAGAGCTACTTAACATTTATTTGCTAAGTAGTTCTTTTTTATTAAAGGCTTTAGCCAGTTGAGGAGCGAAGTCTCCGAAGCAAAAAACAATACGCTATGTGGGTGCGAGATAAAAGTTAAACAATTGAAAAATCATTCTTTCTCGATAAAAGTGGAAATAATAGAAGGACATATAATGCCAGATCATATACATTTGCTACTATCAATACCGCCAAAATATAGTGTATCAAGTTTTTATGGGATATCTGAAAGGGAAAAAGTTCATTAATGATATTTTTATATGCATTCAAACTTGAAATACAGATATGAAAAATAGACGGAAATAGAAAGTTTTGGGCAGAAGGATACTATGTAAGTACTTTAGGATTAAACGAAAGTACAATAAGAAAATATATCAGAGAACAAGAATAGCATGATATTGTGATAGACAAACTGATAACAAAAGAATATACAAATCCATTTAGAAATAAGAAAATAATAGATAAACCCGTTTAACGGGTAGCGGTCGTCAAAATACAATAGGGCTTAAACGAATGTGAAAACCAGCGCCTTGAGGTGCGTGTTAGTAACAAAGGGTTATACCTGAAGAGAAAACCACCCCTTTTCAGGGGCGGTCATTATTTCTTAGTTTTATGAATATATGGTTTTCTTTCTGCTGGTTTAATCTCACCCATAATTGAATAAATATTAGTTTCTGTAGCTAATAAAGCATGTCCACAAGGTGCTTCAAAAGGTATTTCTTCTAATTGATACCAGCGGTTTTCTTTTAAGTTGTAGACTAATTCTTTTTTATTCCATCTGTAGTCACTTACAGGACGTCTGAAGTATGCGTCACGATATTTTGCGTGATCTTCACCTTGTAATGTTGTTAAATTGAATACTGCATCTTTCCATACATCTTTATTGAAGCCACCGATTACTAGAAGTTCATGGTCGTTTAATGGAGCCCAATCAGCACCTAAAAGTGATATTTCTTCATTGTCTAATACTACATCAGCTAATTGCGTCCATTCTTTAGTAGCTAAATTTAACTTGAATCCATCACTATAAGTTTCACTAGATCCACCACCATATACATATAGTTCATTATTATATACATAACTTAGTGCTTGATTACGTAATTTCCCAGGAAATTCTGAAAATACTTCGAATTTCTTAGATGCTAAATCATATGCATATAGTTCATTGTTATTAGATCCGTTAATAGATCCGATACCGAAGTATAGTTTATTGTCGTGAATTTTTGCGATAACATTTTCTACAGTAAGTGGAAGAGTTTCGACTACTTCAACTTTTAATTTATTATCAACAACAGTGAATACTAAAAGGTCTGATGAAGTTTCATTTTTTGTTGCAATATAGTATAGAGTATCGTTATATACAGCGCTTGGTCCATATGCTAATGGATAATCAAATTGAATTTGATCTAGGAGTGTTACTCCTTCAGAAGTTTCCTCATATAGATAGATGTCTTTATGATTTACTTTAACTCCACCATCTACAGGAAGTCCTCCTGGAAAGTTAGCACCTCCACCAAAGATTAGTTTATTACCTAATACTCCTTTAACTAATCCTGCAGTACCTATATTGTTTTCGTAGCCTTTTTGAGCCGCTACAGTAGCTATATTTGTCCATTTTAATTCAGTACCCATCATAGTACCTCCCTATATTATTTTTAAAAAAATCAAACGCTTACATCGATATATTTATTAGAGTGGGAGGTTTCGACTAAATATGAAAATTCAGTCGAGGGAACTCCCACTTATTAATTATTGAAAGTCTGCTTCTTTATCTACTAGTACATAAACACTAGGGTGATTTTTTAGAACAGTACAAGGAATATTTTCAGTTATTTCAGTACCTTCTACTAGACTTCTGATTGCATCTTGTTTAGCTTTACCAAATGCTAGTAAGATGATGTGTTTAGCATGCATAATATCTTTAATTCCCATTGTCATAGCTTGTTTAGGAACAAGATTTATATCACCATCGAAAAATCTTGAGTTTGCTTGAATTGTTTCTTCTTTTAAATCTACAACATGTACACCAGCGTCAAATGGTGTTCCTGGCTCGTTAAAACCAATGTGACCATTTCCACCAATTCCAAGAATTTGAACATCAATTTGAGCTTTATTAAGTTCTTCTTGATAAGATTTAACCGCTAATTCTAAATCATCAGCACTAGCATCAGGAACATGTGTGTTTTCTTTATTTATATCAACATGATCGAATAAATTAGTATCCATAAATTTATGGTAACTTTCCGGGTGATCATAGCTAATTCCTACATATTCATCTAAGTTATAAGATTTGATATTTTTATAGCTAAAGTTTCCTGCTTTATAGTCAGCAATCATCTCTTTGTATAAATCTGTTGGAGTTGATCCAGTCGCAAGCCCTAATGTTGAATTTTCATCTATTAAACTTTTAATAATTTTATATGCTTCTTGTGAAGCTTCTTTTTTAGAATTAAAAACTAAGTATTTCATATTATTACTCCTTATTTATTAATCTTCTTTTTTATAAACTTCTTTACCACGTGCAAATGTTGTTAGTACTTCGTATTCAGGAGTGATAACAACAAGATCAGCGTCGTAACCTACTTTAAGTTTACCTTTACGATCGGCAAAACCTAACATTTCTGCAGGGATTTTTGTACAAGAGTTAATTGCAGCATCTACAGGAACTAAAGCATCTTCTATTAAAACACGAAGACCATCTATAACTCTAAGTGTAGAACCTGCCAGGCGACCATCATCACGGTGAGCACTACCGTCTTCATATATTTCCATATTTTCTCCACCGAAGATGTAAGAACCACGACCACAACCTTTTGCACAAAGTGAGTCTGTAATCATAATTCCATGATCGCGCCCTTTTGCTGTGAAGTATGTATTTAGCGCATCTGTAGTAGAGTGAATACCGTCGCAAATAATCTCACCATAAGCATCACGAGCGCGTAGAGCAAACCCTACTTGGCCACCATCACGGTGATGGAAACCAACCATACCGTTATAAACGTGAGTTTGCGAAGTTGCACCATTAGCAAATGCAAGATAACTTTCTTTATAGTTACAAGCTGAATGACCTAAACTTACACGAATACCTTGGCTTACTAAATATTTAGTAAGTTTATAATCAACATCTTTTTCACAAGCGATAGTGATAAGTTTAATTAAGTTTTTACTAGCTGCTTGGAATTTTTTAAATTGTTCAACACTTGGTGTTTGAATACAACTTAATGGTTGAGCCCCACGTTTTTCTACATCAAGATAAGGACCTTCGAAGTGAATACCTAAGATTTCAGCTCCTTCATACCCTTCTTCGTATACTTTCGCAACATTAGTGACAGCTTTTAGAAGGACTTCTTCAGTTTGTGTAATTGTAGTAGGTAAGAATGATGTTACACCTTCAGAAACGATATTTTTCGTCCAATTACGTAGTCCATCTTCATTAACATCATTAGTATCATAACCATAAGCGCCGTGAGTATGAACATCTATGAATCCTGGTAAAACACGGTTAGTTCCAAAATCATAATCTACTTTATCAAATGCATCATAGTCATAAACGGCAGTTATTTTTTTATCTTCAACTTCTAAAATAAGAGGAAGAAATTGCCCGCTTGACCAAACTTTTTTACTTTTTATTAACATAATAGCACCCCCTTTTATATAAAATTTTCACCTTAAATTTAATGTGTTAAATTTCCTTTTAAGTTAATTTTGGACTTTTTAATAGATTTGTAAAGTAGAAAGTAAAAGTTTTCAAAATTAATTTGAAGGTGTTTTAAAGGTTTTATATAAGATGAAAAAATACGGTATTTCAATAAAATAATTTATGTTATATTTATGAAAATAGGAGGATGGGGGATTTTTATGACGGACATATTATTGAAATAAATTATATAATAAAAATACAATATACTTACTATTGACTTTCTATAAGAAGAATATAATAACATGAGAATTCCCATTGCTGATTTTAGGAAGAATAATTTGAACTGATTTATTAAGAGGGTATAAAATGGATAAATCAAGATTGACTATTCTTGGTGTAATAATAACAATAGGAATAATATTTGGAGACATAGGGACCTCGGTACTTTATGTTATGAAATCATTTGTTAATAATAGTGATGCTATGATGGATGAAAATCTCGTATTAGGATTCGTGAGTTTGATATTTTGGGTAATGACGTTACAAACTACTACTAAATATGTGATGATGGGGTTAAGAAGTTTGATAACCACGGTGAAGGTGGTGTATTCTCATTATTTGCTTTAATAAAAAATAAAACTAAACGAGGTGTGGTCCTTTTAGCGATGATAGGAGGAGCTACACATCTTGCGGATGGGATAATAACACCAGCAATTACAGTAACATCAGCAGTAGAAGGATTACACGATATAATTCCAGCTATAAAAACAAATGATGTGATAATTTTAGTGTTGGTAATCTTTATCTTTATTTTTTCATTTCAAAGATTTGGGACGAAAAAGATAGGATCTCTTTTTGGACCAATCATGAGTTTATGGTTTTTATCTTTATTTTTCTGGGGAGTAAAATCAATATACTAGACCAGAAATATTAAAAGCTATTAATCCAAAATATGCACTTAATCTATTAATTACCTATCCAGGAGTATTCGTTTTATTAGGGGCGGTATTTTTATGTGTATCAGGTGCAGAGGATTTGTATGTAGACTTAGGTCATTGTGGCAGACCGAATGTAAGAATGGCTTGGTTTGCGGTTAAAGTATGCTTACTTGCGAACTATTTTGGTCAAGCGGCATATTTATTATCGATAAACTATAACTCGGGAAAAAATCCATTCTTTGCGATAGTTCCAGAAAGTTTTATAGTGTTTCAAGTAATACTAGCGACATTAGCTGCGATAATAGCGAGTCAAAGTTTAATAACAGGATCTTTCACATTAATCTCAGAGGCTATAAAACTAAACCTATTCCCAAAATTAATAATAAAATATCCGACGGAATTAAAAGGACAGGTTTATGTATCTGCGGTTAATATAATACTTTTCATCTGCAGTAGCTGTGTAGTAATATTTTTCAGAACAAGTAGTAATATGGAAGCAGCGTATGGTTTAAGTATTAGTATAACAATGTTTGTAACTACACTACTATTAAGTATTTACTTATACAAAGTGAAAAAAATAAAAAAATCTTCGCAATAATCTTCCTAATGATTTTTCGAATAGAAGAACTGTTCTTCTTATATGCGAACAGTTTAAAAATTTGTAAATGGTGGATATATTACAGTATTAATAGCGTTGCTAATATTTATAATTATGTTTATCTGGTATAGAGGAACAGAGATAAAAGAGAGAAAGTCAATATTTAACTGTGAAAAAATTATACAAAACAATTACTTCAGTTAAGTATGGATAAAAAGTGTACCAAAAATATGCAACAAACCTAGTATATTTAACAGGTGCAAAAAAAGAAGAAGATGTAGATTATGCAGTACTATATTCTATATTAAATAAACAACCCAAAAGGGCGAATGTCTACTTTTTTGTGCATATAAATGTTATAGATAAACCTTATAAACGAGAGTACAAGGTTACTAAATTTAGTGATAAGAAAATACTTAAGATTACCTTTAATTTAGGCTTTAGAGAACATCAAAGGGTAAATATGTTTATGCATCAAGTAATAGATGACTTGTTGATGAATAAAGAATTAGAACTGCAACCGACTAAGTATAACTTAAGAGGTAAAGCAGAAACGGTTGGAGACTTTAGATTTGTATTGATAGAAGAAGTACTGGGTAATAGTAATGGTTTATCATCGTTCGATAACTTTATTATGGGACTAAGATTAAAACTGAAAAAAATAACGGTAACTCCAGAAAAATGGTTTGGGTTAGACACTAGCGTTATAACGAAAGAAGCGGTGCCGTTAAACGTGGTACAAACTAAAGTAAAAAGATTAACAAGAATTCAATAAGAAAAATCAGACTTAGAAAAGTAGTTGTAAATTCACCTTACTTATTCCGAGTCTGATTTTTTTACTATTTTTAAAAAAATAGTAGTTATATAAATATAAATTTTAATTTAGTTGATGTAAAAAGAAAAAGAGTATGGTAAATCCATACTCTTTATTTTATACACTAATTAACTTAATTATTTAGAAAGTTTACGTCTTACAGCTACACCTACTAGAGCGATTAAGCTTAATCCTAATGCAGCAGTGCTAGAAGAGTTCACACCAGTGTTTGGTAATATTCTACCTTCTTTAGAAGTAGGTTTAGCTTTTTGTCCCACAGCAGGAGAGGCAGCTTGTCCTTCAGTATGAGTAGCACCTTGTGGTCCAGCTCCGCCTTGGCCACTATCAGGAGTAGGTTGAGTTTCGTTTAATTTTACTTTGTAGATATGAGTAGTAATACCGTCTTGAACTGTTGTATTTACAAACTCATATCCAGCGATATCTTTTGCTTTTAATGTTCCTTCTGCAGCTTCTGAGATGTCATGATTATCAGTATTAATATATCTAGTAACTTTTAATTCAGGAACTTCAGTTACATTATTTGTCCATTCTGCTAAAAATTCTTTTAATTCTTTTTTAGTGTCATCTAAAGCTTTTTGAAGCCCTTCTTTAAAGTAGTCTTCAGCACCGTTATTTTTCAGTATCTTTAATATCTGATTCAAGTTTAGCAATTTCATCTTCTAAACGTTTGATTTCATCTTTAGGACCTTTAGCTTTTTCTACTGGTGCTTCAGTTTTCGGTGGTTTTGGAGCTTCACCTTCTGGTTTATTAGGTTCAGTTGGAGGTGTTGTATCATTTACTCCACCAGTGAATTCAGGATTATTAGGTTGAGTAGCAGGATTATCATCGTTTACCCCACCGTTAAATTCAGGATTATTAGGTTGAGTAGCAGGATTATCATCGTTCACTCCACCAGTGAATTCTGGAAGTTCAGGTTGCACAAGAGCATCACCATTTGAAGCTTCAGGTTTAGTTGGTTTTGGAGCTTCACCTTCTGGTTTATTAGGTTCAGTTGGAGGAGTTGTATCATTTACTCCGCCATTGAATTCAGGTTTGTTTGGCTCAGAAGGAGCATTATCATCGTTAACAGCACCAGTAAATTCAGGAACTTCGTTAACAGCAGCTTCAACAGCGTTAACCCCACCATTGAATTCAGGAGCAACTTCAGCTACTGGAGCATCAGCATCATTAACCCCACCTTTGAACTCAGGAGCATTAGCTACAGTTGGAGGAGTTGCATCATTCACCCCACCGTTGAAATCAGATCCATTTTCTCCAGAAGGAGAGTCACTAGGATTTACCCCACCATTGAATTCAGGAGCATTAGGAATCGTTGGAACTTCATCGGGTTGTTTAGCATCATCAGAAGGAGCATCACTAGGATTTACTCCACCTACAAAGTCTTTAGGTTCATCACCTTTAGGAACTTCTTTTAAGTTTTTGATATACTCTAAAGTTGCGTTGTAATCGTCAGTTAGTTCATCAATTGCATCTTTGTAATCTTTTACTACTTCATTAACTTCGTCAAATTTAGCTTTAGCTTCATCAGCTGCAGTTTGAGCAGAAGCAACAGCAGCCTCTAGTTTAGTTACAGCTTCTTGTAATCCATTTTGGATAGCTTGATCAGCATTATTTTTCTTAGCTGTTTCAAGTGCAGTTTTAGCTTTTTCTAAAGTTTCTTTTTGTTTATCTAATGCAGCAGTTTTTTCTTCTACTACTTTAGCTTTTTCAGTAGCATCAGCTTTATCTTTATCAGCTACTTTAGTTAATTTTTTTCGATTTTTTCAGCTATGTCATCAGCGATGTCAGTAAGTTTTTTAACGATTGGTTTAGAAGCTTCTTTATTGTAAGCTGCATCTAATTTTTCTTTGTCTGTAGTAGGAAGTTCAGCAAGTGGTTTTCCTTCTTGTTTTTGTAGCGCCGATTTCGTCTGCTTTTTGGATCTTGATTTTTTTATTAGCCTCAGCAGTCGCATTTTTGATTCTCTAATTCTTTTAGCAGCTTGAGTAGCTGAGATAACACCATCTTCGATAGCTTTTTAGTAAAATCAGCTTTTACCGATTTGCAGCTTTTAGCTTCTTCGATAGCTTTAGCTTTGTCAGTAATTTCATTTCTTTCATATTGATTGTGTCTTCGGCATCTTTTTCAAGTTTTTCAAGAGCAGCTTTTCAAAGTGCTTCTAAGTTATCTTTTTCTTCTTTTTTAAGTTCTTCAACTTTAGCTTTAGCTTTTTCAGCTTCTTCTTTAGCTTTGGCTAATTCAGCTTCTGCGTCAGCTTTAGCTTTATCAGCTTCATCTTTTTTAGTTTGAGCAGCTGTTACATCGTCAGCTTCTTTTTTAGCTTTAGCTGTAGCTTCTTCAACTTTTTTAGCTTCTTCAGTAGCTTTTTTCTCTAATTCGGCAACTTTAGCGTCAGCTTCTTTTTTAGCGTCAGCAGCTTTTTCAGCTTCTGTTTTTTCTTTTGGAGCTTCAGGTGTTGGTTCTTCTTTTTTAGGTGGTTTTTTAGCTTCTTCTTCTTTAGCAGCTTTTACTTCATCAAGAGCTTTATTGTACTCATCAGTAAGTGCATCAATTTCAGCTTTGTAGCCAGCTAATGGAGAATTTGCTTCGTCGAAAGCATTTTGAGCAGCATCACGTTCTTTTTTGATAGCTTCTACAGCTTTGTCTAATGCAGCAACAATATCAGGATTAGAACCATTATCTTTAGCAGATTTTAATGCTTCGTTAGCTTCTTTTTAATGTATCTTCTTGTTTTTTAAGAGCTTCAGCTTTTTTTATCGGCGTTAGCTTTATCAGCCTCAGCAACTGCAGTTAATTCTTCGATTTTTTCAGCTAGGTCATCAGCTTTATCTTGAAGTTTTTCTGATCGTGGGCGAGCAGCATCTTCTTTTTCAGCTTTTTCGATTCCAACTTTAATGTTTTCTGGTAATTGACCTTTAGATTTAGGTTCAGCTGGAGTTGTTGATGTATTATCAGCAGTAGCGTTGTCATTTTCTAATTCTTTAAGTACATCACCAGCTTTTAATTCACCAGATTCAATAGCTTTTAATAATCCTTCTTTATCAACTAATTCTTTAGCAGCTTTTTTAGCAACTTCGTTGTTAGTGATTTTTGGATTATTTGCTGTTGCTTCTTCTAATTGATCTAAAGCTTTTGATAAAGCATCTTTAGAATCAGCTTCTTCTTTCTTAGCGTCTTCTTCTTTTTTTATTTCTTCTTTAGCTTTATAGTCAGCTTTAGCAGCCTCTTCTTTGGCTTTAGCTAACTCAGTGTCAATAGCTTTTTTAGCTTCTTCAGCTTTAGTTTTAGCAACTTCAGCGTCAGCAGCTTCTTTTTTCTCTGCTTCTAGTCTAGTATTTGCTTCGTCAGCTGCAGCAATAGCTGTATCTACTTTTGCTTGAGCTTCAGTAACCTTAGCTTCAGCTGTTTTAACATCAGCTTCAGCTTGTTTAATTTCTGGATTAGTAACTTCTAATTTAGGAGTTTCAGTAGTTTCAGATGAATCAGTGTTTTCAACTGCAGGTTGAAATGCTACTGGTTGTTCTGTTGGTTCAGCAGCGAGAGCTACAGCGGCCCCAGTAGTCGCAACACCGATACCAACAAGGACAGAAGCTACACCAACTTTAAATTTACGTAGTGAATATTTTCTTTTTGTTGTCATAAAAATAAGTCCCCTTTTTCTTTTTATATTATAAAAAATGTTCTAAAAATGTTCGATTTACAGTGGTGAAATAGAACGTTTTAGGCCAATTAGTGTATTGATAAGTACCATTATACTAAATGAAAAAGTAGAAAACAAGGGCTTTTGTAATTTAGGTAAACATAATAAGAGGGTGCTGAAAGAATACATATAAAATATTAAAATAAATATAATTATAAAATAAAACGAACATAAAAATAATGTAAAATAAAATAAAAAAACTTATTTTTTTAATATGAGTTAAAATGAAAAATAGTATATAAGTTTAAATTTAAATATAATTATAAAAAAATAAAAAAATTAGATATATAGAAAAAAATAAAATATTAAATTTATGTTACAAAAAAATTATGCAAACTTTATAAATATAACGAAGTGGAAAGAAATAAGGAAAAATTTCTTTGACAAGCCAAAATAATAAATTATGTTATTAGCGTGGAAATAACTTGAATAACAATTTGAATCTATAGTTTTAAGGAAAATAATCTAAAAAGAGAATCTAGAAATCGATGTGTAATTTAAAATTAATTTCTCTGATTCTCTGAATTTCTATTTTTAATAATTTTCTTCTAATTTTCTAAATTCATCCCTAGTGTGCTGTGGTAGTGAACGTCCGTAGTCCATCATAAGGACGATGTCTTTAAATGCTGCTTTTGGAATAGCTAAACGGTCTATGTCTTCAACACTGACATCTAGATTTATATCGTCCATATGGTTTGATTTTAGTTTTTCTACAAAATCTGGTTCTGCGACAAATGGAGAAGATAAACCTATCATATCAGCATGTAAAATTGCAGCTTCACATTTTTCCACAGTGTTGATACCACCTGATGCGATTAAAGGAATTCTTCCATTTAAATGTTCGTAGACTACCTCGTTAATAAAACGTCCATGGTGCGGACCTTCTGCTCGTACTGTATTTAGATAAATATTTTGTCCCCAGCTTGCGATTGCCATGTATGATAGTGGAACTTTTTCTAATAACCAATCTGTAAGTTGATTAAATTCTTCAACTGTATAACCGACTTCTTCACCACGTGTTTCTTCAGGTGTTGCACGATAACCGAAGATAAAGTCTTTCGGTGCTTCTTTTTTGATTACTTCATATACATCTTCAAAAACTTCAAGGATGAAACGTGAACGATTTTCTAATGTATCTACTCCGTATTTATCGTGGCGTTCATTAGAGAAGGTAGAGAAGAATGTTTGTAATAGAAGACGTTGTGCACTAGAAATTTCTAAACCATCGAAACCAGCAGCGATAGCACGACTAGCAGCACGCTTATAATCTACTCTTATTTTCTGTATATCTTCTATAGAAAGAGGGTGGACGATATGTTCTACAGGAGAATTAAGTTCCATGTAACTAGGACCGACAGCACGTTTATTAGTAGTGACATAGTGATTAGCGAAACGCCCAGCATGTGTTAACTGAAGAATAGCTTTCGCACCACCAGACTTCATGGCTTGTGCCATTTTAGTTAAACCAGGAATACATGAATCATCATGAACGCTAAAGCCATATTCAAAAAGTTGCCCTTCTAGATTAATATAGGCAGCACCGGTAATTTGCAAGGGTGCTGTATTTTTTCGTCTTTTGGCATATAGAAGATCTTCTTCTGTAATGAAGCCTTCTGCGGTAGATGAGTTTGTAGTCATCGGAGAAAGGACAAAACGATTCTCAAGTTCTATTCCATTAGCCAATTTGACAGGTGTTAATAATTTTGATTCCATAAAAAATACCTCTATAAGTAACATAATAAACATACAACTAAAAACCAAAAAAAGAAATACATAATAAAAAAATGGTGTAAAAATAAATTGTTGATATTATCTGAAATTATGTAAATTAAAAGAAAAAAATTCAGTAGATTAAGTCATCATAATTTTTTTCTAAAAATTTAAAGTAGTGGTGTTAGGTGTGTGTACTTTTTACTGAAAATATGATATAATAAGTTCGTAATTTCAGAAAAGGTTTTTCTTATAATTTATTATATCAGATTATTATGTATAAAAAAAGATAAAAATAAATTGAAGAGTGTGAAATAAAAATACTAAAAAAAGAAAATAGATATTTGAAGTTATATAAAATAAGATAAAATATAAGAGGATAATACTATGAAACTTAGTATTTTAGATTACGCCATTGTAGATGAAGGAAAAACTGCACTAGAAGCCATAGAAGAAAGTACAGAATTAGCTCGTTTAGCTGAAAAACTAGGTTATAGTCGCTTTTGGATGGCTGAACATCATCAGGTGCCAGCTCTTGCGAGTAGTAGTCCTGAACTTTTGATGTTACACCTTCTTCAAAATACAGAAAAAATACAAATAGGCTCAGGCGGAATAATGATTCCTCATTATACACCGTATAAAATTAGCGAATGGATTAAACTTCTTAGCGCGCTATATCCAAATAGGGTGAATTTAGGGATAGGCAATAATCCTGGAACTAAAGTTGTTCAAAAATTGATGAAGACGACACCGATAACACGAGATGAATATAATGAGAGCTGTACAGAATTGCTGGAGCTTCTAACAGGAACTGAAACGTTGATCCAACCACCAGAAGCAAAGGTAAGTCCGATGTGGCTATTATCAACGAGTGAGAAAAGTGCGAATCTTGCCGCAGAGTTAGGGCAAAACTATGTTTATGGTTTATTCTTTAATCAAGCTGTTGATTACATAGAAACAGCAAAAAGATGTTTACAAACTTATCGTACTAAGATGCATGAACAACAAAAAACACCACAAGACGTGGTTGCCGTGTTTATTGCGATAGGGGAAGATGAGCAAGAGGCAAAAAACTTGGTACGTTGTTTAGATGTATGGCTTCTTGGTAAGAAAGAATTTACAGAATTTGATAGATTTCCTAGTATAGAAACAGCAAAAGAGTATGAAATATCTGAAATTGATATAGAAAAAGTAGAAAAAAATAGAACACGTTTAGTTTGGGGTACTAAGGATGTCGTAGTAGAAAAACTTAGAAACTTAGCTATAGAGTTAGAGTTAAAAGAACTTATGTGTATACCTTTTAGTACCAACCATAGAAAGAAGAAAAAAATATTATTGAGATTTTAGCAAAATGAGCTAATGTCTAAAAAGGAGAAAAAAATTAATGACTTGGAAGGCGATAGAGTTAGTAGAAAACAATGTCGAAAAATTAGCACAGTTAATAGAAGAAGCTGAGGCGATAGTCATAGGAATAGGAGCTGGAATGTCAGCTGCCGATGGATTTACTTATATTGGAGAAAGATTCACGAGTAACTTTAAGGATTTTGTAGAAAAATATAAATTTTTAGATATGTTACAGGCGAGTCTATTTGACTTTCCTAGTTCACAAGAATATTGGGCGTTTCAAAGTCGTTTCGTCTTACTAAATTACTTTGATCAACCTGTTGGGGCAAGTTACGCAGCCTTAAAAAATATTCTAAAAGATAAAAATTACCATATTATTACGACTAACGCAGATAACGCCTTTGATGTTGCAGAGTACGATATGGATAAGGTCTTTCACATTCAAGGAAAGTACGGACTTATGCAATGTAGTAAACATTGCCATGCAAAGACATATCAAGATGAAGCGTTAATGCGTAGACTTGCTGTGGAACAGGAGAATATGGAAGTTGACTACAGATCTATTCCACTATGTCCTGAATGTGGTGCGCCGCTTGAGGTTAATAAGCGTAACGCTGAAAAAGGAATGGTAGAAGATTCAATCTTTTTCGAACATCTAGATAAATACAATGAATTTTTGGAAAATAATCGTGATAAGAAAACATTGTTTATAGAAATAGGAGTAGGATTTACAACCCCTCAGTTTATCAAATATCCATTTTATAGAGAACTTGATAAAAATCCTAATGCGTTAATGGTTACTATGAACCAGAAGAAATATCAATTCCCAGAAAGGATTGCTTCTAGAGTATTGTGGTTTAACCAAAATAGTAAAGATTTAACGTTGGAAGTAGAAGAGTTATTGAAAAATAGTATGGATTAGAACTTCTATTAGAGAAATCTAACCATAGTACAATGCGCATAAACTTCGCGCGATATAATTTAAATTAGACAAAAATACATTAACAAAAATTAACAAATAAAGGAGAAAGAATTATGTATTTAATAGAACCAATTAGAAACGGAAAATATTTACCAGATGGAGCGTTAGTAATGGCGATGCAAGTCTACGTACTTAACAATATCGATATTGATGAGACTGTAATTTTCCCATATTACTGCGAACCAAAGTAGAAATTGGATTATTCCAAAATGCTGAAACTGAAGTAAACCATGAATATATGAAAGAAAAAGATATTATCTTAGTTCGTCGTGATACAGGTGGTGGTGCTGTGTATGTTGATAACGGTGCTGTTAACGTATGTTTCTTAATGCCTGGTGATACAGACGTGTATGGAAACTATAAAAAATTCTACCAACCAGCAGTAGACGTACTTCACAGCTTAGGAGCTACAGAAGTAGAACAAAGAGGTCGTAATGACTTAACTGCTCGTGGTAAAAAAGTAAGTGGAGCTGCGATGACATTAGTTCGTGGTAAAATTTACGGAGGATATTCATTACTTCTTGATGTAAACTATGAAGCAATGGTTAACGCTTTAACACCAAACCGTAAAAAAATTGAATCAAAAGGTATTGAATCAGTAAGAGCACGTGTAATGGGTATGCGTGAACTATTAAAACCTGAATACCAAAATGTAACAATCGATGAATTCAAAAACTTAATCATCTGTGGATTAATGGGAATCGAAGATATTAAAGATGCGAAGAGATATGAGCTAACTGATGAAGATTGGGCTGCAATTGAGAAATTAGCAGATGAAAAATACCGTAACTGGGATTGGAACTACGGAAAATCACCACGTTATAACTACAACCGTGATGCTCACCTTGCGATCGGAACAGTTGATTTCAGCTTAGAAGTAGAAGAAGGACGCATTACTCAAGCGAAAATCTACGGAGACTTCTTCGGTAAAGGTAACGTACGTGACGTAGAAGAAAAACTTATCGGGGTAAGAGTAAAAGAAGAAGACTTACTTGAAGTATTAGGAAGTATTGATTTAACTCACTACTTCGGTAATGTAGAAGCGAAAGAATTAGTAGACTTAATCTTAAGCTAGTTTTACAAAGTAAATGTAAAAGAGGTGTGAGTTTGTGGAAAAATTATTAACTCCCATAAAACTAGCAAATGGTGTACAGTTAGAAAATAGGTTCGTGCTGTCGCCGATGACGACTAATTCTTCTACAAAGGATGGAATTATTACAAAAGAAGACTTAGATTATGCATTAAGACGTGCTAAGTCAGCGCCACTACAGGTAACAGGGGCAGCTTATATCGATGTAGATGGACAGTTGTTTGAGTTTGGTTTTGGTGCACATGATGATAGTTGCATACCTGGACTTACTAAGATGGCAAATGCAATGCAAGATGCTGGAGCGAGAGCTATTTTACAATTAACTTATTCAGGTGCGGGTGCTAATTACTATGGGGTAAATCATAAGGTTTATGGTCCTAGTAAGTTGAAATTGCACCTTCCATTTGAACATGAGGTAGAAGAACTATCTCATGAGATGATTGATGTGATTAAACAAAAATACAAAGATGCTACGAGAAGAGTGATATGCGCAGGTTTTGCAGGAATAGAAATATCTACAGCACAAAAACTAATGCTACAGACGTTTTTCTCAACAGTATCGAATAAACGCCATGATGAATACGGTGTAGATTCACTAGAAAATAGAGCTCGATTTATACTTGAAGTTTTTGAAGCAGTATATGAAGTTATAAAAAACGAAGCACCTGAGGATTTCATACTAGGATATAGAGCAACCCCGGAAGAAACACGTGGTGCCATAATAGGGTACACTGTGGAAGAATTTAATCAACTTACAGATTGGATACTAGAAAGAGTGCCGTTGTCTTATATTGCGATAGCAAGCTGGGGACAAAATATTTATCTAAATAAAGTTCGTGCTGAAGGACCTAATGAAGGGCGATTGATTAACGAAGTAGTTCATGAACACCTTGCAGGACGTGTGCCGTTGATGGCTACCGGCGGAATTAATAGTATAGAAAAAAGCCGTGAAGCTATTCTGCACGCTGAAATGGTAGGTTTATCTAGCGTCTTCGTAGCCGAACCGGATTTTGTGGCTAAATTCCAAGAAAATCGAGAGGAAGATATTAATTTAGATGTAAGTGTAGATGATATTGAACGATTATCTATTCCAAAAGCTGCATTTAAAGATATTGTACTTATGATGGATTATGGTAAGAGTTTGCCACAACATACGAGAGATGAATTTAGAAAATTAGAAGAAAATTACTAAGTAGACTATTATAATTTATAGAGTGAAGAAATTATAAATATAGTAGACTATTAAGGCCGAAGCGGCTACTATTATCTAAGGTTGAACTTGAATAATAGTAGCTTCTTATGTTGTAGAGTTTTAGAAGACAAGGAGTGCTTATGTATTTAATAGAGCCGATGAGAAATGGACAATATATTTATGATGGAGCGGTAGCTTTAGCGATACAAGTACATGTATTGAATAAATTGAATTTAGATGAAGATATAATATTTCCATATTGTTGCAAACCAAAGGTGCAGATAGGACTATTTCAAAATGCTGAAAAAGAGATTAACCACGAGTACATGAAAGCTCATGGAATCACACTTGTTAGACGTGATACAGGTGGAGGTACGGTATTTTTAGATGAAGGAGCTGTAAATATATGCCTTATTATGAATGGTGATAGTAATGTTTATGGTAACTTCAAAAAATTCTATGCACCTGCAGTAAATATACTACGTGATCTTGGTGTAAATAAAGTTGAACAAACAGGACGCAATGATCTTGTTGTCGATGGAAAGAAGGTTAGTGGAGCTGCGATGACTCTTGTTAATGGTAAAATCTATGGAGGATACACTCTACTGTTAGATATTGATTATGATGCAATGGTTAATGTCTTGACACCTAATCGTAAGAAAATTGAGTCAAAAGGTATAGATTCGGTGAGAAGTAGGGTTACAGGTCTTAGAGAGCATTTAGATAAGGAGTATAGAAACTTATCTGTAGTAGATTTCAAAGATTTATACCTATGTCGCTTGTTTGGGTGTGAAAATCTTGAAGATATAAAACGCTATGAACTGACAGAAGATGATTGGCGAGAAATTGATGAATTGCTTTCTGAGAAATATCAAAACTGGGATTGGAACTATGGAAAATCACCAAGATATAATTATAACAGAGATGCCCGTCTTGGAATTGGGACTGTTGAGTTTAATCTGGAAGTAGAAGCGGGACGAATCACAAAAGCTAAGATTTATGGTGACTTTTTCGGAAAAGGTAATGTCGGTGATATTGAGGAGAAATTAATCGGCATAAGGGTAAAAGAAGAGGACTTACTAGAAGTGTTAGAAAGTATCGACTTAGCTCATTATTTTGGAAAAGTAGAAGCACAAGAATTAGTAGATTTGATATTGAGTTAAGAATTAATATCTAATTAAAAAAGGTCAAGCGAGTATTAGCTTAGGTAATTTCTTGACATTAGAAGAATTATAATGTTAGAATATAGATAAGTGAATTGGATGAGTATATTCACATATAAACACGAAAAGCAACTGAATTGCCCTTCAGCTGCTTTTTTATATGTATTAGCATACTTGTTGTAGTATGATAATAAATATTCATAGGTAAAGTGAACTACATATGTCGTGCCTAAATAAGACTACTTGTTCTTGTTGTTTTTTTATCATTTAGGAAATAAAAAGTATTCTATAAATAAGAGGATGACTCCTACAAATAGTCCAACAAGAATTTGGATGAGTATATCAACCATATAAACACCTCCTTCTTTGGCAAGTAGCCTATCTTCATTATAATACCACTAGTTTTTGAAAAGTAAAGGATAGTGTTAATTAGTTTTTATTAAACTAATTGAAAATCAATATCACTCTTATTATTGTTTTTAGTTGATTTCTAATTTTTATAAAATGTATAATGTATCTTTAAATAAAAAAATCGATGATGAAATAAGGTCATCGATACTTAGAAAAAAATTATAAAATGAAGAAAGAGGTTGTAAAATGAAAAAAATTAGCAAAAAGCTTTATGGATTGAAAAAAGCGAAGGTGTATATATTATTGGACCAACTGCAGAATTACAAGATGACGTTGGTACTGTAGGATTTGTAGAATTCTCAAGAAAAGAAAAATTAGAAAAAGATGATGTTATCTTACGTTTAGAGGCATCAAAAAAACTGTATTAGACATCAACACTCCATTAGCAGGGGACGTTGTAGAATACAACAAAAAGCTGAAGAAGAGCCAACAGTTTTAAACTCAGCTGATCCAAAAGAATCTTGGATTGTTAAATTAACAAACGTTGATGAAGCTGAATTCAACAAATTTGTAGAATACAAATAATAACTTTAGTATATACAATAGATTCGAAGTACGAGGATTTCCTTATACTTCGAATTTTTTTCTATCTTATAAAAGAGGTAATGTATAGGTATCTTTGAATATTGAACTATTTAATTAGTTAAGTTGATAATAGAGATTAAGGTTGAATAATGAATTAAGGTTATCTAATAGTAGATAAACCAGTTTTTAGGATAATCCATAGAAATAATATATTAAAATATTTGAAAATGGATAAGAAAAGTGATAAAATACATTATTAAAGATGTTAAGTTTTAAAAACATTGTTAACTGAAAAATTATAAATAACAGTATAGATTAGGAGAATAATGATGATAAATAAACAATATAAGATTAATATTAACCAGAGGGATAATAGGTTTAGTATTAGGAAATTTAATGTTGGGGTTGCTAGTATAGCGGTGTCTTCTGTAGCGATAGCGGGTATGATGTTCTTTGGTGATGCAAATTTTGCTTATGCAGAAGAAAGTAATACAGATTTTAATAGGACAGGTACGGGGAATTCGACGGTAATAGACGCGCAAGAATTTGTAATGGTGACGCATGAAAAACCAGGTGGAGTAGTAGAAGACGTAGTCATTTTAAAATCAAAATTTTCAGAAAGTCTTGATCAATTAAAGAAAGATTATCCAGGATTTACTGCTACAAGCTTACAACCTGTTGGAACAAATAAATATAAAATCACATACGCACCGGTTACTACAACAAATCAACCAAGTTCAACAGCAGAATCTGTAACTAATAGAGAAAATTCTAATAATACAAATTCTACACAACCAACAACTGAAAATAGAGTTAGTTTACAAGGTCATTTAGTAGGTAACCAAACAGAATATAATGTAGGAGAGCAAATTATTTCTACATTTAGGCTAGATGTGTCTGCACCTTCAAAATTAGAAGAAGGTTCTTATATTTTAGTGAATTTACCAGCAAATGAACCAATTACTGATGTACAGTTTGGTTCTGCTTTAAAAGTTGAAAAAGTAAATGATACACAATATAAAATTCATACTGGAGAAGTACCTAGCGGTTCGTATGCTAGTTTTAATATAAGTTATAAATTTGATAAATATAGAACTGGTCGTAATTCGCAAACTACAATTACAGCTCAAGTAGTTGATAAAACTGGTGCGGCTATTACACCAACTACTTCTACAACAGCTAGAGTGACTAATACAAATAAGAGTGGATATGCAAATATAAGCGTTGATAGTGAAAGTGGTGCTAGAGATTTAGCTTTATTTAGTACTAATGCGCCTGGGGATACTATTGATGAATCCAAGAATAAAGAATTAGTTTTAAAATTAACAACTTTTAATAAAGAGACTTCAGCGGTAAATAAAATTGTTCACGAAGTAACATTACCTACTGGTGCAGTTCTATCTCAAGCATCTATAACTGATGGTTGGATTCAAGATGGAAATATTGCTCGCTATACAAGAAATATTACAGATGCAAAATCTGTGTTTAATGAGGGGAACAATACTAGTGATGATACACTTCGCATCAATATGCGTCAGGCAGGTACATTAGAAGAGTTTTTAAAAGGAAAAGAGTTTACTTTTACGGATAATGTAACTTATACTGATAAATCAGGAGAAACAAATACAAGTCAAGGATCTACTTCGTTAGTTGTGAAGGCTGTGAATCCATATAAAGATAACGGTCCAGGGGCTAATCCGAATACAGCAGGAGCACAACCTCCATTAGTGATTAACAACTTTACTAATGAACAAAATCATGAAAATAGAGTAAATATTGCAATTCCTGAAATAAGTACGGAAACAGATGATAAAAGAATTATAGTTTTCTGGAGAAGTGTTGATACTCCTACAAAAGTTAAAGAGGTTGAATTAACTATTGATAGTGATTTTGATCAAAAGAGGTCTATTGAATTTTATGGTATTTGGAACAAGAATGGGGCTTATGCTGCTTGGTATGCGCCAGATAATCTAGGAACTAGTAATACGTTTGAAGTGTATACTGTAAATGGTACAACGGAAACGAAACTTGGAGAAATTGCCTTTAAGAAAAATGGTGGAACATCTATAGATTTACCAGAAGGAACAACTAAAGTTTTATTAAGACCAAAAGGTGAAATGACATTTACAAACGATACACTTAGTCAAGCGGGTATTTATTTAAAACAAGACTTAAAAGGCTTAGAAAAAGCTAAACAGATGATAGCGGAAGGAAAAGAAGCTAAGAGTATCGTTACTGCAAAAATTTCAACTCAAGATACAGATGTGGTCAATACAAGTGTTTCTAAAACGATTTTAGCAGATGCTAGAACAGCTTTAAAACTGACACCGAGAACTGAGAAGGTAGAAACGGCTCTAGCAGGGAATAAAACACAATTATTAAGTTCTGGAATAGAAGCTTATGATTACTCACCTTCAGGTTTAGGGAATCGTGTATATGGTACTATTACTTCACATGGTGCTACTACAGATAAGAGTTTAACTTATCTTGGAGCAAAGAATGCAAAAATCATTGTAGAATTACCGGATGGATTCAGTTATGCAGGAAATAGTCCGCTTGTAACTAAAGATGATAATTATCAAAATACTGGTAAACGTGTATTGATTATTGATCCAAAGGATTCAAACACTCGTGAGAATGTAACTCCAGATTTAGAGTTTAATGTAGCGCAGTGGGTTCAAACAGGTAGTTATCGCTTGAAATATACATTAGTTTGGGAAGAAAATAGATTACTACATGGATTAAATCCAAATGATGAGTATGATGGAGATAAGAAGATTATCAATACATCAACTTTTACTTACGAAATTCCTGTAAGCAATACATTAGGGTCACGATTACATGTTGATGTAACTGATAAAAATAATCAGCGAGAAGGTTATACTACATCATTGAAAAATCTAGCTCCAAAAGCAGATGTGACATATCGTTTTACATTATCAAATAGAGATAATTCAAAATTATCGAATAATGAAGTACTTGTAACATTACCTAAAAAAGGGGATAAGAATATTGTTGATACAAGTATAAACCGTAATTCTGCATTTGATGTTGAAGCTACAGGAGAAGCGATAGCTCCCGCAGGATGGACTGCATATTACTCAACTTCTCCAATTAATGGAAATGCGAATGAAGTTGCAGCAGCAGCTACTTTAACAGCAGATCAAGTGACAGATTGGAGCAAGGTTACAGCAGTTAAGTTTGTCTCTAATTCAGGAACTACATTAAACCCAGGGTTATCAAATGAATTTTTACTACCTGCAAGGATTGCTAGTGATGCTCAAAATAATCAAGTAGCTAATATTTCAGCAGCAGCAAAAACAAATGCAGAAGCAATATATAATGAGGCGAATCCAGCTTCTCTTACAATTAAAATAGAAGATATAAAAAACGGAGCTGTTAAAATCGCATATGAAGATATGCAAGGAAATACGATTAAACCAACAATAACAGCTATTGAAAAAAGAGCTTATACAAAAGATTATAAAGTAGATACAGAAGAATATCGTCCTGAGGAATTTACATATAATGAAATAGCTTATAGATTTATGAAAGTCAAAGAAACATCTGCTCCGGTTGAAGGTGTTGTTAACAAAGAAGAAATTACAGTAACTTATGTTTATGATACTTTGTATGAAAATGTTCCAGAAACAAAAACAATCACACGTACAATTAAGTATGTCGATAAAGAAAATGAAGCGCAAGAAGTAGCTACTCCAGTAACACAAACAGTAACATTAACAAGAACAAACAAACGTAACAAAGTTACGAAAGCAGTAACAGAAGGAACATGGTCAACAGGAAGTTGGACAGAGCAAGCCTCACCAACATTAGCCAAATATGGAACACCAGATAAAACAAGTGTATCGTCAGTGGCAGTGACACCAGAAATGAAAGATGAAGAAGTAGTCGTGAAATATCCACAAGCAAAAGAAGACGAAGTAGAAACAAAAGTAATCACACGTACGATTAAGTATGTAGATGCAAGCGACGAAGCTACAGAAGTATCACCAAAAGTAGTGCAAACAGTGACACTAACAAGAACAAACAAACGAAACAAAGTCACAAATACACTAGAAGAAGGAACATGGACACAAGGAAGTTGGACAGAGCAAGCCTCACCAACATTAGCCAAATATGGAACACCAGATAAAACAAGTGTATCATCAGTGGCAGTGACACCAGAAATGAAAGATGAAGAAGTAGTCGTGAAATATCCACAAGCAAAAGAAGACGAAGTGGAAACAAAAGTAATCACACGTACGATTAAGTATGTAGATGCAAGCGACGAAGCTACAGAAGTATCACCAAAAGTAGTACAAACAGTGACACTAACAAGAACAAACAAACGAAACAAAGTAACAAATACACTTGAAGAAGGAACATGGACACAAGGAAGTTGGACAGAGCAAGCCTCACCAACATTAGCCAAATATGGAACACCAGATAAAACAAGTGTATCGTCAGTGGCAGTGACACCAACAACGGAAAAATACAGAAGTAGTCGTGAAATATCCACAAGCAAAAGAAGACGAAGTAGAAACAAAAGTAATCACACGTACGATTAAGTATGTAGATGCAAGTAACGAAAATACAGAAGTATCACCAAAAGTAGTGCAAACAGTGACACTAACAAGAACAAACAAACGAAACAAAGTAACAAATACACTTGAAGAAGGAACATGGACACAAGGAAGTTGGACAGAGCAAGCCTCACCAACATTAGCCAAATATGGAACACCAGATAAAACAAGTGTATCATCAGTGGCAGTGACACCAACAACGGAAAATACAGAAGTAGTCGTGAAATATCCACAAGCAAAAGAAGACGAAGTAGAAACAAAAGTAATCACACGTACGATTAAGTATGTAGATGCAAGTAACGAAACTACAGAAGTATCACCAAAAGTAGTACAAACGGTGACACTAACAAGAACAAACAAACGAAACAAAGTCACAAATACACTAGAAGAAGGAACATGGACACAAGGAAGTTGGACAGAGCAAGCCTCACCAACATTAGCCAAATATGGAACACCAGATAAAACAAGTGTATCATCAGTGGCAGTGACACCAACAACGGAAAATACAGAAGTAGTCGTGAAATATCCACAAGCAAAAGAAGACGAAGTGGAAACAAAAGTAATCACACGTACGATTAAGTATGTAGATGCAAGCGACGAAGCTACAGAAGTATCACCAAAAGTAGTACAAACAGTGACACTAACAAGAACAAACAAACGAAACAAAGTAACAAATACACTTGAAGAAGGAACATGGACACAAGGAAGTTGGACAGAGCAAGCCTCACCAACATTAGCCAAATATGGAACACCAGATAAAACAAGTGTATCGTTAGTGGCAGTGACACCAGAAATGAAAGATGAAGAAGTAGTCGTGAAATATCCACAAGCAAAAGAAGACGAAGTGGAAACAAAAGTAATCACACGTACGATTAAGTATGTAGATGCAAGCGACGAAGCTACAGAAGTATCACCAAAAGTAGTACAAACAGTGACACTAACAAGAACAAACAAACGAAATAAATTAACAAATACACTTGAAGAAGGAACATGGACACAAGGAAGTTGGGCGAAACAAGACTCACCAACAGTAGCCAAATATGGAACACCAGATAAAACAAGTGTATCACCAGTGGTAGTGACACCAACAACGGAAAATACAGAAGTAGTCGTGAAATATCCACAAGCTGTAGATACAAAAACAAAAGCAACAAAACAAACGGTAACGTACGAAGGAGCAGGAGAAAACACACCAGCGCCTAACGAACAAACAGATTACACATTCACTGGAAAAACAAACAAAGTTACAAACGTAACAACATGGAATGAAGAGACACATACTTATGGAGTGGTAACAACACCAAAAGTAGAAGGATACTATGCGGATAAAGCACAAGCAGGCGGAAAAGAGGTAACACCAACAAATCCAGAAGCAAGTGATAAAGTAGTGTATAAACCATTAGGAAAAGTTATCTTAGTGGACGAAGGTGGAAATGAAATTCCAAACACACAAAAACCTACTTATAAAAACAATCCAAATGATCCAACAGTTGGAGGAGAAACACCAATTCCAGAAATTCCAGAAGGATATGAAATCAAACCAAAACAAGACGTACCAGGATTCAATCCAGAAAGAAAAGTAGTCACTCCACAAAAACCAGGAGAAGACACAAGAATCGTATTAGTGAAAGCAAATCAAAAAGCGACAGTGAGATATGTTGTTGAAGGAACAGATACAGTCCTTCATATAGACAAATTAGAAGGTAAATCTGGAGAACTAATCCAATACACAACAGAATCTAAACTTGCAGAATTGAAAAAACTTGGATATGAATTAGTTATTGATGGATTTGTAACAGCGACAGATAAGAATTTCGATAATGATTCAAGAGTTGATCAAGATTTCTTGGTAATTGTAGCTAAGACAGTTCCAGTAACACCAACAACTCCACAAAACCCTAACGAGGATCCTAAGAACCCTAACCCAGGAGACCCAATTGATCCAAATAATCCAAATGGACCAAAATGGACAAAAGATGCTCTTGATAAACTGAACAACATCAAGTCTGTAACTCGTACAATTACTTATGTTAAAGACGGTACAGATGAAGAAGTATCACTAATTGAAGCACCAAAAGTAACGAATAAAGTAAGCTTCACACGTACAGTAGTTGTAAATCCAAAAGACGGTTCAGTAGTAGGATATGATACAACAGGTGACGGTATTGCAGATGTACCAGCAACAGACACTACAAGCGGATGGACAGCTGCAGGTACAGCTAAATTTGCAGAAGTTAAATCACCAGTTGTTAAAGGATATGTTGTAAAACCTAACCAAGATACACAAGGTGACTTAGTAGAAGCTGATGGATCTAAAGTTAAAGCATCTACAACAGACTTAACTGTAGACTCAGCTAACCAAGATTTAAAAGTTAGATACGTTCCAGTAGGAAAACTTGTACCGAAAGTACCAGAAGGTGTGACACCGCCAACTCCGGTAACACCAACACCATACGAAAATGTACCAGGTGAACCAGGTAAAGTTGTACCACCAAGTCCAACGAAACCAACAGATCCACAAGATCCAAATAGTCCAAAAGTACCAGTGATTCCACATATCCCAGGTACAACACCAAAAGATCCAAATGGAAACCCACTGAAACCAGTAGATCCAACGGATCCAACAAAAGGATATGTACCACCAACACCTAAGACACCAACGGAAAACACTGAAATCAATTACGAAAAAGATACTCAAAAAGCAGTAACGAAATTCAAAGATCCAAGTGGAAACCTAATCCCAGGTGTTAACAACATTGAAGAATCTGGTAAATCAGGTGAGCCATTAACTAAAGCAACAGAAGTAACTACAGAAATTTCTAAGTTAATTGCTAAAGGATATGATCTAGTAAGTAACAACTACGGTAAAGATAACAACGGAAACTTCGATAAAGATAAATCAGTTGATCAAGAATACACTGTAGTATTAACACCACATATCCAGGACGTTCCACCGTTTGATCCAACTAACCCGAACGATCCTAACACACCAAAACCAGGTCAGCCAATTGATCCTAAGAATCCAAATGGACCAAAATGGACGAAAGAATTAATCGATAAGTTAAATACGACTAAACATGTTACTCGTACAATCACTTATGTTGACGATAAAGGAAACAAAGTTGAGTACACAGACAAAACTGGAAACAAATCTACAGCAGATGTAACTGACAAAGTAACATTCACTCGTCCAGCTAAGGTTAACGTAATAACAAATGAAATTACTTATGGTGACTGGACTCCAGTAAACAACGATACTACATTCGATAAAGTAGAATCACCAGTAGTTAAAGGATACATCCTGAAAGATGCTAAACAAAAAGAAGTAGCAGAAACTACAGGATTAACTGCAGATTCTAAAGATGAAAACATCGAAGTTGTGTACACTAAACTTGGTTCATGGGTACCGAAAGTACCAGAAGGTCAAACACCAATTAAGCCAGTACCATATCCAAACGATCCAACAGATCCAACAAAACCAGGTACTGACAAACCAATCATACCTCAAGTACCAGGAACGACACCACAAGTGCCGAAAGATCCAACTAAACCAGTGGATCCAAACACCAATCCACTTGTACCGTTGAAACCAGTAGATCCGAAAGATCCATCTAAAGGATATGAAGTACCAGATGTGCCGAAAGATCCAAACACAGATACACCAATCTACTATGTAAATGATAAGCAAAAAGCTATCACTAACTTCGTAGATAATAACGGTAAAGTTGTATCTACTCCAGTAGTAGATCAAGGTGATTCAGGATCTAGATTCACTAAGTCTGGAGAAGTTGAAAGCAAGATTAAAGAACTTGTTAAGAAAGGTTACGTTGTAACAAGCAACGACTACCCATCTACAGATGCAGATAGAGTATTCGATAAAGATAAAGATAAAGACCAAATCTTTAACGTAAATGTTACACCGCTTATCGTACCAACAGATCCAAACAGCCCTGATAAACCACAGGTGCCAACAGATCCAACTAAACCAGTAGGTCCAAACAACCCACTGAAACCAGTAACACCATCTACACCAGAACCAGGAAAACCAGTATTCCCTGAAGATCCAAACAGTCCAGTATGGCCTGAAACAGTGAAAGATCTAGCTACAGAAACAACTGCAACTCGTACTATCACTTATGTAGATCAAAACGGAAAAGAAGTAGCAGCTACTCACACTGAAACTATCAAGTTCAAACGTAGTGCTAAAGTTAACCTAGTGACTGGAGAGATCACTTACGGTGACTGGACAGTAGTAGGTGACGATACTATCTTAGATGGTAACAAGTTACCGAAAGTTGATGGATACATCGCTCGTGGCGGAGATATCGAGTCATCTCAAAAAGATGTTAAAGCAACAGCAGGTGTAAACATCACTGAAACAGTCGTTTACGACAAACTTGGATCATGGGTACCGAAAGTACCAGAAGGTCAAACACCAATCAAGCCAGTACCATATCCAAACGATCCAACAGATCCAACAAAACCAGGAACAGATAAACCAAAAGTACCTTATGTACCAGGATTTATCCCTGTGGATCCAGAAGGTCAACCATTGAAACCAGTGGATCCGAAAGATCCATCTAAAGGATATGAAGTACCGGACGTACCGGCAGATCCAACGAAAGATACACCAATTAAGTACGTACCAAATGATCCAAAACCAAACCCAACTCCTTACCCAGGACCAAATCCTGCTCCAGCTCCTAAACCAGAGCCTAAGCCGGAACCAAAACCGGAGGAAGATTCGGGAATAAAACCTAAAAGAGAAGATGTATTAACAATACAAAAACCAAATAAATTGGCTAATACAGGGGAAGAAACTAATGGGCTTGGAGCTTTAGGATTAATATCGTTAGTAGCTGCAGAGATAGCTAGACGTAAAAAACAAAATTAGAGTTGTAAAGTCTGGAAAGAATGGTTAATATACAAATTTGAATATTAGCCATTCTTTTTATGATTGATATAATTAAATTGAGTTTTATAGTATTTATATATAGATAGTATTGCATAAGTAGATAAATAGAAAATACATATTTATTAATCAGTTAAAAACTCTGTATACAACTCTTGAAAAAAATGGCTTAAATATAGTAATATAGAGAGGTATGTAATAACTTTCTGGCTATATTCTGGCGAGAAATTTTTACAAAAATGGAAAATATTTACAAAAGAAAGAGAGATTAAAAGACTATGGGTCGTAAATGGAATAATATTAAAGAAAAAAAAGCGGCAAAAGACGCTAACACTAGTAAGATTTATGCTAAGTTTGGACGTGAAATCTACCAAGCAGCAAAAACTGGAGAACCAGATCCAGAAAGTAATAGAAATCTAAAAGTAGTTTTAGAAAGAGCGAAAACTTACCGTGTTCCTAAAAATATTATTGACCGTGCTATTGAAAAAGCAAAAGGTGGAAGTGAAGAGAACTACGATGAATTACGTTATGAAGGTTTCGGAGTAAGTGGAACGATGGTTATCATCGATACACTTACAAACAATGTTAACCGTACAGCTGCTGAAGTACGTACAGCATTAGGTAAAAATGGAGGTAACTTAGGTGTTACTGGTTCTGTTAACTACATGTTCGACAACACTGCGGTAATCGGTGTTGAAGGTAAAAGTGCAGACGAATTATTAGAGATTCTTATGGAAGCTGATATCGATGCTCGTGATATTATCGAAGAAGATGAATTAACATTAGTATACGGTGAACCAGAAAACTTCCACGAAATCCAAGAAGCTCTAAAAGCAGCCGGAATCGAAGAATTTGAAGTTGCTGAAATTTCAATGATTCCTCAAAACGAAGTAACATTAAGCGAAGAAGATAAAGTTAAATTCGAAAGAATGTTAGAAATGCTTGACGATTGTGAAGATGTTCAACAAGTATACCACAATGTTGACTTAGAAGCCTAGGTGAACTATGGTTAAGAAAATAAAAAAAAATAGTTCATATAGCTATAATGATAGAAATATAAAACCAACTTTAAATGATATTTCAGCACCAACAGCTGAACCATTATTAGATGTACATGGAGAAGAAGCTTCGCCTATAAAACGTTTGATTGCGTATTTAATTGACTTAGGTATTTACTTACCGATAGCGTTCGTTTTCCAATATACTACGGTGAATCTACGAGCTCAAGGTGGAGCGGAAAATGAAAGAAATGCATTGTATATGACACTTTCAATAGTTATTTTCGCAATTCTTTTATATGGATACCTACCGCATAAATGGCAAGGTCAAACTATCGGGAAAAAACTGCTTAAAGTAAGAATAGTACCTACAGATAATAAGAAAATCGAATTTTCTAGATATTTAATTAGAGAATTCCTAATTAAGGTTACTATAGGTTGGGCTGCAGTGCCAGTTTCAGCGCTATTTTGGTTATATGAAATATATGTACTTAAGCGCAAAGAGTCTATAATGCTATATGATAGACTTCTGAATATGAGAGTTGTCACAGCAATAGAACAACCAAAAAGTTGTTAAAAGAAAAAAGAAGATAAAGAAAAATTAATTAAAAAAACTAGTTGTTTGAAGGTTAATATAACCACAAAACAGCTAGTTTTTTTATTTTTTATGTTAGATTTAACGTTCGTTTTGATAGTTCTTTTTATGTTTTCTGTTTTTATATTTTCGAAAAAAAGTGTTAAAATATAAATGTTAAATTTATTATTTTAGAGTGGAGAAAAAGATGTTAAAAAAATAGACAGACATAGTTATATCTTAAATGAATTAAAAAAACAAACATTTAGTACGTGTTAGTAATTTAGCGAATGATATGAAAGTTACTGAGATGACAATTCGACGTGATTTGCAAGAATTAGAAGATTATGGGCATCTTACTAGAATACACGGTGGGGCAAAATTAAAACCGAAGAATTTCTATCAAGAGGATAATTATAACAAAAAAATATCTGTAAATGTTGAAGAGAAAAAACAAATTGCTAGAAAAGTATCAGAGATTATAAAAGATAATGAAACTATTTTTATAGGTCCAGGAAGCACGACGAGTTATTTGGCAGAGTACCTTCAAGATAGAGATATTAATATTGTGACGAATTCATTAACGGTATTTGAACAGTTCAAAGACAATCCATCTTGTGATCTAATCTTTATTGGAGGAAGATATCGTCAAAAAACTAAAGGATTTATAGGGTACTTCACGCAAGATGCACTTAGTAAAATAAGTGTCAATAAGGCGTTTGTTGGAGTAAATGGTATAGATTTAGAGAAAGTTACTATCTCTGATGAGGAAGAAGGACGTTGTAACGAGACGATCCTTAATAATGCGACTGAACGTTATGTTCTAGCAGATCATAGTAAGTTTTCAACTCATGCATTTTATACATTTTTTCAACTAAAAGATCTAACGGCAATCATCAGTGATGATGTTCTTGATGAAAACATTAAAGATCAATATAGAAAAGAAGTAGAAATAATATAAAAAAATAAATTCAGAGCTAAGTTTTTTTGGTCCTGAATTTTTTAAGTTATGAGATTTACGTAATTTCAATATATAACTTATTTTTACAAAGGAGCATCATAAAATATTAAAAAAACCTAGGTTTAGAAATTTTCTAAACCTAGGTTTTTTTGTTGTTTGCATTATTATTTGAAGATAGAAGTTTTTAAAGCTGTTTGTTTGTTGAAGAAGTTTTTTTGTATATTTTCTCTTTAAGTGTAACTGTATTATTTGTAGAAACAGATTTATTTCCATTTTTATCGGTTTTAAGAGTAGCTTTATCTTTTTCAACAGCTTCAGCAAATGCACGTTTTAAGTCGTCGTAACTACTGTATGTAGTACCGTCGATTGTAACAGGGTTAAATCCTGCTTTAGCTTTATCAACAACTTCTTTGAAGTATGCTTTCTTCCAATCTTCTAGGTTGTTAAATTTACCGTCAGATATCTTATTGATGATGAAGTCATCACCTAGAGTATTCTTACCGGCTTTTTTAGATTCACCTTTTAACATATTCGAAGCGTAGTTTAGGAATCCTTTTTCATATCCATAGTAACCCCAAATTCTGAATGTGTTATGTTTGAATGACATAGATCCCGGAGCACCTTCACTTGTGTTACCTCCGTAGATACCTGCAGTAATAGGTACAGTCACGTAGGCAGTTCCAAATCCAGTTGGATCATAGATAGCATTACCTGGACCGTGTTTAGTCATGAAGTTTTTGTCTACTAAGTCGTTAACAGAGTTTAACTCATATCCTTTTTCTTCTTCATTAAGATCTCGAACTTCATCGTATTGGTTTTTCGTATTAGCGTTACGTAATTTTTTAGCAACTTTCTTGAACCAAGCATTATTTAGTTCTTTACTGTGTTTATCAATTACAGCTTCTCCTTCAAGATAATCAAGAAGCATTAGAGTATCGTTGAAACCTTTCATGTAATGATCGATTTCTGCACGAGATGCAAGATCGTTTGGATTAGTGTTATACCATTGGTTTCCGTCGTTTGGACGTTCGTATGCCATATTTAATCCAAGTGCTTTAAAGTCACCGTTTGGACTTGTTTCAGCAGGTGATTGTAACATACCTTGTGCGAATGCCTCTAAGTCAGTTCCTTCACGGTGTCTTGAACCACCTAAGTAAACCATACGGTCATTTACGTGAGTTGTTTCGTGAGTAAATGCAGAGATACCGAAGTCACTAATCATATTAGTAACCATGAAGAATACTGAATCATCTTTATAAGGGTTACCGTAAACACGAGCTACTGCTCCCATACGCCAGTCAGTTGCGTGATAACGACCTGTTGGTCCGTATAGTTCGCGAACTGGAGCGATGTCTTTACCGCTGTTAGTGTGACCGTATTTGTCAGTACCTTCTGGATAGTTTTGGTTATCTAGTACTGGTGTTGGTACCATGTTGTTGCTCTTAAGCAGTTGGTTACGAACTTTATCTAATGATAAACGAGACCAGAAGTCTAGATAATTTTGTTGAGCTTTTGCTACTTTATCGATTTCTTTCTTGAATGCTTCACGCTCTGCTGCTGTGTTCTTACCATATTTCTCAAATGAACTGTAAGCCATAGTGTTATATGTTGAGATTAAGAACATGTGAGCATCTTTTAAGTTAAGAAGTGGCAGAATCATCTTACCGTGAACATCATTATTTAATCCTTCGTATGCTCTGTGTTTCTTATCGGCAAATTCAGGAGTTGTTGTTTTTGGTTCAACGACATATACATTATCTTTAGTTGCTTTTATGAACCAATCGTTTAAGTCAGTATCACTTGTGAATAGACGCATGTTATAGTCTAAGAAACTGTTTAACTCACCTATACCAATAGTTCCACCGATAGTTTCGCGATAAGCTTCTAAAGTTCTATCACCTTTAATGTTACTTTCTTTAGAACCAATCTTAATCAAGAAGTCTAACACATTAACATTTTTACCATAGAAGTCCGGTTTGAATAACATTAACTCTTTAATGTTAAAGTTATCGAATTTAACACCGTAGTAACGGTTTAGGTAAGATAATCCAAGAAGAACTGCAGCTTTATTGTCATCAATTTTCTTAATTAATGCACGTTTAGCAGCTTCATCAGCGTTAAGTTGGTGATCTTCATTTTGAACTAACTTAGTAACGAATTTATTAAGGTTATCTTTAACATACTTGAAGCTTTCTTCTAGGTAAAGGTCCTTAATTGCATTTACTTTGTTACCACCTGTTCTTCCTAAGTGTTGATAAATAGGATCAGATTGTAATTCAACTGAACTTAATTTACTTTCGATAGCGCTGATTAAATCGCTACGATCTTTATCAACAATGTTAGGAGTATAAACTATTTCTCCAAGTTCAGCGATGCTGTATTCTTTAACTTGTTTCACTTGAGATTCTTTAGGTGAGATGTTAAAGATTTCTTTTGTCTTATCAGCGTAGTGAACGATAATGCGGTTGGCATCACCAAGTTCAGTTACGAATTCGTTATCTTTCATTGCAGTAACAGATAAAACTTCTGTAGTTAATAATTTAGAACCTGCTGGAATCTTGTTACCTTGGTTAACAATCCACTCTTTATTGTAGAATGGTTGAAGTTTTTCGATGTTACGATAAGCAAGTTCACGGTCAGCTTTGTAATCTTGAGTATCTTTATAAGTATTAGCTTTTGGTTTGGTGTTGTTAAGGGTATCTGAAACAAGAGGATTGATAACATATTCGTTAGCTGTGATTCCTAATGTTGCAATTTTCTTATCTGCTTCTTCTTGAGATACTTCTTTAATTCTGTTAGAAACAGAGAATCTAAATGAACGCTTACCTGTACTTACATCTTTAACTATAAAGTTACGTTCTAATGCATTGTTTGAGAAGTAACCATCCTCTGCTTCTATATCTCTAGATCCATAGAAAACTTCTCCGTTGTTTACTTTCATCATAGAAACAGAATCGGCAACTTTACCCCATGCCCAGTTTTTACTGATGAATCCACCTGTTTCAACAGGTTCTTTCACGTCAATAGTTCCTTTAGTAACAGCATTACGAACAGCTCCATATTTACCAATTCCATTAGGATCAGAACCATTATCTGTTCTAGCTACAAGACCACCGATACGAGCTTTATTAGCTACCATATTAGCGTCTACATAAGCTTTATCTATATTACCTTTCCAAAGTTCTCCGGTAATACCAGCGAAGTCCCAACCTCTGTTACCAACACCAGTAAGATTACCGATGAATGCAACGTTTGTTAATTGAGCTCCAGTATCTCCTTTATTAATAATACCTGCGATTCCATCTCTACCAGTGATGCTACCAGTTACTTTAATATTCTCAACAGTGGCATTCTTAACAGTTCTAGCAAGAGCAGAAATATTGTCGACCCAAGGCATATTAATATCAACGTTTGCTAAGTTAATATCTTTAACTGAACCTCCTTCAATACCACCGAATAATTGACGTGCCATATTATGGATTGAATAGTGTTGTCCATCAACACTTGATAATTTACCTTTAAATGTACCAGGAACATACTCTTTATTTGGTGTAGGTACATTCGCTGCATTAAGATCTGCACCAAGTTTGAACTCTCCAGTAGGATTAGCTTGCATGTCTTTTACAAGTTCGTTGAAGCTATAGTAAACATTACCTTCTTTTGCTTTTTGTTTTTCGAAGTAATGAACATACTCATTTGATAATTTAGAAGCATCTGTGTGCTGAACTAAATCAGGTGCTGTTGCAGTAACTTTGTATAGAGTTTTACCATCTATAGTAACTTCTTCAATCTTATCAACAGAAAGTCTAGTTACTTTATTGTCGTGAGTTGTAACTTTTAAGTAATATGGAGTTACATCGCCTGGAACAGATGATAAGAAACTACTATCAGTTTCGTTACCTGTTTCATCAACACTTATTAAGCTTGTTTCTTTAATATTTTTAATTTCAACTTTTTTAAGATCTAATTGAATTGGTTGATCTGCTAATGTTTCAGTTTCTTCGCCGTTACCTTTATCATAAACCATTGTAGTAGATAGAGTGTAACCTTTGAAGTATTCTACATTGTCTAATAAAGCATCTAGATTATTTTCTGTCAGATTTACAGTCTTAACAACTTGTCCATCTTTTTTCAGGGTAGCCGTGATTGATTTAATTTTAGCTTTAGTAGGATTTTCTAGAGAATACTTAGCAATCACTTCGTGGTCTAATACTTTCTTGTCAGTATCAACAAATTTCAGTATCGGTTTTTCAGCTAATGGAGTTAAGTTTTTGATAGCTTCTTCTAATTTTTCAGTAGCTGCATTAACTTTGCTTTGAGTAGTAGCTTCATCTACATTTACAGGATTTGCTGCTGAAAGTGCTTCTTCTAAAGCTTTCCATGTTTGAGTAGTGTATTCTTCTTTACGTTTGCTGTTAGCGGTGTTAATAGCCGTTTGTAATGCAGTTTTATCTACAGCAAGAGCTTTAATAGCGTCTTGAAGAGCTTGAGTAGCCGCATCTATTTCACTTTGTTTAGGGAGTGGAGTAGTTTGGTTGTTGATTTCTTTTGCTTTTATTTCAGCATTTTTGAAGTCATTCCAAGTTGTTGGACTGTAGTCAGCTTCTTGTTTAGTTTCTGCATCTTTTAATTGTTCTTGTAATTTTGTTTTATCAACATTAAGAGCATCGATAACAGCTTTAAGTTTTTTAGAAGCTTCATCGATTTGAGCTTGAGTAGTAGTAGTGTTATCCTCTACCTCTTGAGCAGCTTTTTTCGCTTCTTCTAATGCAGACCAAGTCGTAGGGCTATAGTCAGTTTCTGTCTTAGACTTAGCATCAGCAAGTTGTCTTTCAAGTTCAGTCTTATCAGTTTTTAATGCGTCGATAGCGGCTTTAAGTTTTTTAGAAGCTTCATCGATTTGAGCTTGAGTAGCAGTAGTGTTATCTTCTACTTCTTGAGCAGTTTTTTTCGTTTTTTCTAGAGCGTTCCAAGATGCAGTACTGTAATCAGTAGCAGTCTTAGATTTAGCGTCAGCAAGTTGTTTTTTAAGTTCAGTCTTATCCGTATTTAATCCAGAAATAGCGGCTTTAAGCTGCTCGTTAATGTGATTTACTTCGTTTTGCTTAGCAGCTAGATTGTTTGTAACTTTTTCAGCTTCAGCTAATACAGATTGAAGATTTGTCCAAGTTATATCACTATAGTGTTCTTTAGTTTTTGATTTTGCATCTTCGATAGTTTTGTTTAAGTCTGTTTTGTCAACACTTAGAGCGTCGATAGCAGCTTTAAGTTTAGCTGTCTCGCTATCTACTTCAGGTTGTTTTACAGAATCTGAAGTGTAGACGTTTTGTGCAGCTGCTAAAATTGATTTAAGAGCGTCATAGCTTGCAGCTGAATAATCAGCAGGAACAAGTGCAAGAGCTCCATCGATTTGAGCTTTTAGTGCTGTTTTGTCAACTTTTTCCTCAGGTTTTGGAGTTTCCGGCTGAGGAGTAGGTTTGATTTCTTCAGGTTTTGGTGCTTCAGGAAGTGCAGGTTGAGTTAAAGCTTGTCCTTCTTTACCAGGTTCTTGAGTTCCATTAACTGCTACTGTAGCTTCAGGTAATGCAGGTTGAGTTAAAGCTTGTCCTTCTTTACCAGGTTCTTGAGTTCCGTTAACTGCTACTGTAGCTTCAGGTAATGCAGGTTGAGTTAAGGCTTGCCCTTCCTTGCCAGGTTCTTGAGTTCCTTTAGCTACTACAGGTTTCGGAGTTTTTGGTTTATTTGGGTTAACTTCGATTGGTTGAGGTGTGATTTCTTCCTTAGTACCAACAGCAATTACTCTGTTTATAGGTTGTTTTGTAATTGAAGTTTTAATAACTTTGCTCGATTGCTTACCAGTAACAGTAGTTACTTCGCTGAATACGATTTGTTCACCGTTAATTCCTTCTTGAACAACTTTAGTTTGTCCTTTAGGTAAAGTAGCATCTGGTTGTTCAACAGTTTCGAAAGCTATAGCTTCAGTAGTTGATTTAAGTTCTGGTTTGTTTTCAACTGGTGTTTTAGGTCCTTCATCAGGAGTTATTTTATAATCTACTGCAGGAGCGGGAGTAGGTTGTGTTGGTTCAACTGCTGGTTGTGTTTGTTTTGGTAAGAGTCCTAAATCACTAAGAGTAAAGTATCCAACATAGCGGTATCCATCGATATTGATTACACCATTCGCAAGTTCACTAGAATTAGCAACTGTTGTTTGTGTGTTGTAACGCACTAACTCTTTGTTTTCGAATGCAAATGATTGGTAAGGCATAACTATACTTTGCCCCATAGCTCCAATCAACACGACGCTAAGAACTTTATTTCTATGTTTTTTTGACATTAAAAGAACTATTAATACAGCGGTACCGATTCCAAGACCGGCTACAGGTAATGAACTTTGCCCGGTATTAGGTAATTCTTTTAATTCTGTTGTTGGCTTAGTAGAAGTTTGAGCTTCTTTTTTATAAACCATGTAGTATGTTTCGTTATTTTTTACGTCTTTTGGAATACTTTGTTTAATTAAACTTTTTTCCGATTCCGTAAGCTCGTTTTCAGCTAGATAAGTGTATTTAATGCTTGAGTTGTTTTTCGTTGGCAAGCGCTTCACTTGGTACGTAACTTCCGAAGAATAAAGCACCGATAACAACCGGTGCTGCACCAAGAGATAATTTTCTAATTGAAAAACTTTAAAATTTTTATTATTATTTTTCATTTTTTCGTTCGCATAAAAAAATCTTCTCCTATATATTTATTTATTGCTATTTAATTCTATCAAAAAAAGCTATTTAAAAAGCAATTAATCTAGCTTGAAGAAAGTATTTATAGTTTAATAAATTTTATATTTATTTATTATTACTACAATAGGAAATTCTCTACATGGCTATGATAATAATACAAATATAACACTAAAAATACAACTGTACTAGTACTATAGAAAAGAAAGTATTAAAAATATAAATATAATTAATTTTTATTTTTTTAAGAAATTATTTTGAGATGTTAGTTTTTTTGTGGATGTTGCTATGAAAATGATAACTCAAAATCTTTTTCGTGTATATTGAAATTTTTTTATAATAGTAATTTAGTTTAATTAGTTTCCGAATTATTGAAATAGTTGCAAGGATAAAAGATTCTATGATATAATATTAATAGTAAGTTGTATTAGTACAGTTCACGTTAAGTGAACAATGGAGTAATTATATAAAATAAAATCAGAAAGGACGATTTTTATGGACGGAGATACAACCAAGAAAAAGAAAAATCAAAAGAATGTAGTGGTTAAAAAAGCGATAAGTTTAGAAACGTTTGTCTTCTTAGGAATATTCTTCCTAATATTTGGTCTTATGGCTAGAAAAATGGGGACACCACTTATGTTCAAGACGATGATGGCGACAGCACATGATTTATTACTTAATACAGTATTTTTCATCATGGCAATGGCAGTTATTGCTGGTGCAATTAGTGCGTTATTATCAGAGTTCGGTGCAATAGCGTTAATTAATAAAATTTTTGCACCACTTATGAAACCACTTTGGGGAATGCCTGGAGCAAGTGTTACAGGTGCGGTGGCTACATATTTATCAGATAACCCAGCTATCATTCCATTTGCGAAGATAAAAGATTTACATCTTTCTTTAAAAAATACCAAGTGCCAGCTTTATGTAACTTAGGTACAGCTTTTGGGATGGGGCTTATCGTAACGATGTTTATGATGGGACAAGGAGAAGGATTTATTAAAGCGGCGATTATAGGGAATATCGGAGCAATTTTAGGTAGTATTATAAGTGTACGTTTAATGTTACGACAAACAAAAAAATACTATGGTGATGAAGCAGAAGAACCAGCAATCGAATTATCTGAAGGTGATGATAGACCGGACAAAGTAAGAATAGTACGTGATGGGAACATGTTCCAACGAGTTCTAGATACAGTTTTAGAAGGTGGAAAAACTGGGGTAGAAATGGGTCTAGCAATTATTCCAGGGGTACTGATTGTATGTACTTTTGTAATGATGTTAACATTCAAAATGCCAGCTGGAGGATATACAGGTGCGGCATATGAAGGTGTTGGATTCTTACCTTGGTTAGGAGAAAAATTAACATTTATCTTAGAACCATTATTTGGATTCCATTCTGCAGAAGCTATTGCATTCCCAATCACAGCCTTAGGAGCAGTAGGAGGAGCAATCTCATTAGTTCCAGAATTCTTGAAGAGCGGATTAATCGGAGCGAATGATATTGCGGTATTTACAGCGATGGGTATGTGTTGGAGTGGATACTTAAGTACTCACATTGGTATGATGGATGCTCTGGGAGTACGTAAATTATCTTCAAAAGCAATCGTATCACATACAATAGGTGGTATTGCAGCGGGAATCATTGCTCACTACTTATTCTTATTGTTGGGGTAATAAATAAAAAATAATAGATTGAATTAAGAAGGGGCTGTCCCAAAAGTCCTAAATTTCAACAAAGTGTATATGAGGATTCATAGATGCAGAGGTTTATTGACATCTAAATTCGCTTTATAAAAGCTTTTTAGATACCTAAATAATCTTTGTGGGAGTGACTCGAAAAAATCGATTTCTCTGAAATTACGATTTTATCGAGTCACTCCCTTTTTTAGAATATGATCATTTATTATTTTTTTATTTCATGTAACCTTGAATACAAATAATGTAGATAGTATAATTAAACTATAAATAGTTCTTATTTAAACAAATATTATAAAAAGGGAAATTTCTTATGGAAAGATTCAAGAGTGTTAATTTTTATTATACCTTAGGTATAATGTTAATTATTTCGTTAGTAGCGAAATATCTTGCTCAAGTTCCTGCGTTAAAATTGTTTGGGCATTTGGTAATTGCGCTTGTTATCGGTATGGCATTGCAAGCGTCAAAAGGATTAAAAGAGCAGGTTAAGGCTGATATTCCATTTATAAGTAATAAATTTTTACGACTTGGAATAATTTTATTAGGATTTAAGTTAGCGTTGGATAGACTTCTATCAGAAGGTAAAAAGACATTGATTGTAGCGTTCTTTATTGTGTTATTCATGGTAACTTTAACTTACTTTATGTGCCGAGCTTTTAAGGTGGATCATGAGCTTGCGTTACTTTCTTCATGTGGTTGTGGTATTTGTGGTGCTGCGGCAGTTATGGGGGTAAGTGGACAACTTCGAGCGAAAACAGATAACAGCGTACTTGCGGTTGCGGTAGTTGCGATACTAGGTACAGTATTTACCTTAATAGAAGTAACTTTACAACCTTATCTAGGACTTGATGCTTATAACTACGGAGTATTTACAGGAGGAAGTCTTCATGAAATAGCTCACGCAGTTGCGGCAGGAGGCGCAGGAGGACAAGTAGCGTTAGATGCTGCGATTCTTACTAAACTATCACGTGTTCTTATGCTTATTGTAGTTGCAGGTGTGCTGATTGTAGTTAATAAAAAAACTCAAGATGAAACAAAAGGAAAAGTTCCAATGCCGTACTTTATTTTAGGTTTTATCTTTATGAGTATCTTAGGAAGTTATGTTACTTTCTTAAAACCATTAGCTCCATTTTTTGTAGATGCTGCATATGTATTCTTAGGTATGGCGATGGCGGCTTTAGGGATGAGTGTTAACTTTAAAGTTATAAAAGAACGTGGTGTGAGAGTATTTACAGCATGTTTCTTATCATCTGTTATTTTAATGGTAGTTTGTTACTTTGTAGCTAGATTTATCTTTTAGTAGTAGATTAAAGAAGGTTTAAGAGATAATAAAAATATAAAGAGGAGAACAATTATGATGATTACAAAACTATTAGGGATAAAGTATCCGGTATTTCAAGGGGCGATGGCTCAAATAGCTAGACATGAACTTGTTTCAGCGGTATCGAACGCGGGGGCGTTGGGTATTTTAGCGTCAGGTGGGGTAAGTCCGGAGGAACTTCGCAAAGAAATCCAACAATGTAAGAAACTTACGGATAAACCTTTTGGGGTTAACCTTATGCTTATGATGCACAATATTGATGAAATAATAGATGTTGTTATCGAAGAAGGTGTAAAAATTGTTACAACAGGAGCTGGAACTCCAAGAAAATATATGCCACGCTTAAAAGAAGCGGGGATAAAAGTAATTCCGGTTATTCCATCGGTGAAAGCTGCGATAAAAATGGAAGAATTAGGTTGTGATGCAGTTGTTGTAGAAGGTATGGAAGCAGGGGGACATGTAGGAACTAGTACAACAATGTCGTTGTTACCGCAGGTAACTGCTGCGGTGAATATTCCTGTTATTGCTGCTGGAGGAATCGCAGATGGTCGAGGTATGGCTGCTGCATATTGTCTAGGAGCAAGTGGAGTTCAGATGGGAACTGTATTCTTAGCTTCTGAAGAATGTCCAATTTCTACAGAGTATAAAAATATGATTTTAGAAGCAGCTGATACATCAACTACATTGACAGGAGAAAAATTCGGAGCTCCGGTGCGTGGTATCAAAAATGAACTTACGAAAAAATATCATGAATTAGAAGAAAAATCTTCGACACTTATGGAGTTAGAAGAATTGACTCTAGGTTCATTAAGACGAGCAGTTTATGACGGAGATGTCGAAAATGGTTCTGTTATGGCGGGGCAAATCGCAGGTTTAGTAAGTGAACTTCGATCAGTTAAAAATATAATAGAAGAAACTGTAGAAGAAGCAAGAGAAGTTTTAAGAAAAACAGAAATATAATAACTTTATAAGAAGAAGGGGCTAACTAAAAAGTCCTAAATTTTAAAAACGTGTATATGATAACTCATAGATGCAGTGGTTTATTGATCTCTAAATTCGCTTCATAAAAGCTTTTTTAGACATCTAATAAACTGTGCGGGAGTGACTCGATAAAAATCGATTTTAGAGTCACTCCCTATTTTTTATAAGTTAATGCAAAATAACAACTTAGTAAAAAGTGCTATCTGAGCTATTTTTTATTGTTAGAGAATTGAAGAGAAAGGTGTTGTTAAATATTTTTTCGAGTTTAATATAAATTTGAATTTTTTTAATAGTTGTAAAAACTAAAATCTATAAGGTTTAATTATATTTCAATTGACTATGGTGTATGTTTATTATATTATAGTTATATATTTATTTAATTATTTTATAGGAGGGTTTTTATGATAGACCAAAAGATATAGAAAAGTTAGTTTTAGTACTGCGATTTCAGATTTCTTTAAAGGTTCTGTAGATTATTCAGGGTTTACATCAAGAGCTGGTCACTGGTTTCCTGTAGGACTAATCTATCTTATTTTTCGCCGGTGTATATACAGGAATATTTGCTAGTGTTTATAAAAATATAATTCAATCAGATTCTTTAAAAACGTAATAGGTTTTTTTCTGATGCAGCAGAGTTATACTTAAGAAATAATAGTGAATTTGCATCATTATTATACATTATTACAGGTGTATTTATTTTTATTACATATTCCAATCGCAGCAAGTTTTTGTAGAAGATTAAGAGATGTTGGATTTACAACACTGTTTTCAGCTATATTAATAGCATTATATGTAATCTTAGCATATTTCTATGTAGCTTTAATTACACCAGTTTATGTTATTGTTTTTCTTCTTTATTTTAATGTCATTACCAGCAAATAAAGTTGAAACAAATAATAATGATGAATTTTCTAAATTTGTATTTAGACAATCATTCCAAGCGCAACAATATTATGCACAATTTAATAATCAGCAGTTTGATCAATTTGGAAATCCAATTTCAAATCAACAAAACTTTAACAATGAAATGAATCAAGGATTCAATCCAAACGCACCACATGGACACCAAAATCCAGGGTTCCAAGGACAACCACAAGGGTTTAATCCACAAGGACAACAAGAATTCAATCCAAATGGACAACAAGGGCGTCCAAACCCAGGATTCCAAGGACAATCACAAGGATTTAACCCACAAGGACAACAAGGATTCAATCCAAATGGACAACAAGGGCGTCCAAACCCAGGATTCCAAGGACAACCACAAGGATTTAACCCACAAGGACAACAAGGATTCAATCCAAATGGACAACAAGGGCGTCCAAACCTAGGATTCCAAGGACAACCACAAGGATTTAACCCACAAGGACCACAAGGATTCAATCCAAATGCACAACAAGGACGTCCAAATCCAGGATTCCAAGGACAACCACAAGGATTTAATCCACAAGGACAACCACAACAAAATGTAAATCCAAATGCACCTCAAGGGGAACAAAGTCAGGGTTTTAATGAAGTTGGAGCACAAGCCCAACAAGCTCCAGAAGTAAAACAAGAAGAGGTTGTAGTTGGAGAGCAAAATGTAGAAGTAGTACCACAAGTTGAGGTTACTTCAACAGCAGAAGAAGTAGCACCACAAGTAGAAACAACTCAAGAAGTAAAAGTTGAAGTTGTAGGTGGAGCTAGAAGCAGAAGACTTCAAAAGTTAAATAAAGCTGAAGAAGAAGCTGTATTCAAGAAAAGAAGATAAGAATTTGATCTAATAGATCAAAATTAAGAGATTCAGGCAGAAATGCTTGAATCTCTTTTTGTCTGAGTTGGAATTTTTGATAAGTATACGTCCTATAAAAGGAGATGTAATGGTGGTTACTTTGGAAATGCTATATAAGTAAGGTGTTGATCCAAAAGTCCTAAAATTTAACAAGGTTTATATGAAAACTCATAGACGCAGTGGTTTATTGATATCTAAATTCGCTTTATAAAAGCTTTTTAGATATCTAATAAACTAGTGCAGGGTGACTCTAAAAAAATCGATTTCTACGAAATCACGATTTTTTTGAGTCACTCCCTTACGAGTAGTAAAAATCCCAACATATAGAATTTTGAGAACTATTTATTAATCAAGTAGAATAATATTAAAACGCTCATCGTTAATTTATTTGGAAAAATAGAACTAAGATAATAGAAATCTTTTTACCGATACTGTTTATGAAAAATATTTTTGAAAAATAACTTAAAAATTAAAACGCTCATCATTTAGAAAAACAATCAAATACAAAAAAATAAAAACACTCATTTCAATCGATTATTTTTGATTATTTATGAGTGTTTTTTTGCTTGAAATTGATTGAATAGCTATATTATATTGTATATAATAATCTTGTAAGTTAGGAGAGAAGAAATTGGTAAATGAAAGATGGAATATAATTTTAGATTTGTTGGATAAAAATGGATCTTCGAACATAAGAGAGCTTATGGAACACTGTGGTGTATCGGAAGCAACTATTAGACGAGATCTAACAAATTTAGAAGAACAGAATTTATTGTATAGAACTCATGGTGGTGCGATGAAACGTTCTGCAGCTCGTGGTAGCGAAGAAAGTGTTCAAGTAAAGCGTGCAGAGTTTCTACAGGAAAAAAGAGAAGTAGCAAAGTATATTTGTAAAAATATCTTAGAATCTGGTCAGACGATTTATCTTGATGCTGGGACATCAACATATGAAATGATTGATTATCTTCGAGATAGAAGGATAACGGTCGTTACGAATTCAACGTATCACTTACCGAAACTTATTAATAACAAAATTCATACTATTATACTAGGAGGAACAATAAAACATTCTACGCAAGCTGTCATAGGTTCGGTTGCTATCGAACAACTGAAAAAATACAGTTTTGATATATGTTTTGTCGGTTGTAATGGAATAGATGAAACTTTTGGTGTTACGACTGCTGAAGAAAATGAAGCTTTTATAAAAGCTTCGGCGATAAAAAATAGTAAGAGAAAATACATTCTTGCTGATAAATCAAAATTCGGACATAGAAAATTTCAAAAATTCGCCGAGTTAGATGATGTAACTATCGTATCGTATGAAGTTCCAAAAGAGTATAAGAGGTATAAAAACATAATAGAAGTAAAAAGTATAAAGGAGGACTAATAGTGTATTATACAATTACTTTAAATCCAGCTGTTGATATGCTGACAACGGCAAACAACTTCGCACTTGGAAAATTAAATAGAACACAAGAAGCTAAGTATGTAGTAGGTGGAAAAGGAATTAATATCTCAATCTTACTGAACAACGTTGGTATTGATAGTAAAGCATGGGGATTTGTTGCTGGATTCACAGGATATTTTATTAAATCAGAACTAGACAACTTAGGTGTAAAACATGATTTTGTAGAAACGCGTGGAGCTACGAGAATTAACATGAAATTGACTACAGAAACTGAGACTGAAATTAATGGTCAAAGTAGTAGTGTAAACCTAGATAATGTGAGCGACTTTTTTGCAAAGTTAGAAGTATTAACTGAAGAAGATGTAGTATTCTTATCTGGTAATGTTATCGCGGGGATGGGTGTAGAAGACTTCAAAGCTATTGCGAAGAGAATATCAGAGTCAGGTGCGACATTAGTAGTAGATAGTAATAAAGAATTAGTGTTAGATACACTTCAGTATAAACCATTCGTAGTTAAGCCGAATGAATTTGAACTTGGAGAAATGTTCGGTGTAACTTTAAATAGTATAGAAGAAATCTTGCAATACGCTGAAAAATTACAAGAACGCGGTGCGAAAAATGTCCTTGTTTCACGTGGAGCAAACGGGGCTTTACTGCTAACTGAAGATAAAGAAGTATTCGAAGTAAACGTAGCTAAAGGTAAGATAGTATCGACGGTTGCGGCAGGAGATAGTATGCTAGCGATGTTCGTTGCGAAATACAATGAGACAAAAGACTACCAAGTAGCTCTACGCTATGCATCTGCTGCAGGTGGTGCGACATCGTTCTCAGTAGGTGTAGGAAGTAAGGAACTTATTATAGAATTACTACCTCAAATCAAAGTAAAAAAAGTTAAAATAAAATTTCAATAAATTATTTACAGAAAAAAATAAAATTAAGTTAAAAAGTATTTCCTTGAAATATACAATCAACAAAAGGAGAAAAAAATGAAATTAACAGATGTTCTAAATTATGACTTAGTTCAATTCGGCTTCAGTGCTACTGATAAAAAAGAAGCTCTGGATAAACTAACAAGCATGTTAGTGGAAAAAAATATTATCACTAGTAAAGAAAACTTCTTAAACGCATTACTAGCTCGTGAAGCTCAATCAACTACAGGAGTAGGAGAAAACGTAGCTATCCCTCACGCGAAAAGTGCAGACTTTAATAAAGCGATGATCGTTTATGCGAAAAGTAAAGAAGGTGTTGAATGGGAAAGCTTTGATGGACAACCTGCAAAACACATTTTTATGATCTGTGCGCCAGACGGTGGAGCGGACGAGCATCTTAAAGCTCTAGCTTCATTATCACAAGCTCTTATGGATGCAGATGTAAAAGCAGGATTAGATGCAGCTACAACTAAAGAAGATGTAGAAAAAGTATTTGGAGACTTCGTAGCTAAAACAGAAGCTCCAAAAGAAGAAGAAAAACAAGTAGCTTCAAGTGGAGAAAAACCATATATTATCGCAGTAACAGCTTGTCCAACAGGTATTGCTCACACATTTATGGCTGCTGAAAAAATTAAAGAAACAGCAAAAGCGATGGGACTAGATGTTAAAGTAGAAACAAATGGTCAAATCGGTGTTGAAAACAAACTTACAAAAGAAGATATCGAAAGAGCAGCGGGAATTATCGTTGCAGCTGATAAAAAAGTAGAAGTTGCACGTTTTGATGGTCGCCCAACAATTATGACAAAAGTAGCTGATGGAATTAACAAACCAGAAGAACTTATCAAAACGATCTTAGATGGAAAAGCTCCTATCTACAAACATGCTGGAGCAACAGATTCATCAGAAGAAGAATCTGTGAATGAAAGTATTGGACGTCGTGCGTACAAACACCTAATGGAAGGTGTAAGTAATATGCTACCATTCGTAGTAGCTGGTGGTATTCTTATCGCATTATCATTCATCTGGGGTATTAAATCATTTGATCCAGAAGATCCATCTTACAATAAAGTTGCAGAAGTATTATTCTACTTCGGTAAAATTTCATTTAGTATGATGTTACCAATCCTAGCTGGATTCATCGGTCGTTCTATCGCTGACCGTCCAGGATTCATCGTTGGTATGATCGGTGGTATTTTAGCAGATCCAGGAATTTTAAGTCTGAAAAGTGACTTATTAGCATACACTCCTTCAGGATTCTTAGGAGCGTTAGTAGCCGGGTTCTTAGCTGGTGGAATTATTCAAGTATTAAAAATTGCATTCAGTTGGATGCCTCGTTCATTAGATGGTATTAAACCAATCTTCTTATTCCCTATCTTAGGGTCGCTAATTATGGGATTATTAATGATCTTCCTAATCAACGCACCAATGGCAAGTGTAATGGAAGGATTAAAACACTTTATCGAAAGTCTTAACGGAAGCGGTAAATTCATCCTTGGATTCGTAGTAGCTGCGATGATGGCTATCGATATGGGTGGTCCAATTAATAAAGCTGCTTACGTAACAGGTACAGCGTTACTAACATCTGCTGGTTCAGCAGGAAGTGATGTAATGGCTGCGGTTATGATCGGTGGTATGGTACCTCCATTAGCAATCGCTGTTTCAGCAACAATCAACAAAAATATCTGGCCAAAAGCTCAACGTAGTGGAGCATTAGTAAACTATGTAATGGGATTATCATTCATTACAGAAGGTGCTATTCCGTTTGCAGCAAGTAACCCAGCGCGTGTTATTCCACCATTATTCATCTCAAGTGGTATCGCTGGAGCTCTAAGTATGACTTTTGGAATTGTATCGAAAGCTCCTCACGGAGGAATCTTCGCTATTCTTGCAAGAGCAGTAAGTAATCCGCTTATGTATCTATTAGCATTAGTAATCGGAGCAGTATTAGGTGCGTTACTACTAATCGCTTCACTAAGCTTTGGGAAAAAGATAGTAAAATAAAAATTTTTAATTAAATATCACATTTTATATAAGAAACACTACTTTGTTAATGAATTAGAGTAGTTGGGCTGTTGACAAATGCATATTATGTATGAGTCAACAGTCTTTTTATTTAGAAAAAAATCCAAAAAAATAGGGATTGAAAAATTTGAGCATGTTTATTTTTGAATTTTTTTGACATATTTAGATTGACATTTACACAACTCAAAAAGAAAAAAATCACAACATCTGTCTATTCAGAAAAGATGTCTATATAAAATTCTAAATAACTAAGAGTGACTCTAAAACACCACTTTCTGACCATTCCATATAATTTTGAACATTTTTCGTAACAATAAACTTTAAAGCTATCTTTTAATTTAGCTATATAGTATAATAATAAGGTATAATTGATAATTAATATCAATACAGGTAACTAGAACCTTTTTTTCATAAAAAAAGAGTGAATGTTGGATTTTTATAAAAAAACAACAAAAAAATCTTTTACCATCAATTTTACTCATTTTATGTAAAAAAATCTAAATTTGAAATTAAATAAGGAGATATTATGAAGATAGATGGTAGAGCCATGGCTCTCTTTAATATCAAAAAAAGAAGTATATCTCGTAGCGATTCTTAAACTTGTTGCCTTTTGGTGCTCGCTATTTTTTATCTACAATTTCGTAGATTTTCTATTTTATTCACTAGGTGAAGAGAGTAGAAGTGGTGCTGTATTAGGATTTATTCTAAAAACGGTAGTAGGTTTAGTAGTTTATTACGCAGCTACAACAGGGGATAATTACTTCAGTCACAAAATTTCTAAACAGGTTAGAAATACATTAAGGAAAGAGATTTACAACAAAGTAGAAAAACTTTCACTAAATTATACAGAAGCAGTAAATACTGGTAGTCTTCTTGTGATGAATTCTTCATCGATTGTGAATATTGAGTTTTTATTTCAATAAGTTTGTACCGCAGATGTTTGCGACATTATTTATAGTACTTAGCTCGTTTGTGATTTATGGGAAGATTCACATCTTACTATTTATAGCGATGTTATTATTATATCCGCTTATTCCTGTGTCTATTATGATTATTATTAAGAAATCGAAAAAAGCTAATAAAAAGAATTTCAGTGATTTCTTAAGTTTATCAGAGGTATTTTACGATAGATTATCAGGTTTCACAACGGCAAAAATTTACGGTAAAGAGGATAACGTAGCGAGTGATGTTGATACTCGTAGTGCAAAATATAGAAAATCAACGATGGCGTTACTTCGTCACCAACTTAATTCTATTAACGTGATGGATGCTATTACTTATGTTTCTATTTTTGTTTTATCGATTATTGCTATTTTTGCGGTGAAAGATCAGAAACTTATTGTTTTCGTAATCGTAGCTTCTTTAGAATGCTTCAAACCATTGCGTGCTTTAGGTGGCTTATTCCATATTTCGATGAAAGGGAATGTTGAGCTAGATAATATCTATAAACTTCTTGATTATCCGGAACAAGAAAAAGACGAGACTATCGAGGTAGAAGCTGGGAAGAATATTGTTCTGAATAATGTAAGCTTCTCTTATGGAGAGGAGACGACTTTAGAAAATATTAATATGATATTTAAACCTGGTACGAAAACAGCATTAGTAGGAGAAAGCGAAGTGGTAAGTCTACTATTATCAAGTTAATCTTAGGTTTAAATTCTAACTATAGCGGAAGTATAAAATATGACAACTTCAATATCGATAGTATTCCTACTAGAGAGATGGCTAAAATTACGACACTTATTACTAATGATAGTTATTTAGTAAAAGGTACTGTAAGGGAGCATTTAAGTGTTCGTAAAGATATAACTGAAGAAGAAATGTACAATGCATTAGAAAAAGTTAATCTTAAAGATTTCGTAGAAGAGCACGGAGGTCTAGATTATGAGCTTGCGATAGGAGCTGCGAATCTTTCAGGTGGTCAAAAGCAAAGACTACTTGCAGCAAAAGCAATTTTAAAAGATTCTTACTTATATATACTTGATGAAGCTGTATCGAATATTGACGATTACAGTAAAGAAATCGTGCTTAATGCTTTCGATTCAATTAAAGAAGGAAAAATTATTATAGTTATTTCTCACGATTTAGAGACGATAACAAATTCAGATAATATCTATGTTCTAAAAGATAAGAAAATTATCGAAGAAGGAACACATGATGAACTGATTGAAGAAAATTCTCTGTATAGAAAATTATTCACAGATCAACAACAACTGAAATCAAAATTTTTAGCTAAGGAGGTAGAGTAATGACATCATTAAGAGAATTAAAACAACTGTTAGCTATTGCTCAAGAGTTTAAACGTCCATTGCTTAGAGCGACTTTATTCGGAAGCTTAGGTCACTTAACACTTGTCGTATTCACCTGCTTCATCTCGTTATTCTTTTTAACAAAAATAACGACAATAGCTGTGATTTTATTCGTAGTAATCTTCGCTTTAGCTGTATTAAAAGGGATATTCAGCTATACTGAGCAACTTTTAAATCACTATGTAGCATTCAAAGTATTGCATGCCTTACGTGTTAAAGTTTTAGAGAAATTTAAACGCATTTCTGTAGATAGTTTTACAAAAAATACTTCGGGTGATTACATGACGATGATTACGACTGATATTGAATTATTAGAAGTTTTCTACGCGCATACGATAACACCATTTATGATTTATATCGTGCAAAGTTTAGTAGTAAGTTTCTTTTTATTATTCTTTAGTGTGAAACTAGCATTAGTAGCGTTAATAATTTATATTGTAATCGGACTTGTGTATCCGTTAAGCTTTAGAAATGTTGGACAAGATGTTGGTGAAAATTATCGCCGTAAACTAACTCAAGTAAACAACAATTCATCAGAAGAAGCTTACGGAATTTTTGAAACATTACAATATGGAAAAATCGATGAAGCAAAACGTAATATCGATATGGAAACTGAAGAACTAACAAGAAGTTCATATCTTAAAAATAAATTTTTTTAGTAGATTTGAATGTTTTAAATGTTGTAACTTATAATATCGGAGTATTGGCATTTATCTATGTGGCAGCTTCACTTGATAGTCAGTTCGTAACTGTTTCATTAGTTGCGATGTTTATCGTATCGTTTATTCCTATTTTATATATGGGAAATCTAGCTTCAACATTAAGTCAAACGATGGCTAGTGGAAAGAGATTTTTAGAGCTTATGAATACACCGGAAGAAGCGGAAAATAGTGGAGTAGTTGTTGATTTTAACGAACTTAAAGTTGATAACTTAACATATCGATACGCTGATAATACTGTAGTTGATAACTTAAGCTTTGATGTAAAAAAAGGCGAGATTATCGGATTAAGCGGACCTAGTGGATGTGGTAAATCTACAATAGCGAAACTTATTATGAAGTTCATATCAAATGAAAACATGGAAGGTAATATTACAATCGATGGTGTTGAGCTAAGAGATATAGATAACCGCTACTTTAGAGAAAATAGCTCGATAATTCTGCAAGATAGTTACCTATTCAATGCGAAAATTAAAGATAATATCACATTCTTCGAGAAAGATTTAGATAAAGAAGAATTGGACTCATCTTTTAAGAAAAACTAATTTAAGAACTTTTGTAGATAACTTGAAACGTCGTGAAAATGAAATCGTTGGTGAAAGAAGTTCGAACATAAGTTCAGGTCAAAAACAACGTTTATCAGTAGCTCGTTCATTCTACAACGATAGTAAACTTCTGATTCTTGACGAAGCAACAGCAAACATCGACATCTTCAGTGAAATCGAAGTGCTAAAAGCTTTAGAAGAAAGTAAAAAGATAAGATAACAATAATAATTTCACACAATAAATCAACATTATCAATCTGTGATAAGGTGATTAGATTAGGTGAATAGAAAGAAGAGGAGCTTGGAAAATACCAAGCTCCTCTTTCTTTGTTACATCGTTAAATTTTTTTATAGATTTGTTGTTTAATAAATTGTAGATCATGCTCCTCAGTAGGGCATGGAATGTTCTCAAAAAGAATAAATCTTTGAGCTGAGTAGGTCATGATAGGTCCAGCGAATGAACGAATGACTTCGGCTGGCGATAGTTTTTCGTTAATTTCAGGATTATTTTCTTTGTGTTTTTGTAATATGTCTTTAAAATTTATTTCTGCAAAAGACTACTTTTTAAAGAATTGATAAGTTGTGCTTTTAAATTCTCGTTTGTTAATATCTCTGAGAATACTATTTTTACGGTGTCCTTATTTTCTTTTAGGAAAACCATACGATCTTCTACAACATAACTGATTAATTCTTTAAGTGAATTAGTGTTTTGAGTTCTTTTTAGGAAATCTAAAAATAATTTAGGGATAACAGGGACTATTATTGAGTATAATAAATCTTCTTTAGTCTTAAAGTATTTGAATACAGTTGCCTGACTAACGCCTGCTTCTTTAGCGATTTGAAGCGTAGATGTCCCATGATATCCTTGTTTTGCGAATAATTTAATCGCAGCTTCTATTGTTTTTTTCTTACCAGGTGGAAAGGTTTCGTTATGAGATATGCTAAAGTAAGATTGTAAGATATTTTCAGTCATAAGAGTCTCCTATTGTTTTTTAAACTTTTCTATATCGTTTTAAGCCTAGAATATTAAGGATTATTAGAAGGATGCAAAGTGCGAGTAGAACTATGATATCAGTTTTAATCGCAGGAAAATTTTTACCTTCTAAAATTATTTTACTTAATCCGTCACTAGCATACGTAACAGGTAGGATTTTACTAATATAGACAGCGATTTTCCCCATACTCTCAACAGATACTATTCCTGAAAAGAACATTTGCGGAATGATTATTACTGGAACGAACTGCATAATTTGGAATTCTGATTTTGCAATTGTAGAGATTAGTAAACCTAATGTTAAGGCAACCATTGCTAGCAATACATTAACTATTATAACATAAAACGGATTTCCAGCAATTTCAATATTTAATAAATATATAGATGATAAAGTGACGATAATAGTTTGAATTACAGCTAATGAGCTATAAGATAGCACATATCCTAGGACGACTTCGCTTCTTTTTACTGGAGTAGCTAAAAGTCTATCTAGAGTTCCACTAGTACGTTCTTTTAATAGAGCCATACCAGATATTAGAAACACGAAGAAGAATAGGATATAGCCGATTAAAGTAGGTGCAACTTTATTGAAAAATGTTGAATCTGCATTACCGTAGTTATAATATTCTTTAACTTCAGGTTCTTGTTTGCTTTCACTTAATTTAGGATTTACTTTTTTAACAACTTCTACCAAGTTTTTTACTTCTGATGCTTTTATAGAACTTTTTAAAACTTGTTGAGCTTGCATAGTTTTAGTAGAATCTATATTAGCGTGAGTTACCGTATAAGTATTGTTATCGTAAGAAATTACAGTATCAATCTCATTATTTTTTTAATTTTTTTCTTCAGCAGCTTCTTTTGATTGATATTCTTCTAGATGAACGTTGTCGATATCTTTCATTACAGATACGACACTTTGAGGAGTATTTACAGAAGCTATAGTAATTTCAGAATTTGTATTTGCTGAAAAGACTATGCTGATCAACCACATTATGAAAAATTGGAGCAACGAACATCATTGCCAAAGTTCTTTTATCTCTAAAAAAACTCTTTAAAAACTCTTTTTGAAATAGTTAAAATTCTCATATTATTTTTTTCCTCCACTTTTAAGAATACTTCTTCGATAGTAGCAACATTATTTTTTTCTTTTAGATTTTTTTGGTGTATCAAAATCTATAATATCACCACGAAGAAGAAGTCCAACTTTGTCTGTAAGTTCTGCCTCATCCATTACGTGAGTTGTTACTAGTATGCCAACACCGTTATCCCTCTGCTTGAACAATTCTTTCCAAATGTTACGACGAAGGCTAGGGTCTATACCGACAGTAGGTTCATCGAGTATAAGTAACTCGGGGCTACCGATTAGCGCAATAGCGAGTGAAAGTCTGCGTTTCATACCTCCTGAATAATTCGATACTAATTTTTTTAAGTGATCGGTTAGGTCGACTATTTTTGATACATAAGCTATTTCTTCTTTTAGTTGTTTTGAAGGAACACCTTTCATTCTTCCAAAGAACTCTAAATTTTCGTAGCCGGTAAGCATTTCATAAAGGGCATCGCTTTGTGCCATATATCCAATATTAGAAAGAATCTCTCTTTTTGGCATTTTGTTATCTAGAACAAGGGCTTCACCTTTATCCGCTTTTTCCATACCGAGCATTGTTTTTATTAATGTTGATTTTCCGGCTCCTGAAGGTCCAATAAGACCGACAATTTCACCTTTTTCTAGGTTGAAATCAATGTTGTCAAGGACTGTTTGATTACCGAAATTTTTTTGATAATGAAGTAATTTGTATTAATTTTTTTCATAAGAATTATCTTCCTTTCCGAAGTAAGTGAACACTCACTCTATGATTAAAAAAATATAGCTGAGATTATTTGAGGGATATTAATTCACCTAATGTTTTTTTAGAACTACGATTATTATATAGTTCAGGATAGGTGCTAAGAAATATCTCATTAGAAATAAGATTTTTAAATATTTAGTGAGTGAACACTCACTTTATATTTAATATTATAGTGAGTAAACGCTCACTTGTCAAGATGGAAAGTTTTTTTGACAAAACCAACATATTTGTTATAACATAAAGATAGAAAAAAAGTCTTATTGAAGTAGAAAAAGGCTCTCTACACACTCTTTTATAGAGTACCTGAGATGATGGGTACGCTGTCCATCCTTTAAGACTTTTTGTCAAAAAAAGTAAAAGAACATTCTTCGAGTGTTCTTTTTACTTTTTAAGATAAGCATTTCACAGATAATATGGTTTTTGGAGATATTTATTAAAAAAATCTTATAATATAAACTTAGATTAGAGTCACCTGAGTACACCAAGTAATATATAGCATACAAATATGATATAATATTTATAAAATAAGAATAATAAAATATGAATCAAGTTTTTTTAGAAGATAAAAAGATTATAAATCATACGAGGGGGTTATAATACCTCGGATATGTGGTAATTCAAGTGAAAAAAATTTTGTTAAGGGGGACATACGTTATAATGAAAATACTTGAGGTTCTAAATGAGTTTTATGGTGATTTTGAATTCATTAAAGAAAAGTGGAACGAAAAATATGAAGGCATTCTTGTTAAAATAACGGAAGAACAAGGTTATAAAAGATGTCGCTTGGCAAAGAGAACACCTAAAAAAGAAGGATATTTTACAGCTTTTTGGCAAAAAGACCAAAATAACAAGAACATTCCTTATACAAATGAAGATTTGGGGAATGAGCTCGTTGTTGTTGTGATTGACAACGATAAGAGAGGACTGTTTATTATTCCAAATGAGGAGGCTATCCGTAGAAAAATTCTCTCGACAAAAGATAGTAAAGGAAAAATGTCTATGCGATTTTATCCGCCTTGGAGTGTAAATTTGAATACAACGGCTCTAGAAACACAAAAATGGCAATTGAAATTTTTTAGAAAAATTGAATAACAAGAATGATTTCTTTCTTAATTTTAATAATATAAACTTAGTTTAAAGTAACTTGAGTACAATAGTTAATATATATCATAGAAATGTGATATAATATTTATAAGGTCAGAATAATAAAATATCAACAATAAAGTCAGGAGGAATTTATTATGATAGATGGATTAAATAAAATATGGAATAAATTTCTTAATTTTTTTAGAAGATAAAAAAATTTATAAATCATATGAAGGAGCTATGATCTCTGGAGTATGTAGTGGTTTAAGTAAAAGATTTGGAATAAGTGCTAGTTTCTTACGAGTGCTATTCTTATTAGCAAGTATTTTTCTCATTCGGTAGCCCGATATTGATATATATACTGTTGTCGATAATAATGCCGGTAAAAACCTATGAAAGAAAATTTTAGAAAATCAAGCTACATCGATGGTCGTGCTTGGGAAAAAGTAATATAAAGAAAAGTTCTAATTGATTAACTGTCAATTAGAATTTTTTTAATCGTACAAAATAGGTTGAATTAATCCTATTTTTTTATTATAATAATATGAAAAGGAGGTGTTACGTATGAATATAGACACAAATAATTTAGTTTCAATAACAGAAGCAAATCAGAATTTCTCTAAGATAGCAAGAATGGTAGATGAAAATGGATCAGTTGTTATATTGAAAAAAATAATGCACCACGATATGTTTTTAGTAGAATTTAATGAATTTGAAAAAAACTCAACAAGCCTCGGATGAAGATGTATTAGCACTTTCTAAAAATTTAATGAATAAAAATAAAAAGGCTTATGAGGTATTGGCAAAATGATAAAATTATCAACTAATCAAATACTTTTTACTTCATAAAGATTTGATTTCTGAGTTCGGAGGATTAGATGGTGTAAAAGATTTAGGGATGTTAGAATCTGCAATCAATGCACCATTTCAGACATTTAATTATCAGGATATGTATCCAACAATTCAACAAAAAAAGCAGCGAGATTATGCTATGGATTGGTAAAAAATCATCCATTTATTGATGGAAATAAACGGATAGGAGTCCATGCTATGTTAGTCTTTTTGGCTCTAAACAGAATAGAATTGGAATATTCACAAGAAGAATTATATACTATTATTTTAAAGATTGCTTCAAGTAAAGCAACTATTGAAGATTTATCAACTTGGATAATAGATCATCAATTATAGCTAAAAAAAATCAACTCTGAAAATGCTTCTTCAGAGTTGGTTTTTCTTATTTCACTGCATCGATAAATCTAGCTGCTATTTCTTTTGGACGAGTAATAGCTCCACCTACTACTACGCTGAATGCTCCTGCATCATAAGCTGCTTTTGCTTGATCAGGGTAGTGGATGCGTCCTTCAGCTATGATTGGAACAGAAATAGTTTCAGATAATTTTTTGATAAGACCTAAGTCTACTTCATTTGGTCTATTTTTTGTATTTTCTGTATAACCACTTAGGGTAGTTCCGACGAAATCAACACCTATTTTTTCTGCATTTACACCTTCTTCGAAAGTAGCGATGTCTGCCATTAAAATAATGTCAGGATACTTAGCTTTGATTTCTGCAACAAAATCATTTATTGTTGTACCATCAAAACGAGGGCGTAAAGTACAATCTAAGGCAATAATTTCACAACCTGTTTCTACAAGGTCATCTACTTCTTTCATAGTTGCTGTGATGAATTGAGACATACCTTCATAACTTTGTTTGATTATTCCGATAACCGGTAAGTCTACTGTTTCTTTAATTTGAACTATATCAGTAATACCCTGTGCACGGATACCAACAGCCCCGGCTTCTTTAGCAGCTAGTGCCATAAGTTTCATGATTCCACCTTCTTCGACGTAAAGTGGTTCACCTGGTAACGCTTGGCAAGAAACGATAATTCCACCTTTAATTTGGTTTAAGATTTTTTCTTTTTTATTCATAGTTAACTCCAATCAGAGCTTAATCTTTAATAGTTAAGCTGTAGTATTTGTAATTTATATAGATTTTTTTACATATTCAAAAATTTTACCGTCTGTAAAGTAAGTGTACCTATCAAATTCAAAACAAGGTTCACCATCTTTTGCGATAAAGTTGGCAATTTCTTCAGGAGTATCAACTATAACTTGCATATATTTTTTTAGATTTTTTTCTTGGTGAATATCTATACGATATTTTTTTCTAATCATAGTAGCAAGTTCCTTGAAACTGTCGACATCATCTATATTAACATCAGGTAAATATTTAATTGGAATATAGTTAGTTTGGTGAGCCCAAGCCACATTACCGATATATTTTATACGAGCTACTTTTAGAAGTTTTTTTGATTTTTTTAATTTTTAATTTTTGAACAAAGCTCTTTATCTTGAATAATTTCAGCTTCAACAACTTCAGAGTGCTCTGATACCGATTCTTTAAAGTGCTTGTGGAAGTTGTTGTTTTCTGTAACTAAAACTTTTTTTGTTAACTAATGTTTTATTTACGAAACTTCCTTTTCCTTGAATTCTAAAAATATATCCTGCTGACTCTAATTCATTTAGCACGCGTACGGCAGTAGTACTACTAACATTATATATTTCTTTTATCTCTTTTTCTGTATAGAGCTGTTCACCTTCTTTAAAAAAATACCGGTTTGTATCTTTAAGATGATGTCATTTATAATCTTTTTCGTATTTTTTTCAAGTTGATCCCTCCTTGATTAATTAATATAAAAAAATAGACTTATTAAAAATTTAATGTGTTAACTTAAATTTATATTATCACTTATCCTGAACTTTGTAAAGAAAAAAATTAATAAATATTAGAAAAAAATTAAACGGTTGCATAAATAAGAGGGTGAGAATAAAAAGAAGTGTTGAAAAAAATATTGATGAAAAAAACAAATCGGGGCTGACTCAAAAGTCCTAAATTTTTTTAAAAAAAGTGTATATGATAACTCATAGACGCAGTGGTTTATTGATATCTAAATTCGCTTTATGAAAGCTTTTTTAGATATCTAATAAACTAGTGCGGGGGTGACTCGACAAAATCGATTTCCTCGAAATCACGATTTTTTTGAGTCACTCCCAAGATTTTAGTAACCTATTATTAGGATATTTTTTTAAATAAAATTTTTTTAATTTAGCCCTATCATGACATACAGAGTTGTCCATGTAGAGGTTGTATATGTTATCATCTGTTCCAATATTAATTATTGATTGGTAGTTCTTCGTTAATGCCGAGACCTCTTTCTGGGTACGTTCAGTTCCTTCTCTAAACAGATGAAAATAATTAAGGTTATCTAAAAATATTAACTAGTTTACTAGAAATTTATTCTTTGTTATGAGTATTTTTGTGATAATTTGAAGTTAGGTGATTAATATAGTTCGCAGCTGTAGGAAAAGATTTAATAGAAATAACGAGTTTAGAAGTAGACATAGTAGGGAGATTTAATTTTTTTGAATTAATCGATATACTCTTCCGAAGCTAACTTTAATGCCATAATCATGCTCCAAAATATGAGTAATTTTATATGCACCAAGTCGCTTATCGTAGTCTCCATGAATTTTTTTAGAAATCATTTGATTTTCTTCGATTCTAGGAAGTATATTATTTGAGATATATTTATAGTATGTGCTTCTATTAAAGTTGAATACTTTACATAACAGCTTAATATTATGTTGATTTCTAAAAGGTGAAAATAGCATTTAATCTTTGTTTGAGTGTGGAGCGAAGATGCTAATCATCTTTTTTTAAAAATTTGATTTTTCTTCTTCTAATTGAGTGTTTTGTTTTTTTGAAGTTCTTTTGTTTGTTTAGTAGTAAACACATCTCCGTTTTCAGTTTTAATCTAAGAATACTGTTTCCCCTATTTATTAATGGCACTTAAAGAAATATAATAATATGTTGAGTCTTACTATTTTGATATAGACTAATAACTGATCTTTTTAAAAATCTTCAGCGTAGACATTTTTTTATTTTTAAAATACGTCCTCTGTGTCTGATTTACTATATCTTGTGGGTGTTAGGTGTTTACTTTCTTTGTATTTTTCTGGTGGAATTAGTTTTTAGACATAGTAAAAAAATATTCTTGATATTTTTGTTGTGAATTTATCGTATCATAATTTACTGTGTTTTTTTCATTTTAAATTTACATAATTTAATTTACATAATTTAAGTTATATTTTAAGTTCAAAAAGTATAATGAAATAGTTAAAATGTAATAATTATGTATAAAATTATTATAAACACCTATTGATCTTGGATTATTTTTTTATTTTTAAAGAAATATAAGGAAGGAGAAATCTAAATGATAGGAAAAAATAATAAGTATTTAAAGGATACGAGAAATGGAGTAAAGGTTGAAAGTTACTCTATTAAAAAGTTTAAAGTAGGGGCGGCTTCAGTTGTTATTGGTGCCAGTATTTTCTTTGGTGCTGGAGCAGTAGCTCAAGCTAGCGAAGAAGTATCAAACCACACAACAGCGGATAATACAACAAACGCTGGAGCTAAAGAAAATGTTCCAACTACACCGGTAGCGACGACACAACCAGTAGCTAAAGAAACTACTAAAGAAGACGTAGCAGCAGCAGTAGAGGCAAAATTAGGTGGAGAAACTGCAAAAGAAGTTAAAGCTTTAGACAAAACTAAACTTGAAAACTATATTGCAGAAATCGAAGCAAAACTTGCAGATGGAACGTATGCTAACAAAACAGAAGAGAGTGTTGCAGTATTAAAAGAAGCGCTAAAAGTAGCGAAAGATACATTAGAGAATGCAACAACTCAAGACGAAATTAAAAAAGCTTACAATAAACTTGTAACTACAGCGAACACTAAATTAAAAAACAAACCTGTAGAGAAAAAAGAAACTCCAGCAGTAGACACTACTAACGGACAACCAACTGTAGGTAAAAAAGCAGAAAACACTGAGAAAAAATCAGAATCTAACTCGATCGAAAATACAGGATCTAACGACCCACGTAACGGTAAAGCATTAGATAAGAATAATGCTTTTAGAGCGGAAGTTGCCTATTCAGAAGGTACAAATGCAGCCGCAAATGGTCATAGTGATACCTATATCCTTAATGATGTTAATAAAGCCACGACTACAGATGACGCTGTTAATGCAGTTTCTAGAGTTACAAATTATAAAGTTAAATATAATAAAGACGCTAGTGGGAAGATTACTTCATTAGATTGGCTTGTCTTTTATAATGATCATGCAGAAAATCTATCTAATAAGTATAATACAGATGGAGGAGATGTATATCGAAATTTCATCCAAATTCCTGCAGAAGTTAATATGCCAACTAGCATTACACGTGCAAAATATAACTCTCCAGTCAACCCTAAATATAATCCTAAAACTAAAAGATTCGAACGTACAAAACCTGATGGTTCAGCGTTGAGTAATGCTGTAACGTTTGAAAATCCAGCACCAGCTACAGCTGCTGGATTAGGATTAAACAAAAAAGATACCTTTTCTCTGGCTTCTGGTTGGGAAAGTGGTATTTATGGTCGTTCTATAGAAAAACTTGCCGGTCAGGAGGACAGATATTTCAAGAGTGCGGCGTCTAATTCTTCTCCGAGAACTAAAGAGTTAGTATACGGTGCTGCCTTGAATGACAAACGTTTGATTGTGGATCGTTCGACTACGGGTGGTGATGGGAATGATGCCTATGCATGGAGTTTTAGAACTGAAGTCCCTAAAACAACAACTAACGAACAGTTAAAAGATATGAAGGTTGTGTTTGGTATGATGCGTAGCGCCACTGCTGGTGCCAATGCAGGTTTCGCCAACATTGCAACTAACCCTATAAAGATGTGGAAGTCTGATGTTTACACACCAACAGCGAAAGATCAAACTGTAAAAGTTGGTCAAAAACCAGATGCGACAAAATCAATTGGAAACTTAGACACTCTTCCAAAAGGAACAACAGTTAAGTACAAGAATGCAGTAGATACACAAACTCCAGGTGAAAAACAAGCAATAGCAGTTGTAACTTACCCAGATACATCTACAAAAGAAGTTCCTGTAAAAGTAATTGTTGAAAAAGAAAAAGAAGCAGTAGCACCAGCTAAGCCAGTTATTACGACAAGTCTAACAGGTAAAAGCTAACACTAAAACTCCGGTTGAAGTGAAAGCAGAGGCAGGATCGACAGTTGCCTTGTTCGACAAAGACAACAACAAGATTGGTGAAGCTACAGCAGGTAACAATGGTGTAGCAAGCATCACTCCAACTAAAGACATTCCAGCTGGTAATGTGACAGCGACAGCTACTAAAAATGGTAAAACATCACAAGCAAGTGATGCTGTAGAAGCAACGCCAGCGGCAGTTACGCCAAAACCAGAAACACCGAAACCAAACACGCCAGCACCAGGTGCAGCGACTAACAAACCAGCAGCAGATGCAGCGACTAGCGCTCCAGAAATTGTCAATGATTTAGCAGGTAAAGCAAGTACGCCAGCTGATGTGACAGTAAAAGCACCAGCAGGTTCAACTGTTAAGCTTTACAACACAGATGGTGTTGTGATCGGTGAAGCTGTAGCTAATGCTCAAGGTGTAGCAACTGTTCACCCTACAAACAGTCTTCCAGCAGGAAAGATTACAGCGACTTCAACACCAGCAGGTGGTAAAGAGTCAGCTAAGAGTACACCGATTACAGTTACAGCATCACCGGTAACTAATGAGGAAGGTGGCGTGACTGGTAATAATGATACTAGATTATTGGTAAGTAGATCAGAGATTACAGTATATCCTGGTGATAAAATTGATGTAGATGTTATAGTTCAAGCTACAGCTTTAGAGAAATTTTCGGTTGAAAGAAATGCAACAGCTATAAAAGGAGTACTGCCAGAGCAGCTTGAAAGAAAAAAAGTAGGTAGCATAGATCAAATTGATGCTAAATATAGGGGTACTGTTGCAATGGACCAGCCAGCAGGAGAAACTATTGTTAATTTTTATGCGAAGAACCGAGTTCATGGTACAAATGTATCCAGAGATCTTAAAGTTATTGTCCTTGAGACTGCTAAGAAATATGAACCAGTTGCAGGTACAAAAGTAGATATTGCAGCTTCTAACGGCGTTAGTGAAACTGAAAAGAATAAGATTATCGAAGCAGTGAAAACTGCTAACCCAAGTCTTCCAGCAAATTCACAATACAGTGTGGATGAAAAAGGGAACCTTACTATCACTTATCCTGATGGATCAAAAGATAAGATTGCAGCAGCATATCTAGTAAATCCAGCACCAACAGATGCAGATAAGAACACACCAACAGGTAAACCACAAACTGTAAACAAAGGAACAACACCAAAAGCAGAAGATTCAATTGGAAATGTAAAAGATCTTCCTAAGGGTACAAAAGTAGCCTTCAAAGATCCAGTAGACACAGCAACACCAGGTGAAAAAGATGCAACAGTAGTTGTAACATACCCAGATGGATCTACAGAAGAAGTTCCGGTTAAAGTAACGGTTAAAGCCCCAAGTTCAGCACCAACAACTCCAACAGCGCCAGCGACACCGGCAGCGCCAACAACACCAGCAGTAGCACCAACAGTAGAGATTCCATACTCTAATAAAGCTAATAAAGAAGTTTATGTATATGCTGGAGAAGAAAACTCATTTGATATTAAATTCAAAGATGATAGCGGAAAAATTGCAAGTGCCACTGTAAAACAAGGTGGTAACAGAGCGTTTTCTGATGTAGCAGGTGAAGCAAATACTATCAATACTCAATATGGATTTAAAGCAAATGTTATCAATGCTGAGACTCCAGCGACAGAAAAAGCCCCAGCAGTCATTACTTATTCAGGTACTCCAGCAGCGACAGATGGTTTAGCAAAAGATAAACTAGAGGCAGCAACTAAAGGAGAAAATCCAGAAGGTATGGCTTTAGGATGGCGTTATGCAACTGCAACGGATAAAGATGGTGCATTTATTGAGAATAAAGCAGTAGGTAGCTCAACTGCAACTGATCCAGGTGCATTCCGTGTTATGCTTAAGGGACAAACTCAAAAATATGATATTGCAACACCAACTGAAAAAGTTACTGTAGCAGATCCAGCTAATGTAACAGATGCCGACTTAGCTAAAATCAAAGAGAAGCTTCAACTTGAGTACTCTCAAAACAACGATGATGCTAACTTTGCAGATAAAAAAGGTCAAGCTGTAGCTGATAAAGATGCTAAGATTAAATCAATCGAAAAAGATGCTGATGGAAATCTTGTTGTAACATATAAAGATGGTTCTCAAGATAAAAAACCATTATCAGAATTTGTAACTAAAGAAACAACAGCAGTAGCACCAACAGTAGAGATTCCATACTCTAATAAAGATACTAAAGAAGTTTATGTATACGCTGGAGAAGAAAACTCATTCGATATCAAATTCAAAGATGATAGCGGAAAAATTGCAAGTGCCACTGTAAAACAAGGTGGTAACAGAGCGTTTGCCAATGTTGCAGGTGAAGCAAATACTATCAATACACAATATGGATTTAAAGCAAATGTTATCAATGCTGAGACTCCAGCGACAGAAAAAGCCCCAGCAGTCATTACTTATTCAGGTACTCCAGCAGCGACAGATGGTTTAGCAAAAGATAAACTAGAGGCAGCAACTAAAGGAGAAAATCCAGAAGGTATGGCTTTAGGATGGCGTTATGCAACTGCAACGGATAAAGATGGTGCATTTATTGAGAATAAAGCAGTAGGTAGCTCAACTGCAACTGATCCAGGTGCATTCCGTGTTATGCTTAAGGGACAAACTCAAAAATATGACATTGCAACACCAACTGAAAAAGTTACTGTAGCAGATCCAGCTAATGTAACAGATGCTGACCTGGCTAAAATCAAAGAGAAACTTCAACTTGAGTACTCTAAAAACAACGATGACGCTAACTTAGCAGACAAAAAAGGTACACCTGTAGCTGATAAAGATGCTAAGATTAAATCAATTGGAAAAGATGCTGATGGAAATCTTGTAGTAACATATAAAGACGGTTCTCAAGATAAAAAACCATTGTCAGAATTTGTAACTAAAAAACCAACAGATGCAGATAAGAACACACCAAAAGCTAAACTACAAATTGTAGACAAAGGAACAACACCAAAAGCAGAAGATTCAATTGGAAATGTAAAAGATCTTCCTAAGGGTACAAAAGTAGCCTTCAAAGATCCAGTAGATACAGCAACACCAGGTAAAAAAGATGCGACAGTAGTTGTAACATACCCAGATGGATCTAAAGAAGAAGTTCCAGTTAAAGTAACGGTTAAAGACCCAAGTTCAGCACTAACAGATGCAGATAAGAACACACCAACAGGTAAACCACAAACTGTAAACAAAGGAACAACACCAAAAGCAGAAGATTCAATTGAAAATGTAAAAGACCTTCCTAAGGGTACAAAAAGTAGCCTTCAAAGATCCAGTAGATACAGCAACACCAGGTGAAAAAAAGATGCGACAGTAGTTGTAACATACCCAGATGGATCTAAAGAAGAAGTTCCAGTTAAGGTAACGGTTAAAGACCCAAGTTCAGCACCAACAGATGCAGATAAGAACACACCAACAGGTAAACCACAAACTGTAAACAAAGGAACAACACCAAAAGCAGAAGATTCAATTGGAAATGTAAAAGATCTTCCTAAGGGTACAAAAGTAGCCTTCAAAGATCCAGTAGACACAGCAACACCAGGTGAAAAAGATGCTACAGTAGTTGTAACATACCCAGATGGATCTAAAGAAGAAGTTCCAGTTAAGGTAACGGTTAAAGACCCAAGTTCAACACCAGATACAAAAGCACCAGCTAAACCAGAAATCAAAACAGATCTAACAGATAAAGCAGGAACTAAGACACCAGTTGAAGTAACAGCAGAACCAGGATCTAAAGTTGAGTTATTTGATAAAAATGGTAATAAGATTGGTGAAGGAGTAGCAGACGAAAAACGGAAAAGCTACAATCACACCAACAGTAGAACTTCCAGCAGGAGACGTAACAGCGAAAGCAACAGATTCAGCAGGAAATGTATCAGAACCAAGCACACCAGAAGAAGCAACAGGAGATACAAAAGCACCAGCTAAACCAGAAATCAAAACAGACTTAACAGATAAAGCAGGAACTAAGACACCAGTTGAAGTAAGTGCAGAACCAGGATCTAAAGTTGAGTTATTTGATAAAAATGGTAACAAGATTGGTGAAGGAGTAGCAGACTAAAAAATGGTAAAAGCTACAATCACACCAACAGTAGAACTTCCAGCAGGAGATGTAACAGCGAAAGCAACAGATTCAGCAGGAAATGTATCAGAACCAAGCACACCAGAAGAAGCAACAGGAGATACAAAAGCACCAGCTAAACCAGAAATCAAAACAGACCTAACAGATAAAGCAGGAACTAAGACACCAGTTGAAGTAAGTGCAGAACCAGGATCTAAAGTTGAGTTATTCGATAAAAATGGTAACAAGATTGGTGAAGGAGTAGCAGACGAAAACGGAAAAGCTACAATCACACCAACAGTAGAACTTCCAGCAGGAGACGTAACAGCGAAAGCAACAGATCCAGCAGGAAATGTATCAGAACCAAGCGCACCAGAAAAAGCAACAGGAGATACAAAAGCACCAGCTAAACCAGAAATCAAAAACAGACCTAACAGATAAAGCAGGAACTAAGACACCAGTTGAAGTAAGTGCAGAACCAGGATCTAAAGTTGAGTTATTTGATAAAAATGGTAACAAGATTGGTGAAGGAGTAGCAGACGAAAACGGAAAAGCTACAATCACACCAACAGTAGAACTTCCAGCAGGAGATGTAACAGCGAAAGCAACAGATTCAGCAGGAAATGTATCAGAACCAAGCACACCAGAAAAAGCAACAGCAGATACAAAAGCACCAGCTAAACCAGAAATCAAAACAGATCTAACAGATAAAGCAGGAACTAAGACACCAGTTGAAGTAACAGCAGAACCAGGATCTAAAGTTGAGTTATTTGATAAAGATGGTCACAAGATTGGTGAAGGAGTAGCAGACGAAAACGGAAAAGCTACAATCACACCAACAGTAGAACTTCCAGCAGGAGATGTAACAGCGAAAGCAACAGATTCAGCAGGAAATGTATCAGAACCAAGCACACCAGAAAAAGCAACAGCAGATACAAAAGCACCAGCTAAACCAGAAATCAAAACAGATCTAACAGATAAAGCAGGAACTAAGACACCAGTTGAAGTAACAGCAGAACCAGGATCTAAAGTTGAGTTATTTGATAAAGATGGTCACAAGATTGGTGAAGGAGTAGCAGACGAAAACGGAAAAGCTACAATCACACCAACAGTAGAACTTCCAGCAGGAGATGTAACAGCGAAAGCAACAGACCCAGCAGGAAATGTATCAGAACCAAGTGCACCAGAAAAAGCAACAGCAGATACAAAAGCACCAGCTAAACCAGAAATCAAAACAGATCTAACAGATAAAGCAGGAACTAAGACACCAGTTGAAGTAACAGCAGAACCAGGATCTAAAGTTGAGTTATTTGATAAAGATGGTCATAAGATTGGTGAAGGAGTAGCAGACGAAAACGGAAAAGCTACAATCACACCAACAGTAGAACTTCCAGCAGGAGATGTAACAGCGAAAGCAACAGACCCAGCAGGAAATGTATCAGAACCAAGTGCACCAGAAGAAGCAACAGCAGATACAAAAGCACCAGCTAAACCAGAAATCAAAACAGATCTAACAGATAAAGCAGGAACTAAGACACCAGTTGAAGTAACAGCAGAACCAGGATCTAAAGTTGAGTTATTTGATAAAGATGGTCATAAGATTGGTGAAGGAGTAGCAGACAAAAACGGAAAAGCTACAATCACACCAACGAAAAAACTTCCAGCAGGAGATGTAACAGCGAAAGCAACAGATCCAGCAGGAAATGTATCAGAAGCAAGCACACCAGCAAAAGCAACAGCAGATACAAAAGCACCAGCAAAACCAGAAATCAAAACAGACCCTAACAGATAAAGCAGGAACTAAGACACCAGTTGAAGTAAGTGCAGAACCAGGATCTAAAGTTGAGTTATTTGATAAAGATGGTCACAAGATTGGTGAAGGAGTAGCAGGAAAAGACGGTAAAGCTACAATCACACCAACGAGAGAACTTCCAGCAGGAGAAGTAACAGCGAAAGCAACAGATCCAGCAGGAAATGTATCAGAGCCAAGTACACCAGCAAAAGCAACAGCAGATACAAAAGCACCAGCAAAACCAGAAATCAAAACAGACTTAACAGATAAAGCAGGAACTAAGACACCAGTTGAAGTAAGTGCAGAACCAGGATCTAAAGTTGAGTTATTTGATAAAGATGGTCACAAGATTGGTGAAGGAGTAGCAGGAAAAGACGGTAAAGCTACAATCACACCAACGAGAGAACTTCCAGCAGGAGATGTAACAGCGAAAGCAACAGATCCAGCAGGAAATGTATCAGAAGCAAGCACACCAGCAAAAGCAACAGCAGATACAAAAGCACCAGCTAAACCAGAAATCAAAACAGATCTAACAGATAAAGCAGGAACTAAGACACCAGTTGAAGTAAGTGCAGAACCAGGATCTAAAGTTGAGTTATTTGATAAAGATGGTCATAAGATTGGTGAAGGAGTAGCAGACGAAAACGGAAAAGCTACAATCACACCAACGAAAAAACTTCCAGAAGGAGAAGTAACAGCGAAAGCAACAGATCCAGCAGGAAATGTATCAGAAGCAAGCACACCAGCAAAAGCAACAGTAGATACAAAAGCACCAGCTAAACCAGAAATCAAAACAGACCTAACAGATAAAGCAGGAACTAAGACACCAGTTGAAGTAAGTGCAGAACCAGGATCTAAAGTTGAGTTATTTGATAAAGATGGTAATAAGATTGGTGAAGGAGTAGCAGACGAAAATGGTAAAGCTACAATCACACCAACGAAAAAACTTCCAGCAGGAGAAGTAACAGCGAAAGCAACAGATCCAGCAGGAAATGTATCAGAAGCAAGCACACCAGCAAAAGCAACAGAAGATACAAAAGCACCAGCTAAAACCAGAAATCAAAAACAGATCTAACAGATAAAGCAGGAACTAAGACACCAGTTGAAGTAACAGCAGAACCAGGATCTAAAGTTGAGTTATTTGATAAAAATGGTAACAAGATTGGTGAAGGAGTAGCAGACGAAAACGGAAAAGCTACAATCACGCCAACGAAAAAACTTCCAGCAGGAGATGTAACAGCGAAAGCAACAGATCCAGCAGGAAATGTATCAGAAGCAAGCACACCAGCAAAAGCAACAGCAGATACAAAAGCACCAGCTAAACCAGAAATCAAAACAGATCTAACAGATAAAGCAGGAACTAAGACACCAGTTGAAGTAAGTGCAGAACCAGGATCTAAAGTTGAGTTATTTGATAAAGATGGTCATAAGATTGGTGAAGGAGTAGCAGACGAAAACGGAAAAGCTACAATCACACCAACGAAAAAACTTCCAGAAGGAGAAGTAACAGCGAAAGCAACAGATCCAGCAGGAAATGTATCAGAAGCAAGCACACCAGCAAAAGCAACAGAAGATACAAAAGCACCAGCTAAACCAGAAATCAAAACAGACTTAACAGATAAAGCAGGAACTAAGACACCAGTTGAAGTAACAGCAGAACCAGGATCTAAAGTAGAGTTATTTGATAAAGATGGTCACAAGCTTGGTGAAGGAGTAGCAGACGAAAATGGAAAAGCTACAATCACACCAACGAAAGAATTACCAGAAGGTGGAGTAATAGCGAAAGCAACAGACCCAGCAGGAAATGTATCACAACCAAGTGAACCAGCGAAAGCAACAACACCAGCTAAGCCAAATGCAGGAAATGACATTGTTAAACCAGCGGCTAAGACAGAGGTAAAAGATCCAGCTAAATTAACAGATGAAGAAAAAGCAAAAGTTAAGAAAGCAGTAGAGGATGTAAATCCAGGATCTAAAGTTGTAGTAGACGATAAAGGAAACGCAACAGTAACAACACCAGAAGGTAAGACAGCGGTAATTCCAGCAACAGACTTAACTAAATCACCAGAAGAAGCAGCTAAGCCAAATGCAGGAAACGACATTAACACACCAGCGGATAAAGCTGTAGTAAAAGATCCAGCTAAATTAACAGATGAAGAAAAAGCAAAAGTTAAGAAAGCAGTAGAGGATGTAAATCCAGGATCTAAAGTTGTAGTAGACGATAAAGGAAACGCAACAGTAACAACACCAGAAGGTAAGACAGCGGTAATTCCAGCAACAGACTTAACTAAATCACCAGAAGAAGCAGCTAAGCCAAATGCAGGAAACAACATTAACACACCAGCAGATAAAGCTGTAGTAAAAGATCCAGCTAACTTAACTCCAGAAGAGAAGAAAGCGATCGAAGACAAAGTTAAAGCTGTAAATCCAGGATCTAAAGTTGTAGTAGACGATAAAGGAAATGCAACAGTAACAACACCAGAAGGTAAGACAGCAGTAATTCCAGCAACAGACTTAACTAAATCACCAGAAGAAGCAGCTAAGCCAGAAGCAGGAAACAACATTAACACACCAGCAGATAAAGCTGTAGTAAAAGATCCAGCTAACTTAACTCCAGAAGAGAAGAAAGCGATCGAAGACAAAGTTAAAGCTGTAAATCCAGGATCTAAAGTTGTAGTAGACGATAAAGGAAACGCAACAGTAACAACACCAGAAGGTAAGACAGCGGTAATTCCAGCAACAGACTTAACTAAATCACCAGAAGAAGCAGCTAAGCCAAATGCAGGAAACGACATTAACACACCAGCGGATAAAGCTGTAGTAAAAGATCCAGCTAAATTAACAGATGAAGAAAAAGCAAAAGTTAAGAAAGCAGTAGAGGATGTAAACCCAGGATCTAAAGTTGTAGTAGACGATAAAGGAAACGCAACAGTAACAACACCAGAAGGTAAGACAGCAGTAATTCCAGCAACAGACTTAACTAAATCACCAGAAGAAGCAGCTAAGCCAAATGCAGGAAACAACATTAACACACCAGCAGATAAAGCTGTAGTAAAAGATCCAGCTAACTTAACTCCAGAAGAGAAGAAAGCGATCGAAGACAAAGTTAAAGCTGTAAACCCAGGATCTAAAGTTGTAGTAGACGATAAAGGAAACGCAACAGTAACAACACCAGAAGGTAAGACAGCAGTAATTCCAGCAACAGACTTAACTAAATCACCAGAAGAAGCAGCTAAGCCAGAAGCAGGAAACAACATTAACACACCAGCGGATAAAGCTGTGGTAAAAGATCCAGCTAACTTAACTCCAGAAGAGAAGAAAGCGATCGAAGACAAAGTTAAAGCTGTAAACCCAGGATCTAAAGTTGTAGTAGACGATAAAGGAAACGCAACAGTAACAACGCCAGAAGGTAAGACAGCAGTAATTCCAGCAACAGACTTAGTTAAATCACCAGAAGAAGCAACAAATGGAAATTCTAATGCACAAGATACAAACGCTAAATTAGGACAACGTTTAGCTAATACAGGTACAACTGAAACTAATACTGGATTAGCAGGATTAGGATTAGGAGTCCTAGGTGGATTACTTGCAGCAGCAAGACGTCGTAAAAACGACAAAAACTAATTTAAAGTTTATAATAAATCTTTAAATATAGTAGAAAAGCCCTCGATATTTTTTTCGAGGGCTTTTTTTGCTTCGTAAGGTAAGCGTCCAATAACGGTTAGATACTAAATCCGGGGCATGGAAAAATTCCAGCCCCGGATTTCAATCTTTTATATACAAAAAGACAAACATCCAATAAAAATTAAAGTGTAAAAAAATAATTAACTAAGAAAGGATATTTGTCATGAATAATTTTTATCACAAATTTACTATTAATAAAGACCAAAATATAACTATGAAGGACAAACTTGATTTAATCAATGTAGAGGGTCAAGATACATTCATATTTCATGGAACTTTATCATACAATCCAAAGTGTTGTACAAACTGTGGTTGTAAAAAAAGAGGGAAATAATATAGTTAAAAAAATGGATTTGGAGCTCCATTAAAAATAGATTTATTAAAGATGTCAGAATGCCCTACATATCTTAGATTAAAAGAAACAACGCTTCAAATGTAGAGAATGTAATTCTAAGTTTTGTGCTGAAACATCATTTGTGAAAAAAAGTACTGCAGTATATCTAAAAAAATCTTATATTCTACATAATGAAGAATCTATCTAAAAACATTGTCTTTTAAAGATATAGCTGAATTAAGTAATGTATCAGTATCTACAATAGTAAGAGTAATGAAATCATGTAGAGAGGCTGTAGAAGTTAAGACTCATTCAAACCTACCAGAACACCTATGTTTTGATGAGATAAAGTCAACTAAAGACAGTGAAAATGGAATGAGCTTCGTATTCTTAGATGCTAAAACACATGATTTTTATAGATATTGTAGATGGAAGAACACAACATATATTAAAACAATACTTTTATGAGATATCCAAGGAAAGTAAGAAAGAAAGTAAAAACGATCTGTATAGATATTTATCCACCTTATATGAATACGATTAGAGAAATGTTCCCTAACGCTGAGATAATAATAGATAGATTCCACATGGTTCAAAAATATTAATAGAGAATTAAATAAAGCCAGAATAAAACTAATGAACCAATATAAGAATAAAAAAAGGATCTACTTACACTATTCTAAAGAACTTCTGGAAAGTAATATTAGAAGATATAGATAAAAGTAAATTCAACAAAAAAACATTCTATTCTAGAAGTTTTTAAAACGTTTTGTAACTAGAAAAGAAGTATTAGATTATATATTAGCTATAGATACTGAATTTACAGCTAGCTATGAGAGAGTTCATGAGATAAGAGAAACTATTAAGGATAAAGATTCTGTAGAATTAGAGAAATATATAGATATGGATACTAAAGGATTATCTAAAGGTGTAGCTAAAGCTATAAATACTATGAAAAAAAGCACAAAGAATATATGCTTAATTCTGTTAAATATGTGTATTCTAATGGCTCATTAGAAGGATTTAATAATAAAATAAAACTACTAAAGAAATTATCTTATGGATATTCTAGCTTTTAGTAATTTCAGATTACGCATTTTAATTATATCTAGATTATTTGTTTTTGAATATAAAAAAATAATATCAAACTTAAAGAAAATAAGAAAAATCTAAGCAGCAAAAATGCTGCCTAGATTTCATTTCCTATTTTTCTCCATGCTCCGAATTTGACAAAAGAGCTAGATGTTTTAATATTTTTATTTTTTTCTACAAATGGGCTGATAGCTCCATATAGAGCTGCATCGTTTCCTAGTTTAGCCGCTAGGAATTTAGTTTGGTTATTTTCGATTGGGTGTAGTTCGCGTACTTTAGTTTCAAGTTTATTTAATAAGTAATCACCTTGAGCAGATACGGCACCACCGATTACGATGTATTTTGGATCTAAGATACATAGTAAGTTAACAATACCGCGAGCAAGTTCAAATAGCCATTCGTCTAGTACTTTTAACGCAGTTGTATCTTCGCGTTTACAAAGATCGAAGAATTCGATAACGCTTAGCCCTTCGTACATCTCAGCTTTAATTTTTCTATCTAATGCAATAGTAGAAGCACGTTGTTCATAAGTAGTTTTAGTATCGAAGTCGTAAACAGATTGTCCGATTTCTCCAACACCGAAGTTAGATCCGAAAGGAAGGCTGTTTAAGTAGTAAGCACCACCAATTCCAGTTCCTAAAGCCATACAGAATACTTCATCAAGACCTTTAGCTCCACCAAGCCATTGTTCACCAAGTAAAGCACAGTTAACGTCGTTGTCAGCATATACTGGAATACCTAATCTATCTCCAAAGTCACGTTTGAAGTTAGTTCCAAGGTAGTTTTTAATAGTTGGAGCAGCACGGATTACTTCCATGTGTACATTATCAATAACTCCCGCTGCAGAAATTCCTGCTGCAGTGAAGTTGTATGTTTCACGGATTTTGCTTGCTATTCTGAACATTTCGTCAGTAATTTTTACAGTTACGTTATCAGGTGTTTTACAAGTTTCATAATGTATGATTTTGTAGTTATCATCAAAAACAGCAAATTTTATACTTGTCCCACCAATATCAATTCCTAAATACATATTATACCTACTTTCTAAATAAAAGACATATTAATCTTTGTTTTTTAATTTTTTAAAAATTTCTTTACAACGATATATTACCATAAAAAAACGGTTTTTTTGAAAAATAAGTTATTGAAAAAAATTTTTCTTAGATATATGCTATATAAAGAAGTTTACTTGGTGTATAATTGAATTATAAGTAATTTTTTTAAGGAGGAGAAAATGGATAAAATTATATTTTTTTAGAGCCGGTGTTTTGTGAAAAGAATATGGGGAGGACGTAACTTAGAAAAAGTTTGATTTTTTTCTATTCCACAAGGAAATATTGGAGAAGCATGGGTAATTGCAGCTCATGATAATGGAAGTTCAAAAATAATAAATGGGCAATTAGCGGGATTAACACTAAAAGAAGCTTATGAGAAACAACCAACATTATTTACCGAAAAAACTTATGATAAGTTCCCGTTATTGATTAAGATTTTAGATGCTAGTGATAATTTATCAGTTCAAGTGCACCCTGAAGATGATTATGCACGAGTGAATGAGAATGGAGAACTAGGTAAAACGGAATGCTGGTATGTGCTAGATGCTAAAGAAGATGCGAAATTAGTATATGGACACACTGCTAAACAAAAGAAGAGTTTAATAGTAAAATAGATACTGAACACTGGAATGAGTTATTTATTGAGGAAAGTGTAAAAGCTGGGGATTTCTTCTATATTCCAGCGGGGACTCTTCATGCGATTGGAGAAGGAATCTTAATTTATGAAGTGCAACAAAACTCGGATACAACATATAGAGTTTACGATTATGACCGTGTTGATAAAGATGGAAATACTCGTGAACTTCATATAGAGAAAACGAAAGATGTGACAAAAGTTCCTTTTGAAAAAGCTACTACAAGCACAAAAGAAGAGAAATTAGAAAGAGCTACCATAACATATTTAGCAGATGAGAAGTATTTTTCTGTTTATAAAGTAGATGTTAAGGGGCAGGTTTCTCTAGAAAAGACTGCTACAGGGAATCTATTCACAGTTCTAGAAGGTAGTGGTAGTGTGGTAATTGATGGAATTAATTATGATGTGAAAAAAGGAGATAGCTTTATCCTAACAACAGCTTGCTCTTCATATACATTAGAAGGTAATATGTTCTTAATAGGAAGCTATGATAGATAGAGTGTTCTAAATAGAATAAATCTTACATTGAAGGTGGCTGACTCAAAACTCTAAAAAAGTTTACATGAGAACTCATAGGCGTAGTGATTTACTGATATTTAAATTCTCTTTATAAAGTTTTATAGATATTCAATAAACATCTTGGGGATGACTCGACAAAATCGATTTCTTAGAAATTGCGATTTTTGGGTCACTCCCTTTTTGTTTTAAAAAAAGTTTAATGCATTAAATAGATAGTAGAAGACTAGACAAATACTAGCTAGATAATGTATAAAAACAACTCAACAGTAATAATGATTGAATCATATCAAGTGCAGCTGAAAAGTTGGTAGATAAAAGGTTTTTCAAAAAAATATTTTTAATTTTTTCTCTTTTTCTATTGACAAACTGTAGAAAACGTTTTTACAATATAAGTGTATTAAAAATTTAATGTGTTAAATAAATGCACAAAATTAAAAATAAAAAAACAAATAACGGAGGTTATAACAATGAAAGATTTAAAAGGACTTTATTCAGCTTTACTTATTCCATTTGACGAAAATGGTGAGGTTAAAGAAGAGGGACTAAGACAGGTTATCGAACATAACATCAATGTAAGTAAAATTGATGGTCTATATGTTAACGGAAGTAGTGGGGAGAACTTCTTATTAAACACTGCTCAAAAGAAACAAATTTTTAAATTTGTAAAAGAAGTAGTTGGTGACAGAGTTAAACTTATCGCTCAAGTCGGATCTTTAGATTTAAATGAAGCGGTAGAACTAGCTAAATACGCTACAGAATTAGGATATGACTCATTATCAGCAGTTACTCCATTCTACTACCCTCTATCATTCAACGAAATTAAACACTACTACAAAACAATTATCGATGCAACAGATAACAGCATGATTCTTTACTACATTCCATTCTTAACAGGGGTTAAAATTAGTTTAGATCAATTTGCTGAATTACTAGAAGATGAAAAAGTTATCGGTGTTAAATACACTGCAGCAGACTTCTATCAATTAGAAAGATTCAGAAAACGATTCCCTAACAAACTTATCTGGTCTGGATTTGATGAAATGTTAGTTCAAGCTGCTATTACTGGAGTAGATGGAGCTATCGGTTCTACATATAATGTTAACGGACAAAGAAGCCAAGAAATTTTCAGACTTGCTAAAGAAGGTAAAGTTGCAGAAGCTTATGAACTTCAACACGAAGCAAACGACGTAATCGAAAAAGTTCTTGAATTAGGATTATACCAAACACTTAAAGAAATTCTTAAAGTTAAAGGAATCGATGCAGGAACTTGTAAAAAACCTATGAAATCATTTGATCCAGCTAAATTAGCTGAAGTAGAAAAAAATTAGTTAAAGATTATAATCTATAATTTTTTTAATAATCACGGAGTAAAAAAACAAATAACTACGGACTAAAAAAATAGGGGAATTAGGAAGAGGAGATGCTCTCCTCTTTCCTAAATGGAAAAATCTTTCCATAACAAAAAATATTATTAAACAAAAACAACAAAATAGGAGGGGAGTACCATGGATAAAATAGGATTTGGTACACTTAACAGTATAGTTTTAGCAATTTATCTATTAGCTATGCTAGGAGTAGGTATGTATTTCACTAAAAAAGCAGGTGAAAGTACGGACGAATTCTTCAAAGCCGGAGGGAACATTCCATCTTGGGCAGTAGGATTCTCGATTTATGCAACAACATTATCAGCCATCACATTTATGGCTACACCGGAAAGCATTCAACGGAGACTGGACATATGCAGCTGGGAACTTTTCAATTATCGCAATTATTCCTATCTTAATCCACTACTATGTTCCATTCTTTAGAAAACTAAATGTAACTACGGCGTATGAATATTTAGAAGAACGTTTCAATCCTAGTGTTCGTGTAGTAGGAAGTGTGTTATTCTCACTATTCCACATCGGACGTGTGGCTATCGTTATTTATTTACCAACAGTTGCCATTACATCAGTATCAACACTTAACCCATTCTTAGTATGTGCGGTAATCGGATTACTATGCGTAGTTTACTCATTCTTAGGAGGGGTTGAAGGGGTTATCTGGACAGACGTTATCCAAGGTATTATTTTACTTGGGGGAGCGGTTTTAGTAATCATTTTAGGAACATACCACGTAGGTGGATTCGGGCATATCACTCAAGATGCTTTAGCTAACGGTAAAATTATAACTGCTGAGAAATTTAACTGGTCATTAACTGCATCTACTATTCCAATTATCTTCATTGGATCAGTATTTAACAGTTTACAACAATATACTGCTTCTCAAGACGTAGTACAACGTTATAGTACAACAGAATCAGTAGAAGAAACTAATAAATCACTTTGGACAAACGGATTATTAGCATTCATCTCTATTCCAATTTTCTACGGAATGGGAACAGTTCTTTACAGCTTCTACAAAGGTAGCCACGCTGTAACTAAATTACCAGACTTCATGAACGCTGAAGTAGTGGGTAAAGCAGCTAACACAACAGCTTTAGTACCTTACTTCATCTTAACAGCATTACCAGCAGGTGTTGCAGGGTTAGTAATCGCAGCTATCTTAGCAGCTGCTCAATCAACTATCGCATCAAGCTTAAACTCAATTTCAGCTTGTATTACAGTTGATATTAAACAACGTTTCTTCGGACTAAGTAAAGATGCTAAACAAGACGTTTTATTAGCTCGTGTTATTATCATTGTAGCAGGAGTATTAGGAACAATTGCAGCATTATACTTCGTAAATACTAACCAAAAAGAAACTTGGGATTTATTCCTTAAATATATCGGACTTCTAGGAGTGCCTTTAGCTGGTACATTTGCACTTGGTATCTTTACTAAACGCGCAAATGGAGCTGGAGCATTATTAGGATTATTAGTAGCAGGTATTGTATGTTGGTACATCCAAGACTTCACAACTTATGCTAAACAAAGTCCATTCATCTTCTCAGGATTCTCATTCTTAAGTGCATTAGTATTCGGATATGTTTGTAGTTTCTTCTTCAAATCTACTAAGAATATCACTGGACTTACTATTCATACTAAAGATCAAGAATATGTAAAAAGATGTGAAATAATAAACTTAGACCTTAAACAAAAATATAACAAACTTATGAAAAACAATTCTCAATTTAAAAAAATCGGGGATTGTTTTTATTAGAAGTTTGAATTAATAAGATAGTATACTGTTTTTTTCTAAACTTTGTTGAGGTATAATTGTATTGAAATGTAAGAGCTAAGAAGGTGAGAAGATGAAATTAGAAAAAGAAAGAGAATTAGAATACAAGGTTAGAGTTTTTAAGAGATTATGCTGACATGCAATTATTGTCGATTGAATTCGATGCTATAGATAATTCAAAAATTTACGCAGAACTCTGCAGTAAAAAGATAATAACAAAGGTATAATATTAGAAATTCCAGATTATGATGAAATACTGAGTAATGAGGTAAATCTTATGAAATATTGTGCGTTGGGTTATAGTTGTGGCTCGCTTCATGTAAGGGGAGATAGAGGAAGAAGTGAAAATAAGCAACCGGCTTCAATATATTTCCCATTTTTAAATAATAATAGTGAGGATGAATTATATTATAATTATGCTTATCAAGATGGGATAGATTTAGTAAATATTTTTAAAAAGGAGTTCTCAGATTTGAAAGTGACTATTGTTGCTAAAGGTCAAGGTGCAGCTATAGGTATTATCATAGCCGCAGTTGGTGAGAAAGTCCAGAATTTGATAATCTCAACTGTTCAGAATGCAGATTTTAAATATTTTTTTGATAATAATCTTGATGTAGGAGTTTATGAGGGGATAAGAGAATATAGTCGAAATTACCCAGAAAAAAAGAGGAGCATTTATTAAAAGAGATTAGAAGAAATAGATGTGTTGAACTATGCAGAATATGTAGAAGTAGAGGTTTATTTAGGTTATTCAATTTTAGATGATGAGAGAAACATCATTATTAACAAAAAGTTAGCCAATTTATTTAAACGAAAAAGAGTAGTTGTTTTCGATTGTGAAGAGAAAAATCTTCATGAGAAGTTATTGGAAGAGTGGTTGATAAGTTAGGTTGAGTATGACCTAGCAATGAATCTTTGTATAAAATAAAATCCGAATCTAATAGTTACATGGTCTTATAGAAAACCTAAAGGTTTGATTTATAGGCGTGTATAAATAAATTAGATTCGGATATTTTTATTATTTAAGTTTTTTTCTATTTCTTTAGTTAGTGATTCTTCTGTTACGCCACCAGCAATCCTATTTCCGATTGTACCATCGCTGTTGATGAAAAATGTGTGTTGGGAATGAGCGAATTGCGTAGTTTATGATGAAGCGGTCGTTAACATCGAAAAGAACAGGATAAGTAGCTCCAAGTTCTTTTGCTTTATTAAGGATCACATCTTTACCTTTGTCTTGAGGACTTTGATTTTTGAACTCTGCATCATTAGGAGAAGTCATTGATAGGAAGACGATATCTTTATTATCTTTTAATTTTTGATATGTTTTCTCTAATTCTGGAATTTCTCTCATACATGGTCCACACCAGCTAGCCCACATATTGATGTAAACTTTTTTACCTTTAAAATCACTAAGTTTTACTGTTTTTCCATCTTTGTCCATAGCTGTAAAGTCAAAAGCTTGGATAGTTTTGTTTTCGCTAGTAGAAGATGTTGTAGTTTGTTTATTAGTTTCTTCTTTTTTTTCAGAAGTGCTTGAGCATGCACTTAAAATAAGAGCACTACTAAGAAGAGTTGCGCTAAGTATTGTCAATTTTTTCATATTAATTTCCTCCAATTCAAATTACAAGTTTAAGAAAAGTATCTAGTTAAAGTGATAAATGATCCACTTAGAATTAGAATACCGATTAGTATTAAGATAATCCCTGAGATAACTTGTGTGTATTTTTAATATGTTTGTATGTTTTTTTGAATAGTTCTAATAATTTTTGAAGCGAAGAATGCTACAAGGATGAATGGTAAGATAAATCCTAAGCAGTATGCAAGAATTAGAAGAACGCTCATTACTCCAGTGTGGCTAGATGCATATAAAAAGACACTAGCTAAGATTGGCCCGATACATGGAGTCCAAGAAAAGCTAAAGGTGAATCCCATTAAAAAAGCAAGAATAGGAGTAGTTTTATTTCCTTTTCTCTTTACTTTTTTATTGAAAATTCTTGTTTTAAAAAAATCCTATCTTGAAGACACCCTAGTTGTAATAATCCCATAAAAAAATAATTAAGACACCGCTAACGATTTGTAAAGTTTTAATATTTTCGTTTAAGAAAATACTGATAAAAACTAGTTGCAAAAAGCTAGGATGAAAAAAGTTGAACAAATACCAAGTACAAATGACAGTGTATTTGTAATAGTGTTACGTTTATTAAAGACTAGTTCGCCGTGTTCATTCATTTCTCCAGCAAGAATACCGATATAGATTGGCAATATAGGTATTACGCAAGGAGAAAGAAAAGATAAAAGTCCTTCTAAAAAAAGACAAGGCCCATCTTTAAGGCAGAACTAGCTGTATTAAAATCTGTCATATAACCTCCCTGAAAATAAAATTTAAAATTACAGATTTACTATATTATAAAAACGTTTCAAATGCAATTAAACTGCTTGAAATTCAAGAAAATGTTACGAGAGTAATATAATGTGACAGAGAGTTATCGTTATTGTTATAAACCTAAAAACGAATATATTCAAAAATATAATTCTAAGTTTGATATTTTTTAAAAAGATAAAGGTGCTATAACTCTCTATAGATAAAGGTTTATATCACTTTTTATTGTACAGAGAAAATGCGTATTTTTTTATTTTTTTGTCTCTTATGAAAATTTTTTTAATTTTTTTCTTGGGGCTGACCCAAAAGTCCAAAAATTTTTAACAAAGTGTATATGAGAACTCATAGACTTTGTACAACCATAATAGAGAATATCTGTATTTCTAGATATGATTTTTCGAGAATTTTTGTATAGTTGTTCTTGTATACAATCAGATTTTTTTGAGAAATTATTTCTAAGGTTCTGTAAAAAAATGATGAAGTTCTATATATTTATACTTTAACAACTTTTTCAGAAAAACCCTATTGCAAAATGTTTTTGAAGATGGAGATAAAATTCTTCCGTAAATTAATCGTGATAGAATATCATTTAGTGAAAAATGTAAATTTATGTTTATCTTCAATCTATTTTTGAGATTTTATTTAATCCTAAATTGAAGTATAAACTCTGTAAAAAAATAGATAACCGCAATGAAATTCAGTATTCTTATTTATATCTAGTTTTTTCGGTTGAAGTATATCTTCATTACCTTCTTTTTTCAAGTTTATTTAATTCTTTTTACTTTTTACCTACCCTATAGAGGCTATATCAGGATATTTTTTTGAGGTATGGGCTCTCGTTAGATTTTTAGCCTTACAAGTGAAAAAATCCAGTATTTAATTAAATATTCAGAAAATTCATGTTTTTTTACTACAAATTTTTTTCTTTTTATTGCTTTTTTTCGAAAAAAATTTTATAATATAGTATTATGTCATTTTTTTAAAAAGTTATAACATATGAAACAAAATTATAACTAAAAAATATGTTATTTTTTTATAATGAAATTTAAAAATATAAGAAAATAAAAAGAAATAAAGTTTAATTTATATTAATTAATGATACAAGTTATTTATTGGAAGGAGATAGGTAAATGGAGAAACTATTAGAGATTAAAAAAATCTAGAAACAGCCTTTAGAATTAAAGATGATTATTTTAATGCTGTTGACAAAGTTAGTTTAGACCTATATAAAAACGAAGTATTAGCAATCGTTGGAGAAAGTGGTTGTGGTAAGTCGACATTAGCGACTACTATTATGCGTCTTCATAATGAAAATCTTACTAAGTCTACTGGAGAAATTATTTTCAATGGGAAAAATATACTAGACTTAACAGAAGATGAAATGAATAAAATTAGAACAAAAGATATTGGAATGATTTTCCAAGATCCCCTTTCTTCATTGAATCCATTACACAGAATTGGAAAACAAATAGAAGAAGCTTTAATTTATCACACAGAATTAAGTTCAGAAGAAAGACAAAAACGTGTTATTGAATTATTAACACAGGTTGGTATCCCTAATCCTGAACGTTGTGCAAAACAATACCCACATGAGTTATCAGGTGGTATGCGTCAACGTGTTATGATAGCTATGGCGATGAGTTGTAAACCAAGTGTACTTATCGCAGATGAACCAACAACAGCTCTAGATGTGACGATCCAAGCGCAAATATTAGACCTTATTAAAGGACTTCAAGCAGAAATGCACGCAGGAATTATCCTAATTACTCACGACCTTGGAGTAGTAGCTGAGATGGCTGATAGAGTAGCTGTGCTGTATGCTGGAGAAGTAGTGGAAATTGGAACTGCAGAACAAATCTTCAAAAATCCAAAACATCCGTACACTCGTAGTTTACTACGTAGTATTCCTCAAATAGATGATGAAGAAGCAGATGATGAACTTTATGTTATTCAAGGGATGGTACCTTCTCTAAAAACATTAGACAGACAAGGGTGTCGTTTTGCGAACCGTATTTCTTGGGTGAAAGATGAAGAGCACGAACACAATCCGACTTTACATGAAGTAGAAGAAGGGCATCATGTGCGTTGTACATGTTATAAAAACTTTGAATTTGAAGGGGAGGAGAACAATGCTTAAAGTAGAAAATCTAAAAGTACATTATCCCATTCGTGGTGGATTTTTCAATACAATTAAAGATCATGTCTATGCAGTAGATGGGGTTGATATTGAAATCGAAGCAGGGAAAACTTATGGACTAATCGGTGAAAGTGGTAGTGGAAAAACTACTGTAGGTAAAGTAGTCTTAGGTTTAGAAAAAGCAACCGATGGACAAATTATTTACAAAGATGAAGATGTTACTAAAAAAGCAGCTCGTCAAAAAATTAAATACAATCGAGATGTTCAAATGATCTTCCAAGATGCAATGTCTAGTTTAAATCCTAAAAAACGTATTATAGATATTATTTCAGAACCTATTAACAATTTTGAAAACTTATCTGAAGAAGATACTAGAAAGCGCGTATTAGAGCTTCTTAATATTGTAGGTATGGGTGAAGAAGCTATGTATAAATATCCATTTGAGTTTTCAGGTGGACAACGTCAACGTATTGGTGTTGCGCGTGCGATTGCGTGTAATCCACGTTTAATCGTAGCTGATGAGCCAGTATCTGCCCTTGACCTTTCAGTTCAAGCTCAGGTATTAAACTTCATGAAAAAAATCCAAAGAGATTTTAATATAAGTTATTTATTTATCTCTCATGACCTTGGTGTTGTTAAACACATGTGTGATTATATTTATATCATGTATCGTGGTCGTATCGTAGAGCGTGGAACTCGTGAAGATATTTACAATAATCCACAACACATTTATACAAAACGTCTTATTGCGGCTATTCCAAGTACTAACTTAGATAAAGCTAAAGAAGTAAAAGAAATTAGACAAGCTGTTGAAGAAGAGTATCAAAAACATTACAATGATTATTTCGATAAAGATGGAAGAGTATATCCACTTAAAAAATTAACAGATACACACTATGTAGCTATGAAAGGAGGAGAAGTATAATGTGGAAAGTAGTTTTAAAACGTTTTTTAGTAATGATACCACAACTATTCATCCTTAGTATACTAGTGTTTGGTCTAGCTAAACTTATGCCTGGGGATCCATTTAGTGGTTTAGCAGAAAATCCAAAAATATCTCAAGAACAAATTGAGGCGATTCGTCAAGCGAGTGGGTTCTATGAACCTTGGTATCAACAATACCTATATTGGTTGAATAACTTTATCCATGGAGATTTCGGATTAAGTTATACTACTGGTAAATCGGTAGGGACACTTTTAGGAGAAAGAATTTTCAATACATTCAATCTGTCATTATTTACGGCGGTAATTATGTATGCAATTGCTATCCCTATGGGGATGTATTCAGGTCGTTATAATGGTTCTAAATTCGATAAATTCGTAAACTTTTATAACTTCTTCTTCCTAGCGATTCCATCATTCGTATTATACTTATTTATGATTGCTGTATTCGGTTTTGGTTTAGGATGGTTCCCAACAAGCGGATCTGTAGATGTTAACCTTGATCCAGGAACATTCACATACTATATTAATAAACTGCAACACTTAATTTTACCTGGTATCTGTTTAGCATTATTATCAACGGTATCAACTGTTCAATATTTACGTAATGAAGTTATCGACGCGAAACAAAGTGATTATGTTAAAACAGCACGTGCTAAAGGTGTGCCAGTTAAAAAAGTTTATTCAGGACACATTTTTAGAAACTCTATCTTACCAATCGCAGCATTCTTCGGATTCTCTATTACTGGATTATTCAGTGGTGGTATCTTCGTAGAAACAATCTTTGGTTACCCTGGAATGGGACAATTATTCTATCAAAGTATTCAAGATAGAGACTACAGTGTTGTTACAACATTAATGTTATTCTCAGGTTTCTTAACATTGCTTGGTAGTACTTTAAGTGATATTATCATGGCAATTGTTGACCCACGTATTAAATTAGACTAGGAGGAAGTTGAACAATGACAAAAGCAAAAGAAGAAAAAGTTATAACTAAAACTCCTTCTGGGTTTTCAGTTGTGGCTCGTGAGTTTAAAAAAGATAAAGGTGCCTTTGCAGCTTTAATCACATTAAGTGCAATTTTAATATTTGTAGTACTGTTCAATATTTACATTCGTGTGAGTGGAGTATATAGTACTTACTTTGATGTAGATTTATTAAATATTTTCTTAAAACCTGGTGAGGATGGATTCTTATTAGGTACAGACGTAGGTGGTCACTCAGTTTTTGGATGGCTAATGATGGGGATGCTTAACTCAATTCTTATCGCGGTTGCGGTAACAGTATTAACAATTGGGTTTGGTACAGCAGTAGGGTTAGTTATTGCATATTACGGAGGACGTGTTGATAACATTGTGATGCGTCTTGTAGACTTTATGGTAATTATCCCAACTCTTATGGTAATCATTGTATTCGTAAGTATTAAACGTGATTACGGACTTGTACTATTCATTCTGATTTTATCAGCGTTCGCATGGATGGGATCAACTCGTCTAGTACGTAGTAAAGCATTATCAGAATCACGTCGTGATTATGTTCTTGCTTCGAAAACTATGGGAACACCAGATTGGAAAATTATGTTACAAGGAATCTTACCAAATATTAGCTCGATTATTATCGTAGAAGCTACATTATCATTAGCTGCTAATATGGGTATCGAGGTAGGTCTGACATACCTTGGATTCGGTCTTCCAGCAGGAACACCAAGTATTGGAACTATGTTATCTTATGCAAAAGATGCAGACGTTCTTATTAACAAAATGTACATTTGGCTACCAGCAGCCCTTGCAATCTTAATCATCGTTTTATGTATCAACTCTATCGGTGGTGCATTAAGACGTAGTTTAGATGCTAGACAAAGACTATAATTTAGAAAGTCATGTAGAAAGATTTCTACATGGCTTTTTTACTATAAATGAGTATAAATTTTTTTAATTTTGTAGAAATCAGAATGTTAAAGAGAATTTTTAATCTCGATTGAGCCAGATTAAAATAATTGAAATACTTGATTATAGATTAGTATAAATAGTATTTATAATTACAGATAATTCATTGCTTTTTAAGTAGCTTAAAAATAAGAATTAAGTCGCTGATAAATTTTTAAAGATAACACAGATTTAGTTTCGAGATTGATACAGAAAATTAAGATTGTTTACATAAATTGAAAGTTAATATCAATCAATATAACTAACAAAATGGAAAAAAACAATGTAAAATTTTCTGACAATTACTTGACTAGAGTAAATTTCTTTGATATAATTGCTAAATATAATATTAAAGAAAGGCTGTATACTATACAGCATGGAGGATAAGATAATGGAAAAGAAAAAAATGTTAAAGGTAGTTAGTTCAGCTATGGCTCTCACAATGTTACTTGCAGGATGTTCAAGCGCAAGTAACAATTCTAAGGGAACAAAGGCAGCTGTAGAGTTTAAGACAGCTGTAGACAATGGTGGTAATGCACTTAGTGGTCAACAACTTAAAGTTGGTATTGCTTCAGCAGATCCACTAACAGGGATGTTTAACCCAGTGTTCGCTTTACAGCAAACAGATAATGATGTAATGAAATATACAATGGCGGGAGCTTTCCCAACTGACGATGCAAACCGTTTAAAACAAGATGACAAAGATACACCAGTTATGTTCCACGTAGATCGTGATAAAAAAGAAGTTACATTAACTATTCATAAAGATCTTAAATGGAGTAACGGAGAAGACGTAAAAGCGGATGATATCGTTGCAACATATGAACTTATGGGTAATCCTAAGTACACTGAAAACGTTCGTTACAGTGATGAGTACGAAGTAATCGAAGGTATGAAGGACTATCACGAAGGAAAAAGCAAAAAAACATCTCTGGAGTAGTTAAAAAGATGATAAAACTGTAGTACTTAAGTATACAGAAATTAAACCAGCATTATTATGGGGTAATGGATTCATCGGAGAATTCTTAAACAAGGCTCAAGTAGAAGCTGCATCAAAAGACTTCACTAAATTTGTTGAAGCAGACTTAAACAAAAAACCATTATCTTATGGACCATATTACTTAGATAAAGTAGTAAACGGGGAAAGTGTATTAGCGAAAGCTAACCCTTATTTCTACAAAAAATCTGATGTGAAAATTCCAGAAATCCAATTCAAAGTAGTATCACCAGCTCAAGCAAGTGCTGTTCTTAAAAATGGTGATGTAGACTTAATGGATAGTTTAACTACAGGTATCTGGGACGGAACTAAAGACGCTAAGAACGGAACAATCTTAGGAGAATCTGATAGCTATATCTCTTATGTAGGATTCAAACTAGGTAAATTCAACAAAGAAAAAGGTGAAGTAGAAGTAAATCCAAACGCAAAAGCTGCAGATAAACGAGTGCGTCAAGCATTTGGATATGCGGTAGATTGGGATCAAATCAACGAAAAAATCTATAAAGGATTACGTTTCACTCCAACAGGTTCTGGATTCTATCCACCAAGTGTTAAAATGTTCTACAACAAAGACGGTGAGAAATATACTAAGAACGTAGAAAAAGCTAAAAAACTTCTTGATGAAGCAGGACTTAAAGATACAGACGGTGATGGATTAAGAGAAGATAAAAATGGTAAAAAACTTACATTCAACTTCGCTATCCGTAACGTAGGTCAAGACTTCGACCAAACATTAGCAGATACATTCGTTAAATCTTGGAAAGAAGTAGGATTAGATGTTAAATTAGTAGACGGGAAACTTATGTCACCTAAAGACTTCTCTCAACGTGTACAAGCAGATGATCCAGGGATCGACATCTTCCAGGGGGCTTGGACCTTAGGAACTGATCCTAACGTAGAATCATTAGTAGGAAAAACAACGCCACTTAACTTACAACGTTACACAACTGAAGAACTACAAAAATCATTAGATGCTATGGGAAGTAGCGACATGTTTGATGATGCTAAACTTAAAGAAGCATATCAAAAATTTGATAAACAATTCAGAGAAGAAGCTGCTTGGTTACCATTCAGCTGGCAACAATCTATGACATGGGTTAACAAACGTGTTAAATCATTTGACTTAGCGAAACTAAAAACTGGTGAACAAACAATCTACAAGTTAGAGTTAACAGCTGATGCACCAGCAAAAAATTAATTTAGTTTAGGAATGAGATTTAGCTAAGGGCACTTAGTTGAATTTCCCAATAAACTTATATTTCATTTTATTTTCAATTAATTTTGAGAGGGACGAAAAAGTTAGAACTCATTTAAGGTTTTTGATTTATCCCTCTCACCTTTTGAAAATATGAATATACTGTTTATATTATAGAAATATTAATAAAAAAATAGATATAACTTTTTAAATGAAAAAAATTAATTAACAAGGGTTGACCGAAAACCACGATTTTTGAGTTATTCCCATATTCTTAATAAAAGATATGTAGAGCTACAAATTTACATAGATTTAAGGCGAAGTATCATGCTTTAATGTAGCAAAGATACCTCGCCTTAAATTTTGTCTTTATTAATTATTAATAAACTAGAGTTATATTGGAGGAAAAAATGAAGAAAAATAAATTTTTAAAAGTATTCAGTTCAGCAATGGCACTATCAATTATTTTAGCAGGATGTTCAACGTCGTCAAAATCATCAAAAGATGGAAAACCATCGGTAGAATTTAAAACATCAGTTGATAACGGTGGAAGTGCGGTAAGTGATTCTATACTGAAAGTTGGTATCCTTAGTGCCGATCCATTAACAGGGATGTTTAACCCGGTATTCCACCTGCAAGCAACAGATAATGCAGTAATGGAAGATACTATGGCACACACATTTGCTTTTGATCATTCATACAAATTAAAAGAAGATGATGAAGATGCGCCGGTTAAGTTTCATCTAGACAAGGATAAAAAACAAGTAACACTTACTATCCGTAAAGATTTAAAATGGAGTAATCAATCAAGATGTAGTAGCGGATGATATTATCGCAACATATGAACTTATGGGTAACTCTAAGTATAAAGATAATATCCGTTATAAGAGTGAATTTGAAACAATAGAAGGTATGAAAGACTACCATGAAGGTAAAGCTGAAAAAATCTCAGGTCTTACTAAAAAAGATGATAAAACAGTAGTAATTCAATACAAAGATGTAAAACCAGCTCTTCTATGGGGAAGTGGATTCATAACAACTTTCCTTAACAAAGATCAAGTAGCCGCTGCATCAAAAGACTTTAGTAAATTTGTAGAAGCAGAATTAAATACAAAACCATTATCTTATGGTCCATACTATTTAGATAAAGTAGTAAATGGAGAAAGTGTACTTGCTAAGCAAAATCCATACTACTATAAAAAAGACGATGTAAAAGTAAAAGAAATCCAATATAAAGTAGTTGCGCCAGCTCAAGCAAGTTCTATAATTAAAAATGGTGAAATTGACTACATGTCACAAGTAACTCCGAATGTATGGAGTGCGGTAAAAGACTATTCAAACGGAACATTATTAGGACAACCAGATCTCTATATTTCATATGTAGGATTTAAACTAGGTACATGGGATAAAGAGAAAAATGAAGTGAAAGTAAATCCAAATGCAAAAGCAGCGGATAAACGAGTACGTCAAGCATTCGGATATGCGGTAGATTGGGATCAATTAAATGAAAAAATCTACAAAGGACTACGATTCACACCTACAAACTCAGGTATTTACCCAACACGTTCAGAAGATTACTATGATAAAGATGGATTCAAGTATAAAAAAGATGTAGAAAAAGCGAAAAAACTTCTTGATGAAGCAGGACTTAAAGATGTTGATGGAGATGGATTAAGAGAAGATAAAGATGGTAAGAAATTAACATTTAACTTCGCAATCCGTAACACAGGTCAAGACTATGATCAAACTCTTGCTGATGCATTTATTAAATCATGGAAAGAAGTAGGTTTAGATGTAAAATTAGCTGATGGAAAACTAATGTCATCAAAAGATTGGACACAACGTGTAACAAGTGATGATCCATCTATCGACTTATTCCAAGGAGCATGGAGCTTAGGTACTAACCCTAACCCAGCACGTCTATTAAGCGATAAAGCTAAAGTTAACTATCAAAGATATATGAGTGATGTGCTTAAAAAAGATTTAGAAACAATCAACTCTAAAGAAATGCTAGATGATGCTAAAAGAAAAGAAGCATAAAAAAATTCGATAAAGACTTCGCAGAAGAAGCGGCTTGGTTACCATTTAGCTGGAGTACAGATATCACATGGGTAAATAAACGTATCAAAAACTTCGATGTTGAAAAATATGCTTATGGTGAACAAAAACTGTACGCATTAGAGCTTACCTCTAATGATAGTGCAAAAGGATAATTTAAAAATTTTATATTAAGTTTTAAAGAAGATTGGAAGTGACTCGAAGATCGTGATTTTGGAGAAAACGATTTTGTCGAGTCACCTCCAGTCCTTTTTTTGTATAAAAATAAATATATCAATTTAACAAAATTAAAATGAAAAAGAATAGTAGTTTTTTTGATATGAGATGTCACTATTATGTAAGTAAAATAAGAAATATATATTTGTAAAAATAATAGAGTATAATTTAGTTAGCTAATATTAAAAGTTATATTTTTTAAAAATGTAGAACAGAAATTTAACAAGAGAATTTTTGTTATTTTTTTATATTATTTTCTGAAAATTCTATTGACTTATCGTTAAAATAATGTTAGAATTATTTCATAAATAATTGAAAAATAAGTTTTTTTATATCATGGAGGAAATAAAATGAAAAAGAATAAGTTTCTAAAAAGTATTTAGTTCAGCGATGGCTCTTTTCAGTAATTTTAGCTGGATGTTCAACATCAAGCAATTCTGGAAGCAAAAACGCTCCTAAAGCAAAAGTAGAATTTAAAACAAGTTTTGATAACGGTGGATCAGCTGTAGATGGTGCTACATTAAAATATGGTATCCTATCAGCCCAACCATTAACAGGTCTTTGGAACCCTGTATTCTCAGATAAAGCTGAAGATCAATACGTAAACCAAGCTGTTATGGGAGGAACATTCCCTGCTGATGAAGAAGGACGTGTTGTTCAAGATGATGCTAATGCAGCGGTTAAATTCCACTTAGATCGTGAGAAAAAAAGAAGTTACATTAACTATCCACGATGGTGCTAAATGGAGCAACGGTGAAGCATTCACATCAAAAGACATCGTAGCTACATACGAACTTATGGGTAACCCTAAATTCACTACAAATACTCGTTATAATGAGGCATACGAATTTATTGAAGGAATGAAAGAATTCCACGAAGGTAAAGCAAAAAATATCTCTGGTATCCAAGTTAAAGATGATAGAACAGTAGTACTTAAATATACAGAAGTACGCCCATCGCTACTATGGGGTGAAGGTTTAGTTACTGATTTCTTAAATGCTAAACAAGTAGAAGAAGCTTCTAAAGACTTCGCTAAATTTGCTGAAGCAGACTTAAACAAAAAACCATTATCATATGGTCCTTACTACATCACTAAAGTAGTAAACGGAGAAAGTGTTCTTGCAGAACAAAACCCTCACTACTATAACAAAGATAAAATGAAACTTAAAAAAATCGAGTTCAAAACAGTAGCTCCAGCTCAAGCTAGCCAAGTAATCAAAAATGGAGAAGTTGACTATATCGATAGCGTTACTCCAAGTGTTTACGAAGGAGCAAAAGACATCAAAAACGGAACATTCTTAGGAGATACTTCTCGTTATATGTCATATGTAGGATTCAAACTAGGTAAATTCGACAAAGCTAAGGGTGAAAACGTAGTTGATCCTAACTCTAAACTAGCTGACAAAAACTTACGTCAAGCATTCCTATATGCAGTTGACCGTGACCAAATCAATGAAAAAATCTTCAAAGGATTACGTTTCACTCCAACTGGATCTGGTATGTATCCAGCAGCTGTAGGTAAATTAGTAAACGAAAATGCTACTGCAGCTAAAAAAGATGTAGAAAAAGCTAAAAAATTATTAGATGATGCAGGATTTAAAGATAAAGATGGTGACGGACTACGTGAAGATAAAAATGGAAACAAACTTTCATTCAATTTCGCTATCCGTAACACTGGTGCTGAATATGATCAAGCGTTAGCAGACGTATTCGTTAAATCTTGGAAAGAAGTAGGATTAGATGTTAAATTAGTAGATGGAAAACTTATGTCTCCAAAAGACTTCTCACAACGTGTACAAGCAGATGATCCATCAATCGATATCTTCCAAGGTGCATGGCAATTTGGAACAAACCCTAACCGTCAAGAGTTACTAGGTAAAAAAGCTCCATTAAACTTATACCGTTACACTACTGAAGCATTCGAAAACAGCTTCAAAGCTCAAGGATCAGCAGATATGTTTGATGATGCTAAATTAAAAGCAGCTTACAACAAATTTGATGGTGAAGTGGCTGAAGAATTACCATTCTTCCCATTAAGCTGGGATACAAGTATCACATTCTTCAACAAACGTGTTAAAGCATACGATTTAGTTAAAGCTAAGAAAAACCAATTCAAACTTTACGAGCTAGAGTTAACAGCTAACGAAGGTGCTAAATAATAAAAATTAAAATGCGACATAGATGACTTCGGTTGTCTATGTCGTTTTTTAGGATATTAGTATTTCCTAGGAAATATTTAAAATAATTTAGAAATTGTTAGATAGCCTAGGTAGTAGCTAACAGTTGAATTTTTTTATAAATAACGTATAAAAATTATAACAGTCTAATGTATTTATTACTATGATTAATAAATACTTTTTTTAGTATTTTTAAATTTTTTAAAAAAATATAGGAAAGGTGTATTAATGAGAAAATTTATTTCAGAGTTATTATTAATAATTGTTACAATTATTTGGGGATTAGCTTTTATCTGGCAAAATATTGCGAGTAAGGTACTAGGGCCTCTTACAGTTGTAGGGATAAGATCGGTAATCGCAGTAGTATTTCTTGGTGCTGTAGCAATTCTAATACCAAGTTTATATAGAAGTCAAAATCCTAAGATTTTTGGCAGAGCCTATAACAAAAAAATAAAAAGTTGGGTGCTTGGTGGTATTTGTGGAGTAGTACTATTTTTTTGCGATGTATATTTCTGCAAAATAGGTATTGGGATGACAACTGCTGGTAAAGCTGGATTTATTACAGTATTATATATTTGTATAGTACCATTTATAGGTGTTTTCTTAGGAAATAGACTTAATAAATTCTTTATTATAGGATTAATTTTATCTGTAATTGGGTTTTTATTTCTTATCTGTAAAAAGAAGAATTTGCTTTTAGAGATGGGAGATATTATCGTCCTAATCAGTGCGGTTCTATTCGGGATTCATATAATTGTAATTGATTATTCAGCTGCTAGAGTTAATTCAATGTTCTTATCTATTGTTCAATTAGTCGTAGTATCTGTATTAAGCTTAGTATTAGCTATTTTCAAGGAAACAATAGTATTTGCGGACATAATGAGTGTTATTTGGCCGTTATTAGGAATTGGTGTACTTTCTAGTGGAGTAGGTTACACTTTACAGATTGTAGGTCAAAAGAATGTCCCGCCACATACTGCCTCTCTAATATTAAGTTTAGAGTCTGTTGTAGCTGCAATAGGTGGGGTGCTTATCCTTGGAGAACATATTGGCATAAGAGAAGGAATAGGTATGCTTATCGTTTTTGTAGGGATTATCGTTTCTCAACTACGAGATAAAAAGAGTAATTAAATAATTTAAAATGAAATTTTAATGGAGGGCAGCTTGAAAATCATGATTTTATAAATAGATTTCCTTGCTCCTTCTATTTTTTTATGAGGTTAATGATGAAAAAAATATTAAAAATAGTTGCTAGTCTAGTGTTAGTAGCAGCTTTAGGTTTTGCAGGGTTAGTTGGTTATTTATGGGCGACAGAATATAGCCCTAATGGAGTGGAGAGCTTGCAGGTTAAAAAGCAAGGTAATTCAGAAATAGCAAAAGTAGGAACAGAATATAGTGCCCTTAACTGGAATATAGGTTATGCAGGGCTTGATAAAGATGAAGATTTCTTTATGGATGGTGGAAGATGGTGTTACCTCTTGATAAAAACTCATGTAGAAGAAAAATCTAAAAAAATATTACAGAAATAGTTAAAAATGAGAGAGCGAATGTTAATTTTATTCAGGAAATTGATGAAGATTCAAAACGTAGTTATAATATAAATCAAGTTACTGCATTTGATGAAGCACTTAGTTTAAACAGTATTTTAGCTTATAACTTCAAGGTCAGATATATACCATATCCATTACCACCACTAGGAAAGGTGAAAAGTGGTATATATACTGCGACTGATTTTAAAATAGAAAATGCAAGAAGATTCCAAATGGCAATTCCATTTACTTTCCCTGAAAGATTAGCTAATTTAAAACGTGGATTTTCTGTTATTTATACAAAAGTGGAAAATAGTGATAAACACCTAGTGTTAATTAACGCTCATCTTGATGCCTATGACAAAGGTAATTCTGGTAAAAAAGCTCAGATGAAGCAACTTCTTGAATTTATCGATTATGAGTATAAGAAAGGGAATTATGTACTAGTTGGAGCCGATTTTAATCAATCGTTAAAAACTTTAACGCAAGATGAGATTAACGTTGTGCCAAAAGAATTGTGGCGTGCCGAGAATTTTGATAAGAGTTTATTACCAGTAGGATTTAAATTGGTATATGATGAAAGTCGCAATTCAGCAAGACTTAATAATAAACCTTATGTAAAAGATAGTGAAGGAACATATGGTTTCATTATCGATGGATATATTGCGAGTGACAATATAGAAGTACTTGGTGTAGAAACACTAAATCAAGAGTATAGATATAGTGATCATAATCCGGTGAAATTGAAATATAAACTTAAATAGAATAAAAAAAGCGGCTCTGAGATTAGGTTCAAAGAGTCGATTTTTATGATTTTTTTGTCAAATTTGGTTAATTCTGAAAATTAGGAGGAAGGGAGTGGCTCAAAAAAATCGTAATTTTGAAAAAAATAGTTTTTTTAGAGCCACTTCTCAAAGTTTTCTAAATTTTTATAAATCAAATTAGATGGCGATAAAACCACTGCGTCTATAAGTTTACATATACACTATTTTTAAAATTTAGGATTTTTCAAGTCACTTCTAGTAGGTGATTTTTTTATATTTTTTTGATATTTACATAGAGAGTGTAGATATTATATTAATTCTATATTAATATTCTAATAAAAATTTTTTTCACAAACTCCCCTAATTCGTCTGTGTAATCTATATGCTGTTGATAAAGATATGTTTAAAGCTTCAGCTGTGAGTTTTATATTTAGTGTTTTTTACAAACTCGCAGAAATAATCGAATTCTTCTTTATCTAAAGTGTTTTTGAATATATTCTAATAACTGTATATACAAATATTCGTAATTATCATCTGTAGCGTCAGAAATATTATTGTCGAATATATCCAAAGGTATGCTTTTATCTTTATTTCTATAACGAATTTCATCGATTAATTTTCTTTTAATAGTAGTAAAAGCAAAACGATCGAAATCCTCTTCGCTTATTTTTCCCTCATTCAGAATTAAGAAACTGATTAGTAACCCTTCTAAACCATAACTGTAGAAATCATGGTGTTGTTTAGGTGGAATATGAACCTTGTGTAAAGCCCTAGTAATCAGTTGTTTTTTCTGATTTAATATTTCGTAAAATTTCTCAGTGTCATCGTCATTTAGATATAATTGTCTTTTCATAATAATCCTCCTCATACTCTAACTCCCTATGCAAATATCTTAATAAAGACAAAGATGAATGTATGATTAGTATCAGCGATTAATGACACTGTAGAAATAATGAATCCCCTTACAAAAAATAACCCCTCATAATCTATAGTGAAATTGTAGGTATTTTTGTAACAGTATTAATAATGAAATTCACAAAAATGCCATAAATTTTATTCAATATATAATATATTTCTATTTGATTTTATATTTTACTAACAAAATAGCTAGTTGTTTAAATAGTTTTTCACGATGACGGCGAATTGCCATTGGATTACTATGTTTTTTATCTGCGATACTGCGTAGAGATTCTCCTTGCACATATAAGTTGAAAAGTAGCAATTGGTCTTCTATAGCTAAAGTAGCTAATGCATCGTATAAAGCTCCTCGCATATCGTTGAAGATTACTATTTCATCTGGCAATGAAGAATGATCTTTGATTAGATTCTCTCCGTCGCTGTTCTCTGTATCAAAGGCGTGATAATGGACAAGTTGATGTTTTGCATCTCTTTTCTTAGCGTATCTTTCTTTATAATGAGAACTGCATATAGCTGAAAATACCTCATCAGTAATTCTTATCGTAATATTATTTTTTTAAGTTTAAAAATTTTTCATAAGTTTAACTCCTTTATTTTAAAAATTGTAAGGGGAGAGGGAATTTTGATTATAGCAATTTACTAAAAAAATATGTAAATACTGTATAAAAAAATATATTGTATATTAAATAATATATAGTTTATTTAAAGTTTAACTGGAAGTTATCATATCTAATATGTTGTAACAGAGATTAGGAAGAAATAAAAAGTTAAGAAAAAGGCTATTTTTAAGTGCTTTTGGTACTATCGTGGTAAAAATTGTATTAATTATATTGATGATATTTATGTTGATTATTTTTATTGAAATATTTCGTGTTAAATAAAAATGTTTTTATAATCTTTATAAAATCTATAAAAAGGGCTGCCACAAAAGTACTAAATTTTAACAAAGTGTATATGGTAATTCATAGATGCAGTGGTTTATTGATATATAAATTCACTTTGTGAAAGTTTTTTTAGATATCAAGTAAACTGTGCGGGGATGACTTGAAAAAGAAATCATGATTTTTTTGAGATACTCCCTGATTATATATATAATATGAAATTAATTGTTAAATAAATAAAAAGAGGAATAATATTAAAAAGTTGAGTTTTTTTATGTACTATAAAAAAATTTTTGTTAAAAATTATTTTTCGGATTCAGAAAGTAAATTACCAAAGTGAATTCCAGCAAAAGAGATTAACCGAGATAGTATATTAATTGTTACATGTTATGATAAATTTGTGATATAATTTAATTAACATATAAAAAAGGAGCATTTTTATGAAACCATTTAGCAGAAAAGTCGAAAAAATCTTAGCGTGGATTGCGAATGTTATTATGATACTTGTAACAGGGTTACTATCTCTTGGGGCATTCTCTAGTCAGTTAGCAACGGTATTTAAACAAAAAGAATTCGAACCTGTACTTTATAACTTATTACAAGATCCAGGAGTTGCATCATTATTAAAAAGCTCAGGTATAGATATCGTATCGTTGCTTGTATTATTGGTAAAAGTTTATACAATAGTTGCGATTGTTGCTTTATTATTAGCGTTAATAGCGTCATTTACTATGAAAGCGAGAATTGTTTCAGGGATTTTATTCCTACTTTCAGCGATAGTTATCGGAGTGATGACAGTCGGGATGCTACTTCCAGTATACTTATTATACTTTATTGTGGCGATTATGCTATTCGTGAAAAAAGCGCCTAAAGACCCAATCGATACAGATTTTACGCAAACACCTGAAAAACCAGAAATTGACAGATTAGAGTACCTGTAAGAGTAACTTTCTATATTTGTGAATAGTTTTGATAAAAATAATAAACTATTCTATTGATTTAGTAGTTGGTGAAGATCAAGTATTTTTCGTCCGAACATCAATAGGATAGTTTTTATTTATGTAAAAAGCGTACTGTAATGTGTTAAAGTCTAAAAATAGTTAATGGTAAGGGGAAATTTAGTAGATATAATATAATAAAATCTAAAAATAAAAAAATGTTTTTAAAAAAAGAGAATAGGAATTCAAATAGAGATATCAACCAGAATAATTAAAAAAATTAGATTTATAAATTATCTGAAATAAAAAAATAATTTACTTAGGAGAAATTTTACTCGGAAATTGCAATAGCAGAAATTGGTCTTAAAGTAAATGAGGTAATCTATTGTTTTTAAGCGTTTTTAAAATGGATAAATCTTTGATAAATGCCTGTTTTTTTGTAGTATAATATTATGATGAAGTATTTTTTGAATAGGTTCGTAATATGATTGAAATAATTGTTAATTCTAGAAGTAAAAAAAGTCTTATTGAACTTGAAAAAAATAGAGAATGAATTAAAACTAAAGATGCTCTCTTATAAGGTGTTAAAAACATCTAAAGAAAAATGCCAATGACTTGATGAACGAAGTAATTGGAGATGAGTTGATAGTTATTGGTGGGGATGGAACAATTAATGAAGTGATAAATAATTATCATGGAAAAGAATTTATTTATCTTGCTTATGGTTCAGGTAATGATCTTGCTAGGTCTATAAAGTTTAATAGAAATATTGAAATAAGTAAATTATTAGATACAAATAAATATATTGAGTACGATGTTGGTGTTGTTAATGATAGGAAGTTTTGTTCAGGATTCGACATCGGTTTTAATGCTGACATAATAAAAAGAGCGAATAGCTCGAAGTTAAAGAAATATTTAGGCAAGTATATCTATCTTTTTCAAGGAGTAATAGGTATTTTTATGCTGAAAAAATATAAGGCAAAAATATCGTGGGACTCTGGTGAAATAGATACTGATAGTTTATACTTGTTGAATATTATGACTCAACCTTATGAAGGTGGGGGGATAAAGTTTTCACAAACTGCCACAGGTCAAGATGGCAAACTTCATATTATGGTTATGGAAAACATGAATACTCTAACATTTATCTATAATTACCTTTGCTTACTTTTTAAAAAACACAATAAATTAAAAAAAGAGTTAAACATTTAACTATGAACTCATTAACAGTAACTACAAATCAGAAATATTTTCAGATTGATGGAGAATTAGTAAACAGCGAAGAAATCTTGAAGCTTTAGCTGTATTAGTAAATTTTATAAATTAAAGAGGATACAAAAATAATGAGAAGAAATTCAAATAGCCGTAATGCTAGAAGCGAATCGAATATAGGAGCATTTGATATAGTAAATGGTATATTAGCTGCTTTACTGATTATACTCGGTAGTCTAGTGAGTTGGACGATGTTAAAATACGATTTCCTTAACTTTAGAGGAATTAACTATGCAATAATTGGAGTAATATTTGCAGCGATAGTACTATCGGTATTCTTAATTATCAAGAAAAGAGCAAAAATATTTAATGTAATAATGCTAGTAATGATGAATATTGTGTTAATATTCTCGTACATGCAATTTAGAACAGCGATTGGATTATTCGACAGTTTAAATAATAACGCAACGATAAGTGAATACACGATGAATGTTGTAGTTTTAAAAAATGATAAAGCTGAAAAACTAGCTGACTTAAAAGATGCTACAGTATCAGCACCAGTTTCTTCAGATGGAGAAAACATCAATAAACTGATGAAAGAGATTCGCGATAAAGAAAAACAAAGTTTAAATCTTTCAGAATCAAAAAACTACTTTTCAGCTTATGATGAACTAGCAGCGGGAACTGCTAGAGCAATGGTGCTAAATAGTTCATTTGAAGACTTAATCACAAGTCAACACCAAGATTTTAAAGATAAAACAAAAGTAATATACTCATACAAAATAACAAAAACTGTAAATACAAAAGTAAAACAAAATGCTGGAGATGTGTTTAATATTTATGTAAGTGGTATTGATACATATGGACCAGTATCAAGTGTAAGTCGTTCAGACGTTAATATTATTATGACAGTAAACAAAAAAACTGGAAAAATCTTATTAACTACAACACCACGTGACTCATATGTAAAAATTGCTGATGGTGGTAACAATCAATACGATAAGCTTACGCACGCAGGATTATACGGAGTGGATTCATCAATTCATACATTAGAAAACATCTATGGTATTAAAATTGACTACTATGCAAGACTTAATTTCACATCATTCCTGAAACTAATCGATACTGTTGGTGGAATAGATGTGTATAATGATCAGGCATTTATATCACATGTAGGGAAAAAAGAGTTCCAACCTGGGTTATTACATATGAATTCTGATATGGCACTTTCATTTGTCCGTGAAAGATATGGTCTTACAGGTGGTGATCATGATCGTGGTAAAAACCAAGAAAAAGTTATTACAGCGATAATTAAAAAACTTACTTCGAAAGAAGGATTAGCGAATTATCAAAGTGTTATTAAAGAATTGAATCAATCGATTCAAACAAATATGCCGATTGAAACAGCGATGGGTCTTGCGAATGAACAACTTAGCTCAGGTAAAGATTACAATGTAACTTCTCAAGCATTGACTGGTACTGGAAGTATGGGCTTACCATCATATGCGATGCCAGGAGCGCAACTATACATGATGCAAATCGATGAGCAAAGTTTAGCGGAGGTTACAGCGAATATTAAAGATGTATTGGAAGGGAAATAGATGAGAGACGAAATTAGAATGATAGACATACATTCTCATGTAGTCTTCGGAGTAGATGACGGTGCAAAAACTGAAAAAGACACTCGTGATTTGCTAGAAGAAAGTTATAAACAGGGTGTTAGAACGATTATCGCAACACCTCATAGAAGACGAGGAATGTTTGAGACAGATATAGAGATAATAAAAGAGAATTTCAAACGTGTAGAAGAAATTGCTGGCGAAGTTGCTAGCGACTTAAGAGTTTACTTAGGAAGTGAGATCTACTACAAGGAAGGAGAAATCGAAAAAATCGAAAGCGGGATTTATCCGAGATTAGCTGATACGGATTATGTATTAGTCGAGTTCCCTTATGAAATGCGTTATAAAGAAATTCACAGGGCACTGAATAAAGTTATACTGCTAGGATTAACTCCGGTAGTAGCGCACGTTGAACGATATAACGATGTAGATGAAAAAGGTGTTCAAGAGCTGATTAACATGGGTGCTTATATTCAAGTTAATGCAGCTAGTGTTCTAAAACCGAAACTTATCGGTGACAAACACAAACATTACAAGAAGCGAGCTAAAAAATACTTAGACGCGGAGTTAGTTCACTTTATCGCAAGTGATATGCACAATATTGATTCTCGAAGAACATATATGAGAGAAGCATATGACATTATCGAGGGAAAATATGGACCTACAATAGCTTATGAACTATTTGAAAAAAATCAAGAAAAAAACTATTAATGAATAAAAATAATTTAATTGAGAGGAAAAAAATATAAAAATGAATAATCAAGAAAAAGATTTAATACAGTTAGATATTATGCTACTGATAAAAAGTATTTGGGAGAAGAAAATATTGATTTTGCTAGTGACAGTTCTATTTACTGCAGTATCACTTGCTTATAGTATTTTCTTGGTAACACCACAATATTCATCTACTACAAAAGTATATGTGGTTAATCAAAAGAAAGATGATAAAGCAATCACAACACAAGATGTTCAGTTAGGATCATTATTAATAAAAGACTATAAAGAAATTATTCTTTCAAACAAGGTTATGGAAGATTCGGCAGAAAAGAGTGGTTTGGGGATAACGGCGAAACAATTGGCAGGGAAAGTTAGCGTAGACGCTCCAAAAGATACTCGTATTATTTCTATCACTGTTCGAGACAAAGATCCACAAGTAGCTAGTCAATTAGCTAATACTGTAAAAGAGGTATCGTCAGATCAAATTAAAGAAGTAACAAAAATTGATGATGTAACAACACTGGAAGAAGCAAAAGCAGCAACGTCTCCAAGTTCACCGAATATTCCTAAAAATGCAATTTTAGCGACAGCATTAGGATTCATTATAGCTGTAGCTGGAGTGGTATTATTTGAATTATTAGATGATAGAATTAAAAGAGCAGAAGATATTGAAGATGGTATGGGACTGGTACTTTTAGGAGTAGTTCCAGATACAAAAACAGGAAAGAGATAGGATAAGAAAACATGGCACAAATTAATTTATTAACAAATAAAAATATAGTAGATCCTAAAAATGAAGAGTATTATAATGCCTTACGTACTAATATCCAGTTTTTAGGAAAAGATAAGAAGGTAATTGTTATAACATCAACTTCTGAAAATGAAGGGAAAAGTACAGTATCAACTAACTTAGCTATCTCATTAGCTAAGTTAGGACTGAAAACTATTTTAGTAGATGCAGATACGCGTAAATCTGTTATGGCAGGGCGTTTCAAATTTAAAAATAAAATTAGCGGATTAACTAATTATCTATCTGGAGTATCTCCAATTGAGGATGTTATTTATGAGACAGATATTCAACATTTAAATGTTATCCCAGCAGGGCAAGTACCACCGAATCCAACAGGATTACTACAAAATAAACTTCAATATTATGATTGAGGTATTTAGAGAGTATTATGATTATGTAATTATTGATACACCACCTGTTGGTCAAGTTATTGATGCTGCTATCGTAGCTCCTAAGGCAGATGGAGTAGTAATGGTAGTTGAAGCTAATCGTGTTAAGAAAAAAGTTTTAGAAAAAGCTAAAGAACAACTAGAAAAGAGTGGAGCAGAGTTCTTAGGTATAATTTTAAATAAAGTTAACTCAAATGAGCTAGGTTATGGTGGTTACTATGGGCACTATGGTGGTTATGGAAACTATGGAGCAAAAGGAGATAAAAAATAGTAAGGAGGGAAAATAAGTATAATGGAAAAGAACTTAGTTAATAGACAGTTCGAGGGAGCAAGGAGTAAAGCCGGGTATTTATTTTTCAAGAGATTATTTGATATATCTATAGCATTAGTAGGGATGATAGTGTTAGTAATAGTTACTATCATCCTAGCTATCTTTTACAGTTTTGGAAAAATAAAGGGAAAAATATTTTTTCTCAGGAAAGAATAGGTTTAAAATGGAAAAAGATTCAAAATTTATAAATATAGGTCTATGGTAGAGAATGCTGAAGAAATTTTTAAAAAAAGATCAGAAACTTTATAAAAAAATATAGAAAATAGTTATAAACTGCTTCCAGAAGAAGATCCAAGGATGACTAGATTAGGTAGATTTATAAGAAAAACATAGTATTGATGAAATTCCACAATTTATTAATATCCTAAAAGGGGATATGAGTTTTATAGGACCTAGGCCTGTAATAGAAGAAGAACTTCTTCAATATGGAGAAAGAGCTTCAAAAATTCTTATCTGTAAAGCCTGGTGCAACAGGATGGTGGCAAGTTAGTGGAAGAAGTGAAATAGGATATCCAGAAAGATGTGACATGGAGTTGTATTATGTGGATAATTTTTCATTTAAGTTAGATATGAAAATATTCTTCTTAGAATTAAAGAGAATAATAACAAAGGACTCTGCATACTAAAAATAGATAAGTAGTTAAATAAAAAGACTGTGTTTCGTCGCCAAACTAAAACACAGACTAATATAAGTGAATACGACTATATTAACATAAAAAAATTGATAAAATGGAAGTGAGAGGATTCAATTTGACTATGAAAATTAGAATATTAATAGCAACGCATAAAAGAATTTATTCCTCCTAAAGATGAAATATACCTACCTATCCATGTAGGAGCTGAAGGTAAGGAGAGCTATGTTATCAAAAAGATAACATTGGTGAAAAACATATCGAGTTTAAATCCGTATTTTTTGTGAACTAACAGGAGTATATTGGGCGTGGAAAAAAATCTAGATGCAGAGTATATTGGATTAGATCATTATCGCAGATATTTTAGCACTAAAAAAAGTAAAATATAAAAATGGTATGGATATAAATGAAGTAGTTTTTAGATAAGGAAAGTACAGAACAATACTTAAAAAGAAGCGGACATATTAGTTCCAAAATTAAGAAAGTATTATATTGAGACACTTTACAATCACTATGCCAATACATTTGATGGTAGTCATCTTGATAAAAACAAGAGATATTATTTTAGAAATGACACCGGAATATATTAAATCGTTTGATAAAGTTATGAAGCAAAACCAGTGGACATATGTTTAATATGTTTATAATGAAAAAGAACTACTCGATGAATATTGTTCATGGTTATTTCCTATTTTGTTTGAATTAAAAAAAAGAATAGACGTCTCTAATCTTACAGCTTTTGAAAGCAAGATTATTTGGAAGAGTGAGCGAACTTCTATTCAATGTTTGGTTAGAAGAGAAGAAATATAAAGTTAAAAGAAGTACCATTTTTTTGATGCTTTTGAAGTAGATTGGATTAAAAAAAGGTGGAGCATTCTTAAAAAGCAAAAATTTTTCAAAAAGAAATATAAAGAGAGTTTCTAGAGGAGGAAATATGTCCGAGATAAAAATAATTCAAAAATAAAAATTTTTAGAAATACTTAAAAATTTTTTTATCGAAACATGCGAAGAGAATAACTTGACGTATTATGCGCTAGGAGGGACGTTATTAGGTGCTGTTAGGCATGGAGGATTTATTCCTTGGGACGATGATATAGATATAGGTATGCCAAGAGAAGATTATGAAAAATTTAAAAAAATAGCTAATGAGAAATTTAATGATAGATATTTATTTTTTTAAGTGAAGATACTCCTGGATATAAAAAAAGGCTTTTTCAGTAATTCGAGATACTTCAACAAAGATTGTTATGAATTATAGCAATATAGAGCAAGAGGAAAGTTTATGGATAGATATATTTCCAATTGATGGATTGCCAAAAAAAGGTGTAAAGAGAAAACTACATGAGAAACAGTACCTATTTAGAAGAATGGTGGTACAATTATCTCAATTCAATTCAATTGTGAATCAAAAATAAAGCCAACAGACCTTGGTATGAGACAGCAATAATTAAAATAGCAGGAATTGTAAAAATTGAAAATTTATTGTCTTTTGAAAAAGCACAACAAAAAGTATCTAGCTACTATAAAGAAATATAGTGTAGCAGAGGGATATGCAGGAAATTACACAGGAGCATACAAGCTTTAGAGAATTAGTTCCAAGTGAATATTTTTGGAAATGCTAGAAAATTACAGTTTGAAACAGTGGAACTAAGCGTTCCAGAAAAAAATATAATGAATATTTATCTGCAATATATGGTGAGAACTACATGGAGCTTCCACCGGAAGAACAGAGAGTCCTCATCAATATGAAATTGTTAGTCTAGGAGAATGATGATAAATGAATAAATTAAGAAAAGCATTAAATTATTATCAAGATATAAGTGGAAAAAGAACATATTTTTCCAAATAATGTACTAAATTGGCAAATTGTTAGAAAGTTTCTTGGACAGATTCCACATATTATTGGAGAAAATAATGCGAGAAAAAAATTTGTGAAAAAAAGACATGCTGTAACAAGAGAATTTTTGGAAAAAGAGTTTTATGAATTTTTTTAATAAATTATAAGTTTAACATTTGTAATGAGAAAAACAGTAAAATTATTTGGACATTGTGGATGCAAGGATATGAACATGCTCCAGAATTAGTGAAGTGTACAATCGACAGTATAAGGAAATTCGCAGAATTAAATGGTTTTCAGTTTATATTGTTGGAAAAGGATACTATAGAAAAATATATAGAGTTTCCTAAGTTAATAAAGGAAAAAAATGAATTTAGGTATTATAGATTATACTAAAATTTCAGATATATTAAGAGTTTCGCTGTTGGCAAAAATATGGAGGAACTTGGGTAGATGCAACTATATATATGAGTAAAGATTTTTGATTCGTCGTTATTATTACAGAATTACTACACAATAAAAAAACAGGAGAGATGGCTGATTATTCACCTAATATCTCACAGAATAGATGGAAAAGGGTTCTTTTTATCAGGGAATAGTTCATTATTTGGATTTACCCGTGATTTTTTTCTTTGAATATTATAGTAGATATGATATTGCGGTGGACTACTTATTAATAGATTACATTTTTGATTTAGCTTATAAATATGATGAGAAGATTAGAAATCAAATGCTTAAACTGGAGAAGTCTAACCCTAATTTGTTTTGGTTAGAAAAAAATCTTGGAAATGAATTTAATCAAAGATTATGGGATAGTGTAACGAGAAATACAACAGTATTTAAAACAACATATAAGTTATCTGAAGAAATTAAATCAAATAAGAATAATTTTTATTCTAAACTAATAGATAGAAAAGTTATAAGGTGAAATGACGAAAAAAATAGCTATAGTAAGGTATTGTTTGAGTAAGGTTGGTGGCGCGGAAAAAGTTGCTATTAATATGGCTAATGAATTATCTAAAAAAAGTATGATACCCGATTAATATCAATATTGTTAGAAGAAGAAAAAGAAAAATTAATTTTAATCTAAATCCAGATGTAACTTTTGTACATCTTGCTACTGGTAATATACGAATAAGAACTGCAATAAGAAAAATATACATTAAAGTTAAGAAAATATTTGAAGGATGAGAATATAGAACTAGTTTTTTTCAATAGCACCACTAACGAATATTATGGTAAAAATTGGCTACTGTTGGATTAGATGTCAAAATAGTTTTTTGCGATCACCATAGTCTAGAATTTCAAGATGGTATGAGTAGAAAGATACAAAGATATATTGGTGCAAAAATATTTTGATAAAATTATTACTCTTACAGAGGAGGATAAAAATTAAATATCCTCAAAAAAATATAAAATAGATTCAAGTAAGGTAGATTATATTTATAATTGGATGGATGCTATAGAGGGTGTAGAAGGTTACAATATTAAATCAAAAAGACTTATTACAGTGGGTAGATTCCACTCGCAAAAAGGATATGACTATTTATCTAAAGTAGCAACAAAAGTCTTAGCAAAATATCCTAATTGGCAGTGGGATATTTATGGATCAGGAGAGGAAACTATAAAACAATTATTAGTTACAGAATTACAACAAGCGGGAGTGTTATCTCAAGTGAATTTTATGGGTAATGTAAAGGGAACAGAGAACATTTATCCTAACCATGGAATATATGTAATGACTTCTCGTTATGAAGGATTGCCTTTAGTGTTATTAGAGGCAAAACAGTATGGATTGCCTATCGTTAGCTTTAATTGTCCAACAGGTCCATCAGAGATAGTGTTAGATGGTGAAAATGGATATTTAATTGATAACTTTGATATTAATGAAATGAGTAATAAAATTTGTAAACTTATTGAAGATAAAGAGTTAAGAGGAAGATTCTCTGAAAATTCTCTGATTGATACAGAGAAATTCAGTAAAGAAAGAATTCTTCAACAATGGGTTAACTTGATTGAAGAAATGACAGGAGGAGAACATGCAAGATAAATTGCTTACAATAGTTGTACTCGACATATAATATTTCTGAATATATAGAAAAATGTATAAATTCATTTTTAGAAGTTAATGAGAAATATTATAAAGATTTTTGAAGTGATTGTTGTAAATGATGGGAGTACAGATAATTCTGTTCAAGTAGTCGAAAAATTTAATTATAGACTCTAATTTAGATTTAAGAATAATCTCTAAGGAAAATGGAGGGCATGGTTCAACTATAAATGTAGGAATAACTGAAGCTAAAGGGAAATATTTTAAAGTTATTGATGGTGATGATTGGATAGATATCAGTAGTTTTGAAACGTTATTAGAAAAGTTAAAGATAATAGATGTAGATATGGTAATTTCAAATTATATAGAACAACATGTGTATAATAATAGTAAAAACTATTGATTTTGTAAAAAGAATTGTGCCAAATGTAATCGTAGAGGGATTACCTGATAGAAGAATTCCTATGCATGCACTAACGTATAAGACATCTATTTTTAAAAAAATAATGAAATCAGATTAAGTGAAAAACATTTTTATGTAGATACTGAATACACATTATTGCCTATAAAAATATGTAAGAAATTATGTATATTATGATTTAGATATTTATCAATACTTTTTTAGGTAGACCAGATCAAAAGTATGCATATTAATATTATGAAACAAAAAAATCGGATCACCATTATAGAGTAACTAAAAGAATATTAGAATTATATAAGGAAATCCATACTGACAAGATTCAAGAAAATATTGTTAGAGAAGCGTTAATTTATTTAATAAATAAACAATGTCAGCTAGCAATAATGAATGATAAATTAGAAGAAATGTATGAATTATTTGACTACGCTGATAAATGTGGCTTTTAGATGGAAATACGATAAAGAAAAGAAAGTTACATCTTTAATTAGTTTGAATTATAGAATGAAAAGAATTTTTTTGATTGTTTTGTTAACTTATTAGTTAAGAAGAAACAAAAAGAATGGAGTGAGATAGATGCTTATTAGTGTTATTATTCCTGTTTATAATGTAGAAGAGTATCTTCATTATGCAATTGAAAGTTTAGAAAAACAAACTTATAAAAAAATTTTTGAAATAATTCTTGTGAATGATGGTTCTACAGATAATTCAGGGAATTATGTGATGAGTATTCTGAAAAATATTCTAATGTAAGAGTGTTTCATAAAGAGAATGGCGGACTATCTGATGCGAGAAATTTCGGTGTTCAAAAAGCTAAAGGAGAATTTATAACATTTTTAGATCCAGATGATTATTTAGAAGTATATTCTCTAGAGTTATTAGCGAGTATTCAAGAAATGCAGGATTGTGATATTGTTTCTACCCGAGTTAAGGCAACAGAATTATATAATGTTTATTCTAATCGTTCTTTGACTGAAGAAGATATTAAGAATGTGATTGTTATGAATCGTGATATTTTTTTCTCGAAGAGGCATTTTTATGATAAAGTAGTAACTGTATCAGCTTGTGGAAAGTTATATAGAAAGAGTATTTTTAGAAAACCCTTTTCCCGAAGGGGAAAATATACGAAGATTTATATATAATTAGTGAACACGTTGGGAAAGCGAATAAAAATAGTTCATACACCATTACAGATATACAACTATTACAAGCGTCAAGGAAGCATTGTGAATTCAAAAATTCACATCAAAAACAATATGATTTTTTTGATGCAATAAATCATAATAGAGGTATTATTAAAGGAAATACAATAATAAACAGAATTTAGAAAATGCAGTTAATGCTAAAGAAGTTGCCGGAGGATTAAAAATATGTAGTACTGCGTATTTAACTAATTTAAATGATGTTAATAAAATAAATAGTATTTTTGAAAAATAAAATGAGTTTTTTTATTAAATAAAAGGATAAATATTAAATTCAAAAATAAAGTATATACTTTTTTTACTTTATCTCCTAAAATTTTTTTATAGAATAAAAAAATATTTTTAAAAAGGAGTGAATAATAGTGTTAAATAAAAATTAGTTCAGTAATTGATATAATTTTAATGTTTTTTTCTTATTATTAGTACAAACTCAATCTATGTAAATATTGAGGATGGTTATAGTTTTAATAACTATATTACTATTTTTAATTTTTTGTTTCTTTTGTGTAAAATTATTTTTATTTAAAATTTCTAAGGAAATATTTAATAAAAATTTTTGATTCTGCTAGGGGTATATTATAGTATAGTTATTTTGATATCAATTATCAATTTTTTTCAAAGTTTACAATTAATAATATACTATATTATTTTATTAATTTCCCATTATTATTAGTTATTATTTTATTACTACGAGAACAAAATAAATTACAAGCGTGGTTAATAAATATTATAAATATTACTGTTTTATTAGCCGTTATATCATTGTTTTTCTGGATTCTTGTTTCGAACTTAAATGTCATTTCACCCTACAGACTATTTGATTAATAAATGGAGTGATGGAGGAGTAGCGGTAAGTTATTATAATATGTATTTTTGAAACACAGAGGATAGAAATTATGGATAATGTAATAGTTAGAAATAGTGGTGTTTTCGCTGAGGCACCTATGTGGAATCTGATATTAAGTATAGCCCTAATGATTCAAACACTCTTCTTGGGAAGAAATGACTATAAAACGTTTATTCTAGTTTTGACTATTCTAAGTACAGTTTCTACTACTGGTGTATATATTATAGGATTAATAATAGCTTATAAGATAATTTTTGAGGTTTCAGGTTGGAAAAAGTATATTGCATTAATACTAGTTCCTATTTTTACTATTAGGATTATCTTTTATTTGGGAAAATAAATCTGAAACGGCATCAGCTAGTATAAGGTTTGATGACTATAAGGCTGGTATACAAGCATGGTTCGATAATGTATTTTTTTGGTTCTGGATTTCTTAATGGACTTAGAGTGATAGAGAGGTACATGGATACAACTATAAGAGCAAAATTTAGGTTATAGTAATAGCCTTTTTTTGTAATTTTAGCACAAGGTGGTATAATACTGTTTATTTTATATTTGTTACCAATGTTTCTTATTCTTCTGAATAGAAAATATTCATATGATCTGAAATTTTTTTGTATTTTTACTTATAGTGATATTAAGTACTGCTATATTTATTGATACTTATATGTTCAACTTTATTGTTGGATTTATGTATTCAATAGTATTCATAGGAGAAAAAAATGAAAAACTATAGAAGAATATAATATTTTTAAAATTTATAGCTATTATTTTTTTGTTGTGCTGAGTCATAGTACGTATTATAAAATAACATCTAATTATGGTGGTATTAATTATCAAAAATTTAATAAACAATAATTTTTTTCTTTGTTATTATATAAAGGTTTTGATAAGATTCGAGAGGTTTTGTATTATTTTTCATATGCCAATGTTTATGGCATTATCGGGCTCATTTTATTATATTCAAGTAAAAAAATAATAAGTGGATAGGTGTGAATATTCTTTTAAAAAAATAAAATAAAAAGATTATTATTACCTTTTATAATCTTTAGTGTTTTATACACATTACCACTTAAATATTTATCAAATTATTTTTATAGATATCAGTTTTATTAAAGCTTTTTATTGGCCAAGTATTTTTTTGCTAGGTAATTCACACTTATGGTATTTATATGCTTTATTTGTGATATTTCTTATGTCGTATTATATACTGAAAATGGAAGCGAATATATTTACTTACTTAATTATATATATAATTCATTTAATTAGCTTTCTAATAAAGTTTACATTAATAAGTGCTCCATTACAATTTTTTTAGTATGGTTTTCACTAGGTTTCTTATTTGAATCAAAAAGAGTAGAATGGAATAAGAAATTGCTTAACTATAAAAAGTATTACATTTTTTAATAGGTATATTATTTATAATATTAGTGTTAATCTATAACTATATAAAAGGAGACTTTAAATTAATAAGTAAATTTTTATTGGATATTATCGCGATAACTGGTTCTATAGCTGTTTACAATATAGCTTACTTGCTATCTAAATACAGCAAATTGGAAGATTACAGATTTTACAAATTGGTAGTAGTAAATGGATTAGGAATATACATTTTTCTCTGATACTCTTAATTATTTTTATATTATATATTATTTATACAATTAGTGGAGATTTTTATGATTTCTTCAGTAGGGATAGTCAGTCTTGTAATAGTAAGGTTTATTGTTACGTTACTAGGTGGATTGTTACTAACATTAATATTTAAAAAAATATTCAGAGATTATAGTTGGTTAGTGAATTAAGGATAGAGTTAAAGAAAGAGTAATTAGGAGGAAACAATGTACGATTATTTAATAGTAGGAGCTGGATTGTCAGGTGCGATCTTGCTCATGAAGCAACAAAACAAGGAAAAAAAGTAAAAGTAATAGATAAACGTGACCATATCGGTGGAAACATTTATTGTGAGAATGTTGAAGGAATCAACGTTCACAAATATGGTGCGCATATTTTCCATACTTCAAACAAAGAAGTTTGGGATTATGTGAATCAGTTTGCTGAGTTTAACAACTATATTAACTCACCGGTAGCAAACTATAAAGGTAAATTATATAATCTACCTTTCAACATGAATACATTCTATGGGTTATGGGGAACTAAGACTCCTGCAGAAGTAAAAGCTAAAATCGCTGAACAAACAGCTTATCTGCAAGATAGTGAACCTAAAAATCTAGAAGAACAAGCTATCAAGCTTATTGGTACTGACGTATACGAAACTTTAATTAAAGGTTATACAGAAAAACAATGGGGACGTAGTGCAACTGAACTACCACCATTTATTATTAAACGTCTTCCAGTACGTTTCACATTCGATAACAACTACTTTAATGATAGATACCAAGGTATTCCAATCGGTGGATATAATGTTATTATTGAAAATATGTTGAAAGGTATCGAAGTAGAACTAAATGTAGACTTCTTTGAGAATCGTGAAGAGTTAGAAGCAAGTGCGAAGAAAGTTGTATTTACAGGAATGATTGATCAATACTTTGAGTACAAACACGGAGAATTAGAATATAGAAGTCTTCGCTTTGAACACGAAGTACTAGATGAAGAGAACTACCAAGGTAACGCTGTAGTGAACTATACAGAGCGTGAAGTTCCTTATACTCGTATTATCGAGCACAAACACTTCGAAAAAGGTACTCAAGAAAAAACAGTAATTACACGTGAATACTCAGTAGATTGGAAACGTGGGGATGAACCATATTATCCAATCAACGATGCTAAAAATAATGAAATGTATCAAAAATATTTAGAAGAAGCAAAAGGTAAAGGTGTCATCTTCTGTGGACGTCTTGCAGACTATAAATATTATGATATGCACGTAGTAATCGAAAGAGCTCTTAATGTAGTAAGAGAGGAATTAGGTAATAATGACTAAAAATAGAATAAACTGGATAGATTTTGGGAAAGGGTTCGCAATATTTCTAGTAGTTATAGGTCATGTATTTACTGGTTTATTTGATTCTGGAAAATTTACAAGTGATGCCAAATGGTTATCCATAGTTATTGCATTTATATATATTTTCCATATTCCAGTGTTCTTTGCATTATCAGGATATTTTTTTAAATCTATAGAGAATTTTTAAAGAATATTATTCTTATATGAGGAAGAAAACTATAGTATTAGGTTTACCATATATATTTTTATTCTATAATTCATTATGTATTACAGAAAATAGCAGGAGGCTCAGTACGCGTTCCAACTACGTTGTTTAATTTAATAAATATTTATAAAGAGCCTTTTGGGAGTCGTATGGTATTTATATACATTATGGGCACTTTTATTTGGTATATGGATTCTTATCGATATTTTTTTAAAGAATAAATATTATCTTTTTATGATTAGTATACTTGGATATATAATTACATTAGTATATATGTCAGAAATATTTTTTTGTGAAAAAAAGTTCTAGCATGGGGAGTAATTTTTCATGTTGGGTTCTGTATTAAGAACAGTTAAAATTACTGATATAAAAATTTAATAATATAATTTTACTGGGGACTATTTTTTTAATATTATATATATTTATATAATGTATATTTCATTTAATGTAGATGGAAAAATAATAACGGACTATAATTATCCTAGATGGTGGATTATTGGATATATAGGAAATGTTATCTTGGCATTTATTATTTTTCCCCAAAAATAGAAGAAATATCTTCAAATATTTTTTTAAAGTATTTTTAGTAAATATGGAGAAATTAGTATAGGAATTTTAATTTTCCATTCGCCTATTAGTAGTATGATAAGAATAGTCTTATTAAAAGCAGGGAATTTTCAATATATACATACATATAATTCTAGGTATGGTATTAAGTTGGTATTTAGCAATTCTATTAACTATTCTCTTTAAAAAATTAAATATATTGATATAATTTTTTTATACCACAAAAATATATTAAGTTTTAATTTTTAAGAAAAGCTTAAAGTTTAAAACATAATAAAACTGCAATACTTGAAGTTAAACAAGTATTGCAGTTTTATTATATTTCCCATTTGAAAACCGTCTTAAACGCTGTATTCAAATCCGTTGCGAACACCCTATGTATATCATTAATATTTCTCACAGGTTTCTCAAGTTCGATAATATTTTTGAATCTTCTTTCGAATTTCTTATTACTCAGCATCTCAATAGCTTTCTCAAAGTCGATTCTACCTGAACGTGAAGAACCTATTAGCGTTAATCCTTTTTCTAAGATATCACGTGTGTTGATATTTACCTTGTATTCACTAACTCCCATAAGAACTAAGCTTCCTTGTGGTTTGATGTATTTAATTATGTCATTTATCGCATAACCACTACCATCTCCACCACAACATTCTACACCGTGATCGAAAGTTAAGTCTTCAGGAATATCATCTGTGATATATCTTTCTTAGCGAAACTGAACAGTTCTAACTTCTCCCAGTGACGACCTATTACGATTATCTCACATTCTGGAAGAGTGTAGTTTATTATGTTCGCCATAACATAAGCAAGACTACCATCACCGATTATCGCTATTCTTTCTTTTTTACTATGTGAGTTTTTTAAGAATCTATCCATTGCGTGCATACCTACACTTATGAACTCTGTAATAGCCGCTACAGAATCTTCCACACCATCATAAGCTACCACTCTATCTTTAGACAAAGCTACGAACTCTCTCATGAATCCATCAAAACCACTTGATAAGAAGTGGGTTCCTGGCATGTAATTTTCATAGAATTCTTCGTCACTTTGTCTTGGTGGTTGATTAGGTATCATTACTACCTTTTGTCCTACTTCATACGTACCTGTTGGATCTGCGATTACTATCCCTGCACATTCATGAATAAGTGCCATAGGTAGTTTTTTAGCTAGTACCTTTGGATCTCTTTTCCCTTGGTAATATCTTTGGTCTGCGTGACATAATGCCATATAGTTAGGACGGATGATGATTTTATCACCATCGTCTATATTCTCTTCGTTGTATCTAACATTAATAAACTTCGGTTTAATTAATTGATATATTTGATTTATCATATTACTCGTCCTCTAGCATACTCTTAGCCATCTTAAGGTCAGTTACTGTAGTTATTTTGATGTTAGAGTATTCTCCCTTAGCTAGTGCTACTTTTTTCCCTTTTATAACGAATATCTTACATGCATCTGTAAGTATTTGTTTTTCTTCTTTATCTAATGAGTTATATAGATTTAAGAAATCTAAACATTTGAAACTTTGAGGTGTTTGACCTTGGTAGTAGTGAGCTCTATTTGGAATGTTTGAAATGTATTCTCCATTAGTGCTTTCTACAATCGTATCAACAGCTTCTACTACTGTGTCAACAGCATCACTTTCCTTAGCTAAACGTATGTTATCTTTAATAATTCTAAGTGTAATGAATGGACGAACTGAATCGTGAGTTACGATAATATCTTCGTCAGTTAAAGGTTTGTATTCATTAATTCTGTTTATGATGTTTTCAATCGTTGTATTTCTATCAACACCACCAGGTGTAATAATGATTCTATCAGCAAACGCTGAAACATATTGTTCTACTAAGTCTTCAGCATGAGATACCCAATCTTCATGAACACCGACTACGATTTTTTCAATTTCAGGTTCTAATAAAAACTTCTCAATTGTGTGGATAAGGATAGGTTTCTTACCTAATTCTAGGAATTGTTTTGGCATATTGCTTATTCCCATTCTAGTTCCTGTTCCACCAGCTAATATTCCTGCGTATATCATTTTTCCGCTCCTTTTTAAATATTGTAAAATTTGTTATCAATCACTATTAATTATAACATGAAAGATAGGAATTTCAAAAAAATATTGTTAATTAATATTAATACAAAAAGTAGTTGAAATATAGAGATAAATTCCGTATACTAATATTAGTAATAAAAATTTAGAAATCTCCTATTTTTAGGAGGTTCTCATATATAATGAGGAAATATAATGAAAGTAATAAAAAAATTATTTATATAATCTTTCGTATCAAATATTAACGATAATATTACCGATAATAACAGTTCCATATGTCACGAGAATTTTTCACTAGTGAAGATTTAGGGAACTATGGATTTTATTATTCTATAGTGAGTTATTTCTCGTTATTTGCGATGTTAGGTATTGGGATATATGGTACGAAACAAATAGCGGCAGCTCGAGATGTGAGTAGTACTTTTTTTGGAATATTTATGCGATTCAGCTTATTGCTAGCTTATTGGCACTTTTTGTGTATGTAATTACACTTGTAAGTATACCTGAAATGAGTGGAATAGTTCCGATAATATTAGGTATAGTTCTTCTTACAAAAATGATTGATATTTCATGGTTATTTACAGGCAAAGAAGATTTTTAAAAAAATAACATTAAGGAATACTATGGTAAAAAGTAGCTGGAGTAATTAGTATTTTTACATTTATCAAAAAGTAGTGAAGATTTATATTTGTATATCTTTTTAATAGTTATCTTTGACTTTTTAGGACAATTTGTCATGTGGATACCGGCAAAAAAATTTATAAAAACGCCCTTCTTTTTGATACTAAAATTATTAAAAAAATCTACATCCTATTGTGTTGCTTTTTACCGCAGGTGGCAATATCACTTTATGTTGTATTAGATAGAACATTACTTGGACTTTTGGGATCATATTCAGATGTTGGAATTTATGAACAAGGACAGAAATTAACGAGTATACTTCTTACCGTAGTTAGTTCGTTAGGAGCTGTTATGTTACCGAGGGTTGCGAATCTTCTTTCTGAAAGAAAGGAAAAAGAAGCACAAAAATATGGTGAGATTTTCATTTATTTTGTATAATCTTATTATTTTCCCAATGATATTTGGTCTTATTGCGATAAATGAAATATTTGTTAAATTATTCTTAGGACAAAACTTCCAGGATGTTAAGTATGTACTATATATTATTGTATTTAACATTATGTTTATTGGTTGGACGAATATTTTAGGATATCAGGTGTTAGTAGTTAGAAATAAAAAAATAAGGAGTTCATGTTGTCAACGACGATTCCTGCTATAGTAAGTGTTGCTGTTAATATAACGGTTATTCCATTTTTTTGGATATATCGGAGCGAGTATAACATCGGTAGTAGTTGAATTTTTTTAGTATTCGCCATCCAATGGTATTATAGCCGTAATATTATTAATAAGAACTTACTGTTTAATAAAGATTTAGCGAAGATTATATGTTCATCTCTTGTAATGTTTGGAGTCGTGATGTTATGTAAAATGACATTAGGATTAGACGGAATTATAGGTCTAATAATTTACCTTGCAGTCGGTGGAATTAGTTACTTAGGGTATGTTATTCTTACTGAAAACTGTAAATATTAGAGAGATGAAAGCAATGCTTAAGTAGTGGTCTTAAGCCAAGTTGTAAAGGTGTTGGTAATTTTCATAAAACTATATAGTTAATCGGATTGATGATATATCAGTCCGATTTTTTTAAGATATAATAAATGCTATCCTTAAAGGTATGTATTCGTTTTTATAAAAATTTTTCTTTTACTTGAATAAAGTCTTGTGTTATACTTTTAGTATAGACTAGATAAGGAAGTAAATATTTTGGAGTTGACTATCAAGCAGGAAAAGCAACTAGGTCAGACGCAGTGGTTTCATGCGACATTGTTCCGACATTTAGAATCCTAAAAAAAGGAATCGATGTTCAATTTAATTTAGGGAGTGAGCTAGATTTTGGACCTGGTTTCTATATTACGCCTGACAAAGAAACTTCGAAGAATACCATGATGGTATCGTTGAACTTGGTTGATAATTTAAGAGAGTTAGAAAATGATAACCTCAACGGTTTAATGAATTAGTATTTTAGAGGAGATTGTTGAAGATGGCAGGTAAAAAGAATAATGCAACATCCAGTTGGAGTGGCTATAATCATCAAGGACAGGTTGGTATTTTTCTTGCTTTGAAAGAACTATGTGATTTGCTAGAAAAAGATAAGGATTATAGTAGCTATTCTGTTCAATTTGAAAAAGAAGATGGCGAAGATGTGGACATCGTTCAGAATGAACAAGTTATTTCAAGGCATCAAGTTAAAGCGAAAACAACTTCGAAAAATCTAAATGATTACGCGGATGTGTTGACTGGATTTAATGTTGATGGTATTGATGAAGATTCAAGATATTTACACACAATTTGTGAAGTAAAGGGATTTGATTTACCAGAGGATAAATTCAAAGAACTACCAAATAAACCTAAATTTGTTCCAAACGAAAGAGCTGTTAAACTATATAAATATCCTGATGGTAACAAGTATTGTAAATTGAGTGATGAGGATAGCAATTCTAAAATAGATAGTTTTTGTAAAGTAGAATTAAATGCTATACTCACAAAAATCTGTCATAGTCTCCGGGATAATGATGACCATATTGACGAAACTTTATTTGAATTGAAAGATTTACTGTGTACAAAAATAAGAGAGTCACATGAAGCTGGAGGAGGAGCAAATCCAGTAATTTTATTTTCAGAGATTTACGATATTGTTATTTCTACCGAAAAACGGGAAAAGCAAGCGATTAGTAGAGCAAAAAGGTTATTTGAAATTTATTGGAATAAAAAAATTGATGATAGACCTGACTCAACTTTATTCAATGCCATTTTAAACCTATCGCATAAAAGAATTTGAAGCTTTTATTATCGATTTACATCCTCAAAAAAATATAAAATCTTTGAAAGAAGTACAGTCAATAGATGCATTGCTAGATGAAGATATTTTTTTGAAGAAATATTTTATGAATTTTATAAAAAGATTAATCAGAATTTTTTTGATATTCCTAATCTGCGTTATGATTCAACACAGTCAAGCTATCGACTAAGTTTGATTAATAAAAAGTATAGAAGTGGCGAAGTAGGTAAACTTGTCCAAAGTATTAGAAATAATAAGCCGTTTTTAACAGCGAGTTTTGACGTAGATTATCTAGTAAACGGTAGGATAAACTCACCATTATTTGAGCAGAGACAATTAAATGATGTTTTGGAGTCACCATATAGGCAACAACCTTCCGATAAGGATAGGCTATTTTCAAACCATCTTGAGTTTATTGATATTGATAAAACGGTTGAGAAATTAATAGGAGAACGACATGAATGATTTTTTAGTTAGTATTATGGACTCTAATGGATACAATCTACTTGAACATCCTTCTTTGATGTTATTTGGTAATGAGCATGAGTTTTTTTCTTATTGAACATTTTTGAGATGGGAGAAATTCAAGGTTTTTTTAAAACTGATAAATTAGAGAGGTTGATTTCACAGTTTCAAAAATTAGATAATGAAAAAGTCAAAAAGAATACATCCTTACTTGTAGTTGTGAAAGTTGAGAATCTTAAAAAGAATACAAAAGGCTTAAGAATATAGCTATAGTGATAGAGGAGGATGAGTATTATTTTAGGAAGTATGTCATCTTTTTATACCGAAGAAGGTATCGGAAAAACTTGAACCATCTATTCAAAACTTATTTGATTATATTCAAGATAATGGCGATAATTCAGATGAAGATAGTTTATTCGATAAATTTGAGAAAGACATGTTTTTTTAATGATGCTTATTTTATCGCTATGCAATTGATTATCAAATTACCATTTATTTCTCTTCCTCATTCTGATGCTCACTTTGAAACAATTGAAGATAGAATAAAATTAAGAATAGAAGCAGAAGGATTAGTTGAGAAGGAGCAACAAGTAAGTCATATTTTAGAGCTGTTTAATAGTGATAAGATTGGTCCACAACTCGAAGATACTGCTATTATAGGTAGTTTACAACAAATTTTTGGAGGATTGGGATTGTGAAAATCAAAAAGATTTTACTTTATAATTTTAAAAAAATTTTAGACATAGAAAGGTTATTGATTTTTAGTGATAATATAACGTTTCTAGTTGGGCCAAATGGATTTGGGAAGACAACTATTTTTTTGATGCAATAGAGTTAGGTTTGACAGGTAATATTTCTCGAATTACTCAAATGATTCAAGTAACAGGCGAAAATATTGCGTATAATAAACCTTTCTTTCAAAATGATAGTTCTAAACAGGTGATTATAAAAATTATGGTTGGAAAAAAATCAAATGGTGAGCAGTTAGCTATTGTTCGAAAATTAATAAATAATAGTCCTACAGGTGGGAAGGTATTTGCTCCAAAGAAATCTATCGAGCAATTTAAGTTGTTTCGGCAGGAAGAAGTAACTGATAAGAATTTTAGTAACATAGATGATGATATTAAATTGTCTAGAATAGATCAGACTACAGTTGATGAATTTTTAGAGGTTAATGGGAAATATGAAATTGCTAAGATTTTCAATCTGTTTAACTATATCCAACAAGAAGAGACAACGTTTTTTTCTAAAGAAATCTGAGAAAGATAGGAGCAATGATCTCTCGTTTTTGGTGAAAAACAGATGAAATCGAGGGTAAGATAAAGAAAAATTAATGAAGTGCATAGGGCTATTAATAGTAGATTAAGAACGATTACAGAGCAAAAAGAAAAAGTTTACTGAGCAAAAAAATTTGATAATATTGCTTACAAAAGATTATTCAAACATCAGACTTTTCCCATTTGATAAAGAGAGCCCACTTTTCTATAGATAACCTCAATCAGTTAGATGATTTTTAAAATTATCATTAACAAGATTATCGAATTTAAAACAAAATTTTTTTCAATTACTGAATATCAGAGAAAGTTGAAAAAGGATAACCGAAAGAGAGAAATCAACACTATGGATAGTGTTCTATATTCCTCTATTTTTATTTCCACTTGTTCAAAGACCAAATAATCAATGGCCGTGGGAAAAATACATATTAGAGAATCCGAGATTATTTGAATACGTACTTTTAGAAAATTATCTTCAATCTTTTGAGATTATCACTCATGAATATAGGCGAAGAAAACAATTAAACCAATACTGGGTGAATCTGTCAAGTGATATCAATCAGATGACAGTGCAGTCTTTTCAGTATGATCAAAATGATAGGTTATCAAATGATTTTGAATCACTTAAATCGCAATTTACAAGCTACCAGACACTAAGAGAAAGTGTTGGACAAGCAGATAAAAACTTAAGTGATTTACGTCAACTTAGGAGTGATTTAGGTAACAAGTTTAATGAATTAAGGCATCAACATGTTGATGAAAATAAATGCCCATTCTGTAGTCAGCAGTTTGCTTCTTTCAATGACTTGAAACAAGCTTATGATACTTATGAAGCTTATCTATCTGAAATTTCATCTAGAGAGAGTCAAAGATTGCAAGAGGTCCAACTGTTGCTAAATTCATTAATTCAGCAATTGAAACAAAGAATTACTGATGAATTAAATAGCCTTACTACGAATATAGATGAAAGTCTATTAGCTAAGTTACAAGAATTATGGAATGAGTATGAGACCTATTCTCCCGATATTAATGGTTTTTAAAAATTTTTATTCAATCGTACACAAATGTATCATCTTATCGACTGGATAGTTTAACATTTGATGTATATAATCAACAGTACCAGTCTAATTTACAAGAATTTCAATCTAAACTGGTAGCCGATGATGAACTTTATAGTTCTTTAGATATTAGTAATCTAGAAAAATATTGAGAGAGAACTTGACGAATTAATAAAAAGAATTTCCTGAATTACGGTTAGAAACATATCAAATTAAACCAAATTCATATTCTAAGATAAGTAAATCTACGGTTGAAAGCCTATTATCTGAATTAAAAATGTATATTAACTCAACAATTGACACTAGCTATGCAATAAATGAAAATCTGATAGTGGATACTGAGAATATCTTCCCGTGTATTTTTCAAAAATAAAGTTGAAGAATTAGAGAATATTTGTATTGAAGATTTAGAGGAGAAGAAGCTCTACTTAGATAAACAGCATAAACTAGTTCAAAATAAACAACTCCAAGAATTATCTCGTCAGATAGAAATATTGGAAAAACTGCAGAACAGTTAAAAAGAAATTCATACTAGATATGAAGAAGAGCTGAAAAAAAGTTCAAAATAGGCATTGTTAAACAGCTACGCATTCCATTCTTCATATACTCCGCAAAAATGTTACAAAATTATCAACAAGGTTTGGGAATTTTCTTAACCTATAAAAAAGCAGCGGACAGTAGCGATGAAAGAGTAGCAATTATTAGATTTAAATCAGATCCTAATAATGACCATGATGTAATGAATCAATTAAGTACGGGTCAGTTAGCTGTTGTATCGCTTGCATTTACCTTATCTTTAAATACGATGTTCAAGTTGTCCTACAATTTAAATTTCTTGATGATAGATGATCCAATTCAAGATATGGATGCAATGAACGTATTGTCATTTATTGAGATTTTGCGTCACGGGATTGTAGATAGGTATCAAATTATTTTATCAACGTATAGTGACCACAACGCTTTATTTATGGGGTATAAGTTTGCAAATTCAAATTCACAAGTTGATATTGATTATCAGAATGTGCGTGAATTACACTGATAAGGATATTTCGGCTCTTTGTCAAGTGCGGTTGATTTTGAAAATTAGGAGGAAGCTATGCTATATTAAGTAGTATAGCTTTTTTCCTATTTTTTCGTTTTAATTTTCTATCTTTCTTTTTAGTGAGAATAGCTTGGCGCTCTTCTTTTGAATATCTAGGTTTCTTATTAGTCTCTGAAGGTGTAAACAGGCTGAATACAAGGAGTATCTTAGCTTTAAAATTACTGAAAGATCTATATCCATAAGAAATACGCTTAATAACCTTGATTTTTATTATTAATTCCCTCTAAAGGACCATTAGAAAGCCCATTGTAGTACATAGTATTTTTTTAATCTGTCTTTTTATATTTTCTAAGTGTTTTTAATAGCTGTAAACATATATCTAGGTAAAGTAGATTTATCGTTAATTAAAGTTTTAAATTTATCAAAAATCATCATTTTCAAGAGCTTCTCAAGGTCTTGAATTAGCTAATAACACTTATAAAGCTGAGAATCCTGCTTAATTAGGGTAATTAACAATCTCTTGTTCTGTAGTGATATACTTAAAAGTATTTAAACTTCTTGTGAGTACCATTATCTAATTCACCATAGCTAGTAAGAAGATTTTTTTCCAATAACATTTCAATTGTCTGTATAACTCTTTATTTTTTTATCTTTAATACTGTTCATAAAATGAAACTCTATATTTATTAAAAAGCTCTATTAACCAACTGAACAATATGAAACCTATCAATGACTATCTTCGCATTAGGGAAAAGCTCTCTAATAATACTTTTTATAACCAGAATTCATATCAATAACTACTGCCTTAACCTTACAACGCTCTTGATAAGAATAGTATAAGAAGTAGTTTTTTATAATTTTATTAGTTCTACCCTGAAGTATATTTTTGTATTTTTATGAGTTAATGCGTCTGCATACACGAAGCTCATTTTTACTTATACTATCAGAAGTAGAAGACACTTCATCAAAGCACATACAAACAGGTAAGGTTTTTAGGTCTTTCTAAAGTTTTAGATAGATCACATTGTATTCTTAATACAGTATTAGTAGATACAGAACAAGATTCAGCTATCTCTTTGAAGTATTCTCTTTAGACAATCTTTTTAATAATACCTGCTCGTAGATTTTTAGAGGTATTAGAATTCTTCCTAACTTCAGTAGTTTCAGCTGTAAAGGATTTTACGACAATCTTTACATATAAAGCGTTGTTTATTTAAGTATAAGATGGCTGGATGATCAGAAATAAAAAGGCAATTTAACTTTTTACTTTTCTATAACCGTTATTAGTTATCGTACATTTTTTTACACTGAGGGCAAGAGTTAGATGAAGCTTCCAATACTCCGTAGTAAAACAAGATGTTTATGACTTTTTTTGTTTAGATTTTTATAACACTATATTTAATATTTATATTAGTTTGTCTAAGTCTATCATATTAATTCCCATTATATCGAGAATGCTGCTGAATGGAACTGTGTTAAATTCATTTTTGATATTTATTAAAGATATATTTTTAATTCTGAGTAAAAGTTTTTTAAAATATTTTTTTCATCAAGTAGAACTTTTAAATAGAGAATTGCTACTATAATTTTTTTCTATTATCATAGTTGGTGAATTCGAAATAGTTTGAAATATTAGCGCTTCGAATATTCCCGAAATTAGAATTGTATAGTCTTTCGTCGTGGGCACATTTGTTTCTTACTAGATTTATAATTTTCAATGCTGAACCCTAAATCCTCGCTTGAAAGTACGAGAGTTGGTGTGTTACGATATTGTTTTTTTCGAATTTTATTGAATAGTACTGAGCTATAGTATTCTTATCTTCATCTTTTTAAAATATCATATAGATAAGCTAGATTACCTATAGTAAGGTAGTTGACTAGTACCCATAAAGGGACATAACCATAATCTTCTATATAGTGTTTGACTGCGCCGCTTTTTATCAACCTTATCATGAATTGTTTTTTTGTTAGAATTGATATTTGTTGTAATACTTTTTTTGGGATTATTATTGTTGTAATTTTGTATTTCCAAATATGAATTTTGTTTTTTATATTTTTTTAGAAAAACTCATGTGATAATACTGTCTTAAATGAATTTTTCAAAAATTAGTATATATTTTAAGAACAATATTCTTAGTTCTCTATCAAATAAGAATAAGGATTTCAATTCATCAAAATGAGTATTTTTGTAAATATCGTTCTGGAATTACAGGGTATCGTCTACACCTTTTTCTAGAAATAGATCTTTATAGCCGTTTATTACATTATAATAGTTTTCTTGCTCTAAAAAAATTTCTTTTGGTTGTCCATTTGTGGGAACAACGAGCCCCCTTGTTCTTAGTATTTTTTTAATTGTTGGTTATGTGATTTATAATGTTTCATAATTTATTCTCCAAAAAAATGGCCAGGGCACCGTACGCTTCCTGACCTAATCTTATAATCAGATTATATATCTTTAATTCTTAGATGTCAAGTATTATAATTATAATTTATGACTTTTTATGAATGAAAAGTGATAATATCTTAAATAGAGAAAAGGCAGTCTTACATATGGACAGTGGGAAAGTTTTATTCTTTCAGAACATATGATAGAAGACAACTTTTAGTTCCTGGGGGCTTTGCTTATGGTTTTGTGGGGTTGACCTAAAAGTCCTAGATTTTCAAAAAAAATTTATAAGAAAACGCATAGAAGCAGTGGTTTATTGATATCTGAATTCGCTTTAGAAAAGCTTTTTAGATATCTAATAAACTTTGCGGGAGTGACTCGACAAAATCGATTTCTCCGAAATCACGATTTTTGAGTCACTCCCATGTATAAGTGTGATAATTATTATAATGAAGAAGCAGATGCAGGTATAATATTTGATGATAACGACCTTGGAATTGATTGGCAGATAGACCTATCAAAAGCTATTATTTCGGAGAAAGATAAAAACCTTTCTACATTCAAAGAATTTGAAAAGAATAATGATTTTGTGTATGGGGAAGTGTGATTATAATTTTTTCTCAGCAGTATTCCCAAAGTTCTAGATTTAAACGAGAACTCTAAGACGTAGTAGTTTATTGATATCAGAATGTTCTTTATAAGGGTTGTTTAGATGTCTAATGAATTTTGTCGTGGTGATTCGACAATCAAAATCACGATTTTTGAACCACTCTCATTTTGATGAAAATCTATGTTGTGATATCTATATGAATAAATTCCTTTCTATGAGTATCGCAATTTATGGTTTAAAGGAGTTTATTCTTATTTTTCAATCCTTTCCGTAATAATTTTACTATATCTTTTCTCACTTATTAAACGACTTACCACCAATTTCATGTTATCATATAGGTATAAATAATTATCTTCTACTTGTAGATTTAATTTCTTACCTATATATTCAACTGGTACTGAATATTGATTGGACTTGTAAAAAAATCATTGCTTGTTTATTTACTTTTACTTGTAGAGTGGTTATTTTATAGCGATTCCTTATTTTTCTCATGTGGTAATGGTAGTAAGGAATCTTTTTTTCTTTTTGTAAACTTATTATTGGAACCTCTCTTATTGTTTGATGCACTTGTAGGTTCCATCTCATCATTATTTTATTCACCAATTCTACTAATTCTGTATAATCTAATTTACCATTATAAGCATATATTTCATCTAGTAATTTTTACTATATTTTCTACTTTACCTTTTTGTTTGTGGTCTGTACGCTACACATGGTTTTTAATTCAAATCCCATCTCTTTTGAATATTCTTGAAACTTTATATTAGTTACTCCAGATGTTTTAATAGTTCGTGCTTTTATCCATTGTAGTTTTTCATGTTATCACATACAATTACTTTCGAACTCCTTCAATATGTTCTAGACATTCAGTTATACATGAAATTAATACATCTTGACTTCTTGAAAGTGTTACATGAAATATTTTATATCTTGAATATGATAAAACCATACAAAATACATTTAAAGATAATTTTTTTCTCCATATTTAGTTATGAATTTCACATCTTCTTTCCAATCTATTTGAGCTTGTTCTCCGGGAATAGTTTCTACTCTAAGTATAGCTTTTAGAACTCTTATGTGATTTGTTTATAAAGTAATCATTATATTTTTGGATTCTTTAATAAATAGGCTCTAAATGCAGAATAGCTGATATTCAACTTTGTTTGATTCTACCAAATATTGCCAGAGTATTCTTTTTGGATTTGAATATTTGTATAGATTCTCCTCCTAATAAATTATCTAATAGATCAGTGTATTCATAAATTTTTTTGATGGCTTATTTCTTGTTTGTTTTGTTTTTTTCCTTGGTAATAATGTCTTTTTATTGTACGTCTATCTTTCTTTAAAAACCCTAGCTAATTCACTAAAGTTAGGTTTCAAATTAAACACCTCCATTTGTTCTCGTAGATTTTCTAAATCTGATAGTTAAGTTATTTTTTTATATTTTTGTTTATTTTTCAGGTTTACGTACATATATTTCTCTCTTTCTTTTTATATGCACTATTATAACCTATTTGTACATTTTTATTTTGTCAAAACTGTACATTCTTATTTTATCATTTTCAATCTTTGAGAACGTTGCTTATATCATGGCGTGGCATACGGATAAAAGTATTTTATCAATCATTGATGACTGGTTAGATGAGTTTGAAATGTTTAACATTTATGAAAGTCTGCCAGAGATTTTAGAGTTGCGGGGTAGCAACTTACAAACGGATATTCAGTCTAAAAAAAACTTGAGAAAACAAGTCGTGAAATGACAACAGCTTTATTCTTATTAAGAAGTGTTGAAATTGGATATTTGGATTTACTCACGATTGGGATGGTGCTAGATATGTGGACAGAAAAAGCCAATGATGATGTGAAGTATTAAAAGGTAGCTGGTCAGAAGGAATTTGATAGGTTTTAGTTCTCGTGTGTGTTAAAATAGTAGATAGATTATTTAAGTAGGAGGGAATACAATGAGCGATAAGAAACCAGAAGACTATCTTGTTGATAGTGTCTATGCAGAAAGAAAAATACCAATTGAGCTTGATAAAAGAGGATATATGTATTATCAACATGTAAAGCAAGAAGGGATTTATAAAATTTCTTGCGATTTTGAACAAGACTATCAATCGATGAAAAAACAAGACCATCCATTTGATGCTACCAAGACTTTGTGGCAAGTGAGGCTTTCACAAAATCCTACAAATAGCTTTTACAATGATGTTATTTTAAAAGAAGACTGGAGCACACACTACCCGTATGGTCATAATAATGCTGTGCATAGAGGGCATTATATTGCCAATAAGTTTAAAGCCTACTTAGTTCCGAGTGAGTTTTTAGGCGAACAGAAAGTGATTGATTTTTTTGGAAGAGGAAATGTCATTAATGTATATCCACAATCAGCTAATTCAAATTGTAATGGTGGAATGACGGGTCAATTAGCCTTTGAACAGAGAGTTTGGGAATTTTTAGATAAATCTAAATTGCATGAGGTGTTTTATGAAATTGAGAATGTTATCGTAGAAGATAAAAAGTCTCTAGGGAGAAGAATGAAAGGATTTTTCATTAAAGAGGGGAAACTCGATGAAGATATGGGGCATTTCCATGTATTTATTCCAAACATATATGATGAAACGTCTAATATTCCAGAATCAGAAGTTAAAGATGAAATTTGATACTGAATATTGATTGGACTTGTAAGAAATCATTGCTTGTTTATTTACTTTTACTTGTAGAGTTGTTATTTTATAGTGATTCCTTATTTTCTCATGTGGTAATGGTAGTAAGGAATCTTTTTCTTTTTGTAAACTTATTATTGGAACCTCTCTTGTTGTTTGATGAACTTGTAGGTTTCATCTCATCGTTAATTAATTCACCTATTATAGCACTAGAAGTTATCTTAGAAAAGGTTTTTCTTGTTAATGTTAAGATTAAAGTTATATTTTTTTAAGATTATGTAAATAGGAAGAATGAATAGAGGAGATAACGTCGAATTAATTGACAACAAGAAAAAGGTATATGATAGAATATAGGAAAGTGAATGTGAAATGCTAGTACATTCCATCACGAAGGCCAATTGAACTGCTATTTCAATTGGCTTTTTTTATATTAATATTTAATATTCACATACAAAGTGACGAGTATGCGTCGTGTCCTAAAATGGCTACTTTTTTTCTTGTTGTTATCTTTTTAGGAAATAATATTCTATTATCAGAAGAATAACTCCGGATAATAGATTCACAAGAATTTGTGAAATGCTAGTATTCATGCCAACACCTCCCTTCTTGGGCAGTAGCCTACCTTTATTATAGCACTAGAAGTTATGTCAGAAAAGGTTTTCTTATTGATATTGAGATTAAAATTGCATTTTTAAGATTATGTAAATGGAAAATAAAAAAAGGTGGTTATCAAGAAAAGAGAACAGTGATTTTTAAATAAAAAAATTGTTTGACATGATCTCAGAAAGGTATGATAAAGTATAGACAAGTGAATAGGAAGTAATAATACTTTTTTTAATATAAACACTAATTTTTGTTTTTTTAATCAGATTAGTGGTGAAAAATCACGTATAGAGTGGAATTTATGAGCTGTGTCTAAAAAGTAAGTTGATATAAATTAAGAGGATATTATTATATATTAGGATTAGTATTTCTGATAATAATTAACAAGAATTTGGGTAATGTCTATCTCCATTCAACCACCTCCTTTCGGGCAAGGTATCAATTTATATTAGACATAAGTGAAGATGATTTATGCTAGATTAATAGCTAAAAACATAGGATAGACTATAAGAAGTGAATGATGTCTATCAAATTTCATCACGAAAGCCAATTGAAGGTTTAGTTCAATCGGCTTTTTGTATGTTAATTTATAAGTTGATTAGCTGATAAAATTTTTTTAGTTTATGTTAATTATTTTAAATTTTTATATTCTGACTACATGATTATTTGGTAGTTTTTAAGTTTGTATTATATTGTATTTTTGATGTAGAATAAAGTTGAAAGGTAATGAATTTTTATAAAAAAATTTTTAATATATAAGATGATCGTAAAAAAATCGCTGTAAATTTTATAGATTTACTAGAAAAATAAAAAGGGGAGAAGTAATGAATAATAAAAATTATAAAATTTCCTGTTGATAGAAAAGGATATACAGGAATAAGAAGTAGTAAATATAGAGATTTTAATCTCAATCAAGGTTATGGTGAAATACAGTTCTCTTCTAAAAAGATTAAGTCTGATTTTTAATGAATCGATGAAACTTTTTGAGGAATTTATTGAGAATTTTGAAGAGCCAAAATATGCGGCTAATGTAAAAAGCTATAGATTTATCTAAGTATAATGTGGATGCTAGAATTTGGGAAATAGTTAGTAAAGATTGTACGGAATATGAAACAGAACTAAGGTTAATACGGTTAAGAGATGAAGCTTACAATTTTGAAGAAGGATTTGTTGATGGTAAGTTATTCCCGATTAATTATCTTTATCTAAGAGTTTGTCATCATCTTGCGGAATTTTATTTAGGGAATAAGTTATACAATAAAGTTGTCGGTGCTTATATGCCAGTTTATATGACTCTAGATATGGACAATGATATTATGATGTCGATGTATCACAATTTTTGTAGTAGCTAGTCTTATATTAAAATGATTTTACAGAGATTAATCGTTACTATAAACTTGCGAATAAATATCGTAAAAATGATGATGAGGTCATTTTATTGTCAAAAAGTTTTTTTACTATTTGATGCAAGGTGAAGAGAGAGAGGCAGTCGCGTTTTACAAAAAGTTGATTAAAAAGAATAAATATATTTCTGATGTTTTTAGATAGAATAACTAATCCTAAGTTAATTAAGTTTAGCACCGATAATGATTGTAAATATTTAGAAGCTCTTAATACTGTTATGAAGTTCGATTATTTCTTAAGTAAGGAGTATTATTTTGACTTTCTTATGCATGTTAGGGAAAGTGAATATGTTATTGGTGATGATTTGGATAAGTATGCGAATCGTAAGGAAATAACAGTTTCTGATATGAAAAGAGATAGATCGTTTATGGCTATTCGAGATACAGAATTAAAAATTATGCATGCGAACTTTTTACTAACCAAAGAAGACTTCTTAGAGATTACTAAGGCTGAGTTTTTGAAAATAAAAGGTTTAGGTAAAGGGACAATCAGAAATTTACATATGAATGGTGTAATGTTTTCTGATGATAGTGAGTTTGATGTCCAAATGGAGCTAATGGAGGATGACTTATGGTAAAACGTGATAAAAAAATTTGAAATATTACTTAAAGAATTTATAGAAACTGAAGGAGAACATTTTTCTAATAGAGAAGATGCTATAGAAGTTTTCGAACATATTTATAATATGGTGGAAGAGGGTTATGATGTAGATGGACCTCTTGGTGATATTGTCGATGCGATTGATGATAGTGATATGAGTGTTTTTAATAAGGTTAATGCCTTAAGAGAACTGCATGAGGAAAATCATAGTGGTATAGAGATGGCTATTGAGCTTGGTGAGGATATTTTATATTCAGAAAGTGATGAAGATACCGAAGAGATGATATTAGCGGATGCACTTGCAGGGTATTATGTTAAAGCAGGTATGTACGAAGACGCTGCGAAATTGTATGAACTTTTGTTAAAAGCTAGTCCGTCTGATTTTTCAGAGGTTACAGATGAACTTACACATGTTTATGTCCGCTTGAATAGAGATGATTTGATGAGAAATCATATTAAACGTTTCGATTATTTAGATTCAGAACCTACACTATTATTATTAAGTATCCTTGGTATAAATCAAGGTAAACTTGATGAAGCACATTATTATATGACGAAGCTTAAAGAACTTAATAAATACACTGGTATTATCTTTAAAGGTGGTTTTGAGAAAGTTGAAAGCTTTATAGAGGGAACTCTGCAAGACGAAAAGGACTTGCAAAAACCCGAAGTATTCGAAATGCATTTCGCAGCCAATATAGCTAAAGATTACCTTATTAGCAAATACCATTATGAATTGTTAGAAAAAAATTCTATAAAGAAGAAATAGAAAGAAGAGTAATTTTGATAGTGGAAGGTCGTATGAATATTTCTAAGGAAATGATGAAAGAAGATCCAATTTTCGCTGGTATGGAAAGACAGTTGAATAGGTTTATTGATGTTGAGTTTTATAATAAAGAAATTATGGAGACTTACACGGAAGAAGAATTGAAAAAGATAGGTGGCATAGGTGCTACAGTTATCCAAAAACTAAAAAATAACGGAGTTAAGTTTAAAAAAGACTAGAGTTTTTTGTAGGAAGAAATACAACTTGTCCTCAACTCAATGTATATACAAATCCCAAGGGGACGATTAGTTTTTTTGATTAGTATATACAAAAAAGAAATCTGGGAAGTGAATCAAAAGTGATTCGTGGTTTTCCAGATTTTTTGTTATTCAAAATGGAAAAAACAGGTAAAATTTCCATTTTGAGGTAAGCAAAACAATTCAAAATGGAAAAAACGGTCAAAATTTCCATTTTGAGGTAAGCAAAACAATTCAAAATGGAAAAAGGATCAAAAATTTCCATTTTGAGATCAGAAAAAGCAATCCAAAAATGGAAAAAAACAGATAAAAATTTCCATTTTGAGAATGGTGTATAATTTGATATCAGGGCGCCACTAATAGGTTTTTAAACAGACATAATAAAAAAACCTCCCATATGAATTTACTCAAAAGATGTTATTTTGAATAACTCGTATATGGAAGGTTGTTTTAAATTACATTACTTGATTATATAAAAGTTTGTATCGTCGTACAGAACTATGTTTGTAATTTATATTTTATATATTGATTCTATTAATTTTTTTATTTAGTTTTTATTATTTTTGAATACTCGACAGCTCTTGCTATTTTTTTGGTTTTTGCTGGATTTTTGTAAATATTATTTTTCTTCTAATAGTTTCTCAAATGCAGCTAGTCCTGATTCGTAATCTTTAGTCTCGAATTCTAGTTCATAATCGGTAATATCATTGATAAATGTTGTTTTATCAAGAACTAGCAAACCCTCTTCTAAAGTTACTTCATGTCTTAATGTCTCGATTTTTTGAATAAGCATCGGAGTTTTAATTTTCACGTTCATTCGCTCTAGCTCTGAGATAATTTCATTTGGTAAAATCGGAAGTACTGTTGGTTCTTTTGGATATCTTTCATCAAGTGGTACATTTATTTCAATGTTTTGAGTTTCACCTTTTATTTTCAGAGTCATCTCTGTTTTTTTGTTAGTATATCGAATTCTTAGTGCTGCTCCAATGTTTTTGAAACTTTCATCTGCATCATCATAGTAGAAATTTTTGTTAATTATTTCTTCAGAATTACTTAGGTCGTATTTCTCATATAATGCATCATATTGATCTTCTGTCAGTAAGTTTTTAAATTCTATTTCTATTTCTCGCATGAGATTTTCCTTTCTTTTTTTCAATCGCAATAATAAATGGCGCATTGTTTTTCTGATTTATGAATTGATAAATTAGCACTTCAGCTTCTTTTTGGTCAAGGTTTTGAAGTTCGTTTAACAATGCTTCTTTTTCTACCTTACCATTCTCATGACCCCAGTAGACAACGATGACGATTCTGCCATCGATTTCTAGACGTAGTAAAAATTTCTTAATAGTCACAAGTGTAGTCTCAGCTAGTGTTGTAATCTCGTGATTAGCATTTGGTAGATATCCTAGATTAAAGACGACAGCACGGATCTTTTCATCTATATATTTATCAAATTCGAAGTGGGAATCAAGAACAATCTCACATTTATCTTCTAGTTCTGCTTCTTTAATAAGGTTTGTTGTATTTTCAATTGCCAATTGTTGGATGTCAAATGCATAAACTTTTTTCGCTGAAGTTTTCGCTAGAAACAGCGTATCATTTCCGTTTCCAGCGGTAGCATCAACGACGATTGAATTTTTATCTATAACTTCTTTTAATAATTTTTTGCTAAAAGCTAATACCTTATCCATATTGATGTCCTTATAATAAAATTATTTTTGTCTATCTGCTTTCATCTCTGAAAGGATATCACTAAGTTCGTAGTAGTTGTCGCTTGCGATTGTAAAATCAAGTGATGTATTGATAATTTTAGCTAGTAGTTTCGAATTATCACTTGTATAGTCTTCTTCCCTATCTAGATTAGCTTTAAGACTTGAGACAAGTTTTTCTAATTTATCTACTAAATCAGTTTCTGTAGTATCATCATTTTCATCGAAATCTTTAGTGTAATTTTTAATATTAAAGCTAAGACCATCTTTTAATGGTGCGATATATAAAGCACGTAGGTTATTAACTTCTTCACCAACCGCAGCAGAAAGTTCATGTAGAGGGGCTGTGTAAATTTTCTCATCTTCAGCACCAGCTTGCTCGATAACTTTAACTTCATGGTCGTAAGGATAGAAAGACATAAGCTCGTCTGATACATTCGCCGCAGTCAAATCGTCATAACATTGTGTTATAAGCAGATGTTGCAGAGGATTAACCTGTCTTAGCGTTTCTAATGCAGTAGCATCAACAAGAGAAAATCCTTCCACAGGATCGAATTGTGCAGCATTGAAGCACGAATCTAAAAAGCTCTCTCCACCAACAATTTTAACATCTTTTCCACTATTTATTAGAAGTTGAGTAGTTAGCTCGGCAACCATCGGGTGACCAGGAACAAGATACATCACATCATTATTTTCAGCGACTTCAAGAATATAACTTGCGATACCGTTATAAGTATTTTCGAAATTTTCGCTTTCTGTATAAAATCTATCGCAAGTTTCAAATTTGATGTTGTTTTCTTCTAAGAAAGAAATCGCAGGATGCTCCTTAGTACGTGCGATAACCATAGAATTTGTGTTGTTTAGTAAAAGTTGTTTAATATTTTTCTTTAATGTTTGAACTATCATTTGGTCCAAGTCCAATAATATAAATCATAAGTTTCTCCTTATTATAGATTTAGTCTATTTTTTTAATCTTAAAGAGGGTAGCTTGAAAATCGTGATTTCTGAGAAATCGATTTTGCCGACTATTCTCATTCTTTAACATAGTTATTATAACATAAATAGCCTAACGATTGATTAAAAAACATTTCTAACACAAATAAGTAGAGAAAGGAATGAATTTCTAATGTTGAAAAAAAGATAGAAAATATAAATAATAATTATATGTTGCACATTGATAAACAACTATGTTTACTATAGTATAGAGAAGAAAAAAATTACCATGGAGAGTTAAGTTGCGTGAGGGAATGTTAGAAAATATATAATTTTAGAGTTAATTTTTTCTAAAGAAAAAAATAAATATCTACCTAAATACTGTAAAAAACAAGGGTTGTAAAATTATCAGTAAGAAAAATAAAAATGTTAATTTTTGACTATACAAGTTTAAGGAAAAGTAAAAAAATATTTCAGAGTCAAAAAAATTGATAAAATATTAAAAATGACAGATGAAAGCTTGATATCTTTTAGATTTACATATAATTAGCAAAGTGATATAATTGAATTATAATAATATATTTATAAGGAGGAATTGAATATGTCAATTAAAGCGTTAAAAGTTGCTAAAGCAGCGCTTAAAACACCAGGGGTATTTGCAGGAGGAGTAGCATTCGGGACTTTAGGTCTTAAACTTTTAGCAAGTAAAGATGCTAAGAAAGGTTACTCAGTTGTTTTATCAAAATTGTATAAAAGCAAAAAGATGGCGTAGAAGGAACTGTATCAAACATCAAGCAACATGCTGATGATGTAGTGGCAGATGCTAAAGACTTATACGAAAAAGAAAAAAGAGAAAGTAATCTTCAAGAATTAGAGGAAAAATAAGATGGATTTTAAAATACTACATCTGTCAAGTATCAGAGCTAGGGTTAGAGCTGACTTTCGCTTAACACCAGATGTGAAGGTATATTTTAAAAAACAAGCAGCCAAAATCGAAAACATACAAAAAGTGGACTTTTATCAAGATGAGTACACTTTTGTTGTTATTTTTAAAGAAGGAAGTAGCAGTTGTTTACAAGAATTCTTTAAACTAGTTGATAAAGAAAAAGTAAAAGATTGTTATGAGAATCCAGTAGCTAAAGCTGAAGAAAGTCCTTATTCGATAATAATGGATGCTCTGTTTTGGCGTGCAATGTCGAAATTATTCGTACCACTTCCATTAAGAGCGATTCATACATGGTGGAAAGCTTCAGGATATCTAAAAGACACATTAAAACTACTAGCACATAAGCAAGTTACTATGGAAACACTTGACTCTGCAGCGATTCTTGTATCATTAGCGACAGGTGCGAGAGATACAGCAAGTTCTATTATGTTTATTTTAGAACTAGGAGAGTCACTTAACAATTGGTCTGAGAAAAAATCTGTAAAAGTTCTTGAACAAAGTTTAACTTCTATGGATAAAGAAGTATGGCTTGTAGAAGAAGAAGGAAATAGAAAAGTAACTTGTTCAGAAGTTAGAAAAGATGATGTAATTCTAGTTTCAGAAGGAAATGAGATTTTATTCGATGGTGTCGTGATGACTGAGGGCGCTAGTGTTGATGAAAGTTCATTGACTGGAGAAAGTTTCCCAATTGTCAAAAATATCGGAGATAAAGTTTATTCTAATACGATAGTTGTTAACGGTGAAGTTAAGATTAAAGTCGAAAATCCACAGGTTAATGGTCGTATTCATCATCTTATCCAATTGATGAAAGATTCTGAAAGTAGAGAAGACACATACCACTACAAATACATAAAATTAGCGGATAGTATTGTAAAATATAACTTCTTAGCGATGGGGCTTACGTATTTATTTACTAGATCATTTGCTAAGGCAATTTCATTCCTATTAGTTGATTATTCATGTGCATTGAAATTATCAACACCAGTGGCGTATCTAACTACTATTAAGAACTTAATCGATAAAAAAATCGTAGTTAAGAACTCTGTAACTCTTGATAAATATGAGGATATCGATACATTTGTTTTTGATAAAACAGGAACAATAACGGTATCTAAACCATATATTCAAGAAGTGCTATCATTTTATGGTTATTCTTATGAAGAAGTACTAAAAATTGGAGCGTGTTTAGAAGAACATATCTATCATCCGATTGCTAGTGCTGTTGTGAGTAAGGCTGAAGAAGATGGAATTGAGCATGAAGAAATGCATACGGAGTTATATCACATCGCGTCAAAAGGTATAGTTTCTCATATTGATGGTGAAAAAGTTGTTATTGGAAGTAGACAATTATTAAAAGATGAAAATGTAGTTGTTACAGACGAACAAAAACAAATAATTGCTGAAAAACAAGAACAGTATAACCTATTGTTCTTAGGGTATAAAGGACAATTAATTTCGATTTTCTGCGTAGATATACCGCTAAGAGATGAAGCGAATGAGGTATTAACTGAACTTAGAAATAATGGTAAAAAAGTTGTTTTACTAACAGGGGATAACGAAGTAAGAACGAAGAAAATCTTGAACGATGTAACTTTCGATGAAGTACATACAAGTATGACTCCGGTTACAAAATTTGAGTATATTAAGAGGGAAAAAGAAAAAGGACGTCGAGTTCTTATGATTGGAGATGGTCTAAACGACTCAGCAGCACTATCAGAAAGTGATGTAAGTATCGTTATGAGTGAAAGTGCTGATCTTTCGAAACAAATTAGTGATGTCGTTTTAAAATCAGATTCACTTAGCTCATTATTACTATTATCAGACGTTTCCAAAACACTACGTGCGCAGATGAGTAATAACGTTAAGAGTACGGTATCGATTAATAGTTCACTAATATTCCTAGGACTAATAAATGTATTACCATCTAACTTACTGGCGTTATTGCATAATCTAACTACATTTAGTATTGTACTTAAGAATTTTAATATTAAGTAGAGAAGGTCAAAAAGGAGCTGAGGTAATTAATATATTGGAAAAAAAGGCATCTTTCCCTTTGAATATGTAAACTAAATAACAATAAAACTCGAGTCTGGGATAACCTGGATTCGAGTTTTTTTGTTTTTAAGTTGTTTTTGCTGGAAATTATTATATCAACTGAAAAAAATAAGTAGATATATGGTATACTAGTAAATGAATAAATTCTTAAGGAGAGAATAAGTGAAATTAACTTTTTTGAAAAATTGGAACAGTATCAAAAATAGTTCTAAAGAGGTATATATCAATAATATATATCAGGATGAAAATTTAACATACAAAAAAATTTAATAGAATATTCGGATAAACTTGCGTTTTTATCTAGAAGAAAAAAACTAGGAGAAGATAAAAATCCTATAGTAGTGTATGGACATAAACATCCGTTTATGTTAGTGTACTTTCTAGCGTGTGTGAAATCAGGAAGAGCATTTTGCCCAGTAGATATAAATACACCTAAAGACAGAGTGGAAGAAATAGTAGAAACAGTAGGATCAAAACTAGTACTTGTGACGGAAAAAAATAGAACTGACTAGAGAAATGTTAGATGTAGAATCTGCTAAAGAAATACTATCGGCTACACAAGATATAATATCAAAAGAACATTATGTAAAAGATGAAAATTTATTCTATATAATATTTACATCAGGAAGTACAGGAAAGCCAAAAAGGTGTGTGTATTACATATAATAACTTGAATAATTTCTTGCATTGGTATACAGGATATTATGATGAAAAAGAAGAATTAGTATTTTTTTAGGACATCCACCATTCTCATTTGATCTATCGGTAATGTCATTGTGGCCAAGTGTTTATTTAGGAGCATCTTTAGTACAAATAGATAAAAAAACATCAAGAAAACTTCAAATTAATGTTTGAGGAGTTGAATAAATCAAATGCTACAATATGGATTTCAACACCATCATTTATAGAAATGTGCTTTATAGATAAAAATTTCAATCAAAGTTTAATGCCAAAAGTAAAACAATTTGTATTTTGTGGAGAAAAACTATTTAGTACAACAGTAGAAAAAATCCATGAAAACTTTGAAAATGCTCAAGTTATAAATACATATGGACCAACAGAATCAACAGTAATGGTTACATGGGTTGAGATAACAAAAGAAGTAAATGAAGAATACTATGAGAACCTACCGGTTGGAGAGGTGAAATGGGGGACCAAAGTACATTTAGCTGATCCTGATGAAGAAGGTAAAGGTGAGATAGTAATTACAGGAAATACTGTCGCAAAAGGTTATTTCAAAAATGATGCTATAACAAATGAAAAATTTGGTATAGGAGAAGTAGATGGAAAAGAAGAACGAAGTTATCTTACTGGTGACTTAGGATATTTCAAAGATGGTATGCTGTTTTGTGAAGGACGCATAGACTTCCAAGTAAAACTTCATGGGCATAGAATAGAACTTGAAGATATAGACAACAATCTACTTAAAAACAAAAAAATACGACAAGCGGCTACGGTTCCAAGTTATGAAGATGGAAAAGTAAAATCACTAGTATCATTTGTAGTATATAACGAAGAGATAGAAAAACGCTTCGAAGTAACTAAACAGATAAAACAAGAGCTTAAGAAATTAGTTCCAGAATATATGATACCTAAGAAAATTGTCTTTTTAGATGAGATGCCGTTAAATAATAACGGTAAGATAGATAAGAAAAAGTTAAAAGGAGTTAGTATAAAATGAGCTACTTTTGAAGGAATAGAATTCTTCTTTTTCTTAGCTATAGCACTAATTATAGGATTTATAATAAACTATTTAGGTAGAAGAATAGAGTATTACATCTTAGCATTATCGATTATCTTTGCCGTAGTTATATATGGAAAAAGTACAATAATGTTAGCATACCTAATAGGTTTTCATCCTATATGAATATATATTGGTATTAATAGCACAAAAAAACAGAAAATAAAAAAATCCTTAAAAAAATATTAGTGATGTTATCGATATTACCACTAGTAATAAATAAAATATTTGCGGTAACACATTTACATTTATTAGCTTTTTATTGGAATATCATATATGTCATTTAAGACAATACAAATTATGATAGAAATATCAGACGGTTTAATAAAAGAAAAAAATCAGTGCTGTAGAATATGTACAATTCCTATTATTCTTCCCAACAGTAAGCTCAGGTCCGATAGATAGAAGTAGAAGATTCATGAGTGATATAAAAGAAAAGATGCCAAGAGCAGAGTACTTAGAACTAGCTGGAGAAGGAATATACAGATTAATATTGGGACTATTATACAAAGTAGTATTCTCAACACTTAGTTATCATTATCTGGTTGGTTTAACAAACCATGGAGCCTTTATGTATTCGATAAAATACATGTATCTATATACACTATATCTATTCTTTGACTTTGCAGGATACAGTTTAATGGCAGTAGGAAGTAGTAATATCTTAGGGATAAAAACACCTATGAACTTCGATAAACCATTTTTAAGTATAGACATAAAAGACTTCTGGAATAGATGGCACATAACACTATCAACATGGTTAAGAGACTTCGTATTCTCAAGAGTTTTTATGGAAGCAACAAAGAAGAAAAGATTTAAGAAGAGACTAAATACAGCGATGTATGCTTACATGGTGAATATGGTGCTTATGGGATTCTGGCATGGTCTAACTATAAGTTATATAGTATATGGATTCTACCACGGTTTATTAATGGCAGGATTTGAATATTACCAAAAGAAAAGTAAATTTTACAAGAAGAATAAAAATGAAACATGGTATAAAGTTCTTAGTTGGTTCATAACGATAAATCTAGTAATAATAGGATTATATATCTTTTCAGGAGAACCATATAAACTAATAAGCCATGTACTAAAAAAATAATATAGAGTTAGGAGAATAAACATGATAAAAAGAGCAAGTATTAGAAATGTTAGAAGAAATCTGTGAAGATGAAGTTGTAAGAGAAGATTTAGACATAAATATGAAAGAAGAAGGTCTAATGGACTCATTAGCTTTTGTAGAAATGTTAGTGAAAAATTGAAGAAATATTCGGACTAAGTATAGCACCGACTGAAGTAACATACGAAGAAATCGATACACCAAATAAAGTGATTTCTTACATAGAAAAATAGGAAGTAAAGATGATAAGATTAAAAGCATTTTTTAATATCAATAGTATTGGTATTAATTACACTTGTAATTTTAAATAAGACGTATATAAAAAGATAGAAGACTATTATAAAGTAAACGATAATAGTATTAGATATAGTACGTCCTATGAAAAAAATATAAAAGTAAAGATATAATAACTAAAAACATTACCTCAAAACACTCTTGTATTACTAGGATCTTCAGAGTTAACTGCAACAATTAATGAGAGATATCATCCTAATAAGATATTTAATTATGAAGATTTTTAATATTATGCAAATTGGAACAGGGTATTCACAAAAATATTGTTCAAGCTTCAACGTTAGGTTCTATTGAAGGTGCGATGAAAAAAATAAAAAGTGGCGATTGTGGAATCTGTGCAATGGTTCGCTAAAGGTGGATTACAAAACGATGCTTTTTTTAAATAAAAGCTTCTCAAGAACATATATATAATACCATGATTAATGATAAAATTAGCAAAAAAACAAAAGAAAAAAACTAATTAATAGGGTAATAGAGCTAACTAGTAATAGTAAAGCCCAAAATGATATATATAGAAAATATAAAACAATATTTTATTGAAAATAAGGGGAGTTTTATAGGTGAGAAAATGTTAGCGTTAGATAACGATATATACTCGTTTAAGAATAAGATACAATTTTATGTTAATAAAGATAAAAATGAATTATCCTTTTCTCTGGTAAAAATACTCCTAATTATGATTGGAATTCACTTACTAATGATTTTGTAGAGGAAGTTAAGAAAACTACAAATAATAACGAATATGCAGTAGATAACAAATATTATAATACGTATTTAGCTAAAAATTATTCAACTTTTAGAGATTCAAATAAAGGAATAAGTTATTTAGAATCTCCGGAATATATTGATTATGAGATATTTCTTGATGTTGCAAAAGAGTTGGGGATGAAAGTTGAGGTAATAATTTTTCCTGTTAATGGAAAATGGAATGATTACACTGGGGTATCTAAAGAAATGAGAGAACAGGCGTATAGAAATATTGAAGAAATGGCCAAAAAAGTATGATAATGTTAAAGTTTTTAAACTATGGTAATCGTGAATATGATGATTATTTCTTGTTTGATGTAATGCATGTAGGTGTGAAAGGATGGATGGAAGTTGAAAGAGAGCTTTACAAATTTGCAAAACAAAATTAGTGATAACTTAAAATTAATTTTATGGGTGATATTCTTTTTATGTGTTAATTATGGGAATAATTATTTATTGTTTTGTAACTGATTTTTTTCAAATGTTCAAGAATACGTATATAGTGAGTTTTAATTAAATTATTTAAATGTAAATATTTAATAATAGTGATAATAGATTGTGCTATGCTTAGTATGTGTGGTACAATCTATTTATATTTAGGATTAAGGAGAAGTTATGGATATCTTTGTATTATTATTATTTTTCGATATTAGTATATTTATTGCCAAACAATAATGATTACTTGGGTGTGAAGTCCACAACAGGGTTAAAAAGGATTTCTTGCCATAGGAATAGTATTTCATCACTTATCACAGTCGGTGAGTACTGGAGGAGAATTTATTAACTTTAAATATATGGGAACGTATATAGTTTCGATTTTTATTTTTTTATCTGCATATGGATTATACGTGCAAAATGAAAGAAAAAGAATTATTTAAATAACTTTTTAACCAAACGGTTAGCTAGAGTTGTTATTCCAGCTTTTATTTGTTTCAGGAATATATATAGTTTATTTTGTATTTAATAAACAAACATTACCGATTAGTTATTTTATTAATCTTTTTTGTAAAAAGGGGCAACGATAATAGCGAATGGTTGGTTTGTAGATGTAATCATTTTATTGTACATGTTCTTTTTATATATCGTTTAAAGTTTTTTTAGTAATAAAGGAAGTGCAATATTTTTGTAATACAATTTTTGTGATAATTTACATTATTTTTAGCTATAATTTTAAAAATATGATTTTTGGTGGTATAACAGTACTTTTACCTTTTGTAGTCGGATTAGTTTGGGGAAAATATAAAGCAAATATTGATGATTTGTTAAATAATAATTACTTTATGTTGTTAATGATATTAACGGGATTATTATTTATATCTCATCATTATGATTTTTTTATTAAGAAGAATGGATCTGGTGAATAAATATAGTTTGGCGTTAGTAGCGAATGTAGATAATGTTATCTTTACTATTTTCTTTATCTTGATAGTTAGAAAAAAATAGATTTTTTTCTAATAAGTATTTACTGTTTTTTTAGGTAAGATTTCATTTGAGTTATATATGATACATGGATTAGTGATATCAATAGTTGGAAAGTATTTTTTTACTTCTAGATTAAATGATGTAATTTTTTCTATTTTTAGTTTTAATTATTAGCATTATTTTTAGCGTGGTTAGTAAATTTAATAATTAATAAAATTAGCATTAAGACAACCTAATTTGGTTGTCTTTTTTTACTGCGTTTTTCTTCAGTTATTATTTGAATTATGGTATAATAATAAGATAATAATAAATTTATAGGGCTAATTAGAATTGTTTGATTAGTATTAAGGTGATAGATGAATATTGATAAAAGATTTGAAACCGAAGCGGTAAAAAAGTATAGAGCTTCGATAGAAAAGAAGAAGATATCGTTATTCCTGAAATTACTTTTTGATAAGGTGCTGGCATTAATTTTGCTTATTCCTTTATCGCCAATAATCTTAGGAATAGCTATCTGGATAAAACTTGATAGTGAAGGACCTGTGTTTTATAGGCAAGAGCGTATAACTACATATGGCAGAACTTTTAGAATCTTTAAGTTCAGAACTATGGTTAAGGATGCGGATAAGCTTGGAACAGCTGTTACTCAGCAAAATGATCCTCGTATTAGTAAGGTAGGACATAAGCTTCGCAAACTTCGCCTTGACGAACTTCCACAACTTATTAATGTACTTGTAGGTGATATGAGTTTTGTTGGAGTAAGACCTGAAGTAGCAAAGTATGTAGATAAGTACACTGATGAAATGAATGCAACATTACTTCTTCCTGCAGGAATAACTTCTCCAGCGAGTATTGAATACAAAGATGAAGATGAAGTTATTGAGAAGTTCAAAGGAAGTGGAAGAAGTGTAGATGAAATCTATGTGGAGGAAATTCTTCCAGATAAGATGAAATATAATTTAAAGTACATTGAAGAATTCAGTGTGATAAATGATATTAAAAATAATGATAAGAACTGCTATTGCGGTTGTTAAATAAAATTGAAATACTTATTAAAAATAATTAGGAGTTTGAGATGAAAAAATATAATATACCATTTTCGCCACCAGATATTAGTGATGGAGAAATTAATGAAGTAATAGATACTTTAAAATCAGGTTGGATTACAACAGGACCGAAGACAAAAGAATTAGAAAGAAGACTATCAGAATTTACGGATACACCTAAAACAGTTTGTCTTAATTCTGCTACTGCAGCGTTAGAGTTAACATTACGTGTTTTAGGTATTGGTGAAGGTGACGAGGTTATTGTGCCTGCGATGACTTATACTGCTTCTTGTAGTGTGATTTATCACGTTGGAGCAAAGGCTGTTATCGTTGATATAGCTGAAGATAGCCACGAGATGGACTATGATGCTTTAGCTGATGTTATTACTGAGAATACTAAAGCTGTTATTCCTGTTGATTTAGCAGGGATTCCATGTGATTATGACAGGATTTTCGAAGTTATTGAAAGTAAGAAACACCTATTCAAAGCTAATAGCGAATATCAAGAAAAACTTGGTAGAGTAGCTGTTGTAGCTGATGGAGCGCATGCTTTAGGAAGTACTTATAAAGGTAAGAAAATAGGGTCTGTGGCTGACTTTACTACATTCTCTTTCCACGCTGTGAAAAACTTCACTACAGCTGAAGGTGGAAGTGTAACTTGGAAAGAAAATAAAAACTTTGATAATGAAGAATTATATAGGGAATACCAAATATATTCACTTCATGGTCAAACAAAAGATGCTTTAGCTAAAACGAAAGCAGGATCATGGGAATATGATATTGTTATCCCTGGATACAAATGTAATTTGACGGATATTGCAGCATCTATTGGACTAGTTCAACTAGATCGTTATCCTAAACTTTTAGAGCATCGTGAAGATATTATTAATCAGTATAATAAAGGATTCGAAGGAACAAGAATTACAGTTCTAAGTCACAATTCAGATAGTTATAAATCTTGTGGACATCTGTATATTACTCATGTTGAAGGTGCTACATTTGAACAACGTGGTGAAATAATTGTAAAAATGGCAGAACGTGGAATTAGCTGTAATGTTCATTATAAACCATTACCATTATTAACTGCGTATAAAAAAACTTAGGATTCGATATTGAAAACTATCCTAATGCGTATAATTATTATGTAAAAGAAATAACATTACCTCTACATACTAGACTTAGTGATGAAGATGTAGCTGTTATTATCTCTAACTTCAAAGAAATTGTTGAGGAGGTAGTAGGTGAGTAGTTGTGGGAATGAATTAATAAGTATAATAGTACCGGTGTATAATGTTGAACAGTATTTAAAAAGATGCATAGATTCAATAATTAATCAGACTTATAGAAATTTAGAAATAATCCTAGTGGATGATGGTGCTACAGACAATAGTGGTAAATTATGTGATGAACTAGCAAAAACTAGATAATAGAATAAAGGTATATCATAAAAAAATGGCGGTTTATCGGATGCAAGGAACTACGGTGTAGAAAGAGCAACTGGAGATTATATAGGATTTGTAGATAGTGATGACTATATAGATGCGGAAATGTATGAGAAACTATATGAAGCTATAAAAAAAGAAGATGCTGATGTATTGAATGTAATTTTAGGTTTATTTATTCTAATAGAATTGCAAATTATACAGAAGATAACTATTATTTAATATTGAATAGGGATGAGTATACAAAAGAATATGTAAATATGAATAGAGTTTTTGGAGCTGCGTGGACAAAATTGATAAGGAGCAGCTTGGCTAAGGAAATTAAATTCCCAAAAGGTAAGTTGTTTGAGGATGGTTTTTTTATTCATTGGAGTTAATGAAAAAAAGCTCAAAGTTTTGTTATATTTGATAGTCCTTATTATAATTATGTCATGAGAGAAAATAGTATTACAAATTCGAAATTTAATGAGAAAAAAATTTAGATTTAATCGAAATTGCTGATGATATTTATGATTATGTCGTATCGAGATATCCTTATCTTAAAAAAAGGATGTTGCCAGACGAAAAATGTATTCGTATTTTAATATATTAGATGCAATAATTGTAAGTCCGGATTACAATAATAAACTTTATTATAATAATATAAAAGTATATTTTCATAAAAAAATTTTTTTACAGCTACTTATAAATAATAAAATTTCAATTAATAGGAAGATAAGATTATTGATAATGTTAATAAATAAAAATGTATAAAAAAATATTACTTAAACATCATAGAAATTTGATGGGGAAATAAATTATGTTAAATAAAGAAACATTGTATATTTTTTAATACTCAATATCAATTTTTTGCTAGCATTAATAAAAGTTAAAGACGATGGTACAGATTCATTAGCGATTGTAAATAGAAGACTAGATGAACGTATACAAAGAATATTAATAAAAAGAAAATATTGTGAAAGATATTATACATATAGATGAGAGTATCTTTGCTTTTTGTAAATCCATACCACAAAGGCGAGAGTTAAAAATGAGATTGGAAAAATTTTTAATGAAGTAAATATCTTTATTGATCATTTTTACAATAGGAGCATATCTAGATAAATACAAAATTCCATATAATACAATTGAAGATGGTTATAATTTTTTTATGTATAAATATAGAGATTTTTAGGGACAAACTTTTTACAAAAAGAAGCAAACCGTTCAAGATTATAAAGAATTTATAAAAACATATATTGTTTTGTAAAAACAAACCCTGGTTTTGGAAAAATATTGTCAATCGATAGAAGTAAATGACATATCAGTAGTTCCAAAAAGATGAAAGATATCACAAGTTTAAAAGAGGTCCCAAGAAAAAGGATTATTTAATAACATAAGTGAAGAAAGAAAACAATTAATATTAAGAGTTTTTTTGATGTAGAAGAACTATCTGAAGTGAAAGATAAGTCAGTGCTAATTTTAACACAACCACTTAGCATAGATGGATTTATGAACAGTGATGATAGACAATATGGATTTTATAAGAGAATTTGTGATAAATATTTGTCTGAAGGGTATGAAGTGTACTTAAAACCCCATCCAAGAGATGGTGTTACTTTATGAGAATATTAATGGAGTAAAAATTAATTGCACAGACTGTTCCAATGGAATTAATTGAGATGGTAAGTGATGTTAAATTTGAACGAATAATAACACACTCATCAACTGCGATAAACTTCTTAACATGTGGTAAGGAAAAAGAAATATTTTTGATTTTTAATACGAGAGAGTATGATGAAAAAAATTATTAGAAAAAAATATAAAAATAAACAAGGATGAACTATAATGAAGAAGAACAAATTATTAAGTTCTAGTTTGGCTTATACGATAGGTAATTTATTAATACAAGGATTAAGTTTCATAACACTTCCGATATATACGAGAGTAATGACTCAAGAAGACTATGGTAATTATAATTTATATGGATCATGGGTTTGGAATATTTTTCTATATTTATAGGGCTACAGATTACAGGCAGCTTTAGTATAGCGAAAAATAAAAATATGAAAAATAGATTTAAAGAATATATTGCCACAAGTACTAGTGTAGCGACAATATTTTTTGTATTATTTTCTGCAGTTTGTTTAATGTTTAGTACATATTTAGAAAAGATATTAGGATTTTCTACAGAAATATTACTATTTATCTTAATTCAAGGATACTTCAGTCATTTACAAGGAAGTTTATCACAATATTATATTCAAACACAAGAAACAAAAACAACTTATATTATCATTCTTTATGTCATTTGGTAATGTAGTATTATCACTATTATTTTTATTCACATTAAAAATGATTTTTTTAGCTAGAATATTAGGAGGAATAATACCCGGGATAGTTGTAGGTATAATTTTTTTAATATTTATTTACAAAAAAATAGTAGTGTGATACTAGATAAGACATATGTTAGATTTATATTGATCACATCGATTCCTTTTAGTATTTCATATTCTAGGGCATAACTTACTAAGTCAATTAGATAGAATAATGATAGGAAGTTATATGACGCCCAAAGAAGTTGCGATATATAGTTTCGGGTATTCGCTAGGGAAGTATAGTGTCGATAGCGTTAATGAGTATGAATACTGCATGGATTCCATGGTTTTTTTGAGGAAAAGAAAAAAAGGAAATGTTGATCTGATTAATAAATATAAGGAAAGATATTTGTTAATAGGAGTATTTTTTTAACAATAGGATTCTTGTCAGTTTTTCCAGAATTAGTTTCAATAATGGGTAGTGCGGATTATAAGAGTAGTAGAGATTTTTGTGGTATTAATAGTGATAAGTTGTTTTTATAGTATTTTTTTATATACATTCCCAGTAAATATTCAATTTTATCATGAGAATACGAAATTTATTCCAGTAGGAACTCTTTTTAGCTGCCGGAATAAAACTATATATTAAACTATATATTAATTCCCAAAAGTGGTATATATGGAGCGGCGATAGCTACAGTAGCTTCGTATGTATTATTATTAGTATTCCATCATCTAATAGCTAAAATAAAATATAGATACAATGAAATAAGCTTTTATCCAATATATAATTCTTACAGGAGTAGTAAGTATTTACGGTATATTCGCAAAATATATTTGTAGATAATCTACTAATAAGATGGGGTGGATGTTTAGTTGTATTTGTAGTACTAGTTTTATACTATAAGGAAGATGTAGAAGAATTGATAAAAAAAGTAAAAATAGGAGATAACAATGGTATATATAATAGCGGAAATAGGATGTAATCACAATGGTGATTTTAATCTAGCGAAAAAAATGGTAGATGTCGCAGTTGAATGCGGAGTAGATGCCGTTAAATTCCAAACATTTAAGGCGGATTTATTAATATCTAAGTATGCACCTAAGGCAGAATACCAAAAGAAAACAACAGGAACAGAAGATAGCCAACTTGAGATGACAAGAAGACTAGAACTTAGTTTTGAAGAATATTTAGAACTTAGAGACTATTGCTTAGAAAAAGGAGTAGATGTGTTTTCTACACCATTTGATGAAGAATCACTGGATTTCCTAATCAGTACTGATATGCCAGTATATAAAATACCATCAGGAGAAATTACAAATCTACCGTACTTAGAGAAAATAGGAAAACAAAATAAAAAAGTAATTCTATCAACAGGTATGGCAACTTTAGAAGAGATACATGCAGCAGTAAAAATATTAGAAGACAATGGAACAGAGGATATTTCAATCCTACATTGTACTACAGAGTATCCAACAAAATATCCAGATCTAAATCTAAATGTGATATCAACATTGAAAAAAAGAATTTCCAAATCAAAAAAATAGGATATTCAGATCACAGTATCGGATATGAAGTACCGATAGCGGCAGCGACTTTAGGTGCTGTAATAATAGAAAAACACTTCACACTGGATAATGATATGCCAGGTCCAGACCATAAGGCTAGTGCGACGCCTGATATATTAGAAAGATTAGTAAAAGGTGTAAGAATAGTAGAAACGTCACTTGGAAAATATGAGAAAGAGCCAGTAGAGGCTGAAATAAAAAATAAAATAGTGGCGAGAAAATCAATAATAGCTAAAAAGGCTATAAAAAAAGGAGAAGTATTTACAGAAGAGAACATCACAACGAAACGTCCAGGAAATGGAATAAGTCCGATGAATTGGTATGATATTCTAGGAAAAGTTAGTGAATATGACTTCGAAGAAGATATGTTAATTAAACATAGTGGATTTAAAAATCAAGAGTAAGAGGTAGAATGTATGAAAAATGTATGTGTAGTAACTGGTTCAAGAGCAGAATATGGAATAATGAGAGCGTTGCTTTTAAAACTAAATAAAGAACAAAACATAAAGCTTGATGTAGTAGTTACTGCCATGCATTTAGAAGAAAAGTATGGGAATACATACAGACATATAGAAGAAGACGGGTTAAATATAATAAAAAAAATCCCGTTAAATCTAGAAAACACATCAAAAAAATGTGTAAGCAGATCGCTAGCGATATTAACAAAAGGGTTATCGGAGTTATTTGAAGAAGTTAAGTATGACTTAATTATTATACTTGGAGATAGATATGAAATGCTTCCAGTAGTAAATGTAGCACTAATATACAATATACCAGTATGTCACTTACATGGTGGTGAAAAAACATTAGGTAACTTTGACGAATCAATTAGACATGCGATAACAAAGATGAGTCATTTGCATTTGGTAGCTAGTGAGGAATTTAAAAAGAGAGTAATACAACTAGGTGAGGAAGAACATAATGTACATAACATAGGAGCTATGGGTGTAGAAAATGTAATAAAGCAAGATTTTCTAACAAGGAAGGAACTAGAAGAAGTTTTGGGAATTAAATTAGAAGAGTACTATGTAGTACTATTCCATCCAGTGACCTTAGAGGACGGAGGAGCAGTAAAACAAATCCAAACACTTCTAGAAGTATTATCAGAACAGACAAAACAAGTGATATTCATAGGATCGAATTCAGATACCGATTCAGATAAGATAATGAGCGCGATAGAAGAATATACTGAAAAGCATAGTAGTTCAAAAGTATTTATTTCCTTAAAACCAAGGGAATATCATTCATTGGTGAAGTATTCAAAAGGATTAGTAGGGAATTCATCTTCAGGTTTAATAGAAATTCCATCGTTAAAGGTTCCAACATTAAACATTGGAAATAGACAATTAGGACGATTACGAGGACCAAGTGTAGTAGATGTAGATACGACATATACAAAAAGGACTAAAAAGAATTATCAAATATAAGAGATTTTTATAATCCATATGAACAAGAAAAATTCAATAGAAAAAGCCAAAAGCAAAGAATATTAGATTATTTATCTAAAGATAGAAGTATAATTAAAGAATTTAATGATATGATGGAGGGAGATAATGAAACAAAGAGTAGCATTTATAGGAGCAGGAAGCCATTCAGATGCAGTAAAACCCCATTTAGATATATATAACTATGAATTTAAAGGATATTTTGATGACAAGGATATCGAAGAATATAAAGGATATCCAATACTAGGAAAAAAACAAACGATGTATTAAAAATGTCTTAATGAGAAAAATAGATAAAGTCTTTATAACAATAGGTGATAATGAAAAAAAGAAAAGAATTGTTTGACTTAGTAAATGAAAAAAATATCCAGATGCATTTATAAACATAGTAAGCAGAGAAGCAACTATACTAACGGATTCAAGTATAAGAGGAAAAGGTATATTTATAAGTAGGTGTTTTATAGGTTCAGAAGTAGAAATTTATGATAATTCAATAGTAAATACAGGAGCGATAGTTGAACATCATACAGTAATAGCCCCACATTGTAATGTTACCCCAGGAGCGATACTTAATTTTTGTAAATTAGGAGAAGGAGTTTATGTGGGGAGCGGTAGCACAATAATACAATTAGTAGAAATAGCACCATATACAATAATAGGAGCAGGAGCTACAGTAGTAAAAACAATAAAAGAAAGTGGAACATATGTAGGAGTGCCTGCGAGAAGAATCAAGTAAGGAGAAAAGAAATGAGAGCAGTATGTTTAATACCAGCACGAAGTGGATCAAAAGGATTGAAAAATAAAAATATGTTATTTTTCGATGGTAAACCATTAATATTTCATACAATAGATGCAGCGATAGACTCAGGATGCTTTGCCAAAGAAGATATATATGTAAGTTCAGATTCACAACTATACTTAGATATATGTAAAACAAGAGAAATAAGTACAATATTAAGAGATCCAGAGTTATCAAAAGATACAACGCCGTCAAATTCAGTAGGACTAGATTTTTTAAGTAGATTTGATGAAGATGTAGTGTACGTATTACTACAATTAACATCACCATTAAGAAGTGCAAAGCAGATTCAAGAAGCGATGAAGCTATTTGAAGAATCAAGACAAGAAGGTGTAGAGAATGTAGTAAGTTATGTAGAATTAGATAAATCGCCAAGGTTATTTACAAGCTTAGATGATAACAATTATATCCAAGAAAGTTTTGCGGCGGATAGAGGATATAGAAGACAAGATGAGAAGAAGCTATACAGAACAAAATGGAGCTATATATATAACTACTAAAAATTTTTTTATGAGAAAAATATAAGCTATTTAACACCTAAAACAAAAAGCTACTTAATGGATAAAGAAAGTTCATATGATATTGATGATAGAAGTGATTTTATAGGAGCGATAGGGAGCAGATACTTTAACTATGAACTAAGAGAACAAAGAAATAAGAATTTTTTATAAAGAAAAATATAAAGAATTCAAAAAAATACGGGATTAAAAAGAGAATATAATTTTTTTGGTGATTCAAGATTAGCTAAGTTAGAGTTAGAAGAATATTGCAACTTAAGTTTAGGAGGAGTAACATTGTCTACTCTATTAGAAAAACCTAGAGCAGTATAATGATGTGCAAATTAAGAAGATGTTAGTATCATTAGGTGTTAATGATATAATATCAAATTATAATAAAGAGATAATAAAAGAGAATTATAAAAATTATTATTAGAAACAGATAAAAGAAATATAGAACTAACTCTAACAACAATCGGGTATGCACTATTTAGAGATAGTGTAGACAATGAAATAGTTAGAGAGTTAAATGAATGGTTAGAAGATTTTACAAGAAAGAACAAAAATAAAGTTAATCGATATAAACAAAGAACTTTCTGAAGATTATCATTTGAAGTATGAATATACAAATGATGGATTACATTATAATGAAGAGGGAAATAAAATATTGTTTAAAACATATTAAGGAGATGGTTATAAAGTAATGAAGAGTTTATTGAGTAAGGAAAAAAACTTATAGAATTGTTTTTTTCAAGTATCCGGTAGCATATTTTTCGATATTTTTCTTATATGCAACTAGATCACAGTTTTATATGATAAATAATATACAAATTTATGATTCAATTATTCATAACCTGTTAATTTTTTGGGGATTAATAATAATTTTTTTATTATTTGACAACCAACAGGAATATATTTAATAATGAAAAAAGTTTTTTATTTATGTGGATAGCTTCCAGTGTTATAACTATTTTTTTGTAAATATATTCCAAATTAGGTTTGATTCTATTAGATCTGCAATATTAACTACTATTGTTATTATTACTTTTTCTTAATGGATATAGAATACTTAGAGAAAAAAATATACTGATGTAATAGTGTTTAAGTATGTATTTTATCCGAGTATTTTTCTTAAGTTTATAAGTAGTATTATTTCATTGGGTATGTATTTTTTTATAATATAAGCATATTTGTGATTTCAGAGTTACCAAATCCATATACATATGGTATACGTTATGTGTCCCTTGGTAATGATACTTATAATTTATTATTATATGGTACATTTTTTTAGTCCAAATAAAGAGGTAATGCAAGCGATACCGTTAATGTTGATTTCAATGTATATACTTTTGAATAAAAACAAGGTGGTGAATATATTTGAAAAATAATATTAAGTGCATTCATCATTATTGAGTATATTGTTGTTTCATTATGTAATTCTAGAGGAGCATTATACTCAATAACAGTAGTTTTTATAATATATATTATTATTACTACAATAAAAAAAGTAAAGGGAACTAGTAATATATCAATAAAAAAATATTTTTTTATGTTAATAATATCGTTATGTATAATGTTGTTGGGATATAATGGAGTAAAAAGTGATCTCAGCAACTTTTAGTTAGTAAGGTAGAGTATAAGCATTATATTTATGAGAAAATTAACGGTAATATCATAAAACTTAGTGAAGAAGAGATTAAGAATAATGTTAGATACGAAAAGTATAGAGGTAAAATATTTGAATATAATCCAGCGGATAAGAAAGATAAAACTGAGGAAAAAAATAAAAAGATAAGATTGTAATAGATAAAGAAGATTCTGGTGAAGAATTAGGGAATGGAAGGATTTCTATTTGGAAAGAAACGTTACGTTTATATATAAAAAAGCCTTTGTTTGGAATAGGGCAAGGGATGAATACTGAATTTGCCAAGAAATTTAATTCTGATGAATTTCCTATACTAAATGCTGGGGTTGCTATTCACAATAGTTACTTGGCATTATTGTTATCACAGGGACTAGTGGGAATGTCGATAGTATTTTTATGGATGTCTAGGTTATTGATTGAATTTTTTAAAATTTGAGTTAAAGAATAATTGTATTGAATTTTTCTATATTGCATATGAGTTTATATTTTATTTTGATTGTATCTTTATTTTTAGATGTTATCTTTATACGTGATGAATTTACACAGCTTATAATGTTATTTAATATAGGATATTTGATATACGCCAAAGGAGAATATGATGAAAGAAAGAATAAGTGTAGTAGTACCAGTATATAACGTTGAACAATATTTAGAAAAAAATGTGTAAATTCAATAATAAATCAGACATATAAAAAAATTTAGAGATCATTTTAGTTGACGATGGAGCTACTGATAAAAGTGGTAAATTATGTGATGAATTAGCAAAACTAGATAATAGAATAATGGTATATCATAAAAATGGTGGTTTATCAGATGCTAGAAATTATGGAGTTGAGAGAGCAACTGGAGATTATATAGGATTTGTTGATGGTGATGACTATATAGATGCAGAAATGTATGAAAAACTGTATGAAGCTATCAAAAAGAGAATGTAGATGTAGCTGAATGTAATCTAAAAAAATAATATATTCAGATAGAGTAGAATTATTTACTGAAAAAAATATTATAGTGTTTATACAAAGCAAGAGTATTTAGAAGAATATCTAAAAATAGAAAAAAATATTTGGTTCGGCATGTGAGATTGATCAAAGCAGATATTGCAAAAAAAATACATTTTCCGAATGGAAAAACTCTACGAGGATACTTATTATGCATATGATCTAATAAATGTTGCAGATAGTTATGTCATAATGGAGGCCCCATACTATAATTATTTGATGAGAGAAAATAGTATAACAAATGCAAGGTTTAATCCTAGAATCTTTGACCTTATTGAGATAGTTGAGGAATTCTACAACACAGTTTATGAAAAATTATCCTGGATTAGAAGAAGCGGCTGATTGTCGTAAAATGTATGCGTATTTTTTTCAGTTTTTAAATAGTATATTATTAGAAGAAGAATTTAAAAAAATAATAGTTTTTTTATCCTCGGATAGTTAATTATTTTAAAAAAATTATATAAAATTGTTGAGAAATAAATATATAACTCGAAATAGGAAGTTAAGTATATTATTAATTAAGATAAATATTAATCTTTATAGAAGAGTATTGATGAAATATAAAGCAATTTTAAAGAGGTAATTAGGAGGGATTTATGGATAATGAGTTAATAAGTATAATTGTTCCGGTATATAAGGTAGAAAAATACTTAGAAAAGTGTGTGAAATCTATATTAAAACAAACTTATACAAATCTAGAAATAATTTTAGTAGATGATGGTTCTCCTGATAAATGTGGACAATTATGTGATGAACTTGCTAAAACTGATGATAGAATAATAGTATTTCATAAAGAAAATGGTGGTCTATCAGATGCTCGAAATTTCGGAGTAGAGAGAGCAAATGGAGAGTACATTGGTTTTTGTAGATAGTGATGATTATATTCATGAAAGCATGTACGAAGAGCTATATAAAGCTATAAAGAAATCAGGAACAGCTATTGTGGAGTGTGGATTAACCAGGGTTTATAAAAAAATACATTAAGACCTCACTATGAAGGTGAAGATTATTTTTTTAGTATTAAGTAAACAGAAATATTTAAAAGAATATTTAGAAAAATAAAAAGGTTATATGGTTCAGCATGGTGCAAATTGATTCATAAAGATTTGGCAAAAAAACTGAAATTTCCGGTTGGGAAGATTTATGAGGATGCTTTTTATACTTTAGAACTTTTGAAAACTGTTGATAGATACACTCTTATAAGCGGAAACTATTATTATTACTATATAAGAGAGAATAGTATAACTACAAGACCATTTAGTTCAAAAGATATGGACTATATAGAAATAATGGATAAAATAAGAGACTATACTTTATCTAATTTTTTTCAATGCTTAAAGATAAACTATTTATTAGATTGACATTTGCCTATTTGTCTATATTTAATCAGTTAATAGTAACAGATAATTATAAAATAAAAAAATGAGTATAAAGTACTGAAAAAAATAAGTTGAAAGATAGTTGTTTCAAAGTTTTTAGTTAATAAGAAAGCACCCTAAAAAAATTTAAAGGCTGCTATATTGTTATTGAGTATCAATGAAAGATTATATAAATTTATGTTATCAAAAATATAAAAAAAGTATGAGAGTAATGAATAAAAATGCAAAGAGGAAGTCAATGAAAAAGTATTAATAGTCATTCCATCTTATTCTAGAGTGGTGGTGCAGAAAAATCCTATCAAATATCTTGAATAATGGTGATTTTTTTCTGAGTACCAAATAGACATAGTGGAAATTGATAGAGGAATAATGGCCTAGAAGATTTACCTGAAAAATACAAAGGTGATTAAAAGTTATTATCATGAAAAAGTATCCAAATGTAATACGTCTTATTTTAGAACAATTTGGAAAAAGATTTCCCAAAAGCATTGAGAAGATATTTAGTGAAAAAAAGATGATTATGATGTAGAAATAATGTTTGAGGTTATGTACCCAGATATTCCATTTTCAAAGAGAAACATAAAAAAATATATTGGGTACATGGGAGTATAGAAGATTTTTCTAATACTTGGAGAGAAGATAGATTTAGAGAATATTTTTTTCGGATGCTACGAAAATTGTGTCGATATCCAATAAAAACAGAGAGGTCAATAATAGATTTATACCCGAATCAGGAAAAATAAAATAACCCGAATATACAATGGTTATGACTATAAAAATATATTAAGAAAAGCTAAAGAGGATATTGATATAGAGATTTTTTTGAAAATTCAATTTGCTCTATAGGAAGAATAGATGAACAAAAAGGTTCGGATAGAACGCTAGAGCTAGTGAGAATACTTCATGAAAAAGGATATAAATATCACATGTATTTTATAGGATCAGGTAAATTAGAAAAGAGTTTGAAGGTAAAAAGTAAAAAGAGTGTGGTTTAACTGAGTATGTTCATTTTTTTAGGATATCAAGATAACCCATATAAATATTTAAAATATATGAAGTGTCTTGTTTCAATGTCAAAACAGGAAGGTTTTCCTGGTGTTTATGTGGAGGCTTTATCTCTAAATGTTCCTTTTGTTTCTACAGATGTAGGTGGAGCAGAAGAGCTTTCTCAAGATGGGAAATTTGGAAAAAAATAATTTATAATGATGAACAAGCGGTAGAAGAGATAATAAGGTATGTTGAAAGAACTCAAGAATGTGAAAAAGGTATAAAAAGAATTTTTAAAAAATTATCTTTAGATAAACAGATTCAAGAGTTTAAAAAAATTGCTTGTTATGGAGGAAAAGAATGAAAGTATAGAATGTTGTCTAATCTAGTTTAAAAATTATTGTTTATCTTTTTATTGTAAGTAGCTATATTATGTTTGTATTGTTCTATAAAAAAATACAATGGGATATTTTTATAGAACAAAAGTAACGGAAAAATGGTGAACTTTTATTCATAGGAGTAGGATATTTACATTATATAAAAATTAGGATTAAATATAGAATCTATGGGGCTATATAGTGATAAAGATTATTCAGATGGTATAAAAACAACATAATAATCTTAATAGAGATTCATTTAATAAGAAAAGTATAAAAGATAGGATAAATATGATGAGTAAAACGTATTTTAATAATCATTTTACTCATAAGACCCTTATTAATTTTTAATGATGGTACGTTTGGATGGTCTTGGATGGCTATGGATAATCAAACTTCAATAGAAAAACAAAAAAAGACAGAATGTGATTTCAAATATCCTTCATAAAAATTTATGGTTATAATTCAGAATATAGTTATTATTTTTTTATTATGTATCACACGTAGTGTGGATTCTAATTTTAACTTTAGAATTTTTTTCTGTATTTTCAAAGAATAGGTATCGGGTATTATTCTATGCATTTTTATATCGGAATATTTTTTTATTTGTTAGTATATTTGAATCTTTGTCTAGGTATCTATTTGTAAATGTTCCAATATTCATTATAGTTTCAATATATGGAATTGATAGTATAGATAAATTAATTATGGTGTGTAAGAGGAAATTAAAAAAATATTGTAAACATATTGTAATATTATTATGGTAAGATTAGTTTTAGTAGAGTAGAAAGTATTAATATTAATAAAAGGATTTGAAATGGTAATATTATGAAAGTGAATAAATTTAAATTAGGATTAGGGATGTTAACAGTACTGGCTACACCAGTAGCAATTAACATAGCGGTAAGTCATGACGTTCAGGCAGAGTATAGAGGCTCTATTTTTTATCATAATAACAAACCGACAAACTGGTGGTATAACGATGGAACAAACTGGTATTTCTTTCAAAATGGTAAAAAATTTACAGGATATGGAAAAGATAATACCGGAACACATTATTTTTATAATGGGAAATATGCGAACTGGTGGCACAATGATGGACAAGCGTGGTATTTTTTCCAAAATGGAAAAAAACTAACAGGATACGGAAAAGATAGCGCCGGAGCACATTATTTTGTAAATGGAAAGTATGCGAACGGGAAAATAGGAAATAAAGAGTATAGGGATGGAAAAGAAATCTCGGTAGAAAATAAAGTTCCGACAAGAGGTTATGCAAATGGAGTATACTATGTAGATAGTAAAGCAGCGAACTGGTGGTATGATGATGGACAAGCGTGGTATTTCTTCCAGAATGGAAAGAAACTAACAGGATATGGAAAAGATAATGCAGGAGTCCGTTACTTTACAAATGGGAAAGCAGCAAACTGGTGGTATGATGATGGGCAAGCGTGGTATTTCTTCCAGAATGGAAAGAAACTAACAGGATATGGAAAAGACAATGCGGGAACACATTACTTTGTAAATGGGAAATATGCAAATTGGTGGTATAGTGATGGACAAGATTGGTATTTCTTCCAAAACGGTAAAAAATTTACAGGATATGGAAAAGATAACGCCGGAGCCCATTACTTTGCAAATGGAAAATATGTAAATGAAAACAAAGGAAGTGGCAATACTACCTATTCTGGATACTATAAAGTAACTGCATTATATATTCCTATTTATGATGCCAATGGACGAATCTTATCTCATGTTTCAAGAGATACGGTGTTATTTAGAGATAACAGATCCACTGTAAATGGTAGAATCCCAGTGCAAGTAGCTGGTCTTACAGGATATGTGAATTCAGGACAAGTAGCAGCTATTAATTCTAGCACTACATTTATTCCGGATTATGTAAGTGATGGTAAATATGTATATCACAGATATTCAGCGTATAGTAGCGTAATGGTTGCTTATCACAATCCTAATATGCAAGTAGGAAAACCTTATTATTCTGCTGATGGGATTAATTTTGGAACATTTAAATTAGATCATCCTTTCCAATTTTCTAATTTAAAATCAAAATCTAACTATACTGCAGCAGATATCAATAGATTATACAGTTTAATGGGGGCCAATAATAGTAAGTTAGCTGGAAAAGGTGCAACATTTAAGGCTGCTGAACAAAGATACGGAGTTAATGCTCTTTACTTAGTTGCTCATAGTGCTCTTGAAAGTGCATGGGGAAGAAGTCAAATTGCGAGAGATAAAAATAATTTCTTTGGTATTGCTGCTTATGACAGTACACCTTATACTTCTGCGACAAGATTTGATGATGTAGATAGTGGTATTCTAGGTGCTGCACGTTGGATTGATCGAAACTACTTAAGTAATACAGGATATCCAGCTCGTGGTGCTTACTTAGGAAATAAAGCAGGTGGAATGAATGTTAACTACGCAACAGCTCCGTATTGGGGAGAATCTATTGCAAGTATAATGTTTAGTGCTAATGAAAAATTAGGAAGAAAAGATAGATAAAAAGGATTTGGCTAGGTTATTTTAATCTAGCTTCCTTTTTGGTAAGGAGAAAACTATGTTAGTTTCGGTTGTAATCGGACTTTTAAATGAAGAGAAATTTTTACCAAGATTAATTGAAGATTTTTAAAAATCAAACATACAATCATAATAAGATTGAGCTTATTTTTTTATAGATGGAATGTCGAAGGATAATAGTTGGGCTATATTACAAGAGTTTAAAGAGAGTAAACATGATTTCTTTGATATAGTTTTACTGAAAAATCCTAAGGTGATTCTATCTGCGGGGATGAATGTTGGAATTCGAGCTGCAAAGGGAGAATGTATCCTTAAGGTAGATTGTCATTCACATATAACGGAAAATTTTATAGAAAATAATGTTAAGGTTATAGAAAGTGGAGAAGATGTTTGTGGAGGGCCACGACCTAATATTATAGAAAATAAGGATGCTTTAAGTAAAACATTGTTGCTAGTTGAAGAAAATATGTTTGGTAGCGGTATAGCTAATTATAGAAAAGAGACTTCAGAAAAATATGTAAGTTCTGTATTTCAAGGAATGTATCGAAAAGAAATTTTTTTGATAAGATAGGTTTATTAGATGAAAAGGTTGGACGTGTAGAAGATAATGAATTACATTACAGAATTAGAAAAAAATGGATACAAAAATTCGATATAGCAATGACATATTGTCTTATCAATATACTAGACCTACTGTAAAGAGAATGTTGAAACAAAAATATTCTAATGGATACTGGATTGGTAAAGTAAGTCATGTATACCCTAAGGCTTTTTCAATTTTCCATTTTGTGCCTTTTAGTCTTTGTTTTAGGTATAATTTTTAGTTTATTGATGTTGCCATTAACGAAGATATTCGCTATACTTATTGGGATTTCTTATGCATTATTTACAGTTCTTGTTACAATCATGACAATAATTAACAATAAGTTCAATGCAACATTATTATTAATTCCATTTTTTTATTATTCTCGGTTCATTTTAGTTATGGATGGGGAACTTTAGTAGGATTAATAAAAAGGATTTAATTGGAAGAAAAGAATATTATAGTGTTAATGAGTAGGAAAGCTTTATTGACAGTTTTTTTGAAAAAAATAGTATGAAAAAAATACCTAGGAGTGCTTTTGAATTGATTGATTTTATAAAATTGTCGATTTTGAGGTATTCCTATTTGTTTTTGTTAGTTAAAAAAATAGTATAATTATAAATAAATTTAATTGAAGTGTAGGAGGTGACAGGTTTATGAAAAAGAATAAGTATGATTCTTGTAGGTAGTTTATTATTAGCAAGTTTTTAATGATGTTAAAAGCGGATTTGTTAAAAAGAACAAAGGGATAAATTGGAATCTTTTACTTCAGAAGACAGTATAATGAATAATACTACAGGAAAAGAATTTGTAAAACCTGTAAAGCTTCCTCAATATTATCAATCAGATGCTAGATGGGGATCTAAGAGGTATGGTATTTCTAATATGAAAATATCAGGGTGCGTTCCTACGTCTTTATCTATGGTGCTATCAGTATTGAAAGAAGATGTTACACCTGTACAGGTTGCTGATTATATTTATAATACATCTACAGAAATGAATACTATGTTTGTAGGGACTTCTAGTCATGGAGCAGCTGCTGCAATAGAGCATTGGGGATGCAATTATCGTGTAATTAACTCTAAGGAAGATTTAAAGGCGGAATTGAAAAAGGTAATATTATTTTTGGTTCTGTTGGTCATGGACTTTTTGTAAAAGGAAATGGTACACATGCAATTATCTTAAGTGGATATCAAAATGGAAAAGTTCATGCGATAGATCCAGATAATTCAGAAAGAACTAATAAGTGGTACAATATCGATGATATTTGGCAACAAAGAAGTTTTGAGCCAGAAGATAATTCTGTTGGTGGACCGTTTATGGTGATATCTAAATAAAAGAAATGAGTGTCTAAGTAATATTTAGGCACTCATTTCTTACGTTAGTTTGTTTGTTAAATTATATTATTCAGCAAATCCATTTGGATGTTTGCTTTGCCATCTCCATGAATCTTCACACATACGTTTTACATCGTACTGAGCTTCCCATCCAAGTTCTTCTTTTGCTTTTGTAGCATCAGCATAACATGCTGCGATATCTCCTGCACGACGTGGAGCGATAACGTAAGGTAGGTCACGACCAACAGCAGCTGAAGCACTTTTAATGATATCTAGTACAGAATATCCAATTCCTGTTCCTAAATTATATTTAGAAAGCCCGCTGCCTTTTTCTAATTTTTTTAAGGGCAGCTACATGTCCACGAGCAAGGTCTACTACATGAATATAATCACGAACACCTGTTCCATCGTGTGTATCGAAGTCGTTACCGAAGACATTAACTTTTTCTAATTTACCGACAGCTACTTGCATAACGTATGGAAGTAGGTTGTTTGGAATTCCTGTTGGATCTTCTCCGATATCTCCACATTCGTGTGCTCCGATAGGGTTGAAGTAACGAAGTAGTACTACGTTCCATTCATTATCTGCAGCGTAAACATCCCCTAGAATTTCTTCTAAGATTAGTTTAGTACGTCCGTATGGGTTAGTTACTGATAATGGGAAATCTTCTTTAATCGGTAATGCATGAGGATCTCCGTATACTGTAGCTGATGAACTGAAGATTATATTTTTACAGTTGTGCTTTTCCATAACACGACATAGTGTTGTAGTTCCAGCAACGTTGTTATCATAGTATTTTAAAGGTAATTTGCAAGATTCACCAACTGCTTTTAATCCAGCGAAGTGAATAACGCCATAAATATTTCCTTCTTTTTCGAATACTTCGTTTAATTTATCTTCATCACGAATATCAACCTCATAGAAAGTTACTTTTTTACCAGTCACTCTTTCTACAACTTCTAAACTTTTTTTGTTTGCATTATATAAGTTGTCAACGACAACAACTTCATTTCCGTTGTTTAATAATTCTATACAAGTGTGAGACCCGATAAATCCAGCTCCACCTGTAACAAGTATTTTCTTAGCCATAGTGTAATTCTCCCGCTAAAGCGAGTCCTTCCTATAATTTTTATATTAATTTTATAAGAAGTAGAAGTAAGTGTCAATAAATATGAGAATAATATTAAGAATATATTACATTTACTATATTTCTTTGAAAATAACTTAAAAATATAATGCAATTATATGGAATATATTTTTTTAGAAAGGAATATTTTTATGAGAAAAAAATAAAAGTTAAATTAGGATTAAGTTTACTAACGGTATTAGCTACACCAATCGCAGTTAATGCTATAGCAAGTCATGATGTTAATGCAGAGTATAGAGAATCTATATTCTATAACAATAACAAACCAGCGAACTGGTGGTATAGTGATGGGAAAGATTGGTATTTTTTCCAAAATGGAAAAAAACTAACAGGATATGGGAAAGATAATGCGGGAACACATTATTTTGTAAATGGGAAGTATGCGAACGGGAAAATAGGAAATAAAGAATATAAAGATGGAAAAGAAGTTTCTGTAGAGAACAAAGTACCAACAAGAGGATATGCAAACGGAGTATATTATGTAGATAGCAAACCAGCCAATTGGTGGTATGATGATGGAGAAGCGTGGTATTTCTTCCAAAACGGAAATAAGTTAACAGGATATGGAAAAGATAATGCAGGAACACATTATTTCGTAAATGGTAAGTATGCTGATGGGAAAATAGGAAATAAAGAATATAAAGATGGAAAAGAAGTTTCTGTAGAGAACAAAGTACCAACAAGAGGATATGCAAACGGAGTATATTATGTAGATAGCAAACCAGCCAATTGGTGGTATGATGATGGAGAAGCGTGGTATTTCTTCCAAAACGGAAATAAATTAACAGGATATGGAAAAGATAATGCAGGAACACATTATTTCGTGAATGGAAAGTATGCGAATTGGTGGTACAATGATGGAAAAGATTGGTATTTTTTCCAAAACGGAAATAAGTTAACAGGGTATGGGAAAGATAATGCGGGAGTGCATTATTTTGAAAACGGAAAATACTTAATGAATAAAAACACACCAGCTCTAAACATGCCTCAATATTATCAAAGTGATTATCGCTGGGGGAACAAACGATATGGTGTAGGATCAATGGCGCAAACTGGATGTGTTCCTACATCATTAGCAATGGTATTTAGTGGGTTAGGTCAAAAAGTTTTACCGACTGCTGTTGCTGGAACAATATACAATAATACAAGTGAAATGAATGTGAAAGCATTAGGTACATCAGGTAAAGGAGCAGTGTATGCAATAAATGCTTATGGTTATAAACATACTGTTCTTACAACTAAAGCACAATTAATTTCTGCTCTTCAAAGTGGAAAGCCTGTATTTGCAGCCGTTGGCCCTGGGATTTTTATCGGTCCAAATGCAACTCATGCGATTATCTTAAGTGGATATAGTAACGGGAAAACTAAAGCTATGGATCCTGCAAGTTCATATACTACAGGGAAATGGTATGATATAAATACAATTTGGAATCAAAGAAGTACAGATCCTTACGATACTAGTATTGGTGGTGCATTTGTACAGATTGGTTAATAAAGTGTAATAATTATAATGAGGATATCTCAAAAATTTTGATTTGTAAAAATCGATTTTATGAGGTATCCTCATTTTTTTATGTGTTAAATTATATCAATAAATTCACATTAAATTCCAACAGTTGTTGCTAAAAAGTCTTTAAAATTGGTATACTATAACTTAGAGAACTTGAAAGCAAAGGAGTGTGCTTAAATTATGGTATATAACCACAGAGTTATAGAAAAAAAATGGCAAAAATATTGGGATGAAAATAAAACATTTAAAACATTAGATGATCATACAAAAGAGAAATTTTATGCATTAGATATGTTCCCTTATCCATCAGGAGCGGGACTTCACGTAGGTCACCCAGAAGGGTATACGGCTACTGATATCTTAAGTAGATATAAAAGAGCAAATGGATACAATGTGCTTCATCCAATGGGATGGGATGCATTCGGATTACCAGCTGAACAATATGCATTAGATACTGGTCATGACCCAAGAGATTTTACAAAAACAAATATCGACACGTTCCGTCGCCAAATTAAAGAATTAGGATTTTCTTATGACTGGGATCGTGAAGTAAATACAACAGATCCTAAGTATTACAAATGGACTCAATGGATTTTCAAAAAACTTTATGAAAAAGGACTTGCTTATGTTGATGAAGTACCTGTAAACTGGTGTCCAGCATTAGGAACAGTTCTTTCTAATGAAGAAGTTATTGACGGTAAATCTGAGCGTGGAGGACACCCTGTAGAACGTCGTCCAATGCGTCAATGGGTACTTAAAATTACTGATTATGCTGAAAAACTTCTTGCTGATTTAGATATTCTTGATTGGCCGGAAAGTCTTAAAGCTATGCAACGTAACTGGATTGGAAAATCTGTTGGTGCTGAAATTGACTTTAAAATTGAAGGAACTGATAAAGAGTTCACAGTATTCACTACTCGTGCTGATACTGTATTTGGTGTATCTTACTGTGTACTTGCACCTGAACACAAACTTGTAGAAGAAATCGTTACAGAAGATCAAAGAGCGGCTGTTGAGGAGTACCTTGATATCGTTAAACGCAAGTCTGACCTTGAAAGAACTGACCTTAACAAAGATAAAACAGGAGTATTCACAGGAGCTTATGCGATTAACCCTGTAAATGGTGAAAAAGTAGAACTTTGGATTGCGGACTACGTTCTTGCAAGTTATGGAACTGGAGCTGTTATGGCTGTTCCAGCGCACGATGAGCGTGACTATGAATTTGCGACTAAGTTTAACCTACCAATCAAAGCCGTTATCGAAGATAATGGAGAAGTCGTTGTACCATTCTATGGTGATGGTAAACACATCAATTCTGACTTCATTAACGGATTAAACAATGAAGAAGCTATCGTTAAAGTTATTGAATTCTTAGAAGAAAATAAAGTTGGACGTAGTAAAGTTACATATAAACTACGTGACTGGTTATTCTCAAGACAACGTTACTGGGGAGAACCAATTCCAATTATCCACTGGGAAGATGGTACTATGACTACTGTACCTGATAGTGAACTTCCACTATTACTTCCTGAAACTGACAACATTAAACCATCAGGAACTGGGGAATCTCCGCTTGCTAATATTGAAGAGTGGTTAAATGTAGTAGATCCTGAGACTGGTAAAAAAGGTAAACGTGAAACTAACACAATGCCTCAATGGGCTGGTTCTTGTTGGTACTACTTACGTTACATTGATCCACACAACGATGAAATGTTCGCAGATCCAGAGAAATTAAAATACTGGTTACCTGTAGATGTTTATATCGGTGGAGCAGAGCATGCTGTACTTCACTTATTATATGCTCGTTTCTGGCACAAAGTGCTTTACGATTTAGGTTTAGTACCAAGTCGTGAACCATTCCAAAAACTATTCAACCAAGGTATGATTCTTGCTGAAGGTAAAGATGGTCGTCCAGGAAAAAATGTCTAAATCTAAAGGTAATGTAGTTAACCCTGATGATATTATCGTATCTCACGGTGCTGATACATTACGTGTTTATGAAATGTTCATGGGGCCATTAGATGCGTCTATCGCGTGGAGTGAAAATGGACTTGACGGATCACGTCGTTTCTTAGATAGAGTATATCGCCTATTCGTAGATGAAGAAACTGGAAAAGTAAATGATAAAGTCCAAGATAAAGATAATGCAGAATTAGAAGTAAGCTATAACTCCACTGTTAAGAAAGTATCTGAAGATATCGAAATTCTAGGATTTAATACAGCTATTTCTCAACTTATGGTATTTGTAAATGATTGTTACAAAGCTGAATACATTCCTCGTAAATATGCGTTAGGATTTATCCAACTTCTTGCTCCATTTGCACCTCACCTTGCTGAAGAAATGTGGGAAATCTACGGTAATACTGAGTCTATCTCATATGTACCATGGCCAACATTCGATGAAAGCAAACTTGTAAGTGATACTGTAGAAATCGTAGTTCAACTTATGGGTAAAGTTAAAGCTAAATTAGATGTTAAGAAAGACTTAACACCAGCAGAATTAGAGCAAATCGTTCTAGCTAATGAAGAAGTAAAAGAATTAATCGAAGGAAAACAAGTTATGAAAGTAATCGTAGTTCCTGGAAGATTAGTTAATATCGTAGCTAAATAAGGAGAGACACATGGAAGAATTAATTTATAATATTGTTAGTGAAATTGTTGAGCATAAAGATGAAATTAAAATTGAAAAATTTGTTAAAAATGCTCGTGAACATTACATTTTAACAGTGCATCCAGAAGATTGTGGGCGCATAATAGGGAAAAAAGGTACAGTAATTAATGCAATCCGTACTGTACTAAATTCAACAACATTTAGTAAAAAGTTTACTTAGATTTAGTAGAAGAATAATATAAATGTTAAGTAGGAGTCTGAAAGATGGATATTTTTTTCAGATTCCTATTTAGTTTGGTAGAATGAAAGTTTAGTCAGTGTGGTATGGACTGCAATTTATTTAAATTTTTAAAATGGATATAGTATAATTAGTTGAGAGGAGAATTGATTTATAAAAATGAGTGGTAGAAGAATATAGTTATATTGTAAGTTTTATATGATAAGAAAAAAATATTAAATATTAGAAAGTTATAATTAAATATAAAGGAAGGACTATAAAATGGTAAAAATTAAAGCTAACGGTAATGAAATAGCATTATTAACTTCAAATACAGATTATATTAGTTTAACTGACATTGCAAAATATAAAGACTCGGAAAATCCAAGATATATCATACAAAATTGGCTAAGAAATAAATCAACAATAGAGTTTTTGGGGGTTTGGGAACAAATGAATAATGGCAATTTTAACCGTGTCGAATTCGACACGGTTAAAAATGAAGCGGGGTCTAATAGTTTTGTTTTAACTCCTCAAAAATGGATAGAAACAACAAATGCAGTGGGAATTAAGTCAACAGCAGGTAGATATGGAGGGACTTACGCGCACTCGGACATTGCGTTTGAATTCGCCTCTTGGATTTCTCCAGAGTTTAAATTATATATTATCCAAGATTATCAAAGATTAAAACAAGAAGAATCATATAAAAATAAATTAGAATGGCAAACTAATAGATATATTTCAAAAAATTAAACTATACTATTCATACAGATGCAATAAAAAAATAACTTAATTACACCTACACTTACTACTACACAAATAAGACATAAGTATGCAAGCGAAGCTGATATTTTTAAATATGGCGTTATACGGAATGACTGCAAAAAGAATTTAAAAACAAATATCCTGAAAAAAAGAAGGGAATTTAAGAGATAACTCTACTATTGAGCAGTTAATGATAATGAATAATTTACAAATATTAAATGCTGATATGTTAAAAATCAGGGGTATCGCCTGAAATTAGATTACAAAAATTAAATGAAATTGCAATAGAGCAACAAAATATATTAATAAAAAAATAATCAAAAAGCATTACAGGAATTAAAAATTAAAAATAATTCTATTCTGATTTTTGAAATAATGTATGTATAAATAATATGTTAATAGGAGGAAGGTATGCACGAAATATTAGATGGGTATTTAATTAATGATGATAATATAAAAATTGCATTTACTAATAGAAAGGTTGATGCGAAAAATAGTGAGGATATGAAAAGATTCTCTGATGAATATGGATTTAATTATAGCAATATAGTGTTCAATACACAAGTTCACGGTGCTGATGTTCGTATTGTCGAATCGGAAGCTGATATTACTGACAATGGGAAGGAGGCTGATGGTCTAATTACTAATTTGGCTGCGACACCATTATTGATTTTCACTGCTGACTGTGTACCTGTTGTTTTCTATGATAAAAAGAAAAGTGTTGCTGCTTTAGCTCATGCAGGATGGCGAGGAACATATGGAAATATTGCCGGGGAAATGGTAAATATCATGACAGCCAAATATAATTGTAAGGTAGAAGACATTAAGACTATTATAGGGCCGTCAGTTAGTGTTGATAACTATGAAGTTTCTTATGATCTTATAGAGAAATTCGCTGCTTTTAGAAGTGCCGAATTATTATAAAGAGAATGATGGTAAATATTATTTAGATTTATGGCAATTGAATAAAAGAATTGTTGAGAAAATGTGGTATACTAGAAGATAACATCAAAAATTATTGATTTCTGTACGGTTAGAGATAATGATAAATTCTTCTCATATAGATTAGACAATGCTACTCCAAAAACGTATCGGAACAATAATTCAAATAGATTAAATTCATATAGAATAGAGGAAACAATATTGGAAAAAGACATTAAATTAGTTGAACAAATAGCTACATTTAAGAGATTACCAAAAAGTGATAGTAGATGGCGTGTAGCATTTTATTATATAGCGAAAGAATTTTGGGATTTAGAAGATGTTTTCGTAATAATAGATAAAGCTCTTTATGAAGAACAAGGATTAAAAATCCCAGTTTTTAGAGAGTATAAAGAGGCGGAAGGATTCCAAATTTTTTCTAGTCATATAAAAAGCGAAGGAATTTGTAGAGAAACAAGGTGATTTATTCGTTACTGCAAGCGGGGAAAAACTTATTGGTAGAATACGTCAAGGTGCTTTTAGAGAAGTGTTTGTTCCATTTTTTGCTGAACAAAACTTTAATTATCTGTTAAATGAGGATGAAGCTTTATTTGCGGACACATTCAAGAGACTTCTTGCGATTATGGAAGCTAGTGAGAACTATATTGTAGATGAAGAACAAGAAGCTATGTTAAAAGCAGGTGATGTCCAAAGTTTCTTCGCGGATATTTGTAAAAAATATATAGTATTAGTATAAAAATAATCTTCAAACATATTTTTCCTTGTATGTTTGAAGATTTTTTGTTTTGTATTTAATGAATTTATTTTTATGCACTAAATTTGTAACTCTAATTTTATTTTCCTCTAAAGTAATTTAATGTGTAAGCTATAGCTATAAAGAAAATTATAACATAAAGAGTGTAGCTTGTATATTGTGTGATTCCTTTAATATTTACTAAGTAACTTTGAACGCTAAATGGAATAAAGATAGATGATATTAGGGTGTTAGATTTTTCTTTCCAAAAAGCAATAATAAGTAGGAAAAAAATATTATTATTGTTAGAATAAAATATATAACTCTAGGTATAGTGATAAAAAAAGCTTTCTGGATTCGGGAATGGATTATAGTAGAAGAATATAATCGCTAATAATACCAAGATTAAGGTGATTCCGTTTCGTTCATTTTCTGTAATAGTAAAAATATCTTTAATTAATAATATATAACCAGATAATATCCATAAAATTAAAACAACTAGTATAATTACTAAATTAGCAAGGTTTAACTGTTTATTAAGATCAAAGTTTATATTAAATGTGTATAGAAAAGTAAAAATTAGAGCAAGTATGCTAGCTAATGTAATATATCTTTTAGTTTTCATATATCTCTCTTTCCAAGCAACAAATGTTGCATCCTTCTTATTTTTTCATATAATTTATATATAGAATTATAACATTAAGATAAATTATAAAACAAGGAACTATGTGAGAAGTCTTAATTGTCATTTGAGATTTATTGTATATAATCAGTGTTTAGTAAAACCTATAGACTGTTTAATTTAAGGCTGAGAGAAAATAGTAGGTGTAAAAATATTAATTACATTTAAAGTTTTTCTTTTAAACTTTGTTTAAGTTGATGTTGGTATGATAAAACTATAGAAAATGTAGATTAAAGATATAATAAGTTTTGAAATACAACGAAAAAAATAGAAATCAAAAAGGAGGATTTTTCATGGAAAAATAGAAATAACAACCAAAAATAATAGAAATTTACAAGATTTTTAATAATCAAGAAAACTATAATGAACAAAAATAATTATCAAGGTTATCAAGATTATGATAATGTAGATAATTCTCAGTATAATAATTTTGAAGATTTACAAGGTATGAATAATGAATCGGTAACTGTACAACAAAAAAATAATTACGGCAAATTATTTTTAACTGTTTTTTCTGCGTTTGTTCTTGGGGCTACTAGCGTATTTGGAGCGCAGGCTGTAATGGGAACTGGGAAAGCATTGAATTCTTCAGTAACTGCTACGAAAGAAGATAAAGATAGTCAACAAATTACAGTAAATGCAATTTCAAAAGCGAAGGACGCTGTAGTTTCAATTGTAAACTATCAAAGTAACTCTAACAATAATCTTGAGTCAATCTTAGGAGGGAATTCTAGACAATCTGGAAGTGACTCTAGTGATTCTGGAGAGTTAAAACCAGCATCTAGTGGAAGTGGTGTTATTTATAAAAAATCAGGAAATACTGCTTACGTTGTAACTAACAATCACGTGGTAAATGGAGCTAAAAAACTATCGGTAATTTTAAGTGATGGAACTAATGTTAATGCAGAAGTTGTTGGAACTGATGTATGGACAGATTTAGCTGTATTGAAAATTAGTGGAGATAATGTGACGACTACAATGGATTTTGCTGATAGTGATAAAATAGCAGTAGGAGAAACGGCTTTTGCTATCGGATCTCCTCTTGATGTTAACTTATCTAATACTGTTACAAAAGGGATAGTATCTGCTGTAAATAGACAAATTCCTATGGATATTGATGGTGATGGTAAAAATGACTGGAACCAAACGGTAATTCAGACTGATGCTGCTATTAACCCGGGTAACTCTGGTGGAGCACTGATTAATAATGAAGGTAAACTTATCGGAATAAATGAATCGAAAATAGCAAAAGCAACAGCGAATGTAAGTGCCGAAGGAATAGGTTTTGGAATACCATCTAATGAGGTGAAATTAATTACTGAACAGTTGGAACAATCTGGTAAAGTAATTCGTCCAGCTTTAGGTGTGCAGTTAGTATCAGTAAATACAGTTGATAACGATACATTGAAATCACAATTAAACTTTGAAGGAAAACAAGGGGTAGTTGTTCGATACGTTGAAAAATGGTACTCCAGCAGCACAAGCGAGGAATAGAAAAAAATATGATATTATCACAAAAATTAAATGGAGAAGATGTTAAAGATGTTGCTGCAGTTAGAAAATATCTATTTGAAAAACAAAAAAATAGGTGATACTGTTACGGTAACTTATTATAGAAATGGCAAAGAAAAATACAACGAGTGTAGTGGTGCAAGCCTTGAATACACGATAAAATAATTAGGACTTGGAATAGAGTAGTTTATTCCAAGTCTTAATCAATATTTGTTTGTAAAATGTTCGAAATTAAATGTTATTTTTGGTGTATTTATTCAGAATTAACATAATATCAGTATTCAAATTAGTGATATTAAAAAGAGGTTGAAATAAAAATGTTATGTTTATAGTTTGAAAAACAAAGAAAAAAATTTGCCAAAATAATAAAAATATGTTATTATTAATTTGTAAAATTAAAAAGAATATAGGTGAATACATGAAAAAAGTAAGAAAAGCGATTATTCCAGCAGCAGGATATGGGACAAGATTCCTACCTGCGACAAAAGCATTACCAAAAGAAATGCTACCAATTATCGATACTCCTACTATTCAATACATAGTGGAAGAAGCGGTAAAAGCTGGAATTGAAGACATAATTATTGTTACAGGAAAACAAAAAAGAGCTATTGAAGACCATTTTGATAGAAATGTTGAACTAGAGGTAGAATTAGAGAATAAAGGGAAGTTAGCGATGTTGGAAAAGGTGAAATATCCAACTCAGTTAGCGAATATTCACTATGTACGTCAAAAAGAAATGGCTGGTTTAGGAGATGCGATTTTAACCGCACAAAGCTTCATAGGTGACGAGCCATTTGCTGTATTACTTGGAGATGACGTAGTAATTAACGATGAATATCCAGCAATTAAACAACTTATTGATAAAGCTGAAGAAACTGGATGTTCTGTAATCGGAGTGCAAACTGTACCAGAAGATCAAACACATAGATATGGTGTTATTGCGCCTAAAGGACAAGATGGTCATTTATATGAAGTTGAGACATTTGTAGAAAAACCAGCTCCAGGAACAGCACCATCTAACCAAGCGATTATGGGAAGATATGTTCTTAACCCAGGAATTTTTAAACACTTAGCTAAGAAACAAGTAGGTGTTGGTGGAGAGGTTCAATTAACTGATGCTATCCAAATGTTAAATGAAGAAGAAAATGTTTATGCGTATGATTTCCAAGGTAAACGTTACGATGTAGGTGAAACAATTGGATTTGTTAAGACAACAATTGACTTTGCCCTTAAGAGTGATCTTAAAGATGAGTTAGTACCTTATCTAAAACAAAAATTAGCAGAATTAGAATAATAAACAAGAAATGATGCAGATTTAAATAAAGTTTGCATCATTTTTATTTTATTTCAGGAAATAATATGGTTATTGATTATTTAGGCATCTATGGTGTGTGTTTAAAAGAAAATAGAGTATTGTGTATAAAAAAGGCAAGGGGACCGTATAAGAATAGATTCGATCTACCAGGAGGTAGTCAAAAAACTAGTGAAGGATTTACGGAAACTTTAGTAAGAGAATTTCTAGAAGAAACAGGGTATAAAGTGAGCTCTTATGATAATTGCAGAGTTTATGATGTATTTGTAGAAGAGGAAGGGGATGACCCAAAAGACCTAAAACTTAACAAAGTTCATATGAGAACTCATAGACGCAGTGGTTTATTGATATCTAAGATCGCTTTGTGAAAGCTTTTTAGATATCTAATAAACTTTGCGGGGGTGACTCGACAAAATCGATTTCTTCGAAACTGATGTGTACCCAAAATTCTGGACACATATATATTTAGTTTAGACAAGTGGATGTTATCCTGTATTGTACAGGTGCCATCCATTTTGTTTTTGATTGAATTCTCTTGTTATTGTAATAATCTATATATTCATCTACAGCTTTACTAAATTCTTCAAAATGACATATAATTCTTTTTCATAACCATAATATATCTCCGTCTTCATTCTTCCAAAAATGATTCCATGATACTATTATCATAACAATTTCCCTTTCTAGACATCGATTGAATGATTCCATGTTTTTTTCAACTCACTTCTATAGTGTGAATGTTGATATTGCCATCCTTGATCTGAATGCATAATTAATCCTTCAGTTTTTGGAAATTTATTAAATGCTTTTTCTAACATCCTTTTTATCTGATTTAAATTTGGATGTAACGATAAATCATATGATATTATTTCATTTGTATGCATATCTAGAATCGCTGAAAAAAATAGCACTTTTCCCCATGAAAAAAATTAAATTGTGATACATCTGTAGTCCATTTCTGTAATGGGGCGGTTGTACTAAAAATCTCGATTTATTATATTATTAGCGACTTTTTCCTATTGTTCCTTTATATGAATGATATCTTTCTTTAGGTTGTTTCCCTTTCAATCCTTCTTTATGCATAAGACTTTGCACTCTTTTTATGATTTACTTTAAAACCTCTATTAATTAGTTCATTGTGAACCCTACGGACACCATATAGTCCTTTGTTTTTCGGTAAAAATAATTTTTAATTTCTTTTTAACACTGGTTCATTACGAATAGCTACAACATCTGCTTCTTCCTTATTTACTAAATAATAATATGTTGATTTTGCCATTCCTATTTCTTGTAAAAAGACATTTTTAATTGATATCCTTTTCTCTAAGTTCTTTGATGATTGCTGCTTTTTCGCCTTGAGTTGCACAGCCCATTTTTCTCGCCTCAAGGCTATTAATTTTTTTATTATTTCTTTTTCCGCTTTTAATATTTTCGATTTCCGTTTTTATAAATTTATTTTCTGCACGTAATCTAATTAATTCTTCCTTTCGGATTCTTTTTAATGGTTTAGGACTACTATTTTTCTTTCATGATAAGTACCTTTCTTGGTCTTCCTTTCTTCTCATCTACAAGTCCATTATAACCTTTTTCCTTATATTTTTGAACCCAATTATATAATATCCTATAATTAATTCCATTCTCTAGTGCAACGGAATTATATGAATAACCAGCTAAAATTTTTGGAAACTAATACTAGTTTTTCTTCTGGATCCCACTTCTTATTTTTTTCGTTTTTATGTTGTAAGACGCCTATCCCTAATGAATCAATCATTCTTTTCCATTTCCTAATAGTATCTCTAAATTTTCTAGTGGTTATTCCATTAGGTGTATCTGGATATTCTCCTCTTTCATACATTTCAACACATTTTACTTTAAATTCATAACTATAACGTGTAAATGTCAATATAAAAATGTACAAAAGTGACAAAATAAAAATGTACAATTATTCAAAACTAACATGATTTTTTTAATCGATAAGAATTACCTATAATAGGTACTACATAAGCATGATGAAGTAGTCTGTCAAGTATAGCTGAAGCCACTTTGTCATCGCTAAATAATGTAGCCCATTCAGAAAAAAAGGAATATTAGATGTGGCTATTATACTCTTCTTTTCATAACGCCGGTCTATTAATTGAAATAATAACTTTTCATCACCTTTTTCTAAAGGTAAATAGCCAATTTCATCTATAATCAATAATCTATACTTTGAATAGTGTTTTTAATCGCTGCTCTACTATTTTTCAGCTAAAGCACTTTTTAAATTTGCTATTAAATCATGACATTTTATAAAGTATGTTGAATATCTAGAACTAGCCGTCAATCTTCCAATAGCTGTTGCTAAATGAGTCTTTCCAACACCACTATTACCTATAAATATTAAATTTTTATTGTTTTCTATAAAATTTAAACTAGCTAAGTTCCTTTATTTCTAATTCATTTATATCAGAATTGAATGAAAAAAATCAAAAATCATCTAATGATCTATTATAAGGAAAAATTAGCTACTTTAATCATAGATTCTTTTTACATTTTTGTTTTTTTACATCTACTTCATAGTCTGTTAGTTTTAATAGAATATCTATTACTGACATTGTTCTATTTTTGAGTTAATTCTATTATCTCATCTAGTCTGTGATTAAATTGCTTTTAAATTAAGATATTCTAAATTCTCTTTTAATCTAGTATAATTAGATCTCATTTGTTATCATTGAATCGTTCTCCTATTATCGCTAGATTTCTTTTTAGTTTGTTCTTTTAATCATCTATATCATTCCAAGTGTGTTTAACAAATTGCTCATAATGAGCTTCTTTATAATTTAACTTTTTCTCACTTATTAAAATGACTTACCACCAATTTCATGTTATCATATAGGTATAAATAATTATCTTCTACTTGTAGATTTAGTTTCTTACCTATATATTCAATTGGTACTGAATATTGATTAGATTTGTAAGAAATCATTGCTTGTTTATTTACTTTTACTTGTAGGGTTGTTATTTTTATAGTGATTCCTTATTTTTCATGTGGTAATGGTAGTAAGGAATCTTTTTCTTTTTGTAAACTTATTATTGGAACCTCTCTTGTTGTTTGATGCACTTGTAGGTTCCATCTCATCATTATTTTATTCACCAATTCTACTAATTCTGTATAATCTAATTTGCCATTATAAGCGTATATTTCATCTAGTAGTTTTACTATATTTTCTACTTTACCTTTTTGTTTGTGGTCTGTACGCTACACATGGTTTCAATTCAAATCCCATCTCTTTTGAATATTCTTGAAATTTTTACGTTAATTACTCCAGATGTCTTAACAGTTCGTAGCTTTATCCATTGTAGTTTTCTATATTATCACATACAATTACTTTTCGGAACTCCTTCAATATGTTCTAAACATTCAGTTATACATGAGATTAATACATCTCGACTTCTTGAGAGTGTTACATGAAATATTTTTATATCTTGAGTATGATAAAATCATACAAAATACATTTAAAAGACAATTTTTTTCTCCATATTTAGTTATGAATTTCACATCTTCTTTCCAATCTATTTGAGCTTGTTCTCCGGGAATAGTTTCTACTCTAAGTATAGCTTTAGAACTCTTATGTGATTTGTTTTTAAAGTAATCATTATATTTTGGATTCTTTAATAAATAGACTCAAATGCAGAATAGCTGACATTCAACTCTGTTTGATCTACCAAATATTGCCAAAGTATTCTTTTTGATTTGAATATTTGTATAGATTCTCCTCCTAATAACTTATCTAATAGATCGGTGTATTCATCGATTTTTGATGGTTTATTTCTTGTTTGTTTTGTTTTTCCTTGGTAATAATGTCTTTTTATTGTACGTCTATCTTTCTTTAAAAACTCTAGCTAATTCACTAAAGTTAGGTTTCAAATTAAACACCTCCATTTGTTCTCGTAGATTTTTCTAAATCTGATAGTTGAGTTATTTTTTTATATTTTTGTTTATTTTTTTAGGTTCAAGTACATATATTTCTCTCTTTCTTTTTATATGCACTATTATAACCTATTTGTACATTTTTATTTTGTCAAAACTGTACATTCTTATTTTTATCATTTTCACTATAACGCATAAAAATACCCTTTCACTGGTTGTCCAGTAAAAGGGGTACATATCAAACACGATTTTTTGAGTCACTCCCATCATATGATGACCTTTTATGATGTAGAGATAGAAACTTATCAGTCAAAAGAGATACAAAACATTTTTTTAGGCAATGAGAAAAATGATTCTGCCGGTATTTACTGGATGGATATAAGTGAATTAAATATTACTAATGCATCACCACTTCTTCTAAAAATTAAAACAGGAAATATTGAATGATAGTAATATATTAGAAAAAAATAGAATATAAATCTTAGAGAATATTATAAAATAATGTACCGATTTCGAAAGTTAGAGAAAAAAATATAACTACTACGGAATTGGTATTTTTGTAATTAAAAATAAATTTATATATACATCTTCTATAATACAGATGTATATATAAATTTCAAATCGGAAGTATAACATGTGTTTATTTAAAGTATGTAAAAAAAGTGTTTGAAAGTCTTATTTTATAGGTTTTTAGTGTATAGATATAATAGGTATAACTATAATTAATAGATATTTTTTATATAATTAATTAAATGTTGTTGCATATGTAAATGTATACATTGTTATAATTTATGAGATTGTGTAAATTGATAACTATTTTTCAATTATACATAAATTGAATAAATAAAAAAAGTCTAAAAATTAGAATGAAAATCCTTTCTTACTAACATTCTGTATGAAAAACGTAATATTTATATAAAAAAATTTAAATATATATTGATTTTTTTAATAAAATAAAACTTTACAAAAAGTTACCGACTGTTATACAATAAGTGTAGTAGAAGTTAGGAACTACTGCTTGTAAACAAATTTTAAAAGAAAGGAGGAAAAATGGAATGTTAGAGTTTAATGTTGAAAAAAATCAATATCCCACTTAAACAACATGTTGGTGGTCCTTGTCAACCAATTGTAAATGTTGGTGATCATGTTAAACGTGGTCAACTAGTTGCAACCCCCAATGGGCTAGGGGCAAAATATTCATACTAGTTTATCAGGTGTAGTAGAAGAAATTAACGATATGGAAATTGTTGTTAAATTGGATAAAGAACAAACTGATGACTATGTTAGATTAGAGAAAACTGATGATAAACTTCAAAAAAATTAAAGATGCTGGTATCGTTGGAGTTGGTGGAGCTGGATTCCCAACTGGAATTAAGTTATCTGCACAAATTCCTGGAGGATATGTTATTGCTAAATGCAGCAGAATGTGAACCAATCTTAGGTCACAACGTAAAAATTCATGGAAGAACATCCAGAAATTTTAGTTAGAGGTTTAAAAATACATAGTCGAATTAACTGGTGCAAAAGAAGGATATATTGCTATTAAAACAAAAATATCGTAAAGCGCTACTAAGCACTAGGAAAAGCATGTAAAGATGAACCTAATATTAGTATTAAAATTTTTGCCTAATATGTATCCTGCTGGTGATGAAAGAGTTATCGTAAGAGAAACACTTGGAGTAATCTTAAAACCAGGTCAATTGCCACTAGAAGCAAATGCAATTATTTCAAACGTAGAAACTATCAAACGCATAGTAGAAGCAATTGAAGAAGATAAACCACTTATTGATAAAGATATTACTGTTGGTGGTCGTGTTCAAAATCCTGGTATTTTCCTAGATGTACCAATTGGATTACCAATAAGCGTATTTATAGATAAAGCTGGTGGTTATATTAATCCACACGGAGAAATAGTGCGTGGTGGTCCATTTACAGGGCGACCTGCATTAGAAACAGACCCAATCAACAAAACAACAGGTGGGTTACTTGTAGCTATGCCATATCCACAAGAAAAAGAAAAAGTAGGAATACTTATTTGTGAATGTGGAGCGCAAGAAGAACGTTTGAGACAAATAGCTGATGGAATGGGTGCAGAAGTAGTATCTGTTCAAATGTGTAAACGTATGAAACCTGATAAAAATGGAAGATTACGTTGTGAATTACCTGGTATTTGTCCAGGACAAGCGGAAAAAGTATTGAAAATGAAAAAAGATGGTGCGAAAGCAGTTATCACTGGTACTTGTCAAGATTGAACTAACACCGTGACAGGTGTAGCTCCTAGGTTAGGAGTAAAAGTTTATCATAGTACCGATCATGTGCTTCGTGCCACTGACCATCATTTATACAGAAGCTATAAAAGCTTAGAATTACATAATAATAAATAATTAGTTGGAGGTTAGAAGTAATGTCAATTACAGTAGAAACTGCAAAAGAGCACTTAAATGATAAAGCGGTATTTTGTTGCAGAGCTGAGGAAGGTATCGTAATTAGTCCAGAAAACTTAGAAGATCCAGGATTATTCGATGATCTAGTAGATTCAGGATTATTATCATTCCCAGACGATGCATTAACAATCGGACAAGTATTAGGAGCTAAATTATTAAAAACAACAGACGCTCTAATACCTATTACACCAGGTATCATTGATGCCGTACAAGGTGGAGAAGAAAAAGCAGAAGAAAAAGAAGAAGTAGTAGAAGCTCCAGTAGCTGAAGTTAGCGCACCAGTTGCGCCTGTTGCTCCGGTTACGCCGGTAGCTCAAGTACAAGCTCCAGCAGGAGTATTAAAACTACAAATCGGAAAAGGTGAAAACATTAACCTTGAAATTCCATTAGCAGCTATCGGTGGACAAGCAGCTCCAGTGGCACAAGCTCCAGTTCAAGCAGTGGAAGCTAAAGCTGTTGAAGTAGCAAAAGTAGAAGCAGTAGCAGCAAAAGTGGAAGAAAAACACGAAGGAGAACCTAAATTTATCCGTTCTCTACACACTAAACACTACAAAATTGATAAAGTAGAATTTGGTGAAAAAACAGAAATTAAAGGAACTACTTTAGTTTTAAGAACAGCAGAAGATTTATGTAAAGAAGCTGCTGAATCAGAAGCTTTAGTAGAAAGTGTTAAATTAGAAATTATCACTCCTGATAAATACGATACTTACAGTGAAACAATCATGGACGTTCAACCAATCGCTGTTAAAGAAGAAGGAGAAATCGGACATGGTACTACTCGTGAACTTAAAGGTGTAGTAATGGTTCTTACAGGAACTGATGCTAACGGAGTTCAAATCGGGGAATTTGGTTCTTCTGAAGGTGAATTAGAACGTAACATTATGTGGGGTCGTCCAGGAGCTCCAGATAAAGGTGAAATCTTCATTAAAGGTCAAGTTACAATTAAAGCAGGAGCTAACATGGAACGTCCAGGACCATTAGCTGCTCACAAAGCATTCGACCACATTACAGAAGAAATTCGTAAAGCTCTTAAAGAATTAGACGATGAAAGCCTAGTAGTTGGAAACATCAATATTGAACAATATCGTCACCCAGGAAACAAAAAAGTATTAATCGTTAAAGAAATCATGGGACAAGGTGCTATGCACGATAACTTAATCTTACCAGTAGAACCAGTTGGTACACTTGGTGCTAAACCAAACGTTGACCTTGGTAACCTACCAGTAATGCTTGCACCAACAGAAATCTTAGACGGTGGTATCCACGCATTAACTTGTATTGGACCAGCTTCTAAAGAAACTTCTCGTCACTACTACCGTGAACCATTAGTACTTGAAGCAATGGCTGATGAAGAAATTGACTTAGTAGGGGTATTATTAGTTGGATCACCTCAAGCTAACTCAGAAAAATTCTATGTATCTAAACGTGTAGGTATGACTATCGAAGCAATGGATATCGATGGTGCTATCGTAACAACTGAAGGATTTGGTAACAACCATATCGACTTTGCTTCTCACATTGAAGAAATCGGTAAACGTGGAGTATCAGTAGTTGGTATGACTTACTCAGCAGTACAAGGTGCTCTTGTAGTAGGTAACGAATACATGACAGCTATGGTTGATAACAACAAATCTAAACAAGGTATTGAAAACGAAATTCTTTCAAACAATACATTATGTAAAGAAGATGCTATCCGTGCTTTAGCAATGCTTAAAACACAAATGGGTGGCGGAACAATTAAAAAAGCTGAAAGAAAATGGAATCCTAACGTTAAATTAAATAACGTAGAAGTTATTGAAAAAACTACAGGACAAAAAGTAGAATTACTTGATAACGAACAAGTATTACCAAAATCTAAAAAACGTCAAGAAATCTACGAAAAAGAAGATTAATTTTTAAAGAGGATAGGAAATAAGTTATGATTGAAAAATTAAAATATGCATCTACAGAAAGAGTGTTCGAAGGGATTATAGTTGATCATAACGACGCCAGCGTTACGATAGACATTAAAGGACGCTTAGGGCAATTTAAAATTCCTATGAGAATGTTAATTTCTGATTATCCAGTAAAAATTGGCCAAGAGGTAGCATTTTTACTAAGTTATCCAGAAGTTATTAGCGAAGAACCTGACGAACATTATGTAAATGCAATATTAAACACAAAAAAATTACAAGAAGAAGTAAAAAACAGACTAAATGAAGAATAGTAGGAAGGAGAAATTAGAATGTCATTAACGATATTTGAAGGTCTACAATCAGAAATTTTTGTACCTATTACACCAAAACCAGTTTGGGCTCCAGTAACTAAAGAGTTAAAAGATATGAAAGTAGCATTAGCTACAGCAGCAGGAGTTCACTTAAAAACAGATAAAAGATTTAACTTAGCAGGGGATACTACATTCCGTGAAATCCCAGATACTGCTCACAGTACAGATCTTATGGTATCACACGGTGGATATGATAACGCTGATGCTAACAGAGACATTAACTGTATGTTCCCAATCGATAGATTACACGAACTTGCAAAAGAAGGATTCATCGGTAGCGTAGCAGAATTCCACTATGGTTTCATGGGTGGTGGTGGAGACCAAGAGGCTTTCACAAACTCTACAGGACCAGCGATTGCTAAAAAATTAAAAGAAGAAAATGTTGATGCAGTTATTTTAACTGCTGGTTGAGGTACTTGCCACAGAACTGCCGTGATCGTGCAGAGAGCAATTGAGGAAGCAGGTATTCCAACAATCTTAATAGCAGCACTACCTCCAGTAGTGCGTCAAAACGGTACTCCTAGAGCCGTTGCACCACTTGTACCAATGGGTGCTAATGCTGGGGAACCAAACAATGTTGAGCAACAAACACAAATTCTAAAAGCAACATTAGAGCAACTAATTAAAATACCAAGTTCAGGTAAAATAGTTCCTCTTCCATTTGAGTATATTGCTCACGTGTAGGAGAAATATCAGAAGAGGGACGGGTGTCCCTCTTCTTTTTTAACGAAATATCTGTACTAGTAAACAATTTACACGCTGTATTAACACAGCGAATAAAATAGTAAGGGATTGATAGTTATGTCAAAAGAGAGATTGCAAATAAAAGCATTTCACATGAAAAATGTTGTTTTAGGGAAAAAAGTTAAAATTGAAAACAATGAACTTATTATTCCAACTGAGATTGAATATGATAAAAATATATTTGAAAGTGTAGAAGTGAAAGTAATAAAAACCTCGAGAACATGACTTTTATGTAAATACTATAATGGATATAGTTCCTATATCTACAAAGGTTTTAGGAAGACTTGGTGAAGGAATTACGCATACTTTAACAGGGGTTTACATGTTACTAACAGGTGCGAATACTAAAGGAGAACAAATGCATGAATTTGGTTCTTCAGAAGGTATTTTAAAGGAGCAACTTGTGCTGAATAAAAGCAGGTTCTCCAGCTGATAATGATTATTTAATACATATTGATGTTATTATTAAACCAAATGTGGATTTTGATAGAGCTTTAGCATTTTCTATTTTTGAATTATCAGATGTATATTTACAAAATATAAGAGAAGTGATGAAAGTTCTTAGCGGACGTGATGCTGATGAAGTTCACGAATTTTATAATCCAAAAAATCCTGGAAAACCTAAAGTAGCTTTAGTTAAAGAAGTTGCAGGACAAGGGATGATGTATGATAATCAGTTATTCCCAATAGAACCTAGTGGAATAGATAAAGGTATTTCTATTATAGATATGAACAATATGCCAGTGTTACTAACAGCTAATGAATATCGCGATGGTGCGATAAGAGCAATGGTATAGAAAGAGGTGTTATTATGGGTATAGGACCATCTACAAAAGAAACAAGCTTACACCACTTTAGAGATCCATTATTAGATGTGCTAGCAAGTGATCCAGATATTGATTTTCAAGGGGTAATTGTAGTGGGAACTCCACAGGATAATCGATTAAAACATTTAGTAGGATGGCGAGCAGCAACATGGTTAGAAGCAATGAGAACTGATGGAGCTATTATCTCAGCGGATGGTTGGGGAAATAGTGATGTTGATTACGCTAATACTATGTTTGAAATAGGAGAGCGTGGTATTTCTATCGTAGGACTAAAATTTATGGGTAAACATAAATTTGTAGTTGAAAATCAATACACAAAGTTCGTTTTAGATTTTAATAAATCTGAAGAAGGTGTAGAAACAGAAATAGTTTGTCAAAATAATGTTGATTATACTGATGCCAGAAAGGCATTAGCATTATTAAAACTTAAAATGAGACAAGATGCAAATAACAAATAACAACAAAGGCAATAATTAAGGAGTGAATTATTATGAAACTAAATAAAATGATTTCAGTTATAGACACACATACAGCAGGGGAAGCTGCTCGTTTAGTTACAGCAGGAATTCCAAAAATTCCTGGTAAAGATATGGTAGAGAAAAAAACAATACTTTATCGAACACCTTGATGATGTAAGAAAATCAGTAATGTTTGAACCACGTGGACACCAAGATATGTTTGGAGCATTCTTATTACCACCAACAAAAGAAGAAGCTGATTTTGGATTAGTATTCATGGATACTGGTGGTTACTTAAATATGTGTGGACACAACACTATCGCAGCAGTTACTGCAGCTGTAGAAACTGGAATGGTAGACGTTGAAGAAGGTGCTACTGAAAAAGAAGTTGTTGTAGAAACACCTGCTGGATTAATTTATGCAACTGCTAAATTAAAAGATAATGGAGCTAAAGTAAAAGAAGTTTCATTCAAAAATGTTGAGTCATTCTTATATAAACGTGATGTTGAACTTGACGTAGAAGGAGTAGGACACGTTAAATTTGATATTTCATTTGGTGGAAGTTTCTTCTGTATTATTTCAGCAGATCAACTTGGTTTAGAAGTTACACCTAAAAATGCTTCTAAATTAAAAAGAAGCTGGATTAAAAAAATTCGTGATGCTATTAATGCGAATATTGAAATTCAACACCCAACATTAGCTCACATTAAAACTGTGGACTTAGTTGAAATTTATGATAAACCATCTCATCCAGAAGCTACATTCAAAAATGTTGTAGTATTTGGTGATGGAAACATTGACCGTTCACCTTGTGGAACTGGTACTTCAGCTAAATTGGCTACATTATATGCAAAAGGTGAATTAAAACCAGGTGAACCTTTTTGTTTACGAAAAGTATTTTTAGGTACATTATTCAAAGGTAGAATCGTTGAAGAACGTAAATTAGCAGACTTCGATGCTATTATCCCTGAAATTACAGGTTCTGGTTACATTTTAGGATTCAGCAACTATGTTTATGATCCAGACGATTCACTTACATACGGATTCTTATTAGGATAGGAGAGAAAATTATATGAACTTAGTAACGATATTATTAACATTACTAGGGCTGTCAGCACTATATTTTGTAGTGATGTGGGCGTTAGATATTATTAAAAATAAAGGTGAAGTAGGCGAAGATTCCAATCCAATCGTTGGATTTGTAATTGGTTTCGTTACAGACTTCATGGATACATTAGGTATTGGTAGCTTTGCACCAACTACATTATTAGCAAAAGTAACAGGATTTATTAAAAATGATAGATTCTTACCAGGGACGCTAAATATCGGACACACTATTCCAGTATTAATTGAGGCATTCCTATTTATTCAATCAGTAAAAGTAGATGCAGTTACTTTACTATCAATGATTATTTCAGCTGTTGTAGGTGCACTTATCGGTGGACGTATTGTAACTAAATTACCAGAGAAAAAAATTCAAATTGTCATGGGATTTGCGTTACTTATTACTGCAGGATTAATGTTTGCTAGTAAAATGGGATGGTTAGCGTTACTTGGAGCTAATAATACTGCATTACATTTAACTGGTATTGCGCTTGTTGTAGGTGTTGTAGGTAACTTCATCTTTGGAGCATTAATGATGGCTGGTGTAGGATTATATGCACCATGTTTAGCTATGGTTTCATTATTAGGAATGGATCCAAAAGCAGCATTCCCTATCATGATGGGATCTTGTGCGGCACTTATGGCTATTGGTTCTCCTAAATTTATTAAAGAAGGATTATATCCAAGAAAAGGTACTATAGGATTAGCTATAGGGGGTATTCTTGGGGTAATCGTGGGATACCAATTCATTACATCTCTATCTTTAAATAGCTTATTATGGCTAATTATCGTAGTAGTAGTAATTACAGGATTCGATATGTTACGAAAAGGGCTTAAAAAAGCAGCGTAGTAGATAGTAAAAAGCGAGGTTTTGAGAAATCAAACTTCGCTTTTTGTATTGGTTTTTATTTTTTATGACTTTCACTAACTAAATTTTGTTTTTTCATCGATATTATTGCTGAGTAACAAAATACAGCGACAGCCACCCAAATTATAGAGAATGATATTAATTTTTGAATACTTAATTCTTCTCCGTAAACAAAAAAATTCCTATGAAAAAAATTGCATTGTAGGGTGGTAAATATTGTAAGATACCAAGAATGTATAGAGGTATAGCTGTTGCTCCTTTAGCAAAATAACATTAGAGGTACTGCAGTAATGACACCAGATAATAATAGATAAATTAGTGTATCTGTTCCAAAAAGTATGGAATGTGATCGAATTGTTTGAAGATAAATACCCCATATATACTAATGCTATTGGAGAAACTATTGCAGTTTCAATTAATAGACTAGCCTTTGGACTAAGTACAATTTTCTTTTTACATAAACTATAAAGTCCAAATGTAAATGCAAGCATGATAGATATCCATGGTAGTGATCCTAAAGATATAAATAAATATAATAGGAACCTCCAACAAAGAGGCAAGCTATAGTTTGTGTACGAGTCAGTTTTTCTTTTAAAAATACTACAGCTAAAATAATCGTAACTATAGGATTTAAGTAGTATCCGAAGCTTGCTTCTAAAACATGATTAGTGTTTACCGCTATTATATATGTCAGCCAGTTTCCTGTTATTAAAAATGAAGCTAGAACAAGAAGGAGAAAAACTTTTTATTTCTCCATATTTTTATTTCTTCAAAAATAGTTTTTCTTATTTTTTAGCAACACCTACTACTAAAATCATAAAAATAAATGAGCATAGAATACGCATTGCTAGAACCTCATAGGCTCCTATACTTTTTTTAGTAATTTAAAATAAATTGGAAAAAGGCTCCCATGAAAAGTAACATATGAGTATTGCTACTAAACTTTTTTTGAGTATTATTCATGTTATTCCTCCTTTATAAACTTTCTCTGCTATTTTTGTAGTAAATTAAGTATAACGAAAATAACAATATTTTTCAATGGGAATTTTTTCAGTGGTTTGAAAAATATTCAAATTATTTTTCATATTTATATATTTTAGCGTATATTTAGACAAATTATATATACTACAATTGCAATATTATAATTCATTAACTTTATAAAAATAGGATATCAAAAATAAATATATTTTTATATTTTAAAAATATAAAAGCTAAAAAAATGCGTTTTCTTAAAAAAATTAATTATATTTTATGTAAATCTTTATGCTAAGATATTTTATAGAACCAACTATAACACTTAAGAAAACGTTTTAATTTATTTGTGAAATAGTATAAAATATAAATATAAGGAAATATACTGTAAGAATAGTGTAGGAGAGGACATTAGTCACCGAAGGTACAAGTTGATATTTGGCAAGTATTGATGAAATTCTCAGGTAAAAAGACTGCACTAGGACAGAACTCTGAAGTAGTGCAACAGGGAGAAAGCTAACTTTCTTTCTGTTTTTATTTTTTTGGGAGGAGTAACATGAAACTAATAACTAACAATCCAAAATTTATTGAAGAAAACTTAAAAGATATAGAAATTGAGTATTTAGATATGAGTTATATAGATATCTTAAGAAAGGTAAGAGACTATGTTCATGAAAACTGGGAGATAGTAACACATCCTCTTTATGGTAGTGTGAAACCAAATGAAACAATTTATAGAACGATTGTCATAAAAGAAAATAATTCTTTAGATATAACGTCGGTTAATTTAATCTCAGATGCGATAGTAACATTTAAAAAATTTAGAAATAATAGAGAAGTGCCTCGGTGGACTGATAGAGTAAAAGATGATTTTAGTGTCATTGATCATGATTTAATAATAAACGCGATAAATAGAATTTTATAAAAAAATAATTAAAGGAGAATAATTATGAGTAGACATTATGATGTAATTATTATAGGTTCAGGACCAGCTGGTTTATCTGCCGCTTTGTATGCTTCACGTGCGAAGTTAAGTACCTTGGTTCTTGAAAAATCTAAAAATGGGGGACAAGCTGCGATTACGCACTTAATTGAAAACTATCCTGGAGCGGTAGAAGATCCAACAGGGCCTCGTGTAACAGCAAGAATGGTTGAGCAGGCTAAGAGTTTCGGAGCTGAAATAAAACAAGATGAAGTTCTTAATGTTGAACTTGAGGGAGATGAAAAAGTAGTTACATGTGTGAGTGGTGATTATACTGCTAAAACAGTAATTATTGCAACAGGAGCGTCTCCAAGAAAATTAGATGCGCCAGGAATTAAAGAGTTAGAAAGTAAAGGTATTTCTTACTGTGCAACTTGCGATGGTGACTTTTTCGAAGGGCTTGATGTTTATGTAGTTGGTGGAGCTAATAGTGCTGTGGAAGAAGCTTTATTCTTAACTAAATTTGCTCGTAAAGTAACTATTGTATACCGTAGAGAAAATGTTCGTTGTGAAAAAGTAACTGCAGAAAAAGCTCAAAAATAATCCGAAAATTGAAATTTTGGGAAATACTGTTGTTACAGAAGCAATCGGAGATGGAATCTTAGAAGCTATTAGATTGAAAAATTTAATAACTGGTGAAGAATATGTAATTGAAGCTGACGAAGAGGATGGAACAATGGGATTATTCTTCTTTATCGGATATATTCCTCAAACAAAACTATTTGAAGGAAAAGTTGAAATGACAGAAGATGGCTATATTAAAGCAGGAGAAGACACTAAAAACAAAATGTAGATGGTGTATTTGTAGCTGGTGATTGCCGTGTTAAAGATATCCGTCAAGTAGTTACTGCGGTATCAGATGGAGCTGTAGCAGCGATTCGCGCTGAAAAATATATTGCTGAGAAATTTGAATAAAATTTAAAAATTAAATAACAAAAGGAGAAAAAGAAAATGTTAGAACTTAATAAGGAAAACTTTGAACAAGAAGTATTGGAAGCAGAAGGATATGTGTTTGTAGACTTCTGGAGCCAAGGTTGTGAACCATGTAAAGCTCTTATGCCTGATGTACACAAATTGGCAGAAACATATGGAGATAAAATCAAATTTACATCTCTAGATACAACAAAAGCAAGAAGACTTGCGATTAAACAAAAAGTTTTAGGGTTACCAACATTAGCGATATATAAAGATGGTAGCAAAGTCGAAGAAGTAACTAAAGACGATGCAACTATTCCTAATATTGAAGCTATGATTAAAAAATATTATTAAAATTAACTCAAAGGGAGGTATTAGGTATGCGTCTTGAATTAGGAAAGATTCATATTAAAGATATACAGTTTGCTGCAGAGTCAAAAATTGAGGCAAATGTATTATATGTAAATAAAGAAGAGCTTGTAAAAGCTGTTTTTGAGGATGATGCAATTGAATCTGTTGATTTAGAAATTGCTCGTCCTGGTGAAAGTGTTCGTATCACTCCGGTTAAGGATGTAATTGAACCTCGTGTAAAAGTTGAAGGACGTGGTGGAATATTCCCTGGTATACTTTCAAAAGTAGATACTGTAGGAGAAGGACGCACTATCGCCCTTAAAGGTATGGCTGTTGTAACTACTGGTAAAATAGTAGGATTCCAAGAAGGGATCATCGATATGACAGGTGTTGGAGCAGAATATACTCCGTTTTCAAAAACAAATAACTTAATCGTTATCGCTGAACCAAAAGAAGGAATTAAGCAACACGAACATGAAAAAGCAGTTCGTTATATCGGATTTAAAGCTGCAAGATATATTGCAGAATTAGCTCGTACATTAGAGCCTGAAGAAGTAGAAGTGTATGAAACAAAACCTTTATTAGAACAAATTGCTGAATATCCTGATCTTCCAAAAGTAGGATATGTATACATGCTTCAAACTCAAGGATTATTACATGATACTTATGTATACGGTGTTGATGCAAAACAAATAGTACCAACTATTCTATATCCAACAGAAATTATGGATGGTGCTATCGTAAGTGGTAACTGTGTATCAGCATGTGATAAAAACCCAACTTATGTACACTTAAACAATGGAGTTATTGAAGACCTATACAAAAAACATGGTAAAGAAATTAACTTCTTAGGTGTAATAATTACTAATGAAAAATGTTTATTTAATGGATAAAGAACGTTCATCTAACTGGACTGCAAAACTTTTGCCGTTATTTAAACTTAGATGCGGTAATCGTATCTCAAGAAGGATGGTAATCCAGATACTGACTTAATCATGAACTGTAAAAATTGAAGCGGAACAAGTTAAAAACTGTTATCGTAACAGATGAATATGCGGGACGTGATGGAGCCAGCCAAAGTTTAGCTGACGCTGACGTAGGCAAGCTAATGCTGTAGTTACAGGAGGAAATGCTAACCAAGTGGTAGTATTACCAAAACTAGATAAAATTATAGGACACATCGATGTAGTAAAATGTAATTGCTGGTGGTAACCAAGATTCATTAAGAGAAGATGGAACTATCAGTAGAAATACAAGCTATTACAGGAGCTACTAACAGAAACAGGATTTGGATACTTAGTGCCAAAACTTTCTAATTAAACAAAATAATAAATGTTATAGATTTGAACAAGGAGGAATAAGATAATGGTAAATCTTATTAATAAAAAAAGTAGTTATCATTAGTGACCGTGATGGGATTCCAGGATTAGCTATCGAAGAATGTGATAAAACCAATTGAGGGATTAGAAGTAGTATTTTTCATCTACTGAGTGTTTTGTCTGAACAGGCTGAGACTATGGACTTAGAAAACCAAAAACGTATTAAAGAAGCTGCTGAAAAATTCGGTAACGAAAACGTTGTGGTTTTTACTAGGTGCTTTCAGAAGTAGAAGCTCATTTGGTCTAACAGCTGAAACTGTAACAGTGGGAGATCCAACATTCGCAGGACCACTTGCTGGAGTAGAACTTAATCTAGCTGTATATCACATTGTAGAAGAAGAAATTAAATCACAAATAGATGAAGCAATCTATGAAGATCAAGTAGGAATGATGGAAATGGTATTAGACGTAGATGAAATCGCAAGTGAAATGAAAGATGTTCGTGGAGAGTAGTTTATTGTCTGAATAACAATATAGGGGGAAATAAAAATGTCTAAAATAAGAGTAGTACATTATATAAACCAATTCTTCGCCGGAGTAGGTGGAGAAGAAAAAGCCCACATTGCACCAGAATTAAGAACTGAATTACCACCAATTAGTGTTCAGTTACAAGGCAAGTTGGGAGAAGAATTCGAAGTAGTAGCTACAGTAGTTTGTGGAGATAGCTACTTCAACGAAAATTTAGAAAAAGTTCAAGTAGAACTTATTGATATGATTAAAGGATGCAATCCTCAATTATTTATCAGCAGGACCAAAACTTTTTAATGCAGGACGTTACGGGGTTGCAGCAGGAACAATTACTAAAAGCTGTTCAAGATGAACTTCATATTCCAGCAGTAGCTAAATATGTATGTAGAAAACCCTGGTACAGATATGTTTAGAAAAGAAGTTTATATTCTTGAAACATCTGACAGTGCTGCAGGTATGAGAAAAGCTTTACCAAAATTAGCTAAATTCGCAGCGAAATTAGCTAAAGGAGAAGAAATCTTATCTCCAAAAGAAGAAGGATACCATGAAAGAGGAGTTCGTGTAAACTTCTTTAGTGAAAAACGTGGTTCTGAACGTGCTGTTGAAATGCTTTGTTAAGAAAATTAAAGGTGAAGAGTTCGAAACAGAATATCCTATGCCTAACTTCGATAGAGTAGAACCAAATCCAGCTGTTAAAGATTTAACTAAAGCTAAAATCGCCTTAGTAACTTCTGGAGGAATCGTGCCAAAAGGTAATCCAGATCATATCGAATCATCTTCAGCTTCTAAATATGGAGAATACTCATTAGAAGGATTTAACGATTTAACTGCCGAAACTCATGAAACAGCTCACGGTGGATATGACCCTGTGTATGCAAATGAAGACTCAGATAGAGTATTACCAGTTGATGTAATGAGAGATTTCGTTAAGGAAGGTAAAATTGGAAGTTTACATGAAAAATTCTATACAACTGTAGGTAATGGTACAGCAGTTGCTAGTGCAGTAGGATTTGCAAAAGAATATGCACAAAAATTAGTAGCTGATGGAGTAGATGCTGTAATCTTAACTTCTACTTGAGGTACTTGTACTCGTTGCGGTGCAACGATGGTAAAAAGAAATAGAGCAGGTATACCTGTGGTTCACATGTGTACAGTAGTACCGATTTCTCTAACAGTAGGAGCGAACAGAATTGTACCTACTATAGCAATTCCTCACCCACTAGGAAATCCTAAATTAGATGCTGATGAAGAGAAAAAACTAAGAAGAGGTCTTGTAGAAAAAGCATTACATGCTTTAACTGTTGAAGTAGATAGTCAAACAGTATTCGAATAAAAAATAAAGAAAGGGGAGCTGAGGGTAGGTATCTTACCCTCAGCACACAATAGCTATGAATTATCCAGTATTTAAGGGAGCAGGATACATTCTTGTTCACACACCAGATATGATAGTAAGAAATGGATCTACTTGCTCGATAGAAAGAGTAACGAATCCAGATTCTGAGTTTTTAAAAGAAGTATCGAATCATATTCGTTCATATGAGGAAGTAGTTAACTACTTACCTAACCAAGTATATATAGGAAATAAAACTCCTGATGAGCTAAAAGCTTATCCAATGCCTTGGTATGATATCAAAGACGAGCAAGGTCAACGTCACGGAAAATTTGGACAAATTGTTCCTCAAGATGAATTTTTAGCTTTGATGAAAATCTGTGATGCTTTTGATTTAGTAAAACTATCAGAAGAGTTTGTAGCCAGTGTTCGTCCAAAAATAGAGGAAAACTTCAAAGAGCTAGCTCCTTTATTCGATAAATTAGAAGGAACTGATATAAACGATAAAGAAGATGATTTTGAAGCATTGGTTCACGAAGGAAAGTAGTTGGTTATGTTAAAAAAGCTCATGACGTCGATGTGAACTTGAATGCTCATGTTATATTTGAAAATCTAGTAGTTAAGGCTTCTGGAGTTATTTCTGCTTTAGAATTACTTCGTAGTTACAAAATAAACCCAGAAGATATTGATTATGTAGTTGAATGTTCTGAAGAAGCGTGTGGAGATATTAACCAACGTGGTGGTGGTAACTTCGCAAAATCTATAGCTGAGGTTGTAGGATTGGTTAATGCTACTGGTTCTGACCTTAGAGGTTTCTGTGCAGCCCCAACTCATGCTTTAATAAGTGCTTCAGCGTTAGTGAAATCTGGTGTTTATAAAAATGTTTTAGTAGTTGCTGGTGGAGCTAGTGCAAAACTTGGAATGAATGGTAAAGATCATGTTAAAAAAGGTTTACCAGTTCTTGAAGATGTATTAGGTGGATTTGCTGTTCTTATCGGTGAAAATGATGGAGTAAATCCAATTATAAGAACTGACTTAGTAGGAAAACATAATGTAGGAACAGGATCTTCACCACAAGCTGTAATGGGAGCTTTAGTTGCTAATCCGTTAGATAAAGCTAACTTAAAAATTACAGATGTTGATGTATTTTCTGTAGAAATGCAAAACCCAGATATTACTAAGTCTGCAGGAGCAGGAAATGTTCCCGAAGCTAACTACAAAATGATTGCAGCTTTAGCAGCGATGCGTGGAGATATCGAGAAAAAAGAATTAAAATCATTTATCGAAGCTAAAGGATTACCTGGATGGGGCTCCAACTCAAGGACATATTCCTTCAGGTGTACCATATGTAGGATTCTTAATTGATGATCTTACAAAAGGAGATAAAAATCGTGCTATGATAGTAGGTAAAGGAAGTTTATTCTTAGGTAGAATGACTAACTTATTCGATGGAGTATCTATTGTAATTGAAAAGAAATAATGGAGCAGTAGAGGGTGAAGCTGCAGGAATTTCTAAAAGATGAAATAAGAAAAATTATAGCAGAATCAATGAGAAAAAATTTCCCAAGAAATGTTAGAAGAATAGGATGATATGAGTAAAAATTATATCAGAGTATTGCTAGAAGTAGCTAATGCTATAGAAACAGGAAACTTTGGCAAAATTAAAAGTTGGTTTAACAACTTTAGGTAGTGAACATGGCTTTGAAAATTTAGTTCAAAAGGTGCGATATTAAACTAAAAATCCTATATTCGATATAGTTTTAATAGGTGAGGGTCATAAGGACTTCGAATCATATGAAGCAAAAGATGAAGAAGAAGCTCACAAAAATTATGGAAGACCTATTAGATAAAGGGAAATAGCATCTTGTGTTACAATGCATATAACTTCCCTATTGGAGTTTCTACAGTTGGTAGGGTTATTACGCCTGCTAGAGGCGCGAAAATGCTTCTTACGACTACTACAGGGACTTCTGCTACTAATAGAGTAGAAGCTATGGTAAGAAATACATTATACGGTATTGCAACTGCGAAATCACTAGGAATAGAAAAATCCTATAGTAGAATTGCAAATGTAGAAGGTGCAAGACAAGTTGAAAAATATTATTAGACCTTAAAAGGTAATGGGTACAATTTTTGAATTTGCAACATCACAAAGAATAGATGGTGGATCAGTAATGAGAGGTAACGATTTATTAATGGCTACACCAGACGTTATGGTTGTTGATTCATTGACTGGGAACTTGTTTATGAAGATGTATTTTCAGCATTTAATACAGGTGGAGATTATGAGGCTAGTGGCTATGGTTATGGTCCAGGTGTTGGTGAAGATTATGATAGAAGAATATTAATCTTATCGAGGGCATCAGGTTCACCAGTTGTAGCTAATGCGCTTAAATATGCTTATAGAAATAGCTAAAAGGTAAAGTTAATGAAATAGCTAAACTAGAATACGAAAAAGCAAATAACGCCAAATTAGGGGAACTAATTTCAAAATTAAAAGTTAAAAAGAAGAATCAAATACTGAGGAAGTAAAAGTACCTGAGAAAGAGTAGTAACTTCACAAATATCAGGAGTAGACATATTGGATCTTGAAGATGCTACGAAATTATTATGGAAACAAAGGTATCTATGCAGAAAGTGGAATGGGATGCACAGGACCAATAGTTCTAGTAAATTCTTCTAAGAAACCAAATGCAAAAGAAATTTAAAAAGATTCAGGATATATTTCTTAATATATAAAAATGGGTAAAATTATTATTAATTAAACATTAAAAAAATAGGAAGATAATATAAGTTAAATATTAATTTAAGTGGGAATAACTTTTAAATGATGTTAATTAGAGAAATTAGAGTTGTTATATAATTATAATATCAGCAAATATAGTTTTGGATAGTTTATTGATACTAAAAATAGAGTATTACTAACTCTCTAGAGAATTATGTGAAGTAATTTAGCAATGGAATAATTATAAGTTCACGATGTTCTAGTTTCTTTAATATTGGAGGGTTATTCCTACTCTTTAGTTTATTGAAGTATGAATTTAAGGAAGAGATGAAAAAGTAATTTGAATGAATAATGGGAGGAGGAGATTGATGAGAATTTTTTAGAAAAACATTAGAGAGAATCATCGGAGAAAGTAGTAAAAACTTTTAAAAACCAACTATGAGAACTATGGATTTAATTCTCTTAGGAGTAGGATCTGTAATTGGTTCCGGTATTCTCGTTCTAACGGGCGAAGCATCATCTAAAGCAGGTCCATCGGTAATTTTTCATTCTTAATTCTTTGGTTTAGCTTTGTGGATTAACAGCTTTATGTTATGCCGAGTTATCGTCGGCGATACCATCTAGTGGAAGTGTTTATACCTATAGTTACATGACATTAGGGTGAAATTGTTGCTCATTCAATGGGTTGGCTTCTTGGAGGAAGTTATATCATTCTGGTCTTTGCGATTGCAAACGAGCTGGTCTAGTTATTTTAAAAATTTATTAGAAGGCTTTGGAGTAAAAATACCTAGAGAACTTACTAGTTTGCCTTCAGAGGGTGGCTATGGAAACCTTTTTGCGATTTCTGTAGTTTTACTAATAATGATTGTATTGTTTAAAGGAACAAGTAGTAGTAAGTTTGTCAATAATTTTATGGTAGTTATTAAGATTGCTGTAATAGTTTTATTTGTGTTAGTTGGAGTATTTTATGTGAAACCTGATAATTGGACAAATAACTTCGCTCCTCAAGGTTTATCAGGGATTATGGTAGGAGCTACGACAGTTTTCTTCGCATATCTTGGATTTGATACAATATCAACTTCAGCTGAAGAAACTATAAATCCTCAGAAGTCTCTACCAAGAGCTATTATAATTACATTGCTAATTTGTACGGCGTTCTATATTATTGTATGTCTTGTTTTAACAGGAATGGTACCTTACTCACAATTAGGAAAAGGTGATGCTCTGGCTTATGTTCTAGAAGCAGTAGGACAAGATAAGATTGCGGGGATAATCTCACTAGGAGCTGTAATAGGCTTATTAGCAGGACCCTTAGCTACTATGTTCGCTTCAATTAGAATCTTATTTACAATGAGTAGAGACGGATTATTACCTAAAAAATTAACGGAATTAAACAAAAATGGAGTACCAGGTTCAGCGACAATAGGTGTAGGAATATTAATGGCATTACTAACAGGTTTTTTACCATTAGGACAGTTAGCAGATTTAGCTAATCTCTCTTGGATATTAGCATTTACATTGGTTAGTTATTCAACAATTGTAATAAGAAAACAGTACCCTAATGCCAAGCGTGGTTTTACTATGCAAGGAATGCCATACTTACCTATAATTTCTATTTTATTATTTATTGTATTATTGTATGGAATTCAATTATCTACATGGATAATATTCGGATGTTGGATTTTAGTTGGATTAGTAATTTACTTTAGTTATTCGATGAAGCACAGCGTAGAAAAGTAGTTTGCATCAATTAAATAAACCTCAAATATAAGGTCGTTACCTAATATTAGAGGTTCTTTTATTTTATAGAAATTGTGAATCGTCTTCAATAATTTCTTTAACTTTTTGCATTTGATTGTCTAACTTGGCACTTATTTCAGCACAAAGTAATAGGCGACGTTCAATTTCCTTTTCTTTTTCTTCGCTTAGATTTTTCTTGTATCTAAGTTTATGTTCTAAACTCGCCCAAAAATCCATTGCTATAGTTCTAAATTGAACTTCAACAGCAACATGTTCAACTTTATCAGATAAGAAAATAGGAACTTTCACAATAAGGTGATAGCTTCTATAACCATTATCCTTATAATTTTTTATATAATCTTTCTCAGCAATTACCGTTAAGTCATCTTGTTGTTTAAGAGCATCTACTAACTTATAAACATCATTTTTAAATGAGCATATTACACGTACTCCTGCGACATCGTAAATATTGTTTTTTATAGTATCAATATCAAAAGGTAGGTTCAGTCGTTTTAGTTTGTTCATTAAACTAACTGGAGTTTTTAATCTAGTAGTTACTGATTCAATAGGGTTGCTCTCTCCGTGAAGAGAAAACTCTTTATCGAATACATTAAGTTTTGTTTCTATTTCAAGCATTGCACACTCATAGTGCATGAATAATTCTACGTATGGTTCTAATTCATTTTATTAATAATGAGTTGTTATTTTTTCCATAGAAAATAACTGATCTGATTAATTTTTCAATTTGTGTCATATATATTTATCTCGCTTTGTTCTTTGATACAATTTTATCATAAATTACATTATTAAAATATAGTTTAAGTGATAAAAATAAATTTCTTGGTCATAAGTGAACTTTTTAAATATCATTTTTAATTGTTATTAAGTAAAGATTGAAGAAACTGTATCATAAATAAAAATGAAGAATCTTAATACAGAAGTATATGTAACCCTCTATAATCGTTGATATGATAGTATTTTTTAACTTTATAGAAAGGAAACAGCAAAGCTAAAAATTCACAAATTCTCTCAAAGGCTATGTAATAAGGTTTTTCGATTTCCGGAAATATTCGTTGTAGACAGTAGATATTTTTAAGATAAGATAGTATTATAATGTTTTTATAAATTGAAATTTAAAAAGAGAAATGGGGGATAACATGCGTAGTAGTAATTTGTATTCATACACAAAAGCAAAAGGTGGATAATTTAACAAAAAAATTTATTAGTAATCAGAGAGATGGAAGAATAGTTAGGGTTTGATGCTGAAAAATTTATAAAGCCATAGAAAAAGGCTGTTCATTCTGTATTTGGAAAAATCATAGTGTTAATATTGATGGGATTGTAGATAATGTCATTATAGAAATAGGAAAACAGATTCAAAGATAATATTAAAATCTATGAGTTACAAAAATATAGTAGAGCATACGCTACTTACACTTGGTGAAGAGGCGATTTACGAAGAGTATGTTGGATATAGAAGTATGCGTGATATTGAACGTGAACGCAGCTTAGATATTAATGTAGCTATTGAAAACTAGTTAATCGTGATGAAAATGTAGTTAATGAAAAATGCTAATAAAGATAGCTTGGTGTTTAATACTCATAGGGATTTAACGAGTGGTATAGTAGCTAAAGCAATAGGGCTTAAAATGTGCGAAGCATGTGGCAAATGCTCACCAAAAAGGAGATATTCACTCATCATGACTTAGATTATTCTCCGTATCAACCTTTAACAAACTGTTGTTTAATCGATTTTTAAAGAAATGCTGACAAAAGGATTTAAAATAGGAAATGCAGATGTAGATAGCTCTAAAAGTATTCAAACAGCAACTGCTCAAATTACACAAATAATAGCTAATGTTGCTTCAAGTCAATATGGTGGATGTAGTGCTGATAGAATAGATGAGGTCCCTTGTCCTTTTTGCTAAATTAAATTATGAGAAGAATTTAAAAATGGCACAAGATGGATTGATGATGAGGAAAAACAAAAACTTTTTGCTGATAAAAACAAAAAGATATTTTTGATGCAATGCAATCTTTAGAATATGAAAATAAACACTTTATATTCATCACAGGTCAAACACCATTTACATCATTAGGTTTTGGTTTAGGTGAGGGATATTTTGAAAAAGAGATACAAAAAGCAATTTTACAAGTTAGAATTGATGGTTTAGGAAAAGAAAAAAGAACTGCAATTTTTCCTAAGTTGATTTTTGTTATTAAAGATGGATTGAATTTAAAACCAATGGATCCTAATTATGATGTGAAAGAACTTGCATTATCATGTGCAACTCAAAGAATGTATCCAGATGTTTTGATGTATGATACAATATCAAAGATTACAGGAAGTTGTAAAACTCCTATGGGATGTAGATCGTTCTTACCAGCATGGAGAAATGAACAAGGTGAGCTTGTAGAAAGTGGTCGTATGAACCTAGGTGTAGTGACTTTAAATCTTCCTAGAATAGCACTAGAATCTAAGGGAAATAAAGAGGAGTTTTGTGGGATTTTTAAAGAAAGGTTAGCTATTTGTAAAGATGCGTTAGATTACAGAGCAAAACGTTGTGGTGAAGCGAAACCCCAAAATGCACCAATTCTTTATATGCATGGAGCATTTGGAAAACGACTTAAAGCTGACGATAGGGTTAAACAACTATTCGATAATAAACGTTCGACATTATCATTAGGGTATATTGGATTATATGAAGTTGCGAGTGTTTTTTATGGTGGAGAATGGGAGAAAAATCCTGAGGCGAAAGAATTTACATTAGATATCATGCGTTATATGAAAGAATGTGTAGATAAATGGACAGCAGAGGGTGATTATTGGTACAGTATTTATTCAACGCCTAGTGAGTCTCTAACGGATAGATTTTGTCGAATGGATACTGAGAAGTTCGGTATCGTAGAAAATATAACGGATAAAGAATATTATACAAATTCATATCACTACGATGTTAGAAAGAATCCGACTCCTTTTGAGAAGTTAGATTTTGAAAAGACTATCCATACTATGCTAGTGGTGGATTTATTCATTATTGTGAATACTCAGTACTAAAACAAAATCCTAAAGCATTAGAAGCGGTTTGGGATTTTGCATATGATAAAGTTGGTTACTTAGGAACAAATACACCTATTGATCGTTGCTATAAATGTGGTTATGAGGGAGAATTTGAACCAACTAAGAAAGGTTTCAAATGTCCTGAGTGTGGGAATAGAGATCCGAAAAGTTGCGATGTAGTAAAAAGAACATGTGGATACCTAGGGAATCCACATGCCAGACCCTATGATTAAAGGGCGTCATAAAGAAATCGTAGCAAAGGGTTAAACACTTAAAAATAAAAATAATTATTGATAGAAGCGGTATTCAAGTAAAATATTTGATTAGTGCTTCTATATTTCTTATTTATGACAATAAAAAGCTAAATCTACAAAAATATAAACCTTTAAATTCTTTACATTATCTGATTTTTGATAAAATCAATACTGATAAGAAATTAGGAGGAATTCAAACATGGGTAAAATTTCTAAAAGGTGCTCTATTAGGAGTCGTGAGTGCATTAGGACTTATTATTACAAAAACCCCTAAAGAGTTAGAAAAACATAAAGAATTATTAAAAGAAAATACTAAAATGGTATTTGAGAAATTAACTGCTATAATTAACGAAAAAACTCAAGAGTTAGAAGCTCAAGTACAAGAAGAAAAAGATGTCGCTAAAGAAAAATTAGAAGAATTAACAGCATCTGAAGAAGTTGAGAAAGTAGAGGAAAACTTCGTTGAATTAGGTGCTAAAGCAGAAGAAGTAAAAGAAGAAGTAGTGGCTGAAGCATCTGAAAAAGTTGAAGAAGTGAAAGAAGCTGTGGAACCAGTAGTGGAAAAAGCACAAGAAGTTGCAGAACCAGTAGTAGAAAAAGTACAAGAAGCGGTAGAGCCTGTAGTGGAAAAGGTAGAAGAAGTGACTGAACCAGTGGTAGAAAAAGTAGAAGGAACAGTTGCACCAGTTGTTGAATCAACTTTTGAAAGTACTAGTAATGTTGTAGAAGAAGTAAAAGAAGTTGCTGGAACTCACTACGAAGAAAAAGTTGAGCCGACTGTAGAACAAATTCATGAAGTGGTAGCTCCTGTAATTGAAAAAGCAGAAGAAGTAAAAGAAGAAGTAGAAGAGTTCGTTGAAGAAAAACCAAAAACAACTTTAGATTCTATCGTATCTTTATTTGCATCAAAAGAAGGAAAATAAGAAAGATAGCTAGGTAAATAAAATTTTATCTAGCTATCTTTTGTTTTATGCTAATCTATCAGCGATTGCTTTTTGAATTTCTTCAAATTCTACAGGCTCAACTTTTTGTGGTGGCCATTTAACTTCTAAGTTATCGAAGTTTGTATTTTTATCTTTGTATCTTGGCACAATGTGGAAGTGTAAGTGGAAAACACTTTGACCAGCGTATTCTTCATTGTTTTGGAAGATATTAACTCCATCACAACCGTATGCTTCTTTTTACTGCGTTAGCGATTTTTCGGAAGAACTCGTCCAATATTTGCTGCTGTTTCTGGGTCATGATCGAAGATATTTCTACTATGTTTTTAGGTATTACTAATGTATGTCCTTTTGTTATAGGAATACATCTAAAAAGCTGTATACATATTCATCTTCATAAACTTTGTAACTTGGGATTTCTCCATCAATGATTTTTTCGAAAATAGTTTTTTCCATAATTTTACTCCTTCTATTTTAAGTTTTCTAATGTTTCAATTAAAAGATTTTTCAGGTTTATACTAATTTTTTGAGCAGTTTTTAGTACGTGTTCGTGGTCGTGTTTTTTCTCTTGTATTCCTGTTGCCATATTAGTAGCACAAGCTAAAACTGCTACAGGAAGCGATGTGTGGTTTGCAGCGATTACTTCTGGAACTGTAGACATTCCTACAAGATCACATCCCATTGTTTTGAATGCACGAATTTCAGCACGTGTTTCAAAGTATGGACCTTGGAAGAATCCATAAACACCTGTATGTAAAGTAATATTTAGTTTTTTAGCAGCATTGTGTAAGTTTTCTACTAGATATGGATCGAATGGTGTAGTCATATCAACGAATCTTTCACCTAGACGTGGATCATTTTCTCCCATTAGAGGGTTTTTACTCACTAGTGAAATAAAGTCGTCAAGACACACGATATCACCTTCAGTGAAGTTTGTGTTAATAGCTCCACATGCATTAGTTATGAATAATCCTTTTACTCCTAAAAATTTAACAACATATGTCATAAAAGCAACATCTTTCATGCTGTATCCTTCATAGAAGTGAAGGCGACCATTTAATACTAATACGTTTTTATCAGAAATTTTACCAAAAGTTAGTTTGTTAGCATGTCCTTTAACACGATTAGCGTGTTTATTTCCTGGGAAAAGTGGAATAGCTTCATAACCAAGTTCTTGTTGATCTTCAAGTTCAAGTGTAATACCACTTCCTAAAACTACTGCATAGTCGATAGGCTCCCCAAAATATTTCTTTATGTAGTTTGCAGTTTCTACAATATTTTCATAATATGTCATAATATAAATCCTCCTGAAAAATGCTTTATCAGAAATATTATAGCATAAAAATTCAGAAAAATATATAATTTCTAATCTATTTATTATTAACGTTTACAATTTTAGAGATTAATTTTGGAACAAAGTAATAGTTGATAGGATGAATTATATAGATTATATATAATAAAAAGTAGTTTTCTAGTCTAATTAAAAATAGAAAGTACTAAATTATTAGGAATTGCAGTATTAGAAGTATATTTCGTGTTATTTATATTTTATATTTATCTGTAAAAATATCTTGTAAACGATTTAAAAAAAGTGGTATTATGTTCTTAGTACATAAATTTTTTTAAGGAGGGTATTATGAAAAATTACGTACTATTTTTGCAATTCTAGTTGCATTATCATTAATTGTTGTTGGTTGTTCTTCAAAGAATGCTAAGAATGACACTAAATCTGACGGTAAGAGCGGATATAAAATTGGTGTCGTAACTGGTGAAGGTGGAGCAAAAGATAAGAGTTTTAACCAAGCTAACGTAGAAGCTATTCAAGCTTGGACAAAAGCTAACGGGGCAAAAGATCCAGTTGTATTAGAAACTAAAACTCAATCAGATTTAACTTCTAATTTACAAAATGCGGCAAAAGTGTCTGATATTATTTCTTTAGCTGGTTATGAATTTGAAAAAGAAATTCCAAAAGTAGCTGAGCAATATAAAGATAAAAAATTCATGTATGTTGATACTTTTGTTGATGCGCCTAATATTGCTTCATTAATCTTTAAGGAACAAGAAGCTGGTTATTTAGCTGGATATATTGCAGCTTTACAATCTAAAACAGGAAAAGTTGGATATATTGGAGGAACTAAAATTCCACCAGTAGAGCGATTTGGTATTGGGTTTGTACAAGGTGCTAAAGCAGCTAAAAGTGATATTAAAGTAATGTACAATTATAGCGGAACTTTTTCAGATACAAATAAAGGGTAAAACATTAGCAGCTACTATGTATGACTCAGGTGCGGATGTAATTTTCGTTGCTGCAGGTAATACTGGTAATGGTGTAATCTCAGAAGCTAAAGAACGTGGTATTATCGATATGTCTAAGAGTGGAGAGATTAAACACTGGGTTGTAGGAGTAGATAAAGATCAATACGAAGAAGGTATTTTTAAAGGGAAAGATAAAGACGGAAAAGAATATCAAAAATCTGCAATCCTAACATCAGCTGTTAAAAATATTGAAGTAGCAGTTACTAAAATATTAAATGAAATCAAAGAAGGTAAATTTACAAAAGGTGAACATGTCTTTGGTATTAAAGAAAATGGTGTAGGAATTCCAAAAGAAAATCCTAACTTAAGTGATGAAGTTAAAACAAAAGTTGCTAGTGCTATCGAAGAACTAAAATCAGGTAAAGTCGAAGTAGTAGCTACTGGAGATGAATTAAAAGCAAAAGGTTCAGCTACTAATATAGAAGGTGAACTATAATTAAAGAATATAGGAGTTGTTTGAAGCAAAATTTCTAAGAGATTTTGATTTTCAGACACTCTTATTTTTTAAAAATAAGATATAGGAGATATCTAATATGTGATAATTTATTGAAGTATGTAAAATTATCGTATCAAGAGGAAATAGAACAATGGTAGAATATAATCTATTTTTGGATAATGTTGATTTTTAAATATTTATCAAAAATCTATAGTTTTACATAAATTGTTTTTATCTTAAGAATAAGTATTAATATACATTATTATACAATAGTTAGAGTGTGATATTTTAAAGTTCGTAAAATATTAAATACAATTATATCAATAAAATAAAGTCTTTATCTAAAGAATATAATTAATGTGTAATAATAATCTAGGATATAAAATTCGTATAAAAAATGTAAACGCTCTTAATGTTTTGAAAATGCTTTTATTACTCTAAAATAATCTTATATGAATATAGAAGAATAGATATGATAACTCCTATAAATAGTATTTTTATAGGTTTTATAGTTAAAAACGAACATTATAAAAAAATGTTAACATTTTTAATAAATCATTGAAGTTTGAAAGATAATGGTATTATTTAAGTATAAAACAATATACAAATAAAGGAGACTTTTTATTTATGAAAAAGGTATTTTCGTTAATAGCAGTTGTTTTATCAGCAGCATTAATTATCGTTGGATGTTCTTCTAAATCATCTAACGGAAATTCATCTTCTAACAACTCTGGATTAAAAATCGGTGTTGTAACTGACGAAGGTGGAGCAAAAGATAAAAGTTTCAACCAAAGTAACGTTGAGACAGTAAAAGCTTGGGCTGAAAAAAATGGTGGAAAAGCACTAAACCCAATCGAAACTAAAAACCAAAGTGATATTGCGGCAAACTTACAAAAATGCAGCAAAAGCTTCTGACGTAATTTCATTAGCTGGTTTCTACTTTGAAAAAGAATTACCAAAAGTTGCAGATTCATTTGCAGATAAAAAATTCATCTTCATCGATGGTGTAGTTCAAAACAAAAACGTAGAATCAGTTACATTCTCAGAACACGAAGCAGGATACTTAGCAGGATATGCAGCAGCTTTACAATCAAAAACTGGTAAAGTTGGATACATTGGTGGAGCTAAAATTCCAGCAGTAGTTAAATTTGGTGTTGGATTCGTTCAAGGTGCTAAAGCAGCTAAAAAAGACATCAAAGTTGTTTACAACTACAGTGGTTCATTCAACGACACTAACAAAGGTAAAACTTTAGCAGCAACTATGTACGATGCTGGAGCTGACGTAATCTTCGTAGCAGCTGGTGGTACTGGAAGTGGTTCTATTAAAGAAGCTCAAGAAAGAGCAACTAAAGACCTTAAAGAAAGTGGAGAAGTTAAACACTGGATCGTTGGTGTAGATAAAGACCAATATTCTGAAGGTGTATTCAAAGCTAAAGATAAAGACGGAAAAGATGTTGAAAAATCAGTTATCTTAACTTCAGCTGTTAAACGTATCGACGTTGCAGTATCTAACATCTTAGACGCTATCAAAGCTGGAAAATTTGAAGGTGGAAAAGCTAGAGTCTTCACTATTAAAGAAGATGGTGTTGGACTTCCAGCAGAAAACCCTAACTTAAACGATGATATCAAAGCTAAAATTAAAACAGTTGTTGAAGATCTAAAAGCTGGTAAAGCAACAGTTGCAGTGACGCTCTTGGTGTAGCTGATAAAAGCTAATATCGATGGAGAACTTTAATTTTAAGAAGTTTATATAAAAAGGCCTAGCAAATGCTAGGTCTTTTTTTGTATGAAATTATTTTTATATTTCTTAAATAGTATTAAAAAATTTATATTATAACTTATTTTTTTCAAGTTATAAAATTTGTATTATTTCATAAAACTATAAAACGAATACACCCTAGTAATTAATAATTTTATAATAATTGAAATTATGGTAAATATATGAAAAAATCTATTAAAAAGCTATACTAGTTTGTCAAAAATATATTATAATATATATATGTAAGAATTTATAAAAGAGAGGTAAAGATATGTACGCTATAGAAATGCTAAACATAACTAAAAAGTTTGGCGACTTCTACGCAAATAAAGATATCACTATTCAGGTAAAGAACAATGAAATTCATGCTTTACTTGGTGAAAATGGTGCAGGGAAATCTACGTTGATGTCGGTTCTTTTTGGTATGTACCATCAAAGCCGGTGTTATTAAATTGAATGGTAAAGAAGTTGATATTAAAGATCCTAAGCATGCTAACCAACTAGGAATAGGGATGGTGCATCAGCACTTTAAACTTATTAAAAACTTCACTGTTGCTGAAAATATTATTTTAGGGATGGAAGAAGTAAAAGGTGGAAAAATTGATTTAGAAAGTGCTGCAGTAAAAATTAAAGATTTATCTAAAAAATATGGTTTAGAAGTTGATCCTAAAGCTTTAGTAGGGGATATTAGTGTAGGAATGCAACAAAGGGTTGAAATTTTAAAAATGTTATATAGAGATGCTAACATTCTAATTTTTGACGAACCTACTGCAGTGTTAACTCCTGCTGAGATTAAAGAATTTTTAGCTATTCTTAAAAATCTTCAAGCGGAAGGAAAAACTATTTTACTAATTACTCACAAACTTAATGAAATTATGGCTGTTGCAAACCGTTGTAGTATTATTCGTCGTGGTGAATACTACGGAACAGTTGAAATAGCAGAAACAACAAAAGAAAAACTAGCTAGTCTTATGATTGGTAAAGACTTAGAAATAATTAAATATGAGCGTTCAAGAGACGGTAAGAAAAATATTCTTGAAGTTTCAGGTGTTTATGCTGACACTGCTGAGAAGAAAGATATTCTGCATGACTTCAACTTAAATGTACGTGAACGTGAAATCCTTGGTATTGCGGGAGTTGACGGGAATGGTCAACAACAATTTGTAGAAGTACTAAATGCTTTACTTAAAGAAACAAAAGGAAAAATTATTTTTGACGGAAAAGAGATTAATTCATTATCAACAGCAAAACGTAAAGAACTTGGACTTGAAATTATTGCGGAAGATAGACATAAAGATGGTCTTGTATTAGATTTCAGTGTTGAAGAAAACTCAGTTTTAGAAAATTATTATACAGAAAAATTTGCTAAACGTGGATTTTTGAAAAAGAATATTATATCAAAATTTGCTAAAGAAATTTGTGAAAAATATGATGTTCGTAAAGCTGGAGATGAAAAAATTTCTGCACGTAGTATGAGTGGTGGTAACCAACAAAAACTTATTATTGGTCGTGCTTTAGAATTAGATCCAAAATTATTAGTAACAACTCAGCCTACACGTGGTCTTGATGTTGGAGCTATTAACGGTATCCACAAAATGTTAATTAATTATCGTGATAAAGGTAATGGTGTATTATTAATTTCATTTGACTTAGATGAAATCTTAACGTTATCTGATAGAATCGCGGTTATTCACAATGGTAACATCATCGATGTAGTGGATAATGATGAAAATGTAACAAAAGAACAACTTGGTCTGCTTATGGCAGGGGTTAAGAAGTAGAGAGGAGAACGTATGTTAAAGAAAGTTTTAACTAATGCGGTGCTACCGATATTAGCTTCATTTATTATAGGAGCTATTCTTATTTCAGCGATAGGGGCAGCACCAGGAGATGTGTTTGGAGTAATCGGAGATATTTTCTCAGACTCAAACAGTGTAGCTGAAATTTTTGTATCAACAATTCCGCTTATTTGTACTGGATTATCTGTTGCATTTGCATTTAGAACAGGTTTATTCAACATTGGGGCAGAAGGTCAATTCATTATGGGTGGTCTTTTCGCTGGACTTGTTGCGATTAAAATGGAAGGTATGAACTTCTATTTAGTGTTAATTACTAGTATTCTAGTTGGTGTTGTAGTAGGTGGTCTTTGGGCAGCTATTGCAGGTTACCTAAAAGCTAGATTCAATATTAGTGAAGTAGTAGTAACAATCATGTTAAACTATACAGCTTTATATTTTGTGCAGTTTGCTGTACCTAAATATATAAAAGGAACTAACGATATTATTTCTAAACCTATTGTTTCAGCTGATGGAACAGGATATTTACAAAATAGTTTAGTTGAAGGTATTTTCAACAACTATCGTTTAGGAACAGATTTATTCTTAGCTATTTTTAGTGTTATTATTTTCTATATCGTTATGGAAAAAACAGTATTCGGTTATGAATTACGTTCTGTAGGGTTTAACCCGAATGCATCAAAATTCGTAGGTATGAAAGTAAACAGAAATACTGTGTTATCTATGGCTATTTCAGGAGCTTTCGCTGGTTTAGGTGGTGCTCTTTACAATATGGGACCTGTAGGACAAGTAGTAGCAGGTTCAACATTCCAAGGATTTGGGTACATGGGAATTGCGGTTGCATTAATCGGTGCTAACACAGCTGTTGGATCACTATTAGGAGCATTATTATTCGGATTCTTAGGAGTATTAACTCCACAATTATCATTCATCGGTATTCCAAAAGATATCGCGAATATTTTAATCGGATTAATCGTATTATTCGTTGCAGCTAAAGCTATCTTTGATAACAAGTTGCTTGATAAATTATTTAGTAGTAAGAAACAGAAAGGAGATAAATAGATGGATACAGTATTATCACTATTAGACTCAATGTTACAATATACTGCACCAATTCTTATAGCTGCCATCGGTGGTTTCTATTCAGAAAAAAGTGGGGTTGTTAACATTGCCCTTGATGGTTTCGTAATCTTTGGATCATTCGTCGCATCACTATTAGCATTATCAGTGTTTGATGGATCTCCAACATTATTCCAATTAGTAATTTGTTTAGTTGTTGCAACACTTGCAGGTGGATTAATGTCATTAATTCACGCATATATCAGTATTAACTTAAAAGCTGACCAAGTTATTTCAGGTACAGCGATTAACTTAATTACACCAGCTATAGCATTATTCTTAGTTAACCACTTTAATGGTACGTATGAATTATTATTAGCAAGTGGTTTCCCAAGATACACAGTATTTGGTAAATTTACTATTTATCCAACGGTATTCATAGCTGTAATTTTAGTAATTATAACATACTATGTAATTTATAAACGTCCATTCGGGTTACGTTTACGTTCTGTAGGGGAAAACCCACAAGCGAGTGATTCACTTGGATTAAACGTATTTAAATATCGTTACATTGGGGTATTTATTTCAGGATGTTTAGCAGGATTAGCTGGAGCTATCATCGCAACTACATTCTCACAAGGATTCAACGCAGCTATCACAGTATACGGATTCGGATACTTAGCATTAGCAGCATTAATCTTCGGTAAATATAACCCAATTACAATCACATTAGCTTCGTTATTCTTCGGAGGAACTAAAGTATTCGCTGAGAAAGTTTCTATCTTAGCACCAGACCTACCAATTCCGGTATCATTCTGGAACATGTTCCCATTCGTAGCTACAATAATTGCACTTATCGTATTTTCTAAGAAAACTTCTACTCCAGAAGCACTTGGTATTCCATACGATAAAGGTTTAAGATAATAAAATTAGTAGTCTTTGAAAATCTTAAGTTTCAAGGACTACTTTTAATTTTGTATAAAAGGATACCTCAACCAAAATTTTGATTGAGGTGATTTTAGTTATTTTGCCTTTATTTTTAGCCATTTCTTCTCCATAAATTGAAAGATTTTTTTCTCATTAAAGAAACCGCTACTAGCTCCAGCTCCAACATAAATATTAGAACCAAGTTTAGTCCATTCTTTAATATTATCAGCCTTGTTTGATAGTCCATTAGGAAATACATGGACAGTTTGCCCACCAGTACCAAACATAGGATTATCCCTTCACGACTGAAAGCATAAGTTATTGCAGGTTGAGAAGGTGTTCCAAAATTTTTAATATCTACAATTTTACTAATCCACCATTTCCCAGACCATTTTTTCTGGAACGTCTACAATAAAATATTCATTTTCATAATGAGTAGAAGTCATTTTTATGGATTCTTCTCCAATATTCACTGAAGAATCTTCTTTTTCTTTTTTTCTAGCTCTTTTTTTCTTTTTACCTAATTCGGTTATACGTTCTTCATATTTCTTCACAAGTTTTTTTCTATTTCAGTTTGTTTTTCTTGAGCTTCTTTTTCTGTTTCGAAAGTATAGTCTTTTTCTTTTTCTATTGTTTTTGTTAACTCATCTAATTTTTGACTTACTGTCATTAATTTTGTTATTATCAGAAGTGTTGTTAATATCTGAAATAGTATATTTCTTTATAGAATTATCATAATCATTGTGGAAATAAGTACGCATCGTATTTATACTATTTTTAAATTCATCTTGAACTTTTGAGTCTTTATTAGAACTTAAATTGTATTTTTGATTGTTCATCAAGAGTATCTTTTAATAACTCCAGACGCTTATTTCTATCATTTTCATCATTAAATTTTTTTGTGAGTTCGTGTAGTGCAGTTAGTTTTTTTCTGCAGAAACTGTTTCAACTTGTTTCTTTTGATAAAGAGTATATCCGAAAAAAACAAATAACTAACGCAACTATTATGGAAATAATAGAAATTATAGTATTGTTATTTTTATTCATAAAATTCTCCTTTCATTTTTCTACACAATTAATTATAGAATAACAGAAATGTAACGTCAATAGAAGAAAGAGTAGTTTACATGGAAAAACTTCTCAATATCAAAAAAATGATAATTGAGAAGTTTTAGAATTAAAATTCTACGTATATATTTGTTTGAGCATTTACGATACGAACTAAGTGTGGATTTTCGTAGACGATAACTGCACTAGGGCCTTTTTGTACACCATGAACAACATACCTGTTTCCTTGATCTTCTATAGTTAAATTAGGATTCTCAGTCACTTTTGGAGCCCATTGTGAATAATATTTTTTAGCTAAAGCATATCCATCTTCGGCAGGATTTTCGGTTTTAGCAACTGGATTTGCTCCTGCTGTTGGATGTTTTTCATTATATCTAGCGATAGCATCTCTTATTTGTTCATTTGAGAAGTTAGCCACAGGACCGCCAAGTTCCTCAGAAAGAAGTTTACCAATTATAGTTTCTGAACCTCCATCATTGAGAATTCCTCGTTTTAGTTCTCCATAAGTAATTGGAGCTTGTTGTAATCCGACTCTAGGTATATTTTCGTTGTCAGAAATTGATGAACTAGAGTTTGTACTACTGTTGTCAGATTTATTTTTCTCCCTTACCTTCACTCAATTTTTGCTTTTTAAAAGCACTATGTTTAAATTTGTATTTATCTAATATTTTTTTGATATCATCAGATTTAGCTTCTTTAATTTCTTTTTAAAGCTTTTTTTCGTAATTAGTGATATCTTCTTTTAGCCATTCGATGGCTTTATCAAAAGAGTTATCAGTAGTAAGTGAATCTACCTTTTCTAAAGATTTTTTAGCGGTATTAACGTCTTTGTTATCAAGACTTGAGTCAGCGTTTTTTAACTCTTTAGCGATCTTTATTTCAGTTTTAATATTTTTGAAAGCTTCTTGTCCTTTGTCATTATCTAAAGTTTCTAATCCAGTAAGGCCTCCTTTGAAGTCATGGCTATCATTAATTAGAGCTAGGTATTTAGTATGTTCTTCTTTAATAGAACCATTGCCAGAACCAAAGAAATAATAAAGACCACTGGCAAGTAATAAAAGAACAATAATGCTAGACAGTATAGCTATAAGTTTTTTATTCATATAAAGTGTTTCTCCTTTTTTTAGGTTGATTGTATAAGTGGCTATTATGACACTCCATTTAATTATATTCCTAATAAAAATCTTTGTAAACACTTTTTGTAGAAGATATAGAATATTTTGGTTTGAAGCTATGAATATGAAATAACTCCCACTAGAAAGGAAATAGTCCTCCAAAATTTTTCCGGGTTTTGGAGGCTATTTCCTTTTAATGATTTTTGATAGTTTTTTTGGGGAGACACTTTGGAGACAATCCAAAGTATTGATATATTAGTATTTATAAATAGTTGATTATGATAGTTTAATTTGATATAATCAAAACTGGAGAGAGAAGTTAGGGAGTGTAAAACTTCCGATAAAGATTGCGGTAGTCGTTTATTTTTCAAAGTCAAAGACTGAAGAAAAATATTACGAATAGCGTATGCAACAGGAACTTAAAAAGCAGGTGCTAAAAGTTAGTATCTGCTTTTTCTAGTTTCTACTGCTGTGGCTACTTCAATAAGAAAGGGGATGGTGCTATGCTCGCATACACTAGAATCTGGATGAAAGGAGTAGCAAGTTGTCAGCTTACGAAATTGTACAGACGATTATTGGAATAAATCTATTGATTGTTTCAGTAGTTAGTGCATGTATTGTAGCATTAAAAAAAGACAATAAAAAATAACCATCTTTACACTTTGGCACAGGGTAAGATAGTTATTTAATAATTACATATTCGAGCCACCGTCTTTAAAACGGCTCTCTCTTTTTATATTTATATTTTTAGCATATATAAGCTGAGAAATCAAAGATTTTTAATAAAAAGACCCCACAAAAAAATTATTGGTGGGAAAATGGCAGGGTATAAATTTGTATTTATCTTGTATTTAGTTTTTAAAAAGTAAACTATATCAAGTTTCTTGGTGAATATACTACTTTTATTTTTACTCATCGAGCTTTTTAGATACTAAAATATTTTACTTATAAATAAAAATATTATTGAAGTATTATTCCCCTAAATATTTAATATATATTTGACATGGATTCCATTCGTCCCATAAGGTAGGAAAAACATTCTAATTCTTTATATCCCATTGCGATATAGAATTCATTAGTAATATCATATTCTTTGTAGTGTCCCATTTTTTACAGTTTTTTTACCTGTGAGTAAGAATATCCAAGATTTTTTTGCCATATTTTTCGAATTCTGTGTTTAGTTTTGTTCCAATTCCCATTCTATGAAATTTTTTTCTTTATACCCATTACAAAAAAATATCTGCAGTATCCTTACTTGTTGCGTTTAATACGATAAAACCTGCAACTTCATTATCTGCATAGTAAAGCCCAAAAAAACGGTTTATCTTGTGAATCTTTAATATACTCTTTTTGTACTTTCAGGTAGACCAAACCATTCAGGAAGGTCGTAAAGGACCTCTTTTGATATTATTTCTTTTTTTCTTTCTTGTCTATTATTTTTTTAATTATTAAATCCATATTATTTTTCCTTTTTAAAAATTATAATTCCGCTTAATTATAACACAGATAATAAGTATCATACAAGTAGTCACAAGAAATTGAAATGGTGATATTTTTGATAAAATTTGGTGTTGAATGTATTATTCTTGATTATCTATTTTTATATTTATATTTTAGTGTAGATAAGGTAAGAAATTAAAGATTTTAATAAAAAAAGACCTTATCAATAGTTTTTGATAAGGTCTTTTTGGAGACACTTTGGAGACAATCCAAAGTGTTTTAACTAATTTTCAATCTATATATTTTAACATATGGGCAGTTAGAACTAATAATCTTTTCCTCACTTTGTTCGTTAAGATTAAAGTTCTTGTTGCATACGCTGTACCTAAGAATTATGTCGTCGTTAAACTCCTAATAATTCAAATGTACACCGCATTATTCCCATTCGATAGTTGCTGGAGGCTTACTAGTAATGTCGTAGACTACGCGGTTAACGTGTGCAACTTCGTTTACTATACGAGCTGAGATTTCTTCTAGGACTTCAAATGGAATATGAGCCCAGCTTGCTGTCATACCATCGATACTTGTTACAGCACGAACTGCAACTGTGTAGTCATATGTACGCACATCTCCCATAACTCCTACTGAACGAATGTCTGGAAGACATGTGAAGTATTGCCAAATTTCGCCTTCTAATCCGCGTTTAGCGATAACGTCACGTAAGATGAAGTCACTATCACGTACGATTTTAAGTTTTTCTTCTGTTACTTCTCCAAGAACACGAATACCAAGTCCTGGTCCTGGGAACGGTTGACGCCAAACAATTTCGTGAGGTAGACCAAGTGCTTCTCCTAATGCACGAACTTCATCTTTGAATAGAGTGTTAAGTGGTTCGATTAGGGAAAAACGCATATCTTCTGGTAATCCACCCACATTGTGGTGAGATTTGATAGTTTGAGCGTTTTTAGTTCCTGATTCAATAACATCAGTGTAAAGAGTACCTTGAGCTAAGAATGGAACATCGTGTAGTTTAGCACATTCTTCATCGAATACATAAACAAATTCATTCCCGATGATTTTACGTTTTTGCTCAGGATCGCTTACACCTTTAAGTTTTCCTAAGAATCTGTCTTTAGCATCTACTTTAATAAGATTCATGTTGAATCCGCCGTCAATTTCTTTACTGAATGTATTCATAACAGCTTCAGCCTCACCTTTACGAAGTAAACCGTGATCGATGAACATACAGATAAGTTGATCGCCGATTGCTTTGTCTAGTAGGGCAGCTACAACTGATGAATCTACACCACCAGATAATGCACAAAGAACTTTTTGATCTCCAACTTCTGCACGGATTTCTTTGATTTTCTCGTCGATGAAGTTTTGGATTGTCCAGTCACCAGTACAGTTACACACGTTACGGATGAAGTTTCTAATTAAGTCATAACCGTATTCAGAGTGACGTACTTCTGGGTGGAATTGGAAACAGTAGAAGTTTTTCTCTACATTTTCAGCTGCTGCGATTGGACAGTTATCACTTGTTGCGACAACTTTGAATCCTTCAGCTAGTTCAACTACTTTATCAGAGTGACTCATTAAGACTTGTTGAGAAGCAGGAGTACCTTCGAATAATTTAGCACCTGGAGTTACATCAACATTGTGAGCTCCGTATTCTCTACTTGTAGCAGATTCTACTTTTCCTCCTAGTTTGTGTTGCATAAGTTGCATTCCGTAGCAAATTCCTAGTACAGGAATACCTAGGTTGAAGATTTCATCATCAATAGTAAGAGAGTTTTCTTCGTAAACTGAGTTTGGCCCACCTGAAAGGATGATTCCTTTAGGATTCATTTTTTTGATTTCTTCTATAGAAATTTCATTGTCATGTAGTTCAGAATATACACCAAGTTCACGTACACGACGAGTGATAAGTTGGTTATATTGACTACCAAAGTCAAGAACTAATATAAATTCGTGTTTCACGGTTTTTCCTCCTAAAAATATACTTTTTATTAATATAGTCTATTATAACAAGAAGTTTGTGATATGTAAAATCTTAAATGTTAGAATTTTTGAGTTTTTTCTTCAAAAAAATTAATTTTTTTGACAAAAAAACAACAAAAAAACGAATTTTTAACTTTATGGAAATGATGAAAAAAATCCGTAAAACAGAATTTTTTAGTTTTCAAAAATGATAATTTTGCTTTATACGAATAATAGGTGAGAGAAAATTTTATAAAAAAATTTTTGGAAAATGTTATAATTAATATATAGAAAGTAGGAGGAAAAATAATGGTAAGAGCATATATTGGAACATATACAAAAGAAAATAGTGAAGGAATATACCTGGTTGAATTATCAGAAGAAGGAAAAGTATTAGAGGTTAGAAATGTAGCAAAGGTTGATAATCCGACGTATTTATCATTGTCTAATGATAACAAGTATTTATATAGTGTATCTAGAGTAGATGGAAAAGGGGCTGTTTCTAGCTTTGAGGTTGAAGAGAATGGTAACTTGAAAGAATTAACATCAGTAGCTCAAGAAGGGAACCCTCCTTGTTATGTAGAATTGAACTCAGAAAAAAATACCTTATTATCAGCCAACTATCATTTAGGTACAATTGATAGTTACTCTGTTGAAGATGGTAAATTAGTGAAACTTCTATCAACAGATCACCATGAAGGAAGTGGGGTACATGAAAGACAAGAAAAACCTCATGTTCATTTCTCTGGATTTACTCCAAGTGAAAAATATGTCTTCTCATGTGATTTAGGAACTGACGAAATTACATCGTATAAGCTTAATGAAGGAATTTTAGAAAAAGCAACTATTTTTAAAGCTAAAGATGGAAGTGGAGTTCGTCATATAGTATTTAGTAGTGATGAAAAACAAGCTTTTGTAATGACGGAACTTACTAGTGAAATAATTACATTTGATTATGATGGAAAAGGGAATTTAGCTAATCCAACATATTATTCTACATTACCAGAAGGGTTTACGCTAGAAAACAAAGGTAGTGCGATAAAAATTTCAAATGACAATAAGTATATATATGTTTCTAACAGAGGACAAGATGCGATAGTTGTTTTTGAAAATACTAAAGATGGATTAAAACAAATCCAAACTATTAGTACTTTTGGTAAAGGGCCTAGAGATTTTGATTTATCAAAAGATAATAAATTTGCGCTAGCGACGAATGAAAATAGTGGAACGATTACTGTATATCGAATAGATAAAACGACAGGACAGTTAAAAGTTGTTGATTCAGAGATTACTGTTCCAGAAGCTGTATGTGCTAAGTTTATATAGAAAAATACCTAAGATGAGAATAAACTCGTCTTAGGTATTTCTTTTATGAGTTTCGTTTTTTTACTACAAAGAACGGTGCTCCGAAATTACAATATTCTAGTATGTAATCTTCAAGGTTGTTTATGTTCTTAGGATTATTGTTATCCTTTGTTAAAATAAATCCAGTAAGTCGTAGTTTTTCATGAGAAATATCTCCGACAATATAGGGTTTATTTTTTTAAAACATCTACTAATTTCTCTTCAAAAGTTTCTTTTTGGAAGGCGTCTTTAAAATTGTAGACAAGTTCGTAAATAGCACCTTCTACTTCAAAAACTAAATTATTTTGCTCCATATCTAATCCTTTCTAACCACTTGTCTCATAACGTATAGTGCTGCAAAAAAACAAGTGTGTATATTGCCAGTATACCAGTAGCAAAGTACTTCGTACGATCTATAACAATAGTAGTTTTTTTCGTAGTTATCTTTTTATCAAAGTTCTCATCATTGATAAAGTTTGATTTAACTTTATCGAATGTACCAGTGTTGTTATTAGAGGCGAACTCAGAAAAAACTGTTCCTTCATTCGCAGATGTAGTTTCATATTTTTGGAAAAAGAAGTATTTTTCTTATTCATTAGTAAATATGTTACGTCTTTTTATAGAATGTTTCTCATAGAATAAATCATAAATATCTTCATTGAAGGTAATTTTTCATTATTTATTGTATAAGTACCGAGCTTTAAGTGCTAGTTTATATTGATAGTTCGTAAATAAGTAGTCATAAGATTTTTGAAGTTTATCAAAATAAGCAGCTTTTATCATCACTTTGGTTTTAGCACAGTAATGATAAGTTTAGTATTACCGCTATATGCATATGTAACGCTGTTCTTTTCAGAATAATCTAGTCCTAAAACTCTAAATTTATTAGATTCTTTTAAACTCAACGCTATTTTTTAATTTTTTTCTCCAGTAGCAAGTGTGTGTTCTGGATTTTTTTGTTATTTCTGTTATTTCTGGATAAGTTTTTAATATTAAACTAGTCAGATATGAAATATTTTTTCTGCAGTACTAATATTAGTAGAACTGTTGTTATCAAAAAGTCTCTAGTTTTTGTATCGTTAAGAGACATAGTTGCAAGTATATCCTTAGCTTTTTGTAATATCGATATTGAAATGACTAAAGATTGCTTGGTTAAGACCATTTGACGCTTCATTTTCTAATAAGAATATAGCATCTTTAACGGTAATAGCTGATTCAAATTTATATTTAGTTAATATATCGTCACTATTTTTAATATCAATTTTTTTGAATCTAATGTTATTTTATTATTTTTTAAATTATCAGCAAGTAGGTAAAAAGTGCAACGTAGTTTGGTAACTTGCCTACAGCTGTTTTCATTTTTCTCCACGTTTAGAAATGATTTTTCCTGTATTAAGTTCCGAAACAACTAGATGAGAATTAACGTCGCTAAAAATCAATTACCGCATTATTATCTAGGAAGTTATCTTCAGCTTTTGTGAAGTTTGGAATTAAAAACAAGAAGTAAAAATCAAAATACTAATTTTTAGTTTCATTATTTCAATCCTTTATTTCAAACTTGTTTAGAATAGTTTTTCTTTTTGTTTATTTTTTTAGTAATAATGAGTAGAAAGTAATTCTAAACACATACATTCTAGTATATTACAAAATAAGGAAAAATTCCAATAAGAAGGAGAAGATTTAAGAAATTTTAACTATAGTAAATAATCTTATTATAATTTTCACAAGGAAAAATTTGAAACTAAATCATTACGTGTTATAATTAGATGATGTTTGATTTTTATAAGAAAGTTGAGATTTAAGATGAAATATGACGTAATTGTAATAGGTCTTGGTAGTGCAGGACTTATGATAGCGGATAGGTTGAATGATAGTGGTTTAAAAGTTTTGGTTCTCGAACAAAATAGAAGAGCAGGGATAAAATTACTTTTAACAGGGAATGGTCGTTGTAATGTTATGAGTAGTGATAATGCTGAAGATTTTGTAGCTGCAGTTCATAACGGTAGATTTTTAAGAAGTGCTTATCATAAATATAATGTTAAGAAGTTTTTTGATAAACATAATTTGAAATTAAAACAGGAAAATAGAAGATTATACCCAGCTAGTGAGAAGGCTAGGGATGTTGTTAATGCCTTCAAGATAGATCATGCGAAGATTAACTATAAGGAAAAAGTAGAAGATTTAGTATTTGAAGATGATAAATTAGTTGGTGTAAAAACAAATGTAGATACTTATTACGGAAAGAATATCGTAGTGTGTGCAGGTGGGAAAACATATCCTCAGAGTGGAAGCGACGGTTCACTACATAGAATTCTGAAAAAACACGGGGTGAAGATTACTAAAATATATCCTAGTGAGGTAGCTTTAGTTTTTGAAGATTTTAAAGAATTATCTGGAGTTGCACTGCAAAATGTGAGGATGTTCCATAAGAAAAATGAGAGAAGCGGAGATTTATTGTTTACACATAAAGGATTAAGTGGTCCGCTATCAATATCTATGGGTGAATTTGTAGCAAGATACCCGGAAGATAAGTTTTACTTAGATTTTTATCCTGAATTAAATGAAGAAGAACTGTTTGCTAAATTGTGGGAAGATAATAAGTTCTTAAATGGAAAACTACCAAAAAGTTTTTATAACTTTATGATTGAAAAATATTTCCCAGAAAATGTTAGTAAAAAAGAGTTGAGAAAATTTGTTACGAGAATTAAACGTTATGAGCTTATCGATGTGAAAACAATGCCGTTAGAATACGCATTTACAACTGCAGGTGGAGTAGACCTAAAAGTGGTAAGTCCGAAAACTTGTAGCCATAAAAAAATAGAGAATTTATATTTCGCTGGAGAGATCCTAGATTTACATGGAGAAATTGGTGGATATAATTTAATGGTAGCATGGTTTACCGGTATGGTTGTAGCAGATGCTATTAAAGAGAAGTATGGAATAGAATAATGAGAAATGCACTAATAGAGATATAGGAAGTCTCTATTAGTGTTATTTTTTATTTACTTTTGTTGAAAGCAATAGTATAATAGTTTTATTAAAACTGAAGATGAAAGGTAGACGAAAGTGAAAAAACATTTTAAAAAGATATTGGCAACATTACTTATTGTCCTAATTGTTGCATTTGGTTTTGTTGGGAATTATTTCTATAACTTTGGATTAAATCCAAAAGTTGATAAAAGTGGTATTGTAAATCAAGATAGTGATGGAAGTAAAGAAGATAAAACAGCGATAAACAAGTGGTTTGATGAAACTAAGCAAGTTACAGAAATGGAGTCTGTTACCAAGAACAAGCTGGTAGGTTATAAGTTTGTTAATCCCGATGCTAAGAAGTGGATCTTTGTAGTTCACGGATATACTAGTGATGCTAAGAAAATGGCAAACTATATTAAGAAGTTTTATGATATGGGATACAGTGTTTTTGCCCCAGACTTAATTGCCCATGGTAATAGTGAAGGTGATTTTATCTCAATGGGTGGCTATGATTCTGATGACCTAGTTAATTGGGTGAAGAAAATATCAGCTGAAAATAATAATGCTGATACTGCTTTGTTTGGTATTAGTATGGGAGCTGCTACTGTAATGAATGCAGTAGGTAAAAACTTACCATCAAATGTAAAAACTTTTATAGAAGATAGTGGATATGTAAATTTGAAAGTAGAGTTTACTTATCAATTGAAAAAATTATTTAATTTACCAAGTTTCCCAGTTATTCCAGCAGCGAATACAGTAACAAAAATACGTGCAGGATACTTTTTTGGTGATGTAGATGCTACAAAAGCACTGAAAGAAACGAAATTACCTGCCTTAGTATTGCATGGTGAAGAAGATGGTTTTGTTCCTTTAGAACATGGTAAACAAGCTTATGATTTAATAACTTCAGAAAAAGAATTCCATAGTTTCCCTGGTATGAAACACGTTCAAGCAGAAAGAAAATATCGAGAACAATACTGGAAAATTGTAGGAGAGTTCTTAAAGAAACATTTTGAATAATAAGAGAGAGGCGACTGATAAATTTATCAATCGCCTTTTGTTATGAAAAAATTTAGAATTTGAGATTTTCCGCTATTACACTATATATAGTTATTCCCCTACAACAACTAATTCTTTGTTAAGTTTGTTTAGAACTTCACAACCATCTTCTGTAACAAGAACTAAGTCTTCAATACGAACACCGAATTCTCCTGGAAGATAAATACCTGGCTCAATAGAGAAAATCATACCAGGTTCACATTTAGTTTCGTTAACGCTAGAAATGTCTCCGTATTCGTGGCATTCAAGACCGATGTGGTGACCTGTACGGTGCGTGAAGAACTCACCATATCCTTTTTCTGTAATGTAGTCACGACAAGCTGCATCAATATCACAGAATCTAACGCCTGGTTTAACTAGAGCAACACCACGTTTTTGTGCTTCTAATACAGTTTCGAATACCTCGCGAGCTTTTTCGCTTGGTTGTTTCCAAAATACTGTACGAGTCATGTCAGAACAGTAGTTATCTTTAATACCTCCCATATCGATGATGATTGAATCACCTGGTTTTAGATATCTATCTCCAACTGTTCCGTGAGGATTAGCTCCGTTAGCACCATATCCGATAATTGGATCAAATGATAAACCTTCAACTCCTAGATCTTCGTGGATAGCAAGTAGATCTTTTACAATATCTTTTTCAGATTTTTCAGCAGAAATACTATTGATAACTCGTTGACAAGCTTCGTCGTTTAGAAGAGAAGCGCGACGCATAAGTTCTTTTTCTTCTTCATCTTTAATCATACGAACGCGGTCAACGATTTGAGATACATCGACGAATTTACTTTCTGGTAAATAATCCATAAGTGGTAGTAAAAATCTAGCAGGAAGAACTTTGTCGATTCCAACTACTGAACCATTTGGGATAGATTTTGATAGAATTTCTATAGGTTTATCAGTATCAGAATAAACTACTTTTTCTAAACCTAAATCTTTATCCAGTGGGAACAAAGCGTTGATGAAAAGTTTATGATTCCCATTTTCATCAAGAAGTACTGCATAAAATCTTTCACCTGGATGTTCTAGGTGCCCTGTTAAATAGAAGATTGAATAAGGGTCGCTAATAAGAGCTTGATTAATCCCTTGTTCTTTTCATTTTTAGATAAAAATTTTATTAGTTCTTGAAAGTTTCATATTATACAACTCCTTTAAAAATATTATGAACTTTAATATAATTATAACATTTACAATAAGTAAATACAATAGTGATTATGAGAATATCTGTAACGTTTTCTAGAAATTAGTTGAATGATAAAATATGTTGTGATATAATAAAGAAAAAATGGTGGATAACCACTAAAGAAAGAAGGGGTTTTTATGTCAGAAGTAGCGGTTAAAAAAGGTAAACCGTGGAGTTTCTATATGAGTTCAATCACGTTCGCTTTTGAACGATGTGCATACTATTCTTCTCGTTGGCTACTATATACATATGTAACTGTAGCAGTAATAGCTGGAGGAATGGGAGAAAGTGGACTTGGTTTAGGTAAGGTAGAGGGTGCAGCGATGCAATCTAATATTGTAGCCTTTACATATTTGGCGCCAGTGCTGTTTGGTTTTATTGCAGACAGATTTGTAGGAGCCAGATACTTGATTCCGCTTGGACTTGTATTAATGGGGTTAGGATATGGATATGCAGGATTTGTAGGTTCTTATTCGGCTCTTTGGGTTATGATTGTTCTAGTTTCTTTAGGGACAGGGTTTTTCAAAGGTAATCTTCAAGCAGTTGTAGGGCAATTGTTCGAAGGTGATGAAAAACGTAAAGATGATGCTTTTTCAACAATGTATTCATTTATTAATATCGGATCATTTATTGGAACAACATTCGTAGGGGTTATATATTTAAAACTTGCTACAGCAAGCTCAAACGGATACTTACAATGTTTTAAACTTGCAGGTCTAATTTGTATTATTGGAGCAATTTGGTTCGTTTTAGGTTATAAATCTCTTGGTGATGCAGGAAAACATCCTTTTGCTCAAGGTGAACACAAACATGAAGATAATAAACCTAAAAGTACACCGTTCATTAGAAAAATACGAAGTTCGTCGTGTGTACTCAATCATAATTATTTCATTATTATCTGTTGTTTTCTGGACATTCTGGTATTTAACATACGTAATTTTATACGATTATATGCCAAAATTCATTGACGATAAGTTAGGAACATTTACAGTGCCAACATCTTGGTTAGATTCTATTAATGGATTAGCTTGTATCGTTTTAGGTCCAATCTTAGGAGCTTTATGGTATAAACTTGCTACTCGTCCACAAGGAGACTGGAGCTTATACAAAAAAGCATCTATCGCGTTATTCCTTCTTGGAGCGACATTTGGGGTATTAGCATTAACTGAATTTAGTCGTGGAGTGGGAGCTCCAGAAACTCAAAAAGCTAGTATTCTTTGGGTAGTGTTATTCTTCATTGTACTAAGTGTATCCGAGATGTTCTTCTCTCCGCTTGGAGCTTCATTCGTATCTAAATACTCTCCAAAACACATCCTATCAATTATGATGGCTGTATGGATTGTAGCAACATTCGGTGCTGCAAAAGGATATGGGCTTCTATATGCAGCAATTGCAGATGTACCAATTATTAAACTTTCACTAGGTATCGGTGTTGTCTGTGTAGTTGTAGCCATTTTAGTATTCTTATTTGAGAAAAAAACTAGCTTCTCTTGTAGAATTACGTGAAGGTGAAACACTAGTAGAAGAATAAAGTAAATAAAAATAAGTAGAGATTTTATTTCTACTTATTTTTGATTGTCTGATAAATAATTTTTATAAAATATACACCATTTATATAACGATATAAATATGTTTTTACAGCTGTATTTTAAAAATTATGAAATATTTTTATTTATTAGTATTATAACTAAATGTACTAAAAATATTTTTATTTATAGAATAGTAAAATATAAAATTTTTATTTTTATTAATAATGAAAAAATATAAATTATATGTTAAAATTAAATTGTAAGAAAAATGCAAAAAGGAGGTGTCATTATGGCAGAATTAAGAACATTATATCCTGCTATTAAAGAGAATTTCTCTAAAATGTTGAAAGTAGATGACACACATACAATTTATTATGAAGAAAGTGGTAATCCTAGTGGAGTACCGGTAGTATTTTTACATGGAGGTCCTGGTTGTGGAACTGCACCGAGTTGTAGACAATACTTCGATCCCGAGTTTTATCGTATAATATTATTTGACCAACGTGGAAGTGGAAAATCTACACCCCACGCATGTTTAGAAAATAATGATACTTGGCACATTATTGAAGATATTGAAAAAATTAGAGAAGATTTGAATATTGATAAATGGCTAGTATTCGGTGGTAGTTGGGGCTCTACTTTATCACTTTGTTATGCGATTAAGCATCCTGAACGTGTTTTAGGATTAGTGTTACGTGGAATATTCTTAGGTCGTAGGGAAGACATACTTTGGATTTATGAAAAAGGTGGAGCAAGTAATATTCATCCTGAATCATTTGAGAGATACGAAAGTATTATTCCAAAAGAAGAACGTCACGATATGATTCGTGCATATTATAAACGACTTACAAGTGAAGATAGAGAAACGAGAGAAGTAGCAGCAAAAGAATGGAGTATGTGGGAAGGAAGCTTAGTAACATTATACCCCGATCCAAATCTAGAACAAAGTTTCGGAGAAATTAATTATGCAATTTCGATGGCAACTATTGAATGTCATTTCTGGATGAATAATATGTTCTGGGATGATGATGATTGGATTTTGAATAATATCGATGTTATTAAAGATATTCCTACTACAATAGCCCACGGTCGTTATGATGTTGACTGTCGTCTATAGTAGACATATGAATTAAGTAAAAATTAAATAATTGTAAATTAGATATCGTTGTATCAGGTCACTCATCAGGAGAACCTGCAATTGTAGATTCTTTAGTTAGATCAACTGATTACTTTAAAGAATTATTAAAATAATTATTTATGAATAGTATTTAGGCTATAGCGATGTAGAGTTATAGCCTATTCTTATCAAATTAAATATATTTAAGGTATTGAGTTGACTTTTTATTAATAATGAAAAAAACGCTTGATTATATGATAAAATAATAAGTGTGATAGATTAAATAAATGTAGTAAAAAAATCTTAAGTGCTATATTTTTAATTAAAAAGTTACAGAAATATAAAAACAAATAACAAAGGAGTAAGGAAAATGGCAGTAAAAGACAGAATAGCTCAATTAAGAGTATTAATGGAAAAAAATGGAATCGATGTTTATATGGTTCCAACAGCTGATTTTCATAACAGTGAATATGTAGGGGAACATTTCAAAGCTCGTGCGTTCATGAGTGGATTTACAGGTTCTGCTGGGACTTTTAGTAGTTACAAAAGATTTTTGCAGGATTATGGACAGATGGTCGATATTTCTTACAAGGTGCTAAACAATTAGAAGGAACTGGAATTGAGTTGCAAAAAATGCGCGAACCAGGAGTTCCTACTATTGCAGAATTTATCACTGAAAACATACCGGAGAATGGAGTATTAGGATTTGATGGTCGTGTTGTAACTTTTGGTGAAGGTAAAGACCTAGCTACTAAATTAAAAAGAAAAAATGCTACTGTAAAATATGAAGTAGATTTAGTAGATGAAATTTGGACTGATCGTCCACCGTTATCAGAAGCACCTGCTTTCTATTTAAACTTAGAACGTGCTGGGGAATCTGTTGCTAGTAAACTTGAAAGAGTACGTAAAGAAATGAGTGAAGTTGGAGCAAACATACACGTTATTACTACTCTTGACGATATTGGTTGGTTATTAAATATCCGTGGTATGGATGTAGATTTCTTCCCATTACTATTAAGTTATGCTGTTGTTTATGAAGATAAAGTAGATTTATATGTTGATGAGAGAAAATTATCTGATGAAATTAAAAAACATTTAGCTGAAAATAATGTTCACATTAAACCATATAACGATGTATATGAAGATGTGAAGAAATTCTCAGGAAACGATGTAGTTTTAGTTGATCCAGGATGCTTAAACTATGCTGTGTTTAACAATATTCCAAAAGAAATAACATTAGTAGAGCGTAGAAATCCTACAATTTTAATGAAAGCTATAAAAAATGAAGTTGAATTACAACACACAATTAAAGCTCACGTAAAAGATGGTATTGCTCATACTAAATTTATTTATTGGTTAAAACAATTAGTTAAACAAGGTATTAGTGAGCAAGAAGATGAACTTTCTGCATCTGATAAACTTGTTGAATTCAGACGAGAACAAGGTGGATTTATCTGTCCAAGCTTTGCGCCAATATGTGGGCATGCGGAAAATGGAGCAATCGTTCATTATTCTTCTTCTAAAGAAACATCTATTCCATTACGCACAGGTACTTTCTTCTTAACTGATACAGGTGCTCATTACGAAGAAGGATCAACTGACATTACTCGTACAACTGCAATGGGAGAAGTTAGTGATAGATTAAAACGCGATTACACAAGAGTGCTTCAATGTCATTTACGTTTATCAAGACTTAAATTTATGGAAGGTGTTTCTGGAGCAAACGTAGACTTATTCGCTCGTGCACCATTATGGTATGATTATGAAAACTTTAACCACGGTACAGGACACGGTGTTGGTTATTTAGGAAACATTCACGAAGGACCTCAAGGTATTCACTGGGGAATTTATCGTGCATCAGAGCCATTTAAACATGGTATGACTATGACTAATGAACCAGGCTTATATATCTCAGGTTCTCATGGTATTCGTCTAGAAAATGAATTAATCATTAGAAATACTGTAAAAAATGAATATGGTCAATTCTTAGAATTTGAAGTAATGACTTTCGTACCTTGGGATTTAGAGGCTATTGATGTATCTATTCTTACAAGTGAAGATAAATATGAATTAAATAATTATCATAAAAAAAGTATTTGAAGTTTTAGCTCCACACTTTGAAGGTGAAGAATTAGAATGGCTAAAAACAAGCTACTGAGAAGTATAATTTTAACAGGAGGTTTCAAGTTTACTTGGAACCTTCTACTAATATTTTATAAAAAGTGATATAATATATATTATTGAAATAAATTTAGCGATTATTTCAAAATTTAGTCTAAAAATCGAGGTAAATCATATGGATTTAAACACACAATTAAAAAAATATGCGCAACTTATAGCTAAAGTAGGATTAAATATTCAAAAAGATCAACCAGTTTTAGTTAGAGCTAGTACAGAAACACGTGATTTTGTTGCTAAAGTAGTAGAAGCATGCTACGAATTAGGGGCTAAAAGAGTGTCTGTAGAATGGCGTGATCAAGAGTTAACAAAATTACACTTGAATTATCAAACGGAAGAAACTCTAAGTACGGTAGGACAATGGTATATTGACAAATATCAAGATGAGCTAGATGAAGGAGCAGCATTCTTATCTATTATCGGTGATGATCCTGATGGATTAGCGGGAGTAGATAGTGCAAAATTAAAAGCTTCTATGGTAGGTCGTTCTAAAGCGATGCGTAACTATATGAAATCTATCATGAGTGACGAATGCCCTTGGTGTGTTGTGTCTGCTTCAACAGTTGGATGGGCGAAAAGACTATATCCTGAACTAGGTGATGAAGAAGCATACTTAAAACTTTGGAATCAAATTCTAAGTGCTTGTCGTTCAACTGGAGATGACCCAGTTGCAGATTGGGAAGAACATATTAAAGTTTTAGATGAAAAAGCTAAGTTCTTACATGAAAATGAATTGGTGAAACTACATATTACAAATGATTTAGGAACAGATTTATATGTAGGACTTCCTAAAAATCATATTTGGCAAAGTGCGGGAAGTTATGCTAAAAAGGCTGACCGTTTTGTAGCTAATATTCCAACTGAAGAAGTATTTACAATGCCTCACAAAGATGAAACAAGTGGTATTGTATATAACGCAAAACCTTTAAATTATGGTGGAGTATTAATTGACAATTTCTGGTTGAAATTTGAAAATGGTAAAGTAGTAGATTTCGGTGCAGAGCGTGGTTATGACGTTCTTAAGAATTTATTAGATACTGATGAAGGAGCAAGAAAAATTGGGGAAATGGCTTTAGTTCCATTTGATTCTCCTATATCTAATACGAAAATACTATTCCTAGAAACATTATTTGATGAAAATGCAGCTTGTCATATTGCATTAGGAAAAGCATATCCAACATGTGTTAAAGGTGGTCCTGAAATGACTGATGAACAATTAGCAGAAGCGGGGGCCAACGATAGTTTAATTCATGTTGATTTTATGATAGGTGAGGCAACAACGAATATTACTGGGTACACAGAAGATGGTAAGGAAATAGCTATTTTCAAAGATGGAAACTGGGCATAGAAGAATCTAATTTTAAGCTTAATATAAAAGTATAGATTTAATAAAATAAATACTATACTTATGATACTAAAAGAAACTGGCTGGGGGCTACTTAATTGGGAGTGATTTCTTATAGAAATCATGATTTAAAGGTAGATCCTCGAAGTTTTTATAAGGTTTATCTTATAAAAATCTAAAAATGAATTTAAAATATTATTGTAGATTTTTATTTGCGAAAAGTAAATAAATATGTGATAATAGATTGTACTAATATTTAGGGGTGATTAAATGCGTTTGGATAAATTTTTAAAAGTATCAAGAATTATTAAGAGAAGAACAGTTGCTAATGAAATATCGTCAGAGGGACATATAGCTATTAACGGTAAGAAGGCAAAACCATCTAGCACTTTAAAAATAGGGGATAAAATTACTATTTATTTTGCAAAAAAGAGGTTGTGTATGAAGTGTTAGAGCTTAAAGACAGTACTAAAAAAGAAGATGCGACAAAAATGTTCAAAATTCTTTCAGAAAAATTAAGAGAAGTAGAAAATGAGAGAACAGAATAGTCAGTTTAAAAAAGATGTGTTAAAGGCTAAAAGCTAAATATAGAAAACGTCGTAAATTTATTATTTTTAGTAATTATGACTTTAGCGTTATCTGTGACGTTGTTGCAAACTTTTTTATATATGCGTGATAAGAAACAAATTAATTCACAATTAGCGGAGCAGAATAAAAACGATTGAAAACCTAGATAAAGAAAAACAAGGTTAATGAACTTGTAATAGATAAATTAAGAGATCCTTATTTTATTACTGACTTAGTAAGGCAAGAATATGGTCTAAGCTATCAAGGGGAACTGATCTTTAATATTCCATTGCAGGAAAACTTTTTACAGGCAGCAATAAAGTCTATTATGGATGGTAATTTGGAAAAATCTGAAGATAATAATGGTCGAATCGATGATAGTAAAATCCCAGAATTATCTAAAAAGAGGATAAAAATCAACTAAAAAAAGAATGATGAAACGTCAACGGATAAAAAAAGCTAGCGATAACAAAAAAACTAGCGATATAAAAAAAACTGATGATAACTCTTCTGATGAAAATGAAAACAGTGAGAAAGATGAGAAAACTCAGACTCAAAGAGCAACTAATAAAAATTCAAACACTAATAATCAAAAGAAGTAACAGGGGTTAAGACCTTGTTACTTTTTTTATTTTTATATACTAAGGTGATAATGAAAAAAATATATTATAAAAATACTTTCTATAGTTAATAGAATGAATAATTGTTATATATAACGTATAGACATCTGAAGATTATTTTTTTGTAGTATTTAATTCAATATATTTAAGTATAAATATTTGTTAAAAAGTTACTAAAATGTTAATATATAGATAACAAATTTAATGATACATAAATCGGAGGAAATTATGAATAAATATCAAGGGGATGCATTGCATACCGATCTTTATCAAATTAACATGGGCTATGCGTATTTCAAAGATGGAATACACGAAAGAAAGTCGTATTTCGATGTGTATTTTAGAAAAATACCATTTGGTGGAGGTTATGCAGTATTCGCTGGACTTGCCAAAATTATCGATTATGTGAACTCGTTTGAATTCTCTGAATCAGATATAGATTTTTTACGTGAATTAGGTTATGCAGAGGATTATTTAGATTACTTAAGTAAAATGAAATTCACTGGAAATATACGTTGTGTAAAAGAAGGGGAGATTGTTTTCGGGAATGAACCTCTTCTAAGAATTGAGGCACCTCTAATTCAAGCTCAAATTATGGAAACTGCTATATTAAATATAGTCAACTATCAAATCTTAATAGCGACAAAAGCTGCAAGAATTAAGCATTTATGTCCAGATGAAGTTTGTATGGAATTCGGAACGCGTCGCGCTCATGAATTTGATGCAGCCATATGGGGGACTCGAGCTTCTGTAATTGGTGGATTTGAAGCGACAAGTAATGTAAAAGCAGCAAAACTATTTAATATTCCATGTAGTGGAACGCATGCTCATTCATTCGTTCAAGCATATGAGGATGAAGAAATTGCATTCAAGAAATATGCGGCTGCTCATAAAGATTGTTATTTCTTAGTTGATACATATGATACATTACGTTCAGGAATTCCTACTGCTATTAAAGTAGCAGATGAACTAAAAGATGAAATTAACTTCTTAGGTGTTAGATTAGATTCAGGAGATATCGCTTATCTTTCAAAAGCAGCTAGAAAAATGTTAGACGAAGCGGGATACCCGAATGCAAAAATAGTAGCTTCAAATGACTTAGATGAAGATACAATAACACACTTAAAACAACAAGGTGCTAGAATAGATGCATGGGGTGTAGGGACTAAACTTATAACTGCTTATGATAATCCTGCTTTAGGTGCGGTGTATAAACTTGCGTGTTTAGAAGATGCTAGTGGTCAAATGATAGATAGATTAAAAGTTTCAGAAAACCCAGGTAAATTAACTATCCCAGGAATTAAAAAAGTTTATAGAATAATAAATAAAGATACAGGAATGGCAGCAGGAGACTATATCGCATTAGAAAAAGAAGATGTAAATGCTGAGCCAAGTATTAAATTATTCCACCCAACGCATACGTATTTAGAAAAAGAAGTTAAAAACTTTGAGGCACGTGATTTGCAAGTTGATATTTTCATAGATGGTAAACAAGTGTATGATGTTCCAACTGTTCAAGAGAGTGCGGAGTATTTTAAAGAAAATAAAAAACTACTATGGAATGAGTACTTACGTTTATTAAACCCCGAGTTCTATCCAGTGGACTTAAGTACAGAATGTTGGGAAAATAGAAAATACAATATTGAAAAAAAGTAACAAAAAAATCTAATTAATAGGTGATATTATGACATTACAACAAGAAGTAATAGCAAAATTAAGATGCAAGGCTGAAATCAATGTTGATGAAGAAATTAGACTAACTATAAATTTTTTTAAAAGACTATATTAAGAAAAAAATAGTTTTGTAAAAAAAGTTTGGTATTAGGTATTTCTGGCGGTCAAGATTCAACTTTATGCGGTAAGTTATGTCAAATGGCTGTAGATGAATTAAAAAAGAAGAAACTGGAAAAAGAGTATTCTTTTTATAGCAGTAAGATTGCCTTATGGTGAACAATTCGATGAAGCTGATTGTAATGATACCTTAGAATTTATTAAGCCAGATAAAGTTTATACTGTTAATATTAAAGACGCAGTGGATGCTAGTGTTAATTCATTAAAAATAGCAGGAGTAGAAATTACGGATTTTGCTAAAGGGAATGAAAAAGCAAGAGAAAGAATGAAGGCTCAATACTCAATTGCTACAATGAATAAAGGACTAGTTGTAGGTACAGATCATGCTGCAGAGGCGATAACAGGATTCTTTACAAAATACGGTGATGGTGGTGCAGATATTATGCCGCTATATCGATTAAATAAAAGGCAAGGAAAAGCTTTATTGAAGAAATTAGGTTGTCCTGAACATTTATATATGAAAAAACCAACAGCTGATTTAGAAGAAGATAGACCAGCGTTAGAGGATGAAGTAGCTTTAGGTGTTACATATGATAATATAGATGATTATTTAGAAGGTAAGGTTGTACCTGATGAAATAAGAAAAATAATAGAAGGACACTATATAAAAATCTGAACATAAACGTAATCTACCAGTTACAGTATTTGATTTTTACAATATCATAGAAGAAAATAAATAAATAAAATAGAGGACGCTAGTATAAAAATAGTGTCCTCTTTGTTATATTCTATTAGATATAAAAATAAATTAAAAAGAAAAATTTAAAAACATGTTGACATAATAATATGAAGATGATAGAATAATAAAAAGTCTTCTTAAAAGACAATATCTAAACATTAAATATTTTTTAAAAAAAGTTTTTAAAAAAACTTGACATAATTAATAGTTAATGATAGAATAGTAAAAAGTCTTCTGATAGAAGACGAACATTTGAACATTTTAAAACAATTAATGTTAAGAAATTATAAAAAGTTCTTGACAAAATATAAAAAGAAATGATAAACTTATAAAAGTCTTGAAGAAAGACTGTATCAATCATTACAAAGAAGTAAACGGTTAAAGAGTTTTTAAAAAAATATAAAAAAACTTCTTGACAAAAAAACTTAAATGAATGATAGAATAGTAAAAAGTCTTCTGATGAAGATGAAAAAAACATTTTTAAAAAGTTTTTAAAAAGACTTGACAAAGAAATTTAAAAATGTTAAAATATAAAAGTTGCTAATCACAACGATTTGAACATTGAAAACTAAACGAATTAAGTCAACGTTAATTCCAAAAAAGGACAGTTTTAAAAAGAAACTATAAAACTTTTTAATGAGCTAATCAAGCTAACAAATTTATTTGGAGAGTTTGATCCTGGCTCAGGACGAACGCTGGCGGCGTGCCTAATACATGCTAAAAGTCGAGCGAAGTTTTTTTCTGGTGCTTGCACCGGAAAAAAACTTAGCGGCGAACGGGTGAGTAACACGTAAAGAACCTGCCTCATAGACTGGGACAACTATTGGAAACGATAGCTAATACCGGATAACAGCATTAACTGCATGGTTGATGTTTGAAAGTTGGTTTTGCTAACACTATGAGATGGCTTTGCGGTGCATTAGCTAGTTGGTGGGGTAAAGGCCTACCAAGGCGACGATGCATAGCCGACCTGAGAGGGTGATCGGCCACACTGGGACTGAGACACGGCCCAGACTCCTACGGGAGGCAGCAGTAGGGAATCTTCCGCAATGGGCGAAAAGCCTGACGGAGCAACGCCGCGTGAGTGAAGAAGGATTTCGGTTCGTAAAAGCTCTGTTGTTAGGGAAGAATGATTGTGTAGTAACTATACACAGTAGAGACGGTACCTAACCAGAAAGCCACGGCTAACTACGTGCCAGCAGCCGCGGTAATACGTAGGTGGCAAGCGTTGTCCGGAATTATTGGGCGTAAAGCGCGCGCAGGTGGTTTAATAAGTCTGATGTGAAAGCCCACGGCTCAACCGTGGAGGGTCATTGGAAACTGTTAAACTTGAGTGCAGGAGAGAAAAGTGGAATTCCTAGTGTAGCGGTGAAATGCGTAGAGATTAGGAGGAACACCAGTGGCGAAGGCGGCTTTTTGGCCTGTAACTGACACTGAGGCGCGAAAGCGTGGGGAGCAAACAGGATTAGATACCCCTGGTAGTCCACGCCGTAAACGATGAGTGCTAAGTGTTGGTCTCATAAGAGATCAGTGCTGCAGTTAACGCATTAAGCACTCCGCCTGGGGAGTACGACCGCAAGGTTGAAACTCAAAGGAATTGACGGGGACCCGCACAAGCGGTGGAGCATGTGGTTTAATTCGAAGCAACGCGAAGAACCTTACCAAGTCTTGACATACTGTGAAGACACAAGAGATTGTGTTGTTCTGACCTTTGGTTAGAACACAGATACAGGTGGTGCATGGTTGTCGTCAGCTCGTGTCGTGAGATGTTGGGTTAAGTCCCGCAACGAGCGCAACCCTTATATCTAGTTGCCAGCAGTAAGATGGGGACTCTAGATAGACTGCCAGTGATAAACTGGAGGAAGGTGGGGATGACGTCAAATCATCATGCCCCTTATGACTTGGGCTACACACGTGCTACAATGGATAGGAACAAAGAGAAGCGAGCTCGCGAGAGTAAGCAAACCTCACAAAACTATTCTCAGTTCGGATTGTAGTCTGCAACTCGACTACATGAAGCTGGAATCGCTAGTAATCGCGAATCAGAATGTCGCGGTGAATACGTTCCCGGGTCTTGTACACACCGCCCGTCACACCACGAGAGTTTGTAACACCCGAAGACGG
>BNJS01003915.1_pt1:280000-391157 | contig 391157 bp, 423 predicted proteins | sample 8540461 | NCBI WGS metagenome assembly BNJS01 (sample SAMD00202454, study PRJDB9452) | human saliva metagenome | isolation source: human saliva | place: Japan
CAAAACCTTTGGTGTGGGTTCGATTCCTGCCGTCCCTGTATTAAGTGTAATCATAAATGATTACACTTTTTTTGTATAAAGTTATTATAGTTGATTATATTCATTATATTTAGGAAATAATTGAGTTTAAGTTATAAATACACAAGTTATTGAGGATATTTTATTTGGGAAATATTTTTGACAAAAACATATTAATTATGTTATTGTATAAGTGTAGAAGAGCGTAATAGGAGGTAAAATATGAGTGAAAGTGTAAAACCATTTAGTAAACTGTATGATTTAACACAAAGAGCAGAAAAAGTTGGTATTTCTGATGATGACGTTCTTAGAGAAATCTTAGTAGAAAAGATTGTACCTAACAAATATCAACCTAGAAGAGAATTTACAGAAGATAAAATAAAGGAATTAGCTGAGTCTATTAAACAAAATGGATTACTTCAATCTATTACTGTGCGTGATATAGGGAACGGATTTTATGAGCTTATAGCCGGTGAAAGAAGGCTAAGAGCTATTAAGTATTTGCAGTATCCAACAACTAAGGCGATTGTAAAAGAATTAACTGAAGAGCAGATGGCAACTTTAGCTTTAATTGAAAATATTCAAAGAGAAGAGCTAACACCTATAGAAGAAGCACATGCATATCAAGAGCTTCTAAGTATAAATAAGTTAACTCAAGATGAGCTTGCGAAATCATTAGGAAAAACACAGGCTACTGTTGCTAATAAGTTACGATTATTAAAATTAAGTGATAAAGTTATTGATGCTATTAACACTAAAAAAATTACTGAGCGACATGGGCGTGCTATGGTAAAATTAGATGCTTCTGCGCAAGAGAAACTATTAGTTCAGATTTTATCACAAAAATTTAAATGTTTCTCAGACTGAAGAAAAAAATTGATACTTATCTAAAAAAATAAAAAGATATAAAAGTTTTTTTAATACCGGAGTTAATTATGATGGTCAGAAAGTTATTGCCAAACTTACAAAAAGAAATAGCAAAATTAGAAGAAAAAAATATAATGTTAGTCTTAATAAAGAAGAAGAAGAAAACATGGATAGTGTAGTTATTAAAGTTACTATACCAAGATATGTTAATAAAGAGGTAAAAGATGAAAATTTTAGCGATATGTAATCAAAAAGGTGGAGTAGGAAAAACAACTACTTCAATTAATCTAGCGGCATCTCTAGCACATTTAAAGAAAAAAGTATTATTAATTGATACCGATCCACAAGCTAATGCTACAAGCGGTGTAGGTATTGATAAGGCAGCTATAGAGCAATCTATTTATAATATACTTGTTGAAGAAGTTAATATTAATGATGTTATTTTAAAAACAACTTATGAGAACTTAGATATAGTTCCATCTAGTATAGCTTTAGCAGGTGCAGAAGTTGAGCTTGTTTCAGCAATTAGTCGTGAACAACGTATGAAAAATGCAATTTCAGAAATTAAAGAAAAATATGACTATGTAGTGATTGATTGTCCTCCATCTTTAGGTCTTATTACCTTAAATTCACTAACTGCAGCTAATGGGGTAATAATTCCTGTACAAACTGAATATTATGCCCTAGAAGGGCTTAGCCAGCTTATGAATACATTTAATATAGTTAGAAAGCACTTGAATTCTAAATTAGATATTTTCGGTGTATTACTTACTATGACTGATAGTAGAACTAATATATCTAATCAGGTAGCTGAGCAAGTTAGAGAACACTTTAAAGATAAAGCATTTAACACAGTTATTTCAAGAACTGTACGTTTAAGTGAAGCGCCAAGTTTTGGTGAACCAATTATTGAATATGCTAAAAATTCTAATGGTGCAAAACAATATTTATCATTAGCTAAAGAGGTGATTGAACGTGGCTAAGAAATTAGGTAAGGGATTAGGTCGTGGACTTGATGCTATCTTCGCTACTGAAAATATAGAATTAACTACTGATAATGATAAAATTGTAGAAATTCCTTTAGAGGAGATTAAGAAAAATCCATATCAACCACGTACTTATTTTAACGAAGAAAAGTTAAATGAATTAAAAGAATCTATTGAAAAAAATGGATTATTGCAGCCTATAATTGTAAAAAAAGCTGTAAAAGGTTATTATATTATAGCAGGGGAGCGCCGTTATAGAGCTTTTGAACTACTAGGTAAGAAAGAAATTCCAGCTATTATTAAAGAAATGACAGATGAAGAAATGATGATTTTTGCGGTCTTAGAAAACTTACAACGTGAAGATTTATCAGCGTTAGAGGAATCAGAAAGTTATAAAAATCTGATGGATAAAATGTCATTAACTCAAGAAGAATTGGCTAAGAAACTTGGTAAAAGTAGACCGTATATCGCCAATAGCTTACGACTATTAAAATTACCTACAGAGATTAAAAATAAGCTAGAGCAAGGATTAATTAGTACTGCTCATGCTAGAACTTTACTTTCATTAAAAACAAAAAAAGCTATGGAAGAAGTTTGTGCTTTAGTAATTGATAGAAAAATGTCAGTTCGCGAGCTAGAAGAATATGTAGCGAGGTTATTAAAACCTAAAGAGGTTAAGAAATCAAAAGCTAAGGATATATTTATAGAAGAACAAGAAAACAATCTTAAAAACTGCTAGGAACTTCTGTAACGATTAAACAAGGTCGTAATAAAAAAAGGTAAGATAGAAATTGAGTTCAAAGATAATGATGAATTTGAACGTATTATTTCATTATTCAAGGATTAATAATTATGAATTTTATTGAAAAAGATAAAAACATCAGTAAGAAACACTGACTTACTAATCACAGTTTTAGAAAAATATTACTTATAATTGTAATTTTTTTATTATTGCATCAATTTTTAGTACGTATATTTAATAGAATTATTGATTATATAATGACAACTAGTGATAATGCTAATAAAAAGTTTAATATAAAGTTTAATGAGAAACGATCAGAAACTTTACATAAACTTGTAAGAAGCGCAGTTCGTTATACAATATACTTTATTGCATTTTTCCAAGTATTGTCAATCCTAGGAGTTAATACTACGAGTATTGTTGCCAGTGCAGGTATAGCGATCGGTAGCTATTGGTTTTTGGTGCACAGAGCTTAGTTAAAGATATTATATCTGGATTTTTTTCATTATTCTTGAAGGACAATTTGATGTAGGAGATAATGTGAAAATATACAACCAAGCAGCTTTTTATTGCAGGTGGTTATGTAATGTCACTTGGTTTACGTTCTACTAAGATTCGTTCAAAAAAATGGTGAAGTTTACTTTATTCCGAATGGAACTATTAATCAAGTTGTAAATTACTCATTAATGTATAACTTAGCTTTAGTAGAGTTATCGATAAAAATTGATGAATCTATTGAAGAGATAGAAGACCGAGTAAACAAAGTAATTAATAATGTTAATAATAAAAAAAGAATATCATGATTTATTATATAAGAACGATAAATTACATATCGATTATATAGAAAAATTGCTGACAACGTTGTTACAATTCATGTTATTGGAAAAAGCAAAAGTTGGGAAAAACAAGATGTGGAAACAATGTTAAGACGTGATTTTTTTATAGAGAGTTTTGAATCTTCATTAACATCGAATGAAGAAAAATAGGAGGTTGGATTGTGGAATACGAATTAAATGATATAGTTGAAATGAAAAACAACACCCTTGTGGCATGAATAGATGGCAAATTACACGTATGGGGGCAGATATAAAGATAAAATGTCTAAAAGTGTGATAACAACATTATGATGCCAAGACGTGAATTTAATAAGAAAAATTAAAAAAATTATTGAAAAAAAATTCATAATAATAATAATAAGCTAGTGAAACTTTATACAGAATCACTAGCTTTTTATTAATATTACTTTATTAAATTTTTGCTACTTTAGAACTAATGAAGCCAAAAAGCTAAAAACAATAATTATACCGTATAAAAATTCTATACTTCCAATATTGTTAAGAGTTGTACCGAAGTGTAACCAAATCAGTTTCCCTGGAATAAGGCCAATAAGATTTCCGATGAAATATTTTTTAAAAAGATATTCTAGTTAAAACCATATGAGTAACAAATAACACTATTAGGAAGAACTGGTATTAGTCTGTAGATTATTAAAAATATTGTAAGTTTATTTTCACTAATACTGAAAATTGTATCGTATTGTTTTTTTAGTAAGTTTCTTTGCTAAGTGTTTTTTTCTACATAATCACTGGCAAAAGTATCTTGAAATAAAAAAACATTGCACTAGTATATATCATTGCAGAAATTATCGATAGGATAAACCCATGTGTAAAACCGAAAAGATACCCCCAACCGCAGAAAATATCCCTGGTGGGAATAAAAAAATATTGGTAATATAGATGCTAATAGTAAAATAGATTATAGGTGCGAAATCACCAAATTGAGCTATAAATTCTTGCATAGGGCCTCCTTCTGATAAAATAACATTCTTATTATATCATAAGTATGAGGGAATAATCGACTTAAAAAGATAAGATGTAATAAAAAAACAATTTCCCAGAACAAATTTCTATTTCAAAGTAAAAAGTACTAGTTTAATCTGGGAATTATTATTTTAAAGTAACTTATTTAGAAAAATACTTACTAGATTATTTATATTAAATATCTTTTATTAAATGAATCTCTATACCATTTGGATCATTAATAAAAATTTTTTTCCATCATATGCACTAATGATTTTAGTGTTATTATTTTTTATATTTTCCACAACTTTGTTGTAAGTAATATCATCTATAAATAGAATTTCGAAATAATCTAAACCTGGTGTACCTTTTTGTCTAAGACTTAGGTTAGGACCACCCCAGTGATTAATAGCAAGGTGATGATGATAATCACCATAAGCAATCCAACTTGCACTAGCTACGGTGAATTTATCACTAAATCCTAGTACTTCTTGATAGAAGTTAGAAGAAACTGTAGAGTTTTGAACACTTAGATGAACATGACCAATAATAGTACCCACTGGTAAAGAATATGGAACGACTGATTCAGAAATATCAAGTAGATGATTAGCATCGATAGGCTCTGTTACTCCTATGATTTTACCGTCTTCTTTTCTATTCCAAGTACTTTCATCTTTGTCATAATATACTTCTATTCCATTTCCTTCAATATCACTTAGATAAAGTGCATTACTATAACCGTGGTCAGAGCCACCATCTAAAGGTATGTTTGAATCTATAAAGTGACGTAATATATTAGCTAGACTTCGTTCATCTGGAACTAGGTATGCTATGTGATATAGTCCATAAGAACGAACTAGAGGGCCTTCAACTTTTTTTAAGTTAAGAAGTGGGGTGTTGTCTGAAGTCCCTAGAGTAGCTTCAGTTTCTTTTTTAGAAATTATAGTCATCCCCATAGCTTCTGTGTAGAATTTAAGTTGTCTGTCAAAGTTTACAACATTAAGTGTTGCTGTACCAAGTTTAATATTTGAATTGTATTTTTTCATAATTAATTACCATCCTTTTAGTATATTTTTCTATAGATTATATCTCTTGTAATATATTTTACATACTAAAATATATTTTTGTAAAGTACGTACTTTTATAATAGTAAGTATCTTAAAGTATACTAATGAATAAAATTAATGATTATTAATAAAAAAATATTTTTTTAAATAGCATAATAATAAATGATAAGTTTTGCGTTTTATGTTATAATAGTTAAGTTGAGTAGGCAAGGCCTAAGTAATATAAGAAATTAATGAAGAAAAGGAGTGATTAATACTATGGCATTAACAGCCGGAATAGTAGGATTACCAAACGTAGGAAAGAGTACACTTTTTAACGCAATTACAAAAGCAGGAGCATTAGCTGCGAACTATCCTTTCGCAACAATTGATCCAAACGTAGGGATTGTAGAAGTACCAGACCACAGATTAAATAAATTAACAGAATTAGTAGAACCTAAAAAAACAGTACCAACATCATTCGAGTTTACTGATATTGCTGGTATCGTAAAAGGAGCATCTAAAGGTGAAGGACTAGGGAACAAATTCTTAAGTCACATTCGTGAAGTAGATGCAATTTGTCAAGTTGTTAGATGTTTCGAAGATGAAAATATTACACACGTAGCAGGTGGAGTAGATCCATTATATGATATCGAAGTTATTAACTTAGAGTTAATCTTAGCTGACTTAGAAAGTGTTGAAAAACGTATTGGACGTGTTGAAAAACAAGCTAAACAAAAAGATAAAGATGCAGTTGCGGAATTTTCTGTACTTTCTAAAGTGCGTGATATTCTTAAAGAAGAAAAACCAGCGAGACTTCTAGAATTAGATAAAGAAGAACAAAAAATCGCCAAAGGATTACATTTATTAACAATGAAACCTATGCTTTATGTTGCTAACGTGAGTGAAGATGATTTACTAGACGTTGATGCTAACAAACACGTGGCAAGTGTTCGTGAATTTGCTGCAAGCGAAGGAAGCCAAGTTATCGTAGTTTGTGCAAAAATCGAAGAAGAAATGGCTTCATTAGAAGACGAAGAAAAAGCAATGTTCTTAGAAGAACTAGGAATCGATGAAAGTGGATTAGATAAATTAATTAAAGCAAGTTATAGCTTATTAGGATTAGCAACATACTTTACAGCAGGTGTGCAAGAAGTACGTGCATGGACATTCAAAAAAGGTATGTTAGCACCTGAATGTGCTGGAATTATCCACTCAGACTTCGAACGTGGATTTATCCGTGCTGAAACTGTAAGTTATGATGACTTAGTTGAATATGGAAGTATGCCAAAAGCTAAAGAAGCAGGTCGTGTACGTCTAGAAGGTAAAGAATATGAAGTAAAAGACGGCGACATTATGTTATTTAGATTCAACGTATAATAAAAAAATAGAATTCTATATTTTTCTCATTATGTGGGAAGATATAGAATTTTTTTATATCTCTATAAAATATGTTATAATTATTTTTTTATAAAAGAGGTGATTTTACTATGTTAAGATTTTTTTCCATAATCCATTACTTGTAGCAAAAATTGGAGAGTATGATTATTTAATTAAAGGAAACAAGAAACAGAGTACAGTAGAATATAAAAATAAAAAGAATTATAAAAGATGTTACCGGAGAAGTTTTTGAGAATATCGAAGTGTATAATAGTGGCTTATCAATTCCAAAAATCACGAAAAATGGATTTCAAGCTACAGCAATTTATATTCCAGAGCTTAATGAGTTGTTAGTTATTTATAGAGGTAGTGAGAGTGAAGACATTAGCGATTGGTTTTATAATTACACAGGAATAGTCTCTGGTGAAAATACTAGCCAGATTGATTCAGCCTGTCACTTTAATAAATTTTTGAAAAGAAAAATTATAAACTTTGATACGTGTTATAAAGTTGCAGCAGGACATTCCCTTGGTGGTCATTTGGCTATTACTGTTGAATTGTTGAAAAATATATATCAGAGAGTTTATACATTTAATACAGCATTACCACAGTTAAAAACAACTAAGAAAATATGATAAAAAAATATAATAAAAAAATTAGAAGAGTATTTTTTTAGAAAAAGATTTAGAGGAGACTAATAAGCTTCAAGAATTCACTTCTAATTATTATGCAAAAAAATGCTCATCATATTTATAATTTTGTGAGAAAAAAATGATTTTATACAATCGTTAAATATGACGGTAGGTACGTTTAATGTAGGAAAAACTATTGAATTTCCCGCAATAATAAAGAACTTTGTAGAACCAGAAGAATTTTTAACAGAAGAAGATACTTATGAGTTAGATAAAAATCTTTGGAGATTTTTTTATAATAGATTAATTGAAAAATATTACACCAAATAATATTGTGGAAAAATCAAAAAAACAGGTTACAGATGAATTTGTAGCATTACTTGTGGAGAAAAATTAAAAACACCAATTCAGCATCAAATTAGTAATTTTTCATATAAAAAGGAACTAAAACAGAAAATAATGTGGGAATTGCAGATTCATATAGAACATTTAAGGCAGTGTATAATTACTTATTGTATTTGGCACATGCCGGCATCATACCAGATGATGTAATAAATTGTGATGAAAGTAAAAAAGCTACAACTCTATATGAAAAAGTAATATGTGACGTAAACAAATCGAATCTTAAGAATTTATTAAAAACCGCTACAGGAGTTTTATACATTAACTAAGGTAATTTATACTGTAACCCATGCAAATGGTTTAGCTGATGTAGGAAATTGGGGAGATATTGCAAAGGCACATGATTTACCAGCTTTGTATGATGAATTGTAAAAGTCAAAATAATTTAAAAAAGTCAACATGAAAATGACATTCATGTTGACTTTTTAATTTAATCTGAATTTTCACCAGGTGCGATTGGTTTCAATATAGGAGGAGGGGAAGTAGGAGCAGTAGGAGTAACTGTAGACGAACTATTATTCGTTTCTTTTTTCTCTTTGTCTTCCTTCTTCTCTTTATCTTCTTTTTTCTCCTCTTTTTTAGCCTTGGCTACTACTTTTGCCGGATCTCCGAATGAAACGCCCTTATCTATATTATAACCTAATTTGGCTAATGTTTTTTCTTTAGATAATTCTTTAAATCCAGTAGGGATAAGATCTTTTGTTCCACCTTTAGCATTATTATAAGGGTTAATGCTAGAATCCGTAACAGAGCTAGGTCGGGTGAATGCTGTATCAGGGGAAATAATATTTTTATCTAATGTGTATATAGCATTCATGACAGCAATCCAACTTCTTTGAGCGTAGTCATAACTTGGTACTTTTGCAGGACTATCATAACCATTCCATAGTCCAACAGTTACCTTAGTAGTACCACCAACAACCCAAAGGTCTTTATAGTATTCAGATGTCCCAGTTTTAACAAATAGATTTTTTGAGCTAAATTTTAGTTTACTCGGCATATCCCTAGATAAACCGTAGCTCTTATTAATAACATCTCCAAGCATATCAACCATTAAGTAACTTGTTGATTCCTCATAGATTTTAACTGGTGAAAAATCTGCTTTATAAATAAGGTCACCATCATTATTTTCAATTTCTTCTATGATATGAGCTTTTTTATGTTCACCTTTATTTCCAAAAGTAGAAAAGGCGCTAGTATTTTCTGTTACAGATAGACCATATGTCATACCACCAATAGATGTAGCTAGATTTTCTTTATCACTAGCTGTAAGACCACCAATGTCCATTTTCTCTAAGTAATTTTTTACGGGTTCTTCTTTTTGGAAGGCAGAATACAATCTTATTGTTGCTAAGTTAAGAGATCCTCCTAATGCTTGTCTTGCTGGAAGATAACCGTGTTGCGAATTATCATAGTTTTCAGGATGCCAACCATTGTAATTAAATCGTTTATCTAAAAGAGTAGAGTTAGGTGTAATATAACCTTTATCTATTGCAGGTCCATAAACTAATAATGGTTTTATTGTTGAACCCGGAGAACGTCTTGTTCTTGTAGCATGGTTAAGTTGTTGTTTGTTATAATCCATACCACCAATAAAAGCTAAAATCTTACCACTGTTATTTTCTATTACTGAGGCACCAATTTCTAGTGGATAAACAACTCCTCCTTGAGAATATGTTGGATAAGAAGCGAATTGTTTTTTCGTTTCTTGAAGAGTGTCATAAAGTTTCTTATCAAGTGTTGTTTTTACTTTATATCCTCCAGTAATAAATTTAATTCGACTTTTTTCGATTAGCTCATTTCTGTAATCCGAGTTAGTCTTGAATTCTTCTTGTTTATTATTTCTTGTTGCTGTTTGTTCAGCAAGAATTTCTGCAACTGAACTAGTAACCTCATCACGAATGTATGGATAGTCAGTGTATTCAGAATATTTTTGTTTAGTGAATGCACCTTTAATGTCGAACTGCTTAGCTTCTTCCATTTGCTCTTTTGTGATAAAGTCATTAGCCACCATTCTTTCAAGTACATATTTTTGTCTATCTAATCCAGCTTGAAGTTCTTCATCTGGGCGAACATTTCCGGCTGCATCAAAAGGTGTGTATTTATATGGTGATTGAACAAATCCGATTAAATATGCTGCTTGTGCTATATTTAAATCTTTAGAATGAACACCGAAAACACCTTGTGCTGCAGTTTCTATACCACTGATATTTTGTCCTAAACTGTTTTTCCCGAATAGGGCAACGTTTAGATAATTCTCAAGTATTTCATTTTTTGAGAAGTGACTATCTACACGTAGTGCTAGTAGTATTTCTTTCGCTTTTCTTTCGTATGATCTAGAATTATCAAGAAGCTGATTTTTTACTAATTGCTGAGTAATTGTACTTCCTCCAGATGTTCTAGCACCCGTTGCTTCACTATGAGTTGCTCTTAGTATGGCAAAAATATTAATTCCACTATTAGAGTAGAAGTTAGAGTCTTCACTAGCAATTATAGCATTTTTGACATTGTCTCCTAGATTTTCGTAAGTAACAGTTTTCCTTATTAATTCGGAATTTATTGTACCTAATTTTTCTCCACTTCCGAAGTATACTTCACTGTTCTTACTAATGTTATTTATTTGTTCCTTCATTTCTTTTTGAGTTAAGACAGGTTGATCTTTTACAAGACCTCCGACGTACCCAATAGCAAGTCCCATACTTAGACTGATTAGCAGTCCAAGTGAAAGAAGAAGTGCTTGAGTCATAGAAGTTAATATCTTCTTAAATTTCATTGTAATCTCCTTAGATTGCATACTATTAGCTACATTATACCATATTTTATATGAAAGACTAAATTATATGCAAGTGAATAATAGATTTTATATTTAAAAATAAAAAGAAAAAGATAAAAGAAAAAAATAAAAAAATATGATATAATTGAATTAAGTGTATAAAAATTGATATGGAGGTATTTTAATGAGCAAATTATTAGAAGATTTAAAATATAGAGATTTAGTTTATCAACAAACCGATGAAGAAGGAATTAAAGAATTATTAGAGAAAGAAAGTGTGTCGATTTACTGTGGTACAGATCCAACTGGTAACTCATTACACATTGGACACTTACTACCATTTTTAACATTAAAAAGATTTCAACAACATGGACACAAACCTGTTATTTTAGTGGGAGGAGGAACTGGGATTATTGGTGACCCATCAGGAAGAAGTGAAGAACGTCAATTACAAAGTCTAGAGGTAATCGAAGATAATGCTCGTCGTCTAGAAGGACAACTTCGTAATATTTTCCGTGGAGATGACAATATCGAATTCGTAAACAACCGTGATTGGTTAGGAAAACTTTCTATGATTGAATTTTTACGTGATTATGGGAAATTAGTAAATATCAATTACTTACTAGCGAAAGATTCAATTTCAAGCCGTTTAGATAATGGATTATCATTTACAGAATTCAGTTATACTATATTGCAAGGGATTGACTATGCACACTTAAACGAACACCACAATGTTAAATTACAAATTGGTGGTTCTGACCAATGGGGTAACATAACTACTGGTTTAGAAATTATGAGAAAACTTCGTGGAGATGTTGAAGCATATGGATTTACTATTCCATTGATGCTTAAATCTGATGGAACTAAATTTGGTAAATCTACTGGTGGAGCAGTATGGTTAGATCCAGAACAAACAACACCATATGAATTCTACCAATTCTGGTTCAATACTGCGGATACAGAAGTAGTGCCTGCTCTTAAAAAATTCACATTCTTAGAAAAAGATCAAATTGAAGAATTAAGAGAAAGTTCAGAAAAAGAACCACACCTACGTCTTGCTCAAAAAGCATTAGCTGAAGAAATGGTGAAAATTGTTCATGGGGAAAAAGCATTAGAAAGTGCATTAAATATTACAAAAGCATTATTTTCAGGAAACATTAAAGAACTAACTCACGACGAATTAAAAGCAGCTGTTAAAGGAATGCCAAAATCTGAATTAGATAAAAAAGAATACACTATCGTAGATTTCCTAGTTGAAAGCAATCTAGTTCAATCAAAACGTCAAGCTCGTGAAGATGTAAACAATGGGGCTATTTATGTTAATGGAGACAGAATTACAGACTTAGAATATGTTGTAGAAGCTAAAGATAGACTTGAAGATAACTTCACTGTACTTAGACGTGGTAAGAAGAAATATCTATTAGTAGAATATAAATAATTTAAAAGTAACATATACATAAAGAGGGGAACCGAAATGAATCTAAAAGAAGTTGTTGGTAAAAAAGCTGTAGAATATGTAAAAGATGGTATGATCGTTGGTTTAGGGACAGGTTCAACTGTATTCTATTTTGTTCATGCACTAGCTGACAGAGTAAAAGTAGGATTGAATGTTGAAATGGTATCAACATCGATACAAACGGTTGAACTAGCTAAAAGCCTTGGTCTGTCAATCAAAGAGCTAGAAGAGATTGATCATATTGATCTTGCTGTTGATGGAGTAGATGAAATCGATAAGGATTTTAATGCAATAAAAGGAGGAGGAGCAGCATTATTTAGAGAAAAAATAGTTGCTGATATTGCTCGTGAAGTAATCTGGATCTATGATGAAAGTAAAGATGTAGAAAAACTTGGGAACTTCAACCTACCTGTAGAAATACTGCCATTTGGTTATAGTCATACTATAAGAAAAATGGAAGAAGCGGGCTTAAATCCGGTATTAAGATTAAAAGATGGAGCTACTCTTATAACTGATAACAACAATTTTATAGTAGATTTACACTTGGGATATGGATTTGATATAAAAATCTGTAAAAGAAAAACTTGAAAGTATAGTTGGAGTAGTAGAACATGGACTATTTTTTTAAATATGTGCAAACTATGATAAAAGGAACAGAAAATGGAGCTGTAATTATAGAAAATCCAAATAAGTAAGGGAGTGAAGGGGAGTTATGAAGAAGAGTTATTTATTGAATATCCAGAGACAGAGTATGATATAGATATTTTTATTAAGGAAAGTAAAATATATAAATAAAAAAATTTAAAAGTTTTGATATATAAAGATGCATTAATATTCTATGATGGGATCTTTAATTTTGAATTATTATCGAGATTTTTGAAGATTACTTTTAACTCGGTAAGAGATTCGAAAAAAATAGAGTTGTTGACTATACTGGCGGAGATTCATAAAGACTTTGAATCAAATGAAGTAATAAAAATTTGTTCGTATTATAATGATGCAATAACAGATATTACTGAATTAGGAAAAATATTAAAAGAGGAATACGGGAAAGAAGTAAACTATGATTTTTAAGAATAAGGAAGAGGTGTAAGAAATGGAAACATTAAAAGATAGAGTAATAGAAGCATTAGAAAATGTAATAGACCCTGAGCTTGGTATCGATATAATGAACCTAGGGCTAGTATACGATGTTAAGATGAGTGATGATAATAAACATGCAATCGTTGATATGACTTTAACATCAATGGGGTGTCCTTTAGCTCCAATTATCATCGAGCAAGTTGAGACAGCAATGTTAGGTGTTGATGAGATAGAAAAAGTTGATGTCAACATAGTATGGGAACCAGCGTGGACAAAAGATAAAATGTCACGTTATGCTAAGATTGCTCTTGGAGTAATTGATTACGAATAGAATATAAATATAAAAAAAGCAATTTCAAAATAGAGTTTTTAAAATGATATTTTGAAGTTGTTTTTAATATTATTTATAGAAAATAGGTAGAGAAATTTACAAAAAAACAACTGTTACAGTAGAATGAATTATATTAAATATGTTATAATTAAAAAGACATTAAAAATGAGTATGAAAGGAGGAACTATGTATAGAGGAGAAAAGCCTAAAAAAGGTGATGTAGTAAAAATTATAGCGTATAAACATGATGGATCTATTCATAGAATTTGGCATAAGAATGTTGTACTAGAAGCGGATGAACAAGTTCTGATTTTAGCAAACAACAGAACTCTTGTGACAGAAAGTGATGGAAGAACATGGGTTACAAAAAGAGATAGCACTAGTTTATTTCCATAATGAATGTTGGTTTAATATAATTTGCATGTTTAGAGAAGATGGAGTTCACTATTATTCAAATTTAAGTAGTCCATTTGCATATGACGTAGATGGAGTAAAATATATTGACTATGATTTAGATATAAAAAAATATCCAGATGGAAAATATTTCCTACTAGATGAAGATGAATATAATCAAAAATAAAGCACGTTATCAGTATGGAGAAAAAATAGATAAAATATTAAAAATATAATGTAAACAAACTTCAAGAATGGATTGATAAAAAAATCACGGAGCACTTGCACCAGATTTTGCGGATGTATGGTTAGAAAAACTATGAAAAAAATAATGGGTGAAGATCAAAAATGTTAGAAGGTAAATTTAGTGTAGAAGTCAGACATGACGAAATATCAGAAAAGATAGGTTTGAAGTTAAAAGAATTTCTTTTATCTAGTGATATGAAAGAAGATAAAGAGAATCCTGACTATGTTTTCGCGGTTGGTGGAGACGGAACAGTGCTGCGAACATTTAATAAGTATATGGATAATTTAGATAATATCAAATTTTTATCTATTCACACAGGGCACTTAGGATTCTATACAGACTACTCAGTTCAAAACTACGAAAGAATCTTTTTTGATATGTTAGCTTTAAAACCAAAAGTCGAAGAATATCCTTTATTAAGAGTAAAGGCATATTGCTCAAATGGAGATTTAGTTTCAGATTATTATTCTCTAAATGAAATTACAGTTAATAATCATACTGGAAGCACGTATTCGGCTAAGGTATATATTAATGGTGTCCATTTTGAAAGTTTTAGAGGTGATGGACTATGCATTAGTACGCCTACTGGTTCAACTGCATATAACAAAAGTTTAGGTGGAGCGGTAATTCACCCACAGTTACCGTTGTATCAAGTGACCGAAATCGCAGCATTAAATAATCTCGTTTATAGAACGTTAGGAAATCCTTTAATACTATCTCAAGATGATGAACTTATGATAAAACCGATAAATACGGAAAATCATCGTATTACAGTGGATCATATGCACTTTAATTACGACAGTGTTTCAAAAATAAAAATTACTTTAGCAAAGGATAAGAAAGTTTCTTTTATTCGTTATAATGATGACAGCTTTTGGCAACGAGTGAAGAGATCATTTATTAAAAATGACTAATATTATTTTTGAAGTATGTAGTTAAAAATGAGCAAGTGTTAAGAGAATTTCTTCTAGAAAATAATATTTCAAGAAAAAAACTCTTACTAGAATAAAGTTTGACAATGATGGTAGTATAAAAGTAAATGACAAGGAAGAAAAATGTTAGATATATCCTAAAAAAAGATGATATAGTAGAGATTACTCTTCCTAGTGAAAAATTATAGTGACTTTGTTAGATTTATAGATAAACCTATCGAAATTGTGTATGAAGATGCTTATTTTTCTAATTGTGAATAAAGAAATTAATCTACCTTCAATACCATCTAGAAATTCCGAAGATGAATCATTGTTAGAGAGAGTAAATTACTATTTTTAGAGAGAAAAATATTAATTCAATTCCTCATATAGTAACGCGTCTTGATAAAAATACATCTGGTTTAGTATTGATAGCTAAACACAGACATATCCATGCATTATTTAGTAATATGGAGATAGATAAGTATTATACTGCGTTAATAAATGGAAGAATAGGACAACATGGAATAATTGAGGCACCTATACGTCGAGTAAGTTCTAGCATTATAGAACGTGAGGTAGGAGAAGATGGAGAGTATGCTAAGACTGAATATTGGTTAGAAAAATATAATCTCAAAAATAACGTTAGTATTGTTAAACTAAAATTGTATACAGGAAAAACTCACCAGATTAGGGTACATATGAAGTATCTAGGGTATCCACTGCTTGGAGATGAGCTGTATGGAGGAGATGTTGGCTTAATAAGTAGACAAGCACTACATTGTAGTAATTTAGCATTTATTCATCCGATTATAGGTGAAGAGATTAATGTAAGTGTAAATTTACCAAATGATATGAATAATATAATTAAACATAACGAGTAATTTTTACTTGTTATGTTTTTTTATTTATTTTTGAGTAATATTATTTAGCTAAATTGTAGTAATTTATATAATTAATTATTGAGAAAAAAATAGACTATAAAGTTGAATTTTTATATTTTATTATATTAGTATTATCATATTTTTTTAAAAAAATAAACAGTTAAATAGTTGTGGAAACGTTAAAAAAATCAGATTAATTACTTTTATTTTTCTTTTAATAAAGTATGTTATAATCTTAGTCAAATAACAAAAGTTATTTATTATAAAGTCAGAAGAGGAGGAATTTTATGATTTCAACTTCATTAAAAATTCGTGGGTAATACACCCGTATATCAACTAGATAACACAAATATTTTTGTGAAATTAGAAAAATATAATCTAGGAGGAAGCGTTAAAGATAGAGCTGTGCTTGGTATGCTAGAAGAAGCAATGTCTAAAGGTGCTGTCAATAAAGATACTATCATAGTAGAACCGACTAGTGGTAATACAGGTATAGCTGTAGCTATTTTAGCTTCTGTTTTAGGTATAAAGGCTGTAATAATCATGCCAGAAAGCATGAGTATTGAAAGACGTAATATTATTAAAGCATATGGAGCACAATTAATATTAACTCCAAAAGAATTAGGAATTAAAGGTTCAATCGAAAAAGCTGCAGAAATTCGTGAGAAATATAGCAATGCTATTTCTCTAAGTCAATTTGATAATCCTGCTAACCCAGGGTATCACCACAAAACAACAGGACGTGAAATATTAGAACAAGTACCTAATATTGATATCTTTGTAGCTGGAGTTGGGACTGGAGGAACATTTACAGGTGTTGCTAAATATTTAAAAGAAAATAAACCAGAGGTATTAGCAATTGCTGTAGAACCAGCAGAGTCACCAGCTATTAGCGAAGGACATGGAGGTCCACACAAAATTCAAGGTATTGGAACAGGATTCATTCCGGAAAACTTCCAAAAAGAATATATGGATGAAGTCTTTACAGTAACAAGTGATGAGGCGATAGAAGAAACTAAAAACTTCTTGCGTTCTACTGGAATAGGTATTGGTATTTCATCAGGAGCAGCAATAGTTGGTGCTAAGAAAGCAGCTGAAAAATATCCAGGTAAAAACATTGTAACTATCTTACCTGATGGGGTTGATAAATATTTATCTGTCCTTGATTTTGAAGATGTTACACATGTAGAAGTGTAATGGGTTATTTTGAGAATTTAAATTACAATTTAAATCGAGTTTTAAAAGACGATCCTGCAGCAGAGTCGAAACTTATGATTTATCTTACATATCCTCACATAAAGGCGCTAAACTATCATTATTTTTCACATAAATTATATAAAAAAGGTTGGCATACAATGGCCCGTCTTTTATCAAAAAGAGCGAGAAGGTTAACAGGAATAGAGATTCATCCTGGAGCAAAAATCGGTAAAGGCTTGTTTATTGATCATGGGATGGGAGTAGTTATCGGAGAGACCGCAGTAGTTGGAGATAATGTAACTATGTATCATGGAACCACTTTAGGGGGGACTACATTAGATCCGATAAAGAGGCATCCTACTATTGGGGATAATGTTATGATAGGTGCTGGGGCAAAAGTTTTAGGAAATATTACAATTGGTAAAGATTCTAAAATTGGAGCTAATGCAGTAGTAAAACATAGTATTCCAGATGGAACTATAGTTTATGAAGCAAGACCTGTAGTAAGATATTTAGAAAAAGAAAAAAATAAAAAGCTAGGTTCCAAGTGATTTTACTTGGAATTTAGCTTTTTCAAATGTACAATATAAATAATATTCATCATTAAGATTGGAGGTGAAGTTGATGGCTGAGATAAAAAAATTTAATTTTTTTGATTTAGATAATACTTTGTATGACTTTAGTCATATATGGAAAAAAATCTAATAGACTAGTATTTGAATATTTAGAATACGATAAGTTGATTAGCTATGATGAGTTTTTTTAAGTTATATAAGAATATCAATAATAAATTAGTAGAAGAAGTAGTTCAAGGGAAATTAAGATTGATAGAGCTTAGAAATAAACGCTTAAAAATTAACTTTGTCAAAACTTGGTGTGGAACTAAGTGAGGAAGATTGTAAGTTTTATTATGACAAGCAATTTGAATTTATCTTAGCATTGATAGAACCTGATGAAGAGGTGAATATGTGGATAGATAAAAAAATAGAGATAAATACAATATGATTATCTTGACGAATGGAAAATCAAAAAGAACAAAAGAATGAAACTGAAAAAAATTAGGTTTAGAAGGAGTTTTTTTAAATTATATATTTCAGGAGAAAACTCATATAAGTAAACCGAAAAGAAGGAGCTTTTTTAAATGTTCTTGAATCTGAAGGATTATTACTTGAGGAAACGATGATGATAGGAGATTCATTATATCATGATATAAAACCAGCTAAAAAAATTAGGGATGAAAAACATGTTTAGTTGAAAAAAATGGCATTTTGATGATAAGTTAAAAGGCCTATACTGGATATAAAGTTAAGGATATAAAACAATTTTTTTACAGAATTAGATAAGTTATAAAAAAATATTATTATTTTTTTCTGAATATAACGAAAGTATAAAAAAATAAGGTATTAAATAAAGTTTATAAATAGTTTTATTTATAGGCTTTTATTTTGTTTTTTTATGTAAAAGTTAAAACTTTGATAAAAAAAGTAAAAATATTTCTTTGTTTTTTTCTAATTTGTGATGTTGATTGAATGAATTTGATTTGTTATACTATGTATGAAAGCAATAACAAAGGAGTTAAAATTATGAAATACAATAAATTATTAGTGGTCAGTATGGCAGCCGTATTATCTTTATCTTTAGCAGGTTGTTCTTCAGCTTCGAATAGTGGCTCAAGCAGTAGCAATGGGACAGTTGCTGTAAAAGAACTAAAAGGGGAAGAATTAAATAAAATAGAAAAAGATGACAAAGAAAAAGAAAAATACCTTGTTATCGATGTACGAGATGCTAATGAATATAAAGAGGGGCATGTAAAACATGCTATTAATATTCCACTAGCTGATATTGAAAAACATGCAGAGCACTTAAGTGCATGGAAAGATAAAGAAGTAGTAACAGTTTGTAATACTGGTAAGAAAAGTAAAGAAGCTGCTGATAAACTAGTAAAAGCAGGATTCAAAAAAGTTTCTAATGCACAAGGTGTTAAAGATTATAAAGACTATGAAATAGTTAAATTTACAACATTATTAGCAAGTGACTTCCAAGCAGCAATTGACAAAAAAGAAGGAACATTTATTGATGTTCGCGAAGCAAAAGATTATGAAAAAAAGGGCACGTAGCTGGAGCGAAAAATATTGATGTTAAAAATATTGATAAAGACCTAGCAGCACTATTACCAGCAGATAAAAATGCACCAGTTTATACATACTGCTATAGTGGTAACCGTTCTTCGAAAGCAGCACAAAAAGCTGTAGAACTTGGTTATACAAATGTGTATAACGCATGGGATGGTACAAAAGAACACGAATATAAATTCTAAGAAAAATATTGTAAAAAGAGTAAAAAAATAAAAATTATTTATTAGGAAAAAAAACTATTTTTTTAAGTTATACTAATATAAGATAAGGTTCTACATAAATACACAAAAAAAGTTAAGGTATTACCTTGTCTTTTTATTAAATAAGGAGAGGAAGAAAAATAAAATGAAATATAATAAGTTTTTTTAGCTGTAAGTATGTCAGCGGTGTTATCGTTAGTTTTAGTAGGATGTTCAACTACTTCATCTGCAAAAGAATTGAAAGGTGAAGAGTTAAACAAAATTCAAAAAGATGATAAGGAAAAAGAAAACTATCTAGTTATTGATGTAAGAGATGAGGCGTCTTATAAAGAAGGTCACCTTAAACATGCAATTAACATTCCATTGTCAAAAAAATAGATAAAAGTATCGAAGAAATCCGTACATGGAGAGAGAAGAAAGTAGTTATTTATAGTGATAAATCTGATAAAACAAAAGATGCTATAGAAAAACTAACAAAACAAGGATTTAAAGATGTTTCTGGAGCTCAAAATTTAAAAGACTATAGTTATGATCTTGTAAAATATTCATCATTAAGTAGTGGTAAATTCCAAGATGCATTATTAGACACAGCTGCAAACAATGTGTTCTTAGATGTAAGAGATAAAGCTGATTTTGAAAAAGGTCACGCAGCAGGTGCTAAAAATATTGATGTTAAAAAATTGGATGATTTAAAATCAATTTTACCAGAAAATAAAGAACTACCGATATATGTGTACAGTTCTACAGGTAATAGTTCTTCAGTAGTAGCTCAAAAACTTATTGATTTAGGATACAAAAATGTATTTAATGCAATTGATGGAACTAAAGAGCACAGTTATAAATTTGAAATTGCAGATTGCTGTAAAGATCCAAGTGGCGCAGTAAAAGGTGCAGAGCATAAGGAAGGTCACGAAGGACATAATCATTCTTCAGATAAGAAAGACGAACATGCTGGACACAATCACTCTTCAGATAAGAAAGATGATCATTCAGGGCATAATCATTAATATTTAAAGTACAGGGTGACTCAAAATTGAAATTTCAATTAGAAATATTGTTATTGAGTCACCCTTTTTTTATATAATATCGATCGTAAATTTAGAATAATTTTAGAGATTAAATTAAAGGAAAAAGTTTCAGAAATGAAAAAAACAAAATAATATTTTTTTACAAGAGTACCGAAGATGGGTACAACAAAAACAAGGTTATATGACTTTGTTTCACCAGAAAATGCTATCGAAATTCAAAAAAATTAATGAAATTGAATTATAGACTTTTAAAAGAAAGTGGAGAAGAAGTAGTAGTTTATCACGATGGTCAGATTAGTGATGATAATGCGATGAAGGATATTCTAGAAAATAGAGAATTTTTCTTATCAAGAAGGAAAAAAACACTTGGTGATAAGATGTATAATGCTATTGAACAAGAATTAAAAACTAATGACAAGGTGATTTTTATTAGGTTCTGATATATATAATTTAAAAAAAGATATGATTAATACTGCTTTTGAGAAATTAGATAATTTTCGATATTGTTATAAACCCTAGTATTGACGGGGGTACTTTTTTTAATAGGTATGAAGAATGCCATTAAAGAAGTATTTGATCTTCCTAGTTACGGAGATAACAGTGTTTTAGAGAATCTGCTTGCTGTTTGTAAAGAACAAGGATTAAGTTATTATTTAGGTAAAAGTGGACTTGATATAGATACAAAAGAAGATCTTCTATTTGCGGAAACAGGTTATAAGAATATTAAGTTACTAGGCGCAGGAGAATATAATATTAACTTTACCTTTGACGATAGAGATTTGAAAAAAGTTCTTAGAATAAATATGAAGAGCCAGATGAATCTTAAAAATCAAATAGAGTATGAATATGAGACTCTGCAATTGTTGAAAGATAGTGGAGTTACACCAAAACCTTATAAACTAGTGACAGAAACAAGTTTACTGCCGTACAACTATTTAACGATGGAATTTTTAAAAGGAAGACCACTTAATTATAAAACAGATATGCATATTGCAGCTTATTTATTAAGTAAGGTACACAATACACCATATGGTGACAACAATTTAATCAATGCAGCGAATCCATTCCAACTGATGTTTGATGAATGTAAACAAATGGCAGGCGAATATTTAGCCTGGGATAAAGCTGATGATAAGGTTAGCGCCTACGTCAAATCTTTCTTAGAAAAATGTTTAACTCTTATACCTGAGAAGTATAATATAGTTAATCCATGTATTATAAATACCGAACTAAATTCAGGAAACTTCCTGATTGGAGAAAGAAAAGAAGACAGTTATGTTATTGATTGGGAGAAGGCATTAATAGGAGAGTGTGAACAAGATTTAGCTCATTTCCTAGCGCCGACGACAACATTTTGGAAGACTGATATTATTTTATCGAAAGAAGAAATTGATGAATTCCTAGAAGAGTATAATAAATATCGCACTTTTGATCGAGAAAGATTTGAAAGATATCTAATATTTAATTGTCTAAGAGGTGTGACTTGGTGTAGTATGGCGTTTAGACAGTATAGTGAAAATGATAAAATGCTGATGGATAAGACTACATTTAAAAAAATAGCTTCATATATTGAATTAGAATTTTTAGAAAAAGTATCAGCATACTTTAAATAGGAGGAGAGTAATGACTGAGTTTATTCAAAGTTTTGGTGTTTTAGCACCAATAATTTATGTGTTAATGTTTATGTTCTTACCGGTATTTTTCTTTCCGGTACCGATTCTTGCTGTTGCTGGAGGAGTAGCGTTTGGTTTTGTTGAGGGAAGTTTACTAACTTTCGTTGGAGCTTCATTAAATTGTTATATTATGTTTGTAATTTCTCGTCGTTTTGGACGCGAATGGGTGAAAAACTATCTTAAGAAAAAAATGACACCGAAGCAACATGATAGAATTTTTAATGTTAGTGATGAGAAGTTGATGATGAGTCTAGTAATTTTGAGACTTATTCCTTTAGTGCCATATAATATGATAAATTATGGATATGGTTTAACTAATATAAGTTTAACAAAAATATATGATAGCGAGTGTACTTGGAATAATTCCAGGAACAGTAGTGTTTTTTTAAACTTCGGAGCTACTAGTACAAATGTCTTTAGTAAAGAGTTTTTAATAGCATCATTATTAGTAATTTTATTAACGGTTGGTTCTATCTACTTATCTAAGTTAGTAGAAAAAAAGAGAACAACAAAAGAAATCTGCAAACGAATAAAAATATAAACTCTCAGGATGTTTTCAATCTCGAGAGTTTATTTTTTTATATTTGGATAATATGAACTTCTCCAAAATTAACAGAACCGTTTAGTATAATTTTAACATCATTTGCAACACTGTTAGAATCTGTTGGAACTTTAGCTAAGAAACTATTTGTATTATTTTCAACAGCCCATTCTTTTTGGGATATATATTTTTAAATCTCCAAAAGAAACAGACACATTTAGTTCAAAGTTTTTTTATCGGATAGGTATCTAGTTTTTTTCAAAAATAGATACTCGTACTTCCGAATTTAGTAGAAGTAGTGAAAGAATCAGATTTAGTTATATCTATATACTGTGTATTTTTCACCAAAGGTTACATCAGAATAATCGTGTCCATTATGTATTTTTTTGATAGCTTTTTTCTGTAAAATCTTTCTGAATTCTTTATATTTATATCTTCTAGGTAAAATCATAGAAATACCTATGCTAAGAAAAAAATAGCAACTACGAATATTTTTCCATCCTGATATGTTTGCAAAGTGATAATTTTTGTTATAAACATAAAATAATAATGCTAGTGGGAATATTGTTCCAAAAGAGTCAAAAATCCATTAAACCTCGAATTGCAAAAAAATCCAAGAATTACAGTACATATAGCTAAGAAGATTGATCCGTTTGGAAAAAAATACTGAATCCATCAAGTAGAGTAGTTATAGCGAGTATTATAAAAAAATAATCCAATAAAACTTCTTCTCATTTTTCTTTACCTCATTTCTTTTAATTTATCTTTTAATATTTTATAGTAATGTCTTGATATGTGGACTTGCTTCTTAGAATCATAAAAAGAAGCGGTACTAGAACCAGAAAAAAAGATTTTTTTCTAGCGAATAAATTACTTTTTGTATTTATTATAGAGCTCTTAGAAATTCGACAATAATAAAAATGGAATCATCTTTTTCTAATTCATACAATTTAAACTTCACTCGAAGAATTCATCTGTAGTATGAGCATATACCTTATTATCAGAAGTTTCAAAAAAATAATATTGATTCAAGTGGGATGAAATATTCTGAGTCACCTTTATAGAAAATTATTTTTTTGAGAATTTAATAAAAGCTTTTTTCAACTAGTTCTTTAATTAATATTACATCATTATTTAAGTCAGGTGTCTTAATAACAAGTTCGATGTCTTTAAGCGTTGAATCTAATTCTATGTTAATTTTCATATTGTCTCCTTTCTAAATGTTTATAGGTATATTATATATTATTTTAACATAAAAAAATTAATAGCTTTTTAGGTAAGTGGTAAAAAAATCAGTTGTAAGTGGTATAACTATGGCACATGAGAACACTTGTGATTTCATAAATAGAATAGTATTCTGTATACGTTAACATATCATCTTGCATTTTTTTGAAATATTTATTGTATAATATAAACATACTTGGGAGTGGATGAGTTCTGGTGTGCTCTCTAGTCTTCAAAACTAGTATGAGGGGTTAAGAGCCTCTTGGGTGGGTTCGATTCCCACACATTCCCGCCAGTTTTTTTATTTTTTTGAACATAGTAATGCCATCATGGGTTTTATCCATGATGGCATCTTTTTATTTATTTAGTAGTAATAATGTGCTAGATAGTAATGTGAAAAGTATTATAATAAGTATGCTTTTTGTTTTTATCAATAACATATTTATTATAGTGAGTTCGTTGTTTATAATCTTCATAGGCATGAATTGTCATTGCTTCTGAAATCTGAGGTTGCCAAGTTAACGCGATAAATATGGCTTTAGCATAATAATAAGGTGACCAAAATGGTAAAAAAATATACCACGAAGACGACTAGATTTTTGTAATCATTTGAGTTTCATATTGGATTCTTGGTAAAGCTTGAATTACTACTAAGAGTCCATATACGATATTTGAAGACAACCCATGTTGTTCAAAAGTATTTTTAGTAATTCTACAAGTGAAATATATGTTGCCAAGATTAATCCTAATGCTGCAAAAGCTATATGTCCCTAGAAAAAAATTAAAAGAGCATATTTATAATTAGAACTATGAACAATGATAGCCCAAGCAGAACCTATAGCGGGTAGGAGAGGTAGAAAAATAAAAATCAGAAGTTTGTTCCAATATTTTGAAATACATAGTAAACATATTGTTGTAGCTATTATCAAAAATATTTAGAACGAGTAATTTACTAAATGAAATCCAGATAGTTAATAACATTATAATAAGAGTAAGAGTAGGACTAATTATTTTTCTTCTGCATAACAATCCTCCTTTATATAATGTAGTGTATTATTTGAAATTTCAATATGATAATCGCTTCTATTATTTAATGGCTCTAATCTATGACTGACAATAATAAATGATTGTCCAGCAAGTCTTTTATTTTCTTCAATCCAATCCATTATAAATGAGCAGGCTCTTTCATCAAGATGGGTAAAGGGTTCATCAAGAAGCAATAGCTCAGTTTTTTGGCTTAATAAACACATAAGTTGAATAAGTTTTCGTTGACCACCACTATAATAATAGAGGCTTTTATCAAGCTCTTTTTCTAAATCAAATTCTTTTAAAAGTCTCTCTTGCCATAAGGTGGCATGCTCCCAAATATCTTTTTGCATTGAAATCTCTTCACGAGGCATCAAGCTAATAAACTGTTGAAAGGCATCTTGTAAACAAGTACTTATTTTTTTATATAACTTTCTTGATTTTTTTACCTTTTCTTCATTAAAGTATATCTTTCCATCGTATTTTTTTAATTGTGAAATAGCGTGTAATAATGTTGTTTTTTTCCTGTTCCATTATCTCCCGTTAAAGTAGTAATACCTTTAAATATATGAAAATCATCGACATTTAATAATTCTTTTTTTCCCTTGTTGAATTGAAATATTTTCTAGTCTTAAAATTTGTTCAGATTGAGTGTTGTTACATAATTTCATATTAGAATTTTTAGATGTTGTATTTGTTACTAACTCTAAATTTCCGTCAGAAAGATAAGTAAAGGTGTCTGCATAGTTCAAATATAGATGATGTTCATGATCACACACGACTATAGTCACACCATGGTTATTTAAGTCTTTCAGAAGAGTTAATAGAGAATTTCTAGTCTTCTTATCGACATTTGCAAAAGGTTCATCTAAAATTAAAACTTCACTTCCCATAGCTAATGCTACTGCAAAAGCAGCTCGTTGACGTTCTCCTCCAGATAATGTATGGATATGCTTTGTAGAAATTTCATGAGTATTTGTAATTGATAAGGCATAGTCTAGTTTTTCATTAATAACCTGTGGTTCTAGACATAGGTTCTCTAATGCAAATATTACTTCTTCTTCCAAAGTAGGCATGACAAACTGATTAATTGCATGCTGCATGACATAACCAATATTTTTAACGTGTTCTTGAATAGGAATATCAACAATATTTTTCCCTTTATAAGTAATTGCACCCTCATAATGTTCTTTATTTAATTTACAAATAGTACGAAGAAGGGTAGACTTACCACTACCAATATTTCCGGTTAAGACTAACCAACTATGTTCTTTTTATTTTTTTAAACTAACGTTATCAAATAAGACTTTATCTTTAATTTTTAAAGAAAAATTATCGATTTCTATGATATTCATTATTTATTCTCGCTGTTTTGTACTTTATTTACGATATTTAAGATTAGTTTAACGCAGATAACTCCGAAAACTACTACAGAAATAAAACGAACAGCAAACAACGCTATAATCATACCTGTAGAATATGCTTCGTAACCTAATTTGAAATATTCATACACAAAGCTGAAAACAGTAATACCTATTGCAGATAGAAATAGAGATGTTGAATCGTATCGTTTGTATTTAGTAACTAAAAATCCAACTTCAGATCCTAATCCTTGAACAAGACCTGAAACTAGAACAGCAGCTCCAAAGAATGAACCATATAGCATTTCAGCTAAAGCGCCTAGAACTTCTCCAAGTGTAGCACTACCAGGTTTTTTAACAAGCACTGCAGCAACTGGTGCAGCCATAACCCATAAACCGAATAGAATAGAATTTGCGAAAGGTTCATATCCTAATGGAGTAAGTGCCGCTTCTAATGCAGCATAAACCCAGCCGGCGGCAAGGAATATTCCTCCGAATAAGAAACCTATCAAAGCTAAAATAATTACGTCTTTTGTAGACCATTTTTTCATAAGAAAAACCTCCTGTTATTTGTATTCATTAAAACAACAAGAGATACTTTTAAATTATATATATACTTTTAAAAATAGACTTGATTAAAAATAAACATTTTTCCTACGGTTGTACTAACAACATCAGGTTCTATGGGTATATTCTCAGCAAAAAGCACCCCAAATGTTTTTAATGATTTGTAAAAAAATTATAACATGAGTTGATAACGGTGTCAAAAAGTAGCTTACAGAAAAAAATTTATTTAATTTTTTTAGCTAGCATAGTAGCAAAAACGTAGTTTAAAACCTATTACCATTAGCATCAGTCTTGTGAAGTTGTCCAAAATCTTCATTATATTTAATAAATTCCCATTCTTTGTAATATTCTTTTAGTTCATTTTTCTTTAAAAAGTAAAAAGGAAATGGGAGTGGACAAGGAGCATCATCAGTAGACATTGCGGCTACTATTAAATTATAGCCACCTATATTAGTTTGCTCTTGCATATTTTTAATAACATTAGGTATAGATTGTTCTTCGATAAACATTAATACTACTGTTGAAAGAATGAAGTCATAGGTATTTCTAAGAGCCGCTGTATTTATATCATAGCTTCCTATTTTAATATCTAAATTTTCGATTTTTGATGTTTCCATTAAAAACTCTAAAGCAGGAATATTATTATCTACTGCAGTCACTTCAAAACCAAGTTCAGAAAGGAATAAAGAGTTGCGTCCTTGACCAGATCCTAAGTCCAATGTTTTACAAGGTTTAATAGTCTCCAAGGCTTCTACTACTTCAGAGTGAGCAGGATTAATATCGTATTTGTTTTTGAAATAATTTTTTGGCTCACAATAAAATTCTAAGAAGCATTCTAAATCATCAGATAAAGGTGCAACACGGTGCCATGCTTGTGGTTCCACGAACGGAATACTACTCTCAGGCGTAAATATATGCTCTTTCACAATCTCATTATTTTCAGTTAATTCTGTAAACTGTAGCTTTCCTTTAAGAATAGTTAATTTTGCCCAAACATCTTTTCTAGTATTGTGTTTATGTCTAAATGGTTCAGGTAGAGTTTGAGCAGTCCAATTTGGTAATCTTTTATAGCATACTAAGTTTTCTGTCATTTTAATCTCCTTAATAATGGATAATTTTTAAGTTAATTATATCATGTAAAATATAAAAAAATAAAACAATAGTGGAGTTTAGCGCTGGGGTCTTTATTATGTTGATTTTAATTATTTATGTTATAATAAAACAGAAAATAAATATTAATGAGGTAATGAAAAATGGTAAAAAGTATTATTTGTTTGTTTAGGGAATATTTGTCGTTCACCTATGGCAGAAGCAATATTTAGAGATATGGTAGAAAAAGAAGGATTAAGCGAAAAAATTCAAATAGATTCAGCAGCAACTAGTAGTTGGGAACATGGCAATCCGGTTCACAGTGGAACTAGAAAAGAACTTGCTAAAGTTGGAATTGGAGTAGAGGGAATGTATTCTCGTATTCTTAATGATAGTGACTTACAAGCAGACTATATTATAGGAATGGACGATAGTAATATAGAAAACATTAAAAAATTTATCGCAGGAAGAAAAACTGGTGAGGTTAAAAAATTATTAGAATACGCCGGAGAAGATAGAATTATTGATGATCCGTGGTATACAGGAGATTTCAAAACAACCTTTAACGATGTAACTAAGGGATGTACAGCTTTATTAGATAAAAATCAAGAAAGATAATCTTTTAATAGGGTAAAATAAGATATGTACTAATATTAAATTAGATACAAGAAGAAGGATAAATGAATTTTTAAAAAAATAGTAATAGGAATAGCAGTATTAGTTGCTATAGCAAAGCAGTAGCTTTAGGAGTGAAATCACAATTTTCTCTTAAAAATAATCAACAAGATAGAGGAACAGAAGTAGGAAAAGTTTATTTTGAAAAATCATTAGACTATGATGTTTATAATGATATGAAGAACTATGATGGAAAAGTTCTTATTGTTCATGGAACTAGTGATAATATAGCACCGATAAGTTATTCAAGACGTGCTATAGAAACTTTTAAAGATGCTAAGTTAAAAGAAATTCCAGGAGCTGGTCATGGGTTTAGAGGAGCGCAACAAGAAGAAGCTACTAAAGCGATTATTGACTTTGTAAAAGAAAGTATTCAAGGAGATAGATAATGTTAAATGTTAGAACGGTTGAGTTACAAGATGCCGAAAATTTAGTAAATATTTATAGACCATATGTTGAACATACGGCTATTACTTTTGACTACACTGTACCAAGTGTACACGAATTCGAAGAAAAAATCTCAAAATCAATTCAAAGTTACCCATTTATAGTAGCGGAAGAAGGCGATGATTTATTAGGATACGCATATGCTAGTGAGTTTTATCCGAAAGATGCATATAAATGGACTGCTGAAATTACGATTTATTTAGATGAAAAGGCTCGTGGAAAAGGTGTTGGAGAGAAGTTGTATAATGAACTTGAAAAACAACTTTATGATAGAGGAATGTGCAGGCTAACATCATGTATAGCATATCCAGATGAAGGTAGTGTATCATTCCATGAGAAAAGAGGATTTAGAAAGGTAGCTCACTTTGAAAAAGTAGGTTATAAATTTAATCGTTGGTATGACGTAGTATGGTACCAAAAAGATATTAGAGACAATATTGAATAAAAAAATATTCCCACAAGATTATTTTTAAATTTTCTTGTGGGAAATTTTTCTATTCTGGTATCTTTTGAGCAAGAATTACAGCGTATGGATAAGGTGAAGCAGAAAGGTTTTCGTAATATTTGATTATCTTCCAATCTTCATAATAATTTTTTTAATTCCCCTTCAATAAAAAGTAAAACGGAAATGGAGGGCATCTATGACCTGCTTTGTTTAATGCGCTCACGATTAGATTATATCCACCGTCATTAGTTTGTTTTTTGATATTAGCGATAATACTATGTATCCTTGTTGGATTCAAATACATGAATACATCGGTAGAGAAGATAAAATCGTATGTATCTTTTATATTGGCTTCGACAATATCATGTTTAAAAAAACATTAAGATTTAGTTTTTTTCTTTAATTGATATGTCAGCAAGATCTTGTAAGAATTTCGCATCAATATCGACAGCAGTAATTTTAAAATCTAATGAAGAAAGATATAATGAATTTTTCCCTTGACCTGCGCCTAAATCTAATGTTTTGCAAGGTTTTATGTATTTCATTGCAGCTACAACTTCCGGATGAGCCGGACTTAGGTCATACTTGTTAAAAAAGTAATTCTCAGCTGTACAGTAAAACTCTAGGTGAAACTGTAGGTCAGTAGAATTAGGATGAATTCTAAATATGCTTTCTGGTTCAATGAGACTAATTTCACTCTTTTTACTTAAAGAACACTGTTTAATTACGCTGTTCTCTATATCTAGAAAGCTTAATTTCATTTTTCCTTTAACTATTATCAGTTTTGTCCAAACACCTTGTTTAGTATTAAAGCCCTCTCTATAGTTTTTTGGAAGTGATAGAGCAGTAAGGTTTGAAGTACGTTTAAAACAAAGTAAATTATTCTCCATAAGCTGCGCCTTTCATAGTAATTTACTAATATTATATCATGTGAAAAGTTTAATTAAAAAAATGATATCCTAAAGAATAAGTATTAAATTGTAAACGATGTAATTTAAGGAAGTAACTAATTCTACGAAATCACGATTTTTTTGATGCACTCTCATTTACATTATAGTAATTTTCTATTATTATAGATATAAAAAGAATTAAATGAAAAAGCAGGTGTTTTTTATGAGAACAATAGTAATTTCAGATATACATGGATGTTTTTATACGATGAAGAAATTACTTGATGAAGTAGAATTTAATAGTACTGAAGATAAACTAATCTGCCTAGGTGATATGTGTGACAGAGGAAAAAATACTAGATTGGTTTGGGAATATTTCTATAACTTGCAGAATGATAACAAACAACATGTTGTATTATTAGGTAATCATGAGGACATGTTTAACTTAGCAATAAAAGAAGCAATGTATGATAATACATCTTCAAAGAGACAAAATCACTATTTTAGAAATAATGGACTAACAACATTACAGTCGTTTTATCCAGAAGCAACAACAGAATCACGAAGAGAATACTTCCAAAAATTTGCTAGAGATAAAAAAAAACTAAGGAAATGGTTGCAAAATCTGCCTACAAGATACGAAAGTTCAAATTATTATTTTGTACATGCTGGTGTGGATTTTAATAAGAACTTTTGGGATCAAACTCATCGTGATATGGTTTGGATAAGAGAACCATTTTTAAGTAGTAAGGAAAAAAATATCATAAAAAGTATTTCACGGTCATAGTCCTGTAAAAAGAAGTACCTTATTATGAAATAAAAAGATAATCGAATAAATATTGATGGTGGCTGTGTTTATGGAGGTAAATTAAATATAATAGTAATAGAAGGATCTGAATTAATAATCAAACAAAGTAAGATATTAGACGATGATATATATTTCAATAAAGAAGGATAGAAGTTGGATGAAATCAGCTTCTATCCTTCTTTATAAACAAAAAAACCGAGCACATTTGTCTCGGTCTCTTATAGAAAAGGAAAGTTTATGAAGTTTATAACTATTTACTAGTTATGAATACATTATAAGTCTCGAACCTTAAATATACTTTTAAATTTAGTTTTTAAGTAAAAAAATAATTTAAAAAGCTATAAAAATCTTGATTTAAAAATGTTTTTATAGATTCATTATTATATTCAAAAAGAAAGTGTAGTTAAAAAGTAAATAATAAAAAAATAAAGTAACTAAAAAAAGATTTTTTTATATTACAAAATTAATTCCAAATATTTCTAAATTGTTACAAAATGTATTTTTGTATTACAAAATTCAAAAATCTATTGCTAATAAATTTTTAAAATGAGTATAATTTAAGGAGAAGTAATTATTGAATTAACAATTAAAACGATTTTTATGAATGAGGAGAATGGACATAATGAAGAAACAAGGAATTAAGTTAACGAGTAAAGTCTTAACAGGATTAGTATTGTTAACAGGTATAACTGCATTACCAACTAAAGCGATAGAAGTAAAAACTGCAACTGTTGATGTAAATGCAGCTAGTGTAAAAGCAAAAGTTTATGAATTAAATGGTCATTATTATGCAAAATTAGTAGCAGATAAAGAAGTAGCAAATGTAGTTGTTCGTATTACAACTGAAACTAAAGCAGAGTTTGTATTAAAAAAAGAACTTATTAAAGCTGGGGAAGAAGTTGTAGTAGAATTAGATATGACAGCAAAAGCTCCAACAAGAAAATTACCTAATACAGGAGTTAAAAGAGAAGGATTTACTACAGTAGATAAAGTAGGAAAACATACTTTTAATATTGATGTTCGCTATGAAATCGCAACAGAAGAAGTAAAAGAAAAACAAAAAGAGCCTAAACCAGTTAATCCTAACCCGGTTGACCCTAAGAAACAGGCAACTCTAGATCAACTTGCTGAGAAGAGAGAAGTAACTGCTGAACAAAAAGCTAAAGAAGAAGCCGAAGCTAACAAAGCTGCTGAAGAGAAAGCGGCGGCTGATGCGAAATTAAAACAAGAAGCAGAGGCAAAAGCGAAAGCAGTGAAAGAAGCTGAAGCCAAGAAAGCAACAGAAACAAAAGCAACAGAGGATGCTAAATTAAAACAAGAAGCAGAAGCAAAAGCGAAAGCCGATAAAGAAGCTAAGGCAAAACAAGATGCAGCTGAGAAAGAAAAAGCAGAAAAGGCGAAACAACAGGTACCTGCAACACCAGTAGCAGGAACTAGAGAAGAGCAAATAAGAAAAGCATTCTTAGCGAAAGTTGCTCAATTAAGAAGCATTAATGGATTACCAGCACTATCTGAAAATGCAGCATTAAATACTTCTTCTAAAAAAAGAAGTGCTGATGTACCAAATCGTGGAATCGATGGAAATATTCACGGACCAAATGGAACAATCCAGTATGAAACAAATGCGGCTAGAGCAGCAGGATATGCTAACTACATTTTAGCTAATATAGCAATATCAAGTGATTCAGGAACACCTGAACAAGTTGCACAAAATTTATTTGATATTTTATTCAAAGAAATTGGTAATGTAGTTCCAGCTTATCCATATGGACACAGAAATACATTATTAGATGCAACTGCTAAAGATGTTGGAGCAGGAGTAACAATAAAAAAATGGTTTGGTGTATCTTGTACAACACCAAAGCTCAAATGGGGTATTTAATGGAACTACTCCAAAAGCAGGTAAATACTTAGATGGATCAACAAAAAAATCTTTTTTTAAACGGAAAATAATAAATTAAATATATAAAAGCCAATTAACGTTATAACTATAGATTTATATAAGTTTTTCTAAAGCTAGACGTTAGTTGGTTTTTTTATATTGTTACAAATTTATTACAAAATTGAAGGGGCATCTACAAATGTAACTTATTATATTATAAATAAGCTTACTATGGTGCTAATGTAACTAAATAAAAAGCTTGTAAACAATGTTGTAATGAAAAATTGGGGATTATTACAAATCAGAAATTTTTATTGATTAAAAATATGTAAAACAGATATAATTGATACAACAATAAATTTTAGGAGAAATTTAATGAGTAAAAACGAAATTGACTAGAAGAATATTAACAGGATTAGTGTTATTAGTTGGGGCATCTGGAGCAGTTACAGTTGCCAATGAAGTTAATAATGCAACTGTTAATGTTAATAAAAAAGATGTAAAAGCTAGTGTTTATGAAAAAAACGGACACTACTATGTGAAGCTTACAACAGCTAAAAATGTTACTAATGTAGTTGCACGAGTAACTACAGAAGATAGAAAAGAATATGTAGTTAAAAAAGAAGCTATTAAAGCAGGAGAAGTAGTAGAGTATGAAATCGACATAAATGCAGATGTACCTACTAGAAAATTACCACATACTGCAGTTAAAAGAGAAACTGTTAAATCTGTTGTAACTTTAGGGGATCACACTTTCAACGCTGTAGTAAGTTATGATGTAGAAGTTGCTGATTCTCAAGAACAAGCAACCAAATCAGTAGATAAAAATACTGAAAAGAAAACAACTCTAGATCAACTTGCTGAGAAAAGAGAAGTAACTGCTGAACAAAAAGCTAAAGAAGAAGCCGAAGCTAAAAAAGTTGCTGAAGAAAAAGCAGTGGTGGATGCAAAATTAAAACAAGAAGCCGAAGCAAAAGCTAAAGCAGAAAAAGAAGCCGAAGCTAAAAAAAGCCTGCAGAGCTGAAAGCAAAACAAGAAGTAGAAGCAAAAGTGACGGCTGATACTAAATTAAAACAAGAAGCAGAAGCTAAAAAGGCAGCTGAAGCAAAACAAACAACTACAGTAGCTGGTGGATTACCAGAAGTAACTGCTGCAGAATTAGCAGATCCTGCGATGAATGGATTAACTCCTCATACTAAAAAGATGAAAGTAGCTTTAGCGAAGAAATTCGGAATAACAAGTTTCTCACTATTTAGAGCAGGTGACGATGATGGTACTGGTCATGGACATAACTCAGGTATGGCTGTGGACTTCATGGTGCCTGTAAACTCAGTACAAGGTGACCAACTTGCAGAGTACTTAACTAAGCACATGGATGAACTTGGAGTTTATTATATTATCTGGAAACAAAGATTCTATATGCCACAACAAAACATTTATGGACCAGCAAATACATGGAACATAATGCCTAACCGTGGTGGAGTAACTGCTAACCACTATGACCACGTTCACGTGAGTTTCAAAAAATAATAAATAAAATTATAGACAATTAACAGATGAAAATTACTATCTGTTAGTTGTCTATTTTACATTAAAAAACTAAATAATGCTTTTAAATTATAGTGTGAAGTAGTATAATTATAGATAAGTAGTAGTATAGGAGGTAAATATGTCAGAGAAGAAAATGAACATGATTGTGTGTGGAGGTTGAAACTCGAAAATAGGGCCGGGAGCCTTATCAGATATACTAAAAGACCTTCCAAAAAAAGAAGATAAAAATTTAATAGTTGGGTATGAATCTTCGGATGATGCAGCCGTTTATAAAATTTCCGAAGATAAGGCGATTATTCAAACATTAGATTTCTTTACAACAATGATAAATGATCCATATTTATATGGACAAATTGCAGCGACTAATGCGCTTAGTGACGTTTATGCAATGGGTGGAGAAGTTATCTCAGCATTAAATATAGTAGCTTTCCCAGAGAATATGGATTTAGAAATTTTACATCAAATACTAAAAGGTGGAGCAGAGAAAGTTCACGAAGCAGGAGGGGTTCTTGCAGGAGGGCACTCTATTCACGATGCAACACCAAAATACGGATTATCAGTAACAGGAATAGTTCATCCTGATAAAATATTACAAAATAACAATTGCAAAGTAGGAGATTTATTAATCGTAACAAAACCATTAGGAGTGAGTATTATTAATACAGCTCACATGGTAAAAAGAATGTTCAGAAGAAGCATTTGCTCAAAGCGTTAAACAAATGACAACACTTAATAAATATTCTGCTGAAATGATGAAAGATTTTAACGTTAATAGTTGTACAGATATTACAGGATTCGGTTTTTTAGGACATCTTGTAGAAATGTTGGATGATAAACATTCAGCAGAAGTATATACAAAAGATATTCCATATATTGAAGAAGCGTATAAATGTGCAAATGAATTTGTTATTACCGCAGGTGGTCAACTTTAATAGAACATTTGTTGAGCCAAATGTAGAATATCAAATTAAAGACTTTTGCATTAGAAGAAATAATGTACGATCCACAAACATCTGGAGGACTTTTAATAAGTTTACCAGAAAGTGAAGCGTACGAATTATTAGAAAAAAACTAAAACACTCTTGAAATTAAGAGTGCTATAGTAGGTAAAGTTATAGAAAAACAAGAAAAAGCAGTTATTATAAAATAACTCGGAAGACAATAGGAGAATATAAGTATGAAAAAAAGAAATTTTTAGATGCACAAGGCTTAGTATGCCCAATGCCAGTTATTCAAACAAAAAAATTATTACTAGAAAATGATGTAGTAGAAACAATAGTAGACAATGTTATAGCTACTCAAAACTTAGAAAAAATGGCTACACAATTAGGCTTCAATTTCTCAGTGAAAGAAGAAGAAAAAGATAAATATATCGTTACAATCTCTAAAGGAGAGGTTACTGATGGTGTAGTTGTTGATACATTATGTGATACATGTGTCGTTCCTGTAACTCAAGCTATACGTGTGTTAGAAGAAGATACGAAAGTAACTTTATTAGTAAAAACTGAAGATAGTGTAGAAAGTCTTAGAAAATTTGCTGATAAAAACAGTTATGAGTTTAAAATTTCTGATATTGAAGGTGGCTTTAAAGTTGAAATTACAAGAGAAGAAGCTCCACAATTAGAAACTTTACCAGTAGTTAAAGATGATAGCTATATTGTTGTGATTAATAAAGATCAAATGGGACATGGTAGTGAAGAACTAGGTAAAAGATTAATTAAAGCATATCTTTATGCTTTAGGTGAACAAGAAGTTCTTCCTAAGAAAATTATTTTCTACAATAATGGTGGAATTTTAGTAGATAAAACTCGAAGTCACGTACTAGAAGAGCTAAAAACACTAGAAGAAGGTGGAGTAGAGATAGTTTGCTGTGGTGCATGTATTGACTACCACAATATTGATTTAGCGGTTGGAAATCCAACAAACATGTACTTCATCGTAGAAGACATGAGAAAAGCTAACAAAGTAATTCAACCGTAGGAGGAAACATGGTAGAAGAAGGATTAGTAGTTTTTAATAGTACACACGATTCAATAAAGGCGGATAACATTTGTCTAGAAAGAGAATTGGGAGCATCACTTATTCCAACACATCCATCTATAGGTGTAGGTTGTGGATTTATGCTAAAAACAGCTTGGGATAATTTTGATAATGTTGTAAGAATGTTAGAGGATGAAAAAAATCGAATATCGTGGTTTGTATTATTCTAGAAAAGCTGGAATCAAAAAGGATAATAACAGAATTAAAAGATTATAAATTAAAATAAAATTTTTGGATAGAGGTTATTATAGAGAAAGTTTAAAAATCTATTTTGTAAAGTTCTCTCATAATCTCTATTCTTAATATAATGTGAAAAGGTGAATTGTATGAATAACAATGTAATTATTGGTACTGCAGGGCATATAGATCACGGGAAGACGACCCTGATAAAAAGCTCTAAGTGGTATTGAAACAGATACTACTCAAGAAGAAAAAAAGACAGAGGAATGTCGATAAATCTTGGATTTGCTTATTTTGATCTCACCAAGTGGGAAAAAGATGTGGTGTAGTCGATGTTCCGGGACATGAAAAAAATTTATTAAAAAATATGCTAGCTGGAGTTAGTGGAATAAACTTAGTATTATTACTAGTTGATTCAAGAGAAGGTATAATGCCTCAGACGAAAGAACATATTGATATCTTAACGTTACTAGGAATTGAAAACTACATTATCGTAATGACGAAAATAGATTTAGTTGAAGAAGAATATCGAGAACTTGTTAAAGAAGATATTCGAGAATTTATCTCTGGAACAGTTCTTGAGAATTCTCCAATTATAGAAGTAGACTCAATTAGTAAAAAAAGGTTTAGACAATCTATTAGAAACAATTGATAAGAAAACAGAAGATATCGAAGCGAAAAATATCGAGAAAAATGCTAGACTTAATATTGACCGTTCATTCCAGGTAAAAGGATTCGGAACAGTTGTTACAGGAACTCTTACGGAAGGTGTAGTAAATGTAGGAGATGAACTTGTTATTTATCCAAAAGGAATAAAAACAAAAGTAAGAAATATACAAGTCCATGCAAAGGATGTAGAAAAAGCCTATGCAGGCCAAAGAACAGCGATAAACTTAGCAAATATCAAGTTTGATGATGTAAAACGTGGAGATACTCTAGCAACTGCAGATTCATTAACAAAGACTTATATGCTAGATAGTGAGATTAAATTAATCAATGATGAGAGAGCTAATCTTGAATTGTGGGATAGAGTGCGTGTATACATAGGTACTGAAGAAGTCATGGCAAGGGTTGTACCACTTGGAACAGACTTATTAAAAGCAGGAGAGAGCAGTTTTGCTCAACTTAGACTAGAAGATGAAATAGCGGTTAAAAATTATGATAAATTTATCATTCGTACTTATTCACCGATGATTACAATAGGTGGAGGAGTAATTCTTGATGCTAGTCCAAAAAAACATAGTAGATTTAATGAAGAAATTCTTGAAAAATTAAAAGTACAACTTGAAGGGAATTCGACAGAGTTAATAGCTAACTACATACTATCACATAATAACTATTTAGTTTCTAAAGATAGTATCGTAAAAGATTTACAACTTCCAGAAGAAGAGATAGTGGAATCAATAGCACAACTAATAGAAACAGCTACAGTTTATGAGAGTAAGTTAGGCTATATTCATAAGAAAAAAATATGAAGAAGTATTAGAAAAAAACTGAAAAAAATTATTAGTAGAATATCATAATAGATTTAAATTGAAAGTTGGTATTCCTAAAAATTGAGGTACTTTCTAAGTTTAAACTTTCTCAAAAAAAGAAACATTAGAGCTACTTGATCTATTTATAGCGAACAATGAAATTCGACTAGAAGGTAATTTAGTAGCTGAAAAAGATTTCGTAGTTAATTATGATAAGAAACAATTGGCTGAAAAAAAGAAAGAATAGAGAAGGATTTACTAGAAGGAGGATTTACACCACCGACTATTAAAGATTTAACAAACGGAGAAAAAAACGAAAGTTGAGATATTAGAATCTCTAATCGACAATACAATAGTTAGATTAGATGCTGATTTAGTATTACATGCCAATGTATTAAAGAAGCTATTCAAAAAGTAGAAGACCATTTTAGTGCGAATGAACAAATGGGGTTAGCTGAATTTAGAGATATGACAGGTTCTAGTAGAAAATATTCTATGGCCATTTTAGAATACATCGATAAACTAGGAATTACTCGACGTGTAGAAAATTATCGAGTATTAGCGAAAAAATAAATAAAGAAGAGAGCTAAGTCATTGTACAAAATTGACTTAGATAAGGTAAGGGATATGAGTTATTATTTTGACTATGGAGCAACGTCGCTAAAAAAACCTAAAGAAGTGGCGGACAAAGTCTATGAAGTACTATCATCAGCAAAATATGCAAATGCTTCAAGAGGTAGTTATTATGAAGCGAATAATGCTTTTCGTGAAGTGTTTGAAGCAAGAAATGATATTGCAAAATTTTTTGGTATGAAAGATGAAGATAGAGTAGTATTTACGAGTAATTCTACAGAAAGTCTAAATATAGCAATATTAGGATTATTAGAAAAAGAAGATCACGTAATTACGACTTCTATGGAACATAATTCAGTATTAAGACCAGTTTATTTAGCTCATGAAACTATTGGCTGTGATTATACGATTGTTAGAGCTGGAAAAACAGGTTTAATCAACTATGATGAACTAGAAAAAGCTATCAAACCTAATACAAAAATGATTGCTATCACGCATGGTTCAAATGTTACAGGGAACATAGTAGATTTGGAAAAGGTGGCTACTATCTGTAAAAAACACAATCTTATTTCAGTTGTGGATGCTTCGCAAACTGCTGGGGTAGTGCCTATCAATATAGATGAATTAGGTATAGATATTCTATGTTTTACTGGGCATAAAAGTCTGTACGGACCACAAGGAATTGGTGGGCTATGTGTAAGACTTAAAGAACCTGAAATTAAGAGATTTAAAGTCGGTGGAAGTGGAGTTAGAACTTTCGATGAGAAACATCCAGGAGAATATCCACTGCGCTTAGAAGCAGGTACGCTTAACACTGCAGGAATCTTAGGATTACATGAGGGAATAAAATATATTAATAGACAGGGAATTGAAAAATCTTTATAAAAAAACAGATGAACTTTATGAACAAATTCTATAACGAATTAAAAGACTTAGATTGTTTAGAGTTTTTATGGAGATTTTACAAAAGAACGTACAGCAGTAGTTTCATTGAACTTCAAAGGTATTTCAGCTTCGGATGTTGCAGATGTACTTGCTGAAGAATATGACATTGCTGTTAGACCTGGAGCACATTGCGCACCTCTAATGCATGAGGTATTAGGGACAAAAAGAACAAGGTATAGTAAGATTTTCTTTTTCTAGTATGAATACAGAAGAAGAAGTAGATTATGCTATTAATGCTATAAAAAAACATTAGCAAAAAGAAATTTAGGAGAATTATTATGTCAAAACAATTATTATCACAAATTCCCGCAATAAATAAGATTTTTATTATTAGATGAAGTAAAAAGCACTAATAAATGAATATACAGAAGTAGCGGTGAAATCAGCGATAAAAGAATATATTGATAGAATTAAACATGAAAATACTAAATGAAGAATTATTTGAAGTTCCAAGTTTAGAGAAAATAGTAGTAGAAGTTACACAAATAGTGAAAAAAGAAGACAGAAATTCTTTACGCAGAGTTATTAATGCAACTGGGACAATATTACATACAAACTTAGGTCGTAGTTTACTAAGTCAGAAGATTAAAGAAAACATTGAGAGTGTAGCATTTAATTATTCTAATCTTGAGTTTGACATTGATAATAAGAAACGTGGAAGTCGTTATGTTCACCTTATTGATATTATCAAAAAATTAACAGGTGCAGAAGATGTCCTTGTAGTTAACAACAATGCTGCGGCTGTACTATTAACGTTAAACACACTTGTTAAAGATAAAGAAATAGTAGTTTCTCGTGGAGAGCTAGTAGAAATCGGTGGAGCGTTTAGAATTCCTGAGATTATAAAACTAAGTGGTGGTACTCCTATTGAAGTAGGTACTACGAACAAAACACACTTAAAAGACTATGAGAATGCAATTAATGACAATACAGGAGCATTGTTAAAAGTTCATACTAGTAACTATAAGATTTTAGGATTTACTAAAGAAGTATCTAATGAGGAGATATCTTACCTTGCTCGTGAGAACGAACTAGTGTCTATAAACGACTTAGGAAGCGGGCAGTTCGTAGATTTTTCTAAATATGGATTACCTTATGAACCAACTGTAAAAGAAGTTCTTGATAGTGGTATTGATATAGTAACTTTCAGTGGGGATAAACTTCTGGGAGGACCACAAGCAGGTATTATCGTTGGTAAAAAAGAATATATAGAAAAAATGAAAAAAAACCAACTTACTCGTACGTTACGTGTAGATAAGATGACTTTAGCTGCATTAGAAGCTACATTAAAACTATATTTAGATGAAAAAGAGGCATTAGAACACATTCCTACATTACACATGATTTCATTATCGGAAGAACGTTTATTTGATAAGGCAAATGTCTTAAAAACAAGACTTAGTGACTTAGACTTCAAGATTACAATAGCTGAAGATAAGGCAGAAGTCGGTGGAGGAAGCTATCCAGCAAGTTACTTAGAAAGTGTTGTGGTAAAATTAGAACATCCAAGACTAAGTGCAACAGAATTAGAAAGACGACTTTTGGAAGTAGAAATACCTATTATTACACGTATTAAAGACAACGAATTAATTCTTGATATGAGAACACTTCGTACTAGAGAATTCGATTTAGTTAAACAAGCTTTAATAGAAGCCCCGAAGTAAAGATAGAATTTAAGTTTATATTAAATAATATTTGATAAAACCAGAAGGTGAGTATATGTTTAGGGAAATAAATATAGAAGATACACAAGAAGTAGCAGAAATTTGTAAAGTAGCATTAGGTTACGATGTAGATGTTGAAAACGTAAAAGAACAAATAGAGAAACTAACTAATGACAAGAAACAACATATTATTATCGGTTATGAAGATGAAAACACAAGGAAGATTATAGGATTTGTACATGCTCAAATGTATGAAAGTTTCTATAGTGAGCTAGGATTAAATATTTTAGGACTCGCTGTTAATCCTGACTTTCAAGGTAGGGGAATAGGTAGAAAACTTATGAATGAGTTAGAAAAACTATGCTGTAGATAATAATATTAGTTTTATTAGATTAAATTCTGCCTTGAAACGTGAAGAAGCACATAAATTCTATGAACATATCGGGTATATCTGTGATAAAGTTCAGAAAAAGATTTATAAAAGTTTTAAAATAAAAAGTGTTTAAACAGAAGTTTTGGTGTTTTAGTTTGCTTTTTAGAAAGCTATTTAAAAAGTTCTATGTAATTAAATAAAAAAAGTTTGATTATGGGTTCCGAAAAAGTAGGATTGATAGAAAAAAATCAAAGAAAAAAATGGTGGAGAAGTTTAGGGAATAATAGGATTATGCTTAATAATCCATTGGATTATAGTAGAGATAGTGATTTATACTTAGATAAAAAATATAATCTCAGATTTTAGGTATAGAAATTCAATTCATTTAGAAATTAAGAAATAAATCTAGGCATGAAGATTGTTTCAATGAATAAAGTTTTTTGAAGAAGACTATTAAAAAAATAAGGTTAAATACAAGTATATATATGAAGTGTTTGACAAATATTATGAAATACTACTAGAAACTATAGATTGGATGATAAAAGATGCAATTGTAGAGTACAAAAAAATTAGTTTATTAATCAGGAGAAAAAAATGGCAAAAAAAGAATATTATTTTGGAAGAAATACTTAGACAATATAAAAAAAGTGACAATTAATAACTCGCTCAATGATGATGAAAGTTTTGAATATTTTGCAGCAGAGCAACTGTTAAAAGACGAAAAATTTAGATGAAGATGAAATAAGTTCTGGATTAATTGGGGATGCAAATGATAATGGAATAGATGGGTTTTATATTTTCTTAGACGGAGAATTGATTAATCAAATTGAGCAAGTTGAAGGAAAATATAAAAGAGATGAAAGTATATTTTCATCAATATAAAAATCAATATAAAATTGAAGAAAACGTTGTATTGAAGTTTAATAATGCATTTAGGGATATTATGAATTTTGAAAACACTGAATTAAATGGATGGAATGGTGAACTCAGAGATAAAATTATTTTTACTAAGGGAGGTAATACTTAAAACAGCAACATATGCTATGATAATTAAGTTCATTATTAATCATGTATCTAAAAGCTAATTCTGAAGACATAAAAGATAATAAGTCATATTGGAGTAAAGTGGATAATTTAAAAAAATATCATTAAGAATTCTGGAATAAGTAGATTGGGTGTAGAATATAATTTTTATTGGTGGAGAAGAATTAAAAAAATTTAAGTTATAGAAAACCGGAATATTCTATAGATTTAGTACTAAAAAGATTCACCACTTACGCTTGAATTTGGAGATAATAACATTGGTTATATTGCTTTTGGTTAGCTTAAAAAAATTATTATAATTTTTATCGTGGAAGATGGGGAAATTCAAAAACATATTTTTCGATAGCAATGTGAGAGATTATCAAAAATAAAAACAACGGTTAATAAAGAAATTGAAGATACTATTAAAAATAATAACGATACAGACTTTTGGTGGCTTAATAATGGAATAACAATAATTGCAGGGAAAGATAGTACACAAATAGGAAAGAAATTATCATTGAAAAAAATGTACAGATTGTCAACGGATTACAAAACCTCATACTCGATTTATAATACTCTTAAGAACATTAACTTTGATGAAATTGAAGATGCTAGAAGTTTATTTGTTAAAAATAATAATATGTGATCAAAAGGATGTTATCGATAGAATTATAAGGTCTACAAATTCTCAAAACGCAATTCCCTCTGGAGTATTAAGGGCAACTGATACTATTCAAAGAGATATTGAACAATATTTTTTTGAGTAAGGGTTATTATTATGATAGAAGAAAAAAACTATTATAGAAATCTAGGGAAACCAAGGGATAAAAATAATATCAATAAATTTGTTATCGCAGTGTATAGTATCGTTAGTTTTGCCTGAAAAAAATCCATCAAGAGCTAGATCTAATCCTACTATATTGATAAAAAAAGGATGAAGATTACAATAGTGTGTTCGGATCGGAATACGATTTTTCAAGTATATTTAAATTCTGTGCTAATTTTTTAAAAAAAGTTGATAAAGAATTAAAAATTAATATGTGATAAAGAATTTAAAGAGAATAATAAATTTGAAAAAGATTATAAAACTTTTTAAATTTCACATTTCAAGAGTGTTAATAAGCGAAATTACTAATAAAGCTACACCTTTAGCGAAGGATTTAGGTAATGAAATAATTATAGAAAAAAATAGATGAAGCTGCTATAAAAAAATTCTATATATACATTGAAAGGAATTATTGATGAATATGAGAAAATAAATTCGCAGTCGATTGATAATATATCGAAACAAACAGAGTTTAGTAAATATATAAATGAAGTATTAAATGAGAAATTTAAGGTTATTTAATTGTAAAGCTAAATGGATAAGGAATTGAAAAAAATTTATGAAACAAATAATGTCAAAAAAACTTGTATTTAATAAAATTGGTTTCATACTGAGGTAATGATGTGTTAGCTTGTGTGGAGATTTATTCTTGTTAATGGCTTTAGCTAGAGGAGGAGGCGAAGTCTCCGAAACAATAAACCACCCGCTATGCGGGTGCGAGATAAGAGTTAAACAATTGAAAAATCATCCTTTCTTGATAAAATAAGAGTAGTTCAAGCTCTAAAAATAAAGAAAGGATGATTTTAATTATTGCAAATAAACATAATAGTTTATCGCATACAAAGTGGTTGTATAAATACCATATTGTATTTACACCTAAGTATAGACGAAAAAAATAGAATTTAATCAATACAAACGAGATATTGTAGATATAATAAAAAGGTTATGTAAGTATAAAGGAGTGGAGATAATAGAAGGACATATAATGCCAGATCATATACATTTGCTACTATTAATACCGCCAAAATATAGTGTATCAAGTTTTTATGGGATATCTGAAAGGAAAAAGTTCATTAATGATATTTGATATGAATTCAAACTTGAAATACAGATACAGAAATAGAAAGTTTTGGGCAGAAGGATACTATGTAAGTACTGTAGGATTAAATGAAAGTACAATAAGAAAACATATCAGAGAACAAGAATCGCATGACATTGCGATAGACAAACTGACAACAAAAGAATATACAAATCCATTTGGAAATAAGAAAAAATAGATAAACTTATTTAACGGATAGCGGACGTCAAAATACAATAGGGCTCAAACGGATCCTAAAGCCAATTTCTTGAGTGCCTGTTAGTAACAAAGGGTTATACCCGAAGAGAAAATCACTCCTTTTCAGGGGTGGTCATTATTTATATAGATCTTTCTTTTTATTAGATTTTCTTCAACTTGTTTGTACAAAAGAAGTATGATAATATAGAGCAGACTTATATAGAGAAGAGGTTTAGGGAATGGATTTATGTAAAGAATACAATGGTATTGATGGATTGTTAGTTTTGACAAGTCCACTTCACCATGATGATAGAGGATATTTTCTAGAAAACTGGAAGAAAAATGATTTAATAAAATTTGGAATACCAAAAGAGTTCTTCAATAATGATCTGCAAAACAATGTTTCAGTGTCGAATAAAGGTACTTTAAGAGGTATACACTGTCAAGGATGGGCGAAATTAATGACAGTTGCGTGGGGAACATTTAGAATGTGTTTTGTAGATTTGCGCCGTGAATCTGCCACATATAAAAAGGTAATGTCTCTTGACGTGAAACCCGGTATGGCGGTATTCGTTCCTGAAGGAGTAGCTAACGGTGCACAATCTTTAGTAGAAAATGGAATATTGAATTATATCGTAACTGGTTATTATAACCCTGCTGAAAAATACTTAGGAATTACTCCATTAGATCCAAAACTTAACTTACCTTGGGATATGACTACAACGCCGATAATTTCAGAAAAAGATATGAATAGCTTATCTTATGATGAAGTAATAACGATTTTAGAAAGTGATGTGAAATAATGAAAAACATTGCTTTAATAGGTGCGACAGGATCAGTAGGTGAGGAAATATTTAATCAGTTACTTAAAATAGATAATATGACTATTTCTTCTTTTTACCAGAAAGAATTTATCCGATGCCTTAAATAATGAATATGATATTGTTATTTGTACAGCGCCATCTTCAGGGAAGCTAAAAACTAATTTAGGACTTGATAACAGTGACAAAAGACATAGAAGATCTGTGTAGAATAATAAAAAGAAATAAAGACGAATAGATTTATTCTAGTATCATCGCAATCAGTTATTTATGAAGCGGAAAAAAACTATATGGAAAAGTTCAAAAAAAGGTGCTAGATAGTGTCCTAGTTTATCATAGTAATCACACAGTTTATTTTGGCAGATACGCTATATGGAACTAGTTTGAATAAAGGTTTTTATTAGTGATATTATTACGAAGCAATGGAGTTTCTTATCTGATGATTATATTCAAAAATTACCTGAATTAATGAATTATTATAAAAAGATAGGAAATACTAATCTTTGGGAACGATATAATGAATTACCAAAAGAATCTACTAGAAAAGTTACCAAATATAGTAGATATTTATCAAGATGATAAGTTTTTTTCAGGTTACTCCGATAGATGCATTAGCTAAAAACTCTTGTAGAAAAATATGGAAGAACCACAAGGATTAAAAAAACTAGTATATCTGAGACAGAAGTATTTACAGGAAAACAGATTAAAGATCTCTATGAAAATCCAAACGAGGATACATTTTTTTGGGTAAATATTTCATGAAGCAAAAAAAATATTAGGAAAGGAAATTTAGAATGAAAGTTTATTATAACGATAGAGGATTCCAACTTGGTAATCTACTATTTGTATTAATGCAAGCACATAAAGATAGATTAGCTGGTATAGAAGAAAGCTATGTACTGAGAACAGGTTATTTTAAATTCGCACAAAGTTTCTTTCCGAAAACAGCTGAGTTATTTGGAAAAGCGCAAGGTTGTGAGCTAGAACCATTCGGATATTATCAAATATCAGGACAAGATTATGGCACAGAGTTATTGGACTCATTTTGTAGGAATATCTTTTAGAAAGAGCAGAAGAACTATCTAGTCAGTTTGACAATAAAAATATAACAATAGCGATAAGAAGAACGGATTTTTTAGATGGAGATAGAGCAGAGAAATATGGCTATGATGCGGTTAAGTATGTCGTCGATTGTTTAGAAATAATCAAAGAAAAAAAGAAGGTAATATTTCTGATTTAACAATAAGAATAACTTCAGATGACACAACTTGGTGTAAAGAAGAATTAGCTCCAAAATTAAAAAAATATTATTTAATTTTACTAATGAAATAGTAGTTGAGGAGCAGGATATTCAAGATAATTTCTTACAATTATACGCAACAGATAAATACTTCATCACACCGAATTCTACTTATGGATATTGGGTAGGATATGTTCTGAGAGTGAATGATAAAAATGTTCAAACTTTCGCGCCTAACTTCAATACAACGCTAATCGAAAATGGACGACAAATAGCAGACACAAGAGATTGGATATTGGTTGAAGTGGATAGGAGTATGTATAATAAATAAAGTGAATGAATACTAAGAGAAGAATATGTAGAGTAGAGCATATTCTTTTTGTTGATACTTTTATTAGTTTGCGTACGAGAATCGCACGAGGTTGTCATGAAATTACACGAGAAGCATAAGAGTTCACACGAGGATTTTTTTAAAGTATTTAGTAAGAAAAACACTGATGTTAAGCTATTTCTATATGGGGGAAGAAAATGAAGTCTTATAGAAATCACACGAGAATCACACGAGATTATAAAAAAATTGCATGAGATTTTTTTATTAGAGATGAAGCTTTTATAAAAATTATGAAGGTTTTTAATTACAAAATGTTCACTCTTTTTGTAATATTAGGTTATAATAGTAAAATATTAGAATTTAAATTGTTGATTTATATAAAAATAGGAAGATGTGATATAATTAAATTATGAATGATAAATTAGAAAAATTACAACCATTTACAAAATGGACAGGAGGGAAACGAAAGTTACTTCCCTAAACTAAAAAGAGTTATTACCGGTAGATTATAATAATTATTACGAACCTTTTTATAGGAGGAGGGGCACTATTTTTTTGAATTATCTCCTAGAAATGCGACTATTAATGATTTTAATGAGGAGTTAATTAATTGTTATATTCAAATAAAAAAATAATCCTAAGGAATTAATTGAGATTCTAAGGAGCATAAAAGAAAGAAATAGTAAAGAGTATTATCTAGAGATAAGAGGATTAGATAGATTAGATACTTTTTAGTATGTTATCGGATATTGAGCGTGCAGCTCGTATAATGTATATGTTAAGAGTTAATTTTAATGGATTATACAGGGTTAATTCAAAAAAATCAATTTAATGTCCCATATGGAAATTATTCTAATCCTAAGATTGTAGATGAAGAATTAATTAGTAGTATCAGTGATTATTTAAATTCAAAATGAAATTAAAATTATGAGTGGAGATTTTTGAAGAAAGTCTAAATACTGTAAAAGAAGGAGATTTTTGTTTATTTTTGATCCGCCTTATATTCCCTTAAATGAAACTAGCTCATTTACATCATATACACATGAAGGATTTTTCTTATGAGGATCAAGTACGTTTACGAGATACAGTTAGAAAATTAACAGAAAAAAAGGTGTAAAGGTTATGGTGTCAAATTCTTCGAGTGAACTAACAATAGATTTATATAAAGAGTTTAATGTACATTATGTAGATGTAACTAGAACTAATGGAGCGAAATCAACTAGTAGGGGAGTAGTGAAAGAAGTTATAATTACAAATTATTAAGGGAGGAAGCATTATGGATATATATTATAAAAAAATAACTGTACACTCGCTTTAGGTGATACATTTGAGGTTATCGAAAAAATTAAAAGTGAAAGTATTGATATGATTTTTGCTGATCCACCATATTTTTTTAAGTAATGATGGTTTTTTCAAATTCTGGAGGAAAAGTAGTTTCTGTTAATAAAGGTGATTGGGATAAAATATCATCTTTTGATGAAAAGCATAACTTTAATCGAGAATGGATAAGAAAAGCTAAAAGAGTTTTAAAACCAAATGGAACAATTTGGATTTCGGGAACGTTACACAATATTTATTCAGTTGGTATGGCTCTAGAGCAAGAGGGATTTAAAATTTTAAATAATATAACATGGCAAAAAACTAATCCAGCACCAAATTTATCATGTAGATATTTTACGCATTCTACGGAGACTATATTATGGGCAAGGAAAGCTGATAAATACGCAAGACATTACTATAATTATGATTTGATGAAGGAAATCAATAATGGAAAGCAAATGAAAGATGTTTGGACAGGTCCTTTAACAAAAATTAGTGAAAAATGGGCAGGGAAACATCCTACTCAAAAACCAGAATACTTATTGGAAAGAATTATTTTGGCTAGTACAGAAAAGGGTGATTATGTTTTAGATCCTTTTGTAGGGAGTGGAACAACAGGAGTTGCAGCCAAAAGATTAGGACGTAAATTTGTAGGAATAGATTTTAAAGAAGAATATTTAGATATAGCTAAGAGAAGACTGGAGGCAGTAAAATGATTAAAGATGGAATAGGTGGAGTAAATACGAAGACTGGTTTAGAATTTGAGCTGCAGACAGATTTAAAAGAAATTATTTCTAAATTGAAGAATTATGAAGTGAGAAATTGTGATTTTAATACTTCTAGAAAAATGGAAAAAGTTATTAAAGGGAAAAAGTTGCGCTCTGAAGAAAAAAACTGCAAGATGGATAGTATTATATAAACAAAAAGAAGTAGCTAGAATTTTTAGGAAAGAAGGTTTATATAGATATTTTTGACGAAATAGATGGTTACGACTATACAAAAATAATATCTAGTAGATTATTACCAGATGATGCAATTTTTGTGATAGAAAAATACAGTATTTATAATAGAGAAGAAAACTCAAAGTGGAAGTGGTAGTGTAGATGAAAAATTACAAACCTGTGATTTTAAATTAAAAACAATATAGGAAGCTATTTTTCTCCGTTAAATAAAGAAGTTAAATACTATTATTTATTAGAGAAAGAATGGTTTTCGCAACAAAAAAATATAAGGATGTATTAGATTATATTATTTCAGTAGGTTGTGGATATTATTTCAACTATATACCATTGAGTGCGTTAGGATTACCAGTAGAGGAGACATGTATAGATGAAGTTTAGTGAATATTTAGCCAGTAAAGTAGATGACAAATTAGATTATTTCTTTTCTACATTATCAGTTACTAATAGAACACCAGAGTATTATGTGAATTGGGATAAAGTAAGAAGAGAGACGAAGGCATTTGAATTAGAGTTGCATACTTTAAATTACTTAATAGGAAAAGAAGGTATTTATCATGAGGCTTTAGGATTATTTCAGAAGCAACCACAGCTTTTGAAAGCTATTCCTAGTTTAATAGCCAGTAGAGAAAAAGTTTTAGATATATTATTCTTTGACGTAGATGGTATTATGAACTTTTATCAACTAGATTTCAAAAATATTGATAATAGTCAATTAGAAAAGTATGTAGATTTCATGAAAGATGCAGGTCTTTTAGAATTTTTACAAAAAGATGCGAATCGTTCATTAGTTGATTATGTTTATGGTGTAGAAGCTGGTTTAGATAGTAATGCGAGAAAAAATCGTAGTGGTACGACAATGGAGAATATATTAGAGCGTAATGTAGAAAAAATTTGTATTGAACAAAATCTAGTTTATAAGGCTCAAGCAACAGCAAATTATATAAGAAGCTCTTGGGGAATTGAAGTACCCGTAGATAAATCGGAACGTCGTTTCGATATTGCAGTATTTTCAAAAGAAAAAAATAAAGTATGGCTTATTGAGACTAACTACTATGGTGGAGGTGGGAGTAAACTGAAATCTGTCTCTGGGGAATTTACGGAACTAAGTAAATTGATTCAAACAGCTAAAGATGATGTAAGTTTCTCATGGGTAACTGATGGACAAGGCTGGCATACAGCACGTTATCCTTTATCTGAAGCTTTTGGGCATATAGACAATATTTTTAATTTAGAAATGTTAAAACAAGGATATTTATTTGATTTGTTTAAAAAGTAATATATAGGAGGAACCATGTCAGATTTAGAAAAGTTATTTTTTAAGATAGATAAACAGGTAGAAGAGAACAAAGGTGAAGGGTTGTATTTTGACTCTTTAGTGAATTACTTAGCTTTGGAGAATGATGAAGAGTATTTTGATATTGTCGATAATTTCTCTAAAGAGGATATTAAAAAAGCTTATCAGTTCTTACTTTTAAAAGCTCTTAAAGAGTTGAATAATCCAAGTTATGACATCACACCAGAAGTAATAACTATGTATGTATCTCATATTTTAGAGTGTTTATACAATAACGAGAAGATTTCTGTAGCTGATTTTGCTAGTGGAAGTGGAAACTTCTTAATTAACTTAGCTACCTTATCAAAAGGTGACTACGAGTTAACTTCTGTTGATGTTGATAATAATTATGCAAGATTACAACAAAAATATTTTCAATTTATTAGAAACTAATGTTGAGATCATTAATCAAGATGCACTTAAACCTTTAAATATTAAAAAACAAGATGTTATCATCAGTGATGTACCTTTTGGGTATTATGCTGATGAGGATAATAGCTTAAACTATAAGCTTTGCAGTGCAGAAGGATATAGCTTAAATGCCTTACTATTCATCGAGCAAGCATCTAATTATTTAAATGATAATGGTGTAGGGGTATTAGTAGTACCTAAAAAAAGTTCTTGAGCTTGAAGATAATTTCAAGAAGTTCTTAGAAGAAGATATTAATTTAAATGCGGTAATTACTTTACCTGATGAGATGTTCAAAAATGCATCTCAACAAAAAGCTATCATTTTAATAACTAAAAAAAGTCAAAACTAAATTGCCAAATCAAGTATTTTTTTAGCTCAAGTACCTAGTCATAAAAAAATAAAGAAGGTTATGCTAATTTTATTGAAGAATTTAAAAATTGGTTATCTGAAAAATAGTATCATTAATGTATATATGAAAAGGTTATTTTCGTAGAAATATGTTAATAAATTGCTATTAAAGGTTGACAAGAACGTAAGAATATAATACAATATGTAAGTAGATTGCTTAAAGAGTCGGTCTTAATGATTGAATGTTTGTATTTATTTTTACATTCTAAACATTTAATTAAGTATTAAATTAAGATTTTTGTAGTATCGGAGGGAGGGAAATCCAATGTCAAAAAAACTGTAGTTCGTAAAAATGAATCACTAGAAGATGCACTACGTCGTTTCAAACGTGCTGTTTCTAAAAAAACGGAACTATCCAAGAAGTTCGTAAACGTGAGTTTTATGAAAAACCAAGCGTTCGTCGTAAGAAAAAATCTGAAGCGGCTAGAAAACGTAAATATTAATAATTGGTAATTATCACGCAATTTATTAATAAAATCTAAAAATTTTCCCTCTTTTAGATTTATTTAAAAATAAGGACCTCATCGAAAGATGAGGTCTTTTTATATCTTTTACTGTAGAATTAGCTACACTTGTTAAAAAGAAAGAAATTGTGTTATTCTTATTTTAATTATTATCACTAGGAGAATAGTATGTTTGCAATAATTTGTTTAAATATTATGTTATTAATTTCATGTTGGTACTTAATTGCTGAAAATCAGAAGAACAAAAATAAAATTAATAGTTTAGAAGATGATTTAAATAAAGCAATTAAAAAGACTAGCAGTATTAGAAGATGAGGCTCAAAAGTAACAAAGTTCATATGAGAGCTCATAGACGCAGTGATTTATTGATATCTAAATTTGCTTTATAAAAATCTTTTTAGATATCTAATAAATTGTGTGAGGCTGATTCAACAATATCGATTTTAATGTGTACCTAAAATTGCGATTTATGAATCGCACTCAGCATAATATAAAAATAAGATTCCATCCAAGACGGACGGAATCTTATTATTTTAAAATTCTATTTTTCTTATTTTCTTATCTAATTCAGCTATATTTCTAGCATCCATAAGTATCATTAAGAACTTAACTTCTTTTTTCCATTTTTCGATTTCTTGAATTAGGGCATCTTTTCCTTCATTTACAAGGATTTCTAAGAAAATTTTAGAAACACCAACTGCTTTAGCTCCTAAAGCTAGACATTTTACAACATCTAGAGGATTGCGAATACCACCACTTGCGATAATATCTATTTTATCTTTATAAGAGTAGGCGATTTCTAGACTTTCTGCTGTAGTGTATCCAATTGCTTCTAGATATGTTGATTTATCAGTTCTTCGTCCATTTTCGATTCTCGCGAAGTTTGTTCCACCCATCCCACTGATATCAACTGCAGGGATATTTAAGTCGATGGCTAGTTTAATAGTAGCTTCGTTCATACCAAAACCTGTTTCTTTTAAGATTACAGGAATAGGAGATTTAGAGCTGACTTCTTTTAAGTTAGCGTACCAACTTTCGAAATTATGATCTCCTTCTGGCATAACTATTTCTTGAAGAGGATTAGTATGAAGTTGAATATATTTTGCTTGTGATTTTTCAATTGCTTCTAAAACAAGTTTTGGATCTTTATCTAATCCTAAGTTTACCGAATATCCTTTAGGATAAGCTTCTTCGTCTTCTTTACTCTTAAGAGCTGGAGAATATGATCCTGGGAAAAATTTAATTCCACATTTTTCACTAACTTCCATAAAGTCTTGATTAATTTTATTACAATCTTCACCACCAGCAGTAATGGCATTGATGAAGAATGGATATTCCCAACGGTCACCACAAACTGATGTAGAAGTATCCACATCATCTAATCCGAATAGGGGGATACTGTTGTAATCAATTGCGTATGAGTCTAAGCTAGTTACTTTTGTTTTATCAGCAAGAGCTAGTCTGATATGATCTTTTTTTCTCATAATTAATCCTTTCGTAGTATATTATAGTTTTTCTAAGTTCAGTTGCAACTGATACTTATTGTTATTCTTCTCGAATCCTAATACAATGTCACCACTACCTGAACCACTTTGCTTACCAGCAGAATGTGATTCAATATAATTTTTCATGGCATTGGTTTCCATAGGTATTTTAGAGAAACTTTCTAAATAAAGTAGGTTTTCTCTAAGTTTATTTATCGTATTAAGAGCATTTGATGCATCCGTTTCTATTAAATTCTCTTTTAATGTTTTTACAAGGTGATTAGAAGTCTCTACAAAAAAACTTTAAATTCTTCTTTATAATTATCTTTATGTTCTTTCCAAAGTTTAACGTGCTCTTTCGTATCAACAGCTTCACCAGTCCAACGCGCTAAGATGCTTAAATCAGCTTTTAGGCTGTATTTTTTTCAATAAGAAGTCCATCCCAATTTGTATTAATTATTTCTTTAACAGTTTTGTTTTTGGCAAATCATATTATTAACGAATTCGGCATTGAATTTTTGATAGAAGGTAATTCCATCATTGATACTGCAGCAACATCTCCCATAGATCCACTTAGATTGTGTTTAATGTTAAATAGGGCAAACCAATTTGAAAAATAGTTAAATCATTATATGTAATATTTTTCGAATGATAATATCGCCCTGAGCTATAGCGACAAGAACAGCGCCAGATGAACCTAGACCGTATTTTTATCATCGCTATGAAGTTCATTGAAAATAGTAAGAGCAAATGTTTTTATCACTATTTGTATATTCCGTTAAAAAAATTGGATAAATTGTTGAACTAGTGTGAAGTTACTATTTTCTTCAAAAAGGCCAATAGAAGTTTTTATTAATTGTATCGAAGATAGTAGTTTTATCACTTTCTTCTACAAATACTGTAATTTTTAGGGACACTTGTTATTAGTGCAGAAGCGTAATCTTCTAAAAATCGCATATTCACCAGCGAGATAGAGTTTACCGTATGCTACTCCATACACAAAATTATTTTTTTCTTCCATAATTTTGAAATTTCCTCATATAATTTGTCTTGATCTTCCCTTAAGTATAGTACTTTCACATTTGGGCCAGCATCCATAGTGAAGTAACATCTATAACCTTTAGAACGTAGTTCTTTTACGATATCCATAGCCATGTAGCTTTCTTCAGTTAAGAATGAAAAACTTGGAGTAGATGTAGAAGTTGTACCATGCATAGCTAGAGCGTTACTTTCTGTAATCTCACCAATTTTTTCAAAGTCGGCTTCTTTTAGAGCTTCTTTCATTAATACAAAATCACTTTTAGCTTTTTCTACCCAAGCATCGAATGTGGTTGATGTTTGAACACAGCGCTCCATAGCTACACGACTAGAAATTTTCTTTCTATCTTCATTAACTACAAGAACCACCATTCCGAAGTCTAGAGAGCATTCTAATTCTTCAACACTTCCATCCTCAAGCCAAGCAGCAAGTTTATAGAAACTTCGGCATGAAGAACCAGATCCTTCTTTAGCTATTTCAACTAATTCTTTAGTAGTTTTGTTTAATTTGAAATATTCATTACAAGCAAGTACTAACGCCATTGTTCCGCTAGAACTTGAAGAAAGTCCAGCGGCAGTAGGTACTGTGTTATAACTTCTTATAGTTATAGCTTCTCGTTCAGTAGGTGTAAATTTAGAGATGAATTTAATCATCTTATCAACTTCTTCTTGACTTTGTTTTTTTCGTTATTGATATAAAAATTCATCAACATTACTGTCATTTTTTTCTATTTTTTTGTTTTTTTGATAAAAAGATTGTCTAATCTTAAAGAAATATTAGGATTATAAGGTAAGACAGGATCTTTAGATTTTTTTCCCCAGTATTTAACTAAGGCAATATTAGCATAACCTAAACTGTAACTATCCATGATGAATATCCTTTCTCTTTTAGTGCGTTTGAATTTCCAGTGCATTTTCTTTTGTTTTGCTAAGGCTAATACAACAACCACCAGCACCACCACCAGTTAGCTTAGCACCAATTGCATTATTGTTTTTACAAATTTCCACAACCTCATCATTGCTCGCATGACTTACTCCAAGTTTACGTAGTAGATCATGAGCTTTGTACATATATTGTCCGACAAGGTCGATGTTCTTATTTTTTAATGGTTTAATTACTAAATCAGTAATTTCACCTAATTCAGTAATATATTTCTCGTATTCAACATAATTATTAGCTATGTGTTTTAGAGTTTCTTTAGTGATTCCAACAACACCTGTATCAATAATCAGTAAATAACTATTTAGATTAAAATTTAACTCACTAGCTCCGTCTTTTTTCGAAAATAAAAGGGGAGTGTCACTAAGTACTTGATTTACATCAATACCGCTAGGATTCCCGTGGATAAATTTCTCGCATTTATTAGCAATTTCTCTAACATTTGGGAGTTTTTTCGCACGTGCAATAGCGATACTTAGCGCAGCAGAAGAGCCTAGCCCACGTCCAACTGGAATAGTGCTAGTTATATTAATTTTTGTTTTTTTATCAATTCCACAAGAGTCAGCGATAAAGCTAAGAATCTCATCTCTATGTTGAATTGTCTCTGTATCTTCTAATATAACTTCGACGTTCATCTGTGGAAGGGGAATAGTTATTCCTTTATATCCATAAACGACGGCATGTTCACCGAAGAATATTGCTTTTTGCGTGTGTCATAAATTTAAAAACTCCAACTTTTTATTTAAGTATTATTTTAAGCTATTTAATTAAAAATAACTAAGAATAAAAAAATACTTTTTATATGTACAATAATTATACTTTTTAGTATTAGTTTTTTTGTCAAACGTACGAACAATAGAAAAAGATGAAATTATACTTGAAATAACAGGTGTTATAGTGAGTATAATTTCATCAAAAATTAATTTAATATGTATGACAAGCAATACCATGTGGTTCCAAGTGCACTAAAGTTTCACAATAATAGAATTCTTTAGATAATGCTTTTTCGATTTTCACGGTAATGTCATGACTTTGTTTAACATTTAAGGATGGTTCGACAGTAACAGTAATATCGATAAAGTATAGTAAGCCATGAGTTCTACCTTTCGTATCGACTATTGATGTTACACCTTTAATATCATTTACAATATCATTAACCTTATCTATCACTTCAGTATCAACGCCGTCGGTAAGAACGTGTGTAGATTCTTTGAAAATACTAACAGCAGTGTAAATAATAAGTAATCCGACTATTATAGCGACTACTGAATCAGCTATTGGAAGTCCGATATATGTAGCGATGATTCCTATTAATGTTCCGATAGAAACAAAAGCGTCACTAAGATTATCAAGAGCCGCAGCTTTAAGAGATTTACTTCCGATTTTTTTAGCTAGACGAATATTATAGAAATAAACTCCAAGCATAATAGCACTCGCTATAAAAGCGACAATTGCAGAAAGTAGGTTAGGTTGTTCGAAATTTTTTGTTATAATTTTTTTTATTGCATACATTACTACTTCGATCCCTGCATATAACATAATAACTGAAGCTATTAATGTAGATATAAGCTCAGCTCTAAAGTGACCATAAAGGTGATCTTCATCAGCTGGTTTTCTAGAAATTTTTAAACCGATAAGGACACATACTGATGAAATTACATCGGTTGCATTGTTAATCCCATCGGCAACTAAGGCTGAAGATTTAAAAAGTAAACCAGCGCAAAGTTTTAAAACGGTCAGCAATAAATATGACAAAAATACTAAGTTTGGCACCTTGTTCAGCACGTTTTTAATTTATCGAAAAATTGAATTATTCATGGCTTCCTCCTAAAATAATATTTTATCATTATAACAGGTTTTAAAAAAATTATTCAATAGAAAAAAATGTTATTTTAAAATTAAAAATTATTTCTCTTTGGTGAACTTTAGTGAAGAAACACCCGACTAAATCTTTTAGTCGGGTAGCTTTATTATATCTTTTTAGAGTAGTATTTTTTTGAAAGTTAAAAATGTATATGTAAGAAAGTGTACTAAAAATTCCATAGAGGTATAAGAAGTTAGTTGATACTGTTACTTCTAGAGAAAGATACTCTGGAAGTAATTTTTACTTTTATCTAGAATTGGTATTAGACCAAATGATACTTCAAATATTATTAATGATGAAATATATATAAACCACTTATTTTTTTATCTGTTTTTTATAAATTAGTAGGTATAAAGCAAATTAATGAACCTAATACCAATAATGTTATAGATAATATTGTTAGAATTGGTTGGATAGTTCTAGAAAATATAGAAGGTGCTAAAGAACTAATAATCAAAATTAAAAAGATAAACTAGAGAAAAATCTAAATATTTTCATTTTGTTTTTCCTTTGGCAGTTCTGCAATTATTGATGAAGATAATTTGTTTATATCATTTCCAAAAATATCGGTAAAGCTTTTTCCTTGTTTTTTGATATAGAATCAAATCTTGTAATATTTCTAGTAATTGAATTTCTAAAAGCAGATTCATTTTTCGTATTATTTTTTTCATCCGACAAGCGACTAGAAGCTCCTCATAATATTTCTTATTTTTTCATTAAGTTGTAGTCTAAGTTCATTATTATGTCTTAGTAGGTCAGCTGTATTCATAGTGCATCCTCCTTGCTAATATTATTTATCTTTCATAATCTCTGTGATTGTTGTACTTATATTTCCCCATATATCTTTTAAATGAATTTATATATTCTTTACCTTGATCAGTAATAGAATAATATTTTCTTGGAGGTCCAAAGTTACTTTCTTTCAAATAACTGGTGACTAAATTCTCTTTTTCTAATTTTTAAAAAGTAAAGGGATATATAGTTCCTTGAGCAACCATATCAAGTCCATAATTAGAAAGTTGTTCAGTTATTTTCATAGCCATACATTTCTTCATTTTTTTAATTAGTTGTAATATGCATGCTTCTAATGTGCCTTTTAGTATTTGAGAAGTGTTAATTTCCATTTTGAAACCTCCTTTCTTAGTTATTAATATAAAAGTTAAAAATCCACGCTATCTTGTTATACATAATAGTATCATAGAAATAGTATCTTGTAAAAGCAAAATAGTGGGTGAAAATATTAAAATTATATTAATAAAATGCTATGAGAAAAAAAGGAGAAAATAAAAAGACAAGGCTTAAAAAAACCTTGTCTTATTCATTATACCAGCAGCCGAGGGTCGAACCGGCACGATGTTGCCATCGCTGGATTTTTTGAGTCCAGTGCGTCTGCTCAAATTCCGTACATGCTGGCATATATCTATGATAACACACTTAAAAATACTTTGTCAATTTCAGTACGAGGCATAAAGTAGGGTTCTAGATAATAATTTTTGATAAATAGTAGGAATTTTTTTGATAGATTTTATTTATGTTTTAGTTTTAGATTGTATAATATGATAGTAAGATTATGTAAAAGAAGTGTTTTATGAGTTTATTATTATATAATTTAATTTAACTAATCAAATAAAAAAATGTGAAAGGGTATAACAATAACCTTGTGTTTACAAGGATAGTCGATTGTGAAGATGTAGAAAATAAGTGTTTTTTTAGTTGACAAATTAAAATATTTTTTAATAGTATATTGTAAAACGATAATATATGTAGTATAATATAGTAGTATATAGAATTATAAAAAAATATTAATGTTATTTTTTTATAAAGGAGTGTGAGTGCTGGTGGTAGTTACGTTGTTTACATCGCCTAGTTGTACTTCTTGTAGAAAAGCAAAAGCTTGGCTTATAGAAAATGATATAGACTTTGTGGAAAGAAATATTTTTTTCAGAAGCTCTAACAACAGATGAAATTAAAGATATTTTTATCTATCACAGAGCACGGAACAGAAGATATAATTTCCTTTAGATCAAAAACGTTCCAAAAATTAAACTTGGATATCGAAAGTATGTCTATTCAGGAGTTATATAAAGTCATTCAAGATAATCCAGGAATGCTTAGACGACCTATCATTGTTGATGATAAGAGATTACAAGTTGGGTATAATGAAGATGAAATAAGAAGATTCCTTCCAAAGGAAATAAGAGTAAATCAATTAAAACAAATAAAAAAATATGGTTAAGTAAGTACGCCCTGATACTACTTTTTACCGATTAATTTTAAAGGTTGATATTAGGTATCAGCCTTTTTTTATGAAAAAGGGGCTGACCCAAAAGCTCTAAAATTTAATAAAGTTCATATGAAAACTTATAGACGCAGTGGTTTATTGATATCTAAATGCGCTTTATAAAAGCTTTTTAGATATCTAATAAACTTTGCGGGGGTGACTCGACAAAATCGATTTCTTTAAAATCGCGATTTTTGAGTCACTCCCATTTAACAAAAATAAAAGAAAGAGGTACTTAATGGAAAAAGAAGATATTAAATTTATTACAGGAGAGATTCATTTCCTGGAATTAGTAGAGAAGAAGAGTTCATCGTTAGTATTTAAAGGACCTAATGAAGAAGAAATAAGCTGTAACGAATCTGACGTTGAAAGTTTAGATGATTACGAAATTGGAGAAGAGTATTCAATGTTCGTATACCCTTCACGTAGTGGAAATTATTCGCTACACCAAATATACCAGAAGTAACTTATGGTGATTATGCATTTAGTAAAGTTGTAAAAGTGGAGGAAGATAGAGTAGGACTTGATATTGGGTTCTCTCGTGAAATTCCACTTTTGGGAGAAGACTTACCTAAGTTAAGAAGTGTTTGGCCGAAAGAAGGGGATGAGCTATTTATCACACTTCGTCGTGACTTCAGTGGGCAATTATTCGCTCGTTTAGCGACAGAAACAATTGTAGCATCTTTATATTCAAAAGCTACTAAGAGTATGAAGAACAAGGATATTGAAGCTTATCCTTATCGTTTAATGCGTGTAGGAACATTCTTACTAACAAAAGATGGTTATAAAGTTTTCGTTCATGAAAGCGAACGTGAAAAAGAACCACGTCTTGGTGAGAAAGTGACACTACGTGTTATAGGAGTTAAAGATAACGGAGAAATCAATGGTTCATTCTTACCACGTGCTCACGAAAGAATGGATAGCGATGGTCAGGCAATAATGGACTATATCGAAAATAACGGTTATTGCGAATTTACTGATAAATCAGATCCAGAAGAGATTAAAGCAGTATTTGGAATGAGTAAAGGAAGCTTTAAACGTGCGGTAGGAAGACTGTTCAAGAATAAATTAATTATGATTGAAGAAGACGGATTATACAAACGTAAAGGAGGATAAAACTATGAAAAAAATAAAATTAGATAAAAAAATGCATTATTAGGTGGAATTGTTTTAGAAAATGAGAGATATCAAGTAGTTCATATGAATCTGAAAAACAGGGAACCAAACAGACTCATACAGTAATGATAAAAAAATATCTTATTACTAAACATCAGCGGAAAAAAATTACAGTTTCTTTTTGAAGAAGAAGTAGAACCTGTAAATGAATTTGAACTATTAGAAATTCCAGCAGGAGTAGAGCATGTGATTACATGTCTACAAGATGCACAGATTTTTGTTGTTAAACTATAAATTACATACAGTGGCTTAAATGGTATTTCTTTTTAGGCCACTATTATTTTTAGAAAAATTGAATTGAGGAATATGATGGACGTACAATTTTTAGGTACAGGAGCAGGGCTTCCTGCGAAGTTTAGAAATACACAGAGTTTTGTTTTTAATTTTATGCAAGAATTGAAAGAGTGTTGGATGTTTGATTGTGGAGAAGCAACACAGCACCAGATTTTAAGAACAAATATTAAACCGACAAAAAAATAACTAAAATTTTTCATTAGCCATCTTCATGCAGATCATGTTCTTGGATTAATAGGCTTTTTATCATCTAGAAGTTTCCTTTTAGACACAAATGCTTCGGATGTTACTATATATGGACCAGTAGGGATTAAAGATTTTATAGAAAACAATATGATGTTCACACATTGTTCACTTTCTTATAGGGTAGAATATATTGAAATTTCTAGTGAACAGTGTATAATAGATAATAAAACTGTAGCTGTTTTTTTAGTTACCCATTAGCTCATAATATTGAATGTTTTGGATATAAAATTTTTATTCAAAAAAACAAAAAGGGAGCTTGGATGCAAACAAACTGAAAGAATTGGGAATTATGCCAGGGCCGTTTTATAGAGAAATTAAAGAAGCAGATACTTTTTGAATTTAATGGAACAGTGTATAATTCAAGAGAATTTTTATCTGAAGATAAACCTGAAAAAAAGAGATTTCGATTATACCAGATACTAGATACTTTGATGGTTTAGGGGAGTTTGTTAAAAACAGTAACATTATTATTTCAGAGTGCACTTATTTACTTAAAGAAGATGCGCATCATGCTAGAAAAAAATTATCACTTGAGTATCTTAGATATTGAGAAAAATGATAGCACAAAAGTAAGGTTGAGAATCTATTTCTAACACATATTAGTGCTAGGTATGATAGAAATATTGAAAAAGAGGCTATAGAATCATTACGTGATAAATGTAATATTAAGATTGCACATGATTTAGAAGAATATAGTTTGTAAAAAAATTTGGAGGGAATTATGAAAAATAGATTTAGAAGAAAAAAACTATTGAAATAGAAAAAAATTTTTTAAAGGGAAAGTTTTAGATGTAGAAGTACATACTGTTACTTTGCCAAATGGAGAAACTTCAAAACGTGAACTGATAAATCATAGAGGTGCTGTAGCAATATTAGCTTTAACAAAAAATGATGAAGTTGTTCTTGTAGAACAATATAGAAAAGCGATAGAAGCAGTAACTTTAGAAATTCCAGCAGGGAAACTAGAACCAGGTGAAGATAACAAAAAAATTATCTGCTATTAGAGAATTACGAGAAGAAACTGGATATGTAGTAGAAGAAGAAAGATTAGAAAAACTATGCGATGTTCACGTAGCATTAGGGTATAGTTCTGAGTTAATCACAATCTACTATGTTGATAATTTAGAATATGCTGGAGAAATAGATCCAGATGATGATGAATTTATTAATTTAAGAAAATATAAAAATCGAAGAAGCGTTCAAGCTTTTAGATGATAATGTTATAACTGACAGTAAGACTATGCTTGCATTAACTTACTTAAAAAATAGGAAAGGCGCGAAATAATATATGAGTATTTATGATGAAATAATTAAAATTATTCAAAAAAATCTTCTTACAAGTTAACACCTCAAAGGGAAAAAGATTGTAGAGATTTTTAGTTGAGAACGAAGATAAACATCTTAGTGCAGAGGAATTATATTTTTATTTTTAAAAGAAAAAAACGCCAGATATTGGTATAGCTACTGTTTATAGAACTCTAGATATTTTTTTATGAATTAAAGATTTTAGAGAAAATTTCATTCAGTAATGGTGTTTCTAAATATCATTTAAGACAATCTGTGGATGATGAACTTCATCATCATTTTAATATGTACTAACTGCAATAGCATAGAAAAAGTATCTAACCCAATATTTAATAAACTTATTGAATATATGAAAAAAAGAGTACTCTTTTGAAGTGCAAGATAACTCATTATCATTTTATGGAACTTGTGCTAATTGTAAAAAAATAAAGGTGAAAATTAATGTTTTTTTGACAAATTAGAAAGATATTATTACTTATCTCTAGTGTAGTTTATATTGCATATATCGGATTTGTTGGTAGTATGATCAACCTATTTCGAGAATATGCAGGAAATGAATATTTAAGAAACAAGATTGTTGATCAGATTCGTGAACAAACACGTCTTACACAAGATAGTGCTAACGTATCAACGAAGGATATGCACTTTATCTTCCAAGTGATGGGACAACTAGCTTGGGTATATTTCGCACTTTTTAATAGTTTTATTTTTTTACTATTATTATTTGTGATTTTTTAAAAAGGTATAAACCACAACGTAGTCGCATTTCTATTCTTAGTGTATAGTATCTTATTGTTAATCTTTAGTTTAGGTATATTATTTATTAGTTGTTTAATATACTTCTTCTTAGGGATAAGAATAATATTAATAAGAAATTCAGAAAAAAATATAAGCGTGAAGCCCTAATTTCCGAGGAATTCAGTTTCTTCGGAAATTTTTTTATTATCTATTTTTAATAAATTTAATGAATTTGTGGAATTATGTGAATAGTTGAGTATAAAGTAAAAAAATCTGATATAACGGGGAGCAACAAGTAGGGCTGTGGTTTGAATAAAGGAATACGCTCTGAAAAAGAGAAATGGCGGTGCGACTCTGTCCGACTACTTGTTATGACATCTATTTTTATAGGTGTCTTTTTATTTAATTAATAACAAAATAATAAAACATCATGTTATAATAAAATAATAAACAGTAAAATGGAAAAATAAATAGGAGAGAAAATGAACGTTAGAGAAAAACTTTGAGACTATAACAAAAAGAAATAGCTGAAACTTGCGTAAAAGTTGGTAGAAATGCTGATGAAGTAAAAATTAATATCTGTAACTAAGTATGTTACAGATACTAGAGTTGAAGAAGCGATAGAAGTGGGGATTACAGACTTTGCTGAAAATCGTCCTCAGAATTATGTTGAGAGAAAAAGTAAATATTCTGATAAGACTTGGCATTTAATAGGAAGCTTGCAAACTAGAAAAGTACGTGATGTTATTAACGAGGTAGATTATTTCCATGCTCTAGATAGAGATAGCTTAGCTAAGGAAATTGAAAAACGTGCGGAAAAAGAAGTTAATTGTTTCGTACAGGTTAATGTTTCTGGTGAAGAAAGTAAACATGGATTAACAGCGGAAGAAACAGTAGAGTTTATAAAATCATTAGAACAATATTCGAAAATTAAAGTTGTAGGTCTAATGACAATGGCACCTTTTGTTGATGATGAAGAAGTATTACGTAACTGTTTTAGAAAATTGAGACAAGTTCGTGATGAAGTAAAAGAACTTGAATTGTCATATGCACCATGTGAATTTTTATCGATGGGTATGAGTAATGATTATAAAATTGCGATTGAAGAAGGTGCGACTCATATACGAGTTGGGACTGCTTTGGTAGGTTGTGAATTAAAATAAAAATATGAGGAGGGGTAGTATGCAAAGAGTAATAAATGTAGGTGATTTAGTCGTTACGATTAAGTACAGAAGAAAAATGAAAAACATTTATCTAAAAGTCGAAAAAAACGCTGAGGTTGTAGTTAGTGCCCCTCCAAGAACCCCTAATTATATTATAAAGAAATTGATTCAAGAAAATATCGATGAAATTAAATTAAGAAGAAACAATATATTGACGAATGGGCATACTGTGAAAAGCTATGCATCAGGGGAAAAACATTATGTTTTTCGGTAAAGAATTGACTTTAGAAGTTAGACTAGGAGAGAAAAATAAGGTAACTATTTCTAATGATAAGCTAATTTTTAAGCGTTAAAGATAAATACCAAGATAGAGAGCAAATAGTGGCAAGAGAACTCAGAAAAATTCTTTTATGATATAGGGTTGAAGTTTATTAATAAATATGAAAAAGTTATGGGTGTTCATGCTGAACAATTTAGAATTAAAAAGATGAAAAACGCGTTGGGGAACATGTAACATTGAAGCGAAAAAGAATCTGGATAAACTATGAACTTGTAAAATATCCGATTGAATGCTTAGAACATATTATAGTTCATGAATTAACGCATCTGTTAGAAACAAATCACACACCTAGATTTTTATACATTGTTAGGAAAAATACTATCCTAATTACAAAGAAAAATGATAAATTAATAAAAGAATTTAGTAAAATATTGAATGGTAGATAGAAAAAGGATTAGAAGTATTACAATTTTTTGAAATTTAGTATTAAATTGTTTGTAGTTTGGAATTTTTTTGAAACTATGTAAATTACTTTTTGAAAACAATAATTTAGATGTGTAATTATTGACTTTTTTATGCTATTTACTATATAATTAATCAAGAGTTTTTAGTATTTTTTTATACTAACATTTTTGATGATACTTAAAAAGTATTTTTTTGGAGGAAAAATAAATGTCACAAATTTTTAAATAAAGAAGATGGAAAAGTAGTTATCAGCTTTTTCAGCAACAAAAGAAGAATTTGCGAAAAGGATTAGACCAAAGCATTCAAACGTGCAGTTAAACGTGTTAACGCACCTGGATTCAGAAAAGGTAAATTACCAAGAGCCGTATTCAACAAAATGTACGGTGAAGAAGCATTATACCAAGATGCAGTTGATTATGTATTACCAAGAGCTTACACTAAAGCTATCGACGAATTAGAAGTTTCACCATTAGCTATGCCTGATATCGATGTTAAAGAAATCAGCAAAGAAGAAGGTGTTAAATTCGAAGCAGTTGTTACTGTTAAACCAAACGTTGAATTAGGTGAATACAAAAACCTTGGATTAGAAAAAAAGACTCAGTAGAAGTAACTGATGCTGATGTAGAAGAAAGATTAGATAGCTTTATTAAGCCCGTCAAGCTGAATGGCAAATCAAAGAAGGAGAATCTAAAAAAGGTGACATTGTAGTTATCGACTTTAAAGGATTCATCGGAGATGAAGCTTTCGAAGGTGGAGAAGCTAAAGGTTACGAATTAGAATTAGGATCAGGTTCATTCATCCCTGGATTCGAAGAACAATTAGAAGGAAAAAGTTGCACCAGTTGATACAGAAGTTAACGTAACATTCCCAGAAAAACTACCAAGTAGCTGACCTTGCTGGTAAAGAAGCTAGATTCGAAGTTACAGTTCACGATGTAAAAGAAAAAGTTTTACCAGAATTAACTGACGAATTCGTTAAAGAATTCTCTAAAGAAGCAGCTTCAACAGTAGCTGAATACAAAGAAAAAAATTAAAAGAAGAAATCAAATTAGAAAAAAAGAAAAACTTAGCAGAAAAAAATCTTATTCTGATAAAGTAATTTCTACAGCTGTAGAAAATGCAAAAACTTTCTGTACCAGAAAAAAATTAGTAGAACAAGAAGTTGATTCTATGTTTGAACAATTCACTGGAAACTTATCTCGTCAAGGATTATCATTTGATTTATACCAACAATTCACTGGAAAAGGTGAAGCTGAACTTAAAGCTGAAATGAAATCTGACGCAGAAAACAAAATCAAAACTTCATTCGTATTAGGTGAAATCGCTGAAGTAGAAAAAAAGTTGAAGTAACAGACGCTGATATCTATGCAGAAGTTAAAGAACTTGCTACTATGTACAACATGACTGAAGAAGGAATCAAACAACGTATTAGTGTTGAAGACTTACGTGGTGAGTTAGTAATCCAAAAAACAGTTGATTTCTTAAAAGCTAACAACTAATTTTAGCAAATCATCCTTAAGCATATAGAGTGTTTAACATTCTATATGCTTTTTTAATGATAATAAGATGGTGAATTTATTTGAACGAATATATTAAAAGTCTAGAGGAAGAATTTTTCTTTAAAAAAAGAGTGGATTTAAAATAGAAAAAAAGTTGGTAATTGCCTCGAAATTTGGACAAATTTTTGTTCTTTTTTTCGAATTCGATTAATTATACAAGGTAGCTTTCAGTTGAAAAACTAATTTTAGATTTAATTCCAGTTATTTTATTTGAACTGAAATTGATTTAGGAAATAGCATAATAATTTTTACTATATCCTTTCCTTCAAAACTAATTGACAAGAAGAAAATAGATGTGTTAGAATGTACTTAAGTAAATTGGATGAATATATTCATATATGAAGTGATACACATATGTCGTGCCTAAATAAGACTACATCTTCTTGTTGTTTTTTTATCATTTAGGAAATAAAAATATTCTATAAATAGGTTGACCCAAAAAGACCTAAATTTTAACAAAAGTGTATGTGAGAATTCATAGACGCAGTGGTTTATTGATATCTAAATTCGCTTTATAAAAGCTTTTTAGATATCTAATAAACTTTTGCTGGTAACTCTGAAAAAAATCGATTTCTACGAAATCACGATTTTTTTGAGTCACTCCCACAAATAGCCCAACAAGGATTTGGATGAATATATCAACCATATAAACACCTCCCTTCTGGGCAAGTTATTATAACATTAGAAATCTCATCAGAAAAGATATTCTTATTATATTTAGAATTAAAATTATATTTTTAAGATTATGTAAATAAAAGATAATATCTAATCAAAAAAATTCCTAAATTTTTAAAAAAATTTAGTATTCTTTCTTAAAAACACGTATAAAAGCCCATACGTGTCTTTTTTTATGTACACTTTATGTGTTATAATGGTAAGGATAATATAAGAAATTAGGAGATGAAAATGGGAAATAGTGTTAAAGAAAATTACGAAACAATTCAACGTGCAGAATTACATAGAAAAATCTGGGCGATTGCTGATGATGTACGAGGTGCAGTAGATGGCTGGGATTTCAAGCAGTATATATTAGGTATACTATTCTATAGATTCATCTCAGAAAATATGAGAGATTATTTTAATAAAGCTGAGCGTGAAGCAGGGGATGTAGATTTTAATTATGCTGATATAAGTGATGAAGAGGCGTTAAAATATTTTAAAACTGGAACTGTTGAAGAAAAAGGATTTTTCATCTTACCAAGTCAACTCTTTGAAAATATTGTAAAGAATGCTGCTAAAGAAGATAACTTGAATGCTAAATTAGACACGATATTCAAGGAAATTGAAGCAAGTGCTATTGGAAGTAGATCAGAAGAGGACTTCAAAGGCTTATTTAGAGATGTGGACCTAACAAGTGATCGTTTAGGCGAATCTGTACCAGAAAAAAATATGAAATTAACTAGTATTTTAGTAGGTATTAGTGAACTGAATTTTGGTAATTTTGAAGACAATCATATTGATGCATTTGGAGATGCCTATGAATATTTAATTTCTAATTATGCATCTAATGCAGGTAAATCTGGTGGAGAGTTTTTCACTCCTCAAACAGTATCGAGACTGCTAGCGAAAATAGTAGTTGAAGGAAAAGATAAAATCAATAAAGTTTATGACCCAACATGTGGAAGTGGTTCGTTATTATTACAGATGAGAAAGTTCGAAGGTGTGGAGATAGAAGAAGGTTATTATGGTCAAGAAATCAATATGACTAACTACAACTTAGCTAGAATGAATATGTTCTTACACAATGTGAACTACAATGATTTCTATTAAACGTGGAGATACATTATTAAATCCTTATCATGGAGAAGAAAAACCGTTCGATGCTATAGTATCAAACCCACCGTATTCTATAAAATGGATAGGTGATGCTGATCCAACATTAATTAATGACGAACGATTTGCACCTGCTGGTAAACTTGCTCCAAAATCATATGCGGACTATGCGTTTATTATGCATTCACTTAGCTATTTATCAAGTAAAGGGCGAGCAGCTATAGTTTGTTTCCCGGGTATTTTTTATAGAAAAGGTGCAGAGAAAACTATTAGAAAATATTTAGTAGATAATAACTTTGTAGATTGTGTTATTCAACTTCCTGATAATCTATTCTTTGGAACATCGATTGCTACATGTGTATTAGTATTAGCGAAAAAAATAAAACAGAGAATAAAAACATTATTTATCGATGCATCAAAAGAATTCAAAAAAAGAAACAAACAACAATATATTAGAAGAAATAAATATAGATAACATCATTGAAGAGTTTAGAAATAGAGCAGATGTTGAATATTTCTCACGTTATGTAGATAACAGTGAAATAGAAGAAAATGATTATAATCTATCAGTATCAACATACGTTGAAAAAAAGAAGACACTAGAGAAAAAATTGACATTAAAGTGTTAAATAAAGAAATTGCTGAAACTGTGAAGAAAATAGATGAATTACGAGCATCTATAGATGAGATAGTTAGGGAGCTAGAGAGTGATGAATAATGAAATTAGTTTTTTAATGTATTCTTTAGATGAAGAAAATGTCAGTGTTAATGTAAGAGTCTCAGAAGATACTATATGGATGACTCAAAATGCACTTGCTGAACTATTTGGAATAGATAGAACAGGAGTAGGAAGACACTTAAAGAATATTTTTGAAGAAGGCGAACTTGATAAAGAAGTGGTATGTGCAAATTTTGCACACACCACAAAACATGGTGCTATAGAAGGAAAAGAACAGGTTAGAGATTTAAAATATTATAATCTTGATGCAATCATTTCAGTAGGATATAGAATAAATTCTAAAAAAGCAACGGCCTTTCGAATTTGGGCAACAAATGTATTGAAAGAGTATATGATAAAAGGTTTTGCTATGGATGATGATCGTTTAAAACAAGGTACTTCTTTGTTTGGTAAAGATTATTTTAAAGAACTTTTAGAACGTATTCGCGATATTCGTTCTAGTGAAAAAATATTTTATCGTCAAGTGTTAGATTTATTCGCAACTTCAATTGATTATGATGGAAATAGTGAAGAAGCAAGAAAATTCTTCTCAACTGTACAAAATAAAATGCATTACGCAATTCATCATCATACGGCTAGTGAATTAATATTTGATAGAGTAGATGGTGATAAAGAATTTATGGGACTAACTACCTTTAAAGGAGAATTACCAACATTAAAAGAAGCTAAAACAGCTAAAAACTATCTAAGTGAAAAAGAATTACGTGGTTTAAATCAGCTTGTATCTGGATACTTAGACTTTTGCAGAAAGACAAATAGAACGAGAGTAGCTATGACAATGGCAGATTGGATAAAACATGTAGATAATATTCTACGAGCAACAGGTGAAGATGTATTAGAAAATGCAGGTAGTATATCGCGAAAACAGATGGAAGAAAAAGTGGAAGAAGAATATAAAAAGTATTCAGAACACACTTTAACACCAGTAGAAAAAGATTATTTAGAAGAAATTAAAAATATAGAGAAATTAGCAAAGAAAGGAGGAAAATAGATGACGAACATATTAGAATTACTTAAGAATGAAAAAGTGGAGTGGAAGAAGTTAGGGGAAGTGTGTGAAACTAAATTTTTGGATGATGCCTGCGACTCCAAAAATTTATAAGTGAGAAAGGGATACCGTATATTACTGGAAAGAATATAAAGAATGGTAATATAGACTATAATAATGTTAAATATATTTCTGAATATGATTTTTAATCAAATATCTCAAAAAAAGAGAATTAAGAATTGATGATGTATTAATAAGTATGATAGGAACTATAGGGGAAATAGGGATTATAAAAGAGAATATTAAATTTTATGGTCAAAAATTTATATGTATTAAGATTAGACAAGAATCAAATCGTGAATAAATATTTTTTTATTATTATTTCTCTCAAAAATATAGTTAAGGAATCATTAATATCTAAAAAAATAATTCAAGTCAAGGATATATAAGAGCGGGACAATTAGAGAGTCTTGAAATCCCAATTCCATCACTAGAAACTCAAAAAAAAATAGTAGAAATACTTGACAAATTCACAAATTATGTTACGGAACTTCAGTCGGAACTTCAGTCACGTACTAAACAATATGCTTATTATAGAGATAAGTTATTAAGTGAAGAATACTTAGATAAAGTGACTAAGGAAATGGAAGAAGATAGAAGATTAAATATAGTTACACTTGGGGAAATAGGTGAATTTACCAGAGGGAATGGACTACAGAAAAAAGATTTTCTAGATGAAGGAAATCCAGTAATACATTACGGACAAATTTATACTAAGTATGGTTTTGTAGCAGAAAAGGTTTTATCATATGTTAGCGATGAAATCTTTTCAAAGTTGAGGAAAAGCTCAAAAAAATGATATTTTAATTGCTACTACTTCAGAGAATGTAGAAGATGTAGGAAAGAGTGTTGTTTGGGTTGGAGAAGACGAAATTGGCTTCTCAGGGGATATGTACAGTTATCGCACGAAACAAAATTCAAAATATATCGCATATTATTTTCAAACAAATGCTTTTCAAAAGCAAAAAGAGAGGAAAGCAACTGGTACAAAAATGATAAGAATTCATGGGGATGATATGGAGAAATTTGAGATTCCACTTCCACCTCTTTCACTTCAAAACAAAATAGTGAAGGTCTTAGATAAGTTCCAAGTATTGCTTGCAAATACAAAAGGATTGTTGCCTGCAGAAATAGAACAACGTCAGAAACAATATGAATATTATCGTGAAAAACTCTTGACATTTGACGTAGAATGTAGTAGAACGAACGAACGAACGAACGAACGTTCATAATATCTAATATTTACTATGATATTTTACAAGAAGTAGCTAATATAGTTGAAGTAGATATTGAGGATAAGGTAGAGTGGACAAAATTATTAAATATTACAAAAAAAGTAAATAATGTTAATTGGAAAGTAATGGGTAGAGCGCTATATTATATAGACTTATCTTCAGTTAATACAGGAAATAAAAAAATTGAAGCTACAGAATTAATAACAAAAACTAATGCGCCAAGCAGAGCTAAACAGATTGTAAAGTCTAAGGATATTATATTCGGAACTACAAGACCAATGCAAGAACGTTTGGCGTTAATCCCGGATTGTTTAGATAATCAGGTTTGTAGCACAGGATATTGTGTTCTAAGAAGCGATAAAGAAATTGTTAAAGAAAAAAATGGATATATTATAATTTGTTAAAAACAGATTTCTATAAGTATGTTGAACTAAATCAAAAAGGAGCAAGCTATCCAGCTATATCAGATAGTGAAATTAAAAATTATAAAATCCCTCTCCCCCCTCTGCACGTGCAACAACATGTAGTATCAATTCTTGATAAGTTTGATACATTAGTAAATGATATTAAAGAAGGATTACCAAAAGAAATAGAACATCGCCAACAACAATATGAGTATTGGAGAGAGTGTTTGTTAAACTTTCCAAGATAATAAGTTTTTATGAAAAATTTGAGATATAAATAAACAGGAAAAGGAGTGAGAGTATGTCAGAAGAAAAATTCAAGTATAAAACGTCACCTATCGCAGAGATGCAAGGTGGAATAGTCTTAGCGAGATTTGAAAAGCCTGAGCGTAGAGTGGAAGAGTATCAAACTGAATCACAACTTGAAGAAAATATGATTAATAATCTAGTCTCTCAAGGATATGAAAGACTTGATGTTAAAAGTATGGATGATTTGTATGCGAACCTTCGAGTTCAAATTGAAAAATTAAATGATGTGAGATTTAGTGATAGTGAATGGAAAAGATTTCTACTAGAGTATTTAGATGCTCCTAATGATGGAATAATTGAAAAGACTCGTAAGATTCAAGAAAATCATATTTATGATTTTGTCTTTGATGATGGTAGATTAAGAAATATTAAAAATAATAGATAAGAAAAAAACATTCATAACAACCACCTGCAAGTAGTTAATCAAGTGACTGTCGCTAAAAACAGATATGATGTGAGTATTTTAGTAAATGGTTTACCACTTGTTCACATTGAATTGAAAAAACGTGGAGTCAATATTAGAGAAGCTTTTAATCAGATTCAAAGGTATGAGGATGAAAGTTTTAACTTAGATAATTCACTTTATAAGTTTGTGCAAATTTTTGTAATTTCAAATGGGACATATACAAGATATTTCGCTAATACGACTGAACGTGATAAGAGTAATTATGAGTTCACATGTGAATGGGCAGACGCGAAAAATAGAGTTATCGCAGATTTAGAAGATTTTACAGCGACTTTCTTTGAGAAGAGAACTATTCTTGAGATACTTACTAAATATTGTATTTTTAATTCAAGAAATGTCCTTTTAATCATGCGCCCTTATCAGATTGCTGCGACTGAAAGATTATTATGGAGAATTAATTCTAGTTTTGAAAATAAAAAAGCTGGAAGTGTAGAAGCGGGTGGATTTATCTGGCATACTACTGGATCTGGTAAGACGTTAACATCATTCAAATCAGCAAGATTAGCTACTGAGTTAGATTATATTGATAAAGTATTCTTCGTAGTAGATAGAAAAGACTTAGACTATCAAACTATGCGTGAATACCAAAAATTCCAAAAAAAGATAGTGTAAATGGAAGTAAGGATACTAAAGAATTAAAAATTAGTATTGAAAAACAAGATAATAAAATAGTTGTTACAACAATTCAAAAATTAAATGAGTTTGTTAAAAAGCAATAAAGGGCATGAAATTTATAACAAGCATTGTGTATTCATTTATGATGAGTGTCACAGATCACAATTTGGTTTAGCTCAAAAGAATATTCAAAGTTCATTTAAACACTATTATCAATTTGGTTTTACAGGAACTCCGATTTTTGTAGAAAATTCATTAGATGGAAAAACAACTTCTGATGTGTTCGGTACACAATTACATAGTTATGTAATTACTGATGCGATTAGAGATGGTAAGGTTCTTAAATTCAAGATTGACTACAACAGTATTAATCCGAGATTCAAGAGTTCTGAAGAAGAAACAGATGATGAAAAACTAAAATCCCTTGAGAATAAAATGTTCTTACATCCAGAGCGTATAACGGAAATTACTAAGTATGTTCTTGATAAGTTTGATTCTAAAACTTATCGTAATACACAATATACGGTAAAAGATAAACGTATTAATGGGTTTAATGCGATGTTTGCGGTGCAAAGTGTAGAGGCTGCGAAGATGTATTATGAAGAGTTTAAAAAACAACAGGCAAACTTACCTGAAGATAAAAAACTAAAAGTTGCAACAATATTTAGTTATGCACCGAATGAAGAAAGAGCTTCAGGAGAAATTGAAGAAGAGAGTATGTCGTCATCAGCAATGTCAACTACTGCAAAACAATTCTTAACTAATGTAGTTGATGACTATAATTCATTCTTCCAAACTAACTTCACTATAGATGGTAATGGATTTGAGAATTATTATAAAGATTTATCAAGTAGAGTAAGAAACAAAGAAGTAGATTTATTAATTGTTGTTGGTATGTTCTTAACTGGATTCGATGCTCCAACTATGAATACATTATTCGTTGATAAAAACTTAAGATATCATGGACTTATTCAGGCATTTTCTAGAACAAATAGGATTCTAAATAAGATGAAAGCCTTCGGAAATATCGTTTGCTTTAGAAACTTAGAAAAAGCTACAAAAGATGCAATTAAACTATTTGGTGATGAAAATAGTATTAATGTAATTATCGAGCGTAGTTATGATGATTACATTAATGGATTCACGGATGAAGATACTGGAGTTGTATTTAAAGGGTATAAGGAACTATGTGAAGAAATGATAGGAAAATTCCCAGAACCAACAGAAATCAAACTAGAAAAAGACAAGAAAGAGTTTGTTAAGTTATTCGGTGAAATCTTGAAGAGAGAAAATATTTTGAGAAACTATGATGAATTTAGTAGTTTCGAGCAGATAATTTCTGAGAGATTGAAACAAGATATGAAGAGTACGTATATTAAGATAAAGGAAGAGTTAATAATTCCTGGTGGAAGAGACAAAGGAAAAAGGCGGAGAAAAACGAGGAGAAAATTGATTTCTCAGATGTTGAATTCCATATTGATCTTCTAAAAACTGAAGAGGTGAATCTTGATTATATCCTAGCCTTAATACTTGAAAAAAATCTAAAGAGCAAGGTACAAATAATGAAACATTAAAAGAAGAGATAAGAAGATTAATTCGTTCTTCACTTGGAACAAGAGCAAAAGAAGAATTAATTATTGAATTTATCAATCGTACAGACTTAACTAAGTTCGATAAAAATGAAGACATACTAGAAGCCTTTCTATGAATATGCTAAGATTGAGAAAGAACAAAAATTAACGAACTTATCTCTGAAGAAAATCTAAAAAGAACAATCTAAGAAATTTATAGAAAAAAATCAATTAGTAGAGGATATGTTGCCCAAGGTGGAACTGAATTAGATGATGTATTACCACCGGCAAGACGTGTTGGTGGAGAAAGAGAAGCTAGAAGCAATCAGTTCTTTTCTAAACTGAAAGATATAGTTAAGGTATTTGTGGGGATATAATAAAAATTATCTAATTTTATTTCATATATAGGGATTAACATATATCTAAATTAGATAAAATTTTTTGATTTATATATATATTTATGTTAAAATGAAATCATAAAAGAGAGAGCCGTTTTAAAGACGGTAGCTCGTGTTTAAGATTATATTAAATAACCATCTACTCGGCTAAAGTAAAGATGGTTATTTTTTATTGTCTTTTTTTAGTGCTGAGATACACACACCTACTACAGTTGCAATTAAAAGATTAACACCTATAATAGTTTGTATAATTTCAAACGCAGACAACTTGCTACTCCTTTCGTCCAGATTTTGTTACTTATGAGCATAAGTACCATCTCCTTCCATAGAAAAGTAGCCACCACCTTTATCGGAAGTATTAAACTCCCTAACTTCTCTCTCCATCTCTGATTATAGCAGAAACTTGAAGAGCATACAAAGAAAAATCAATAGTTATTAATTATTTAGTATTCTTTTCCTAAAAACACGTATATAATCTATACGTGTCTTTTTATCAATAGGATCTATGCTATAATAAAATTGATTTCAAATTATTGCTAACTTGAGGAGAAGGATATGTTTAAGAAATGTTGTAGTAGTAGAAGTGAAAAATTATAAAATACACCACAGTCCTAGACCAATTAAGCTTTCAGAGGAAATGGATACCGTAATAAAAAAATTACTTTGGTATACACCGAATATTGATTCATACCAATCAGATAAAAATGAATTGATTTCTGATAAGTTATATGATGAATTTTTCATTTACCTATGTCATGAATCAAATGGGAATGGATGAAAGTCGTGATGTGAAGTGGATAGGTTCAAAGGATGTTATAAGTAATGATGAATGGAAATTTTTTTGAGGAAAATATTTGTTCTAATTGTCAAAAATAATAGTTGCGAAATATACTACTTTTTTTCAAAAATAAATGCTTTATTAACAGCGATTAGAAACTGTATAGCACATGGTCATTTTGCTATAGTGGAAGATTATATTATTGGATTTAATAGAAAACTATTAACAAAAAGATCCTGAGGGATTAAAAGAAATCGGTTATTAAGATTAAACCTAAACCATTACTTGCAGCTTTTAGAGAAGTTAACTTCGCCAATAGGTAAAGAACTATTACTTGCATATGCTTTTTAAAAAAATGTTGGTTATAAAGTTACGGAACCCAAAAATAGAAGTAGGGATTTTTGATCTATGTCTTAAAAAAATGGTAAGAAATATGTAGTAGAAATAAAATCATATAAAGGTCGAGACATATTTACATCCTGAGCATGTTATGAGATTTCTTAAGAGAGCAGAAGAAAAAGTACCTGACTATGAAAAGATATTACTTATCGATACATCGAGGGTGACTAAGTCAGTAAGACAACTGGAATCGAAAAATCAAATGCTTTAGAATTGTTGATATAAATGATGTAAAACTGTTACTGGGTGAAGAACCTGTAGATATATTAGCAAGATAATTAATAATTAACAATAAGAGCGATTCAAAATAATAACCTTGAATCGCTCATATTTTTTTATTTCATTTGTTCACTCACAGTACTTACTTTTTCTAAAATTTTATCTAGACTGAAGTAGCCGCTCTTTTGAATAGATAGTCTTCCTTCGATATATACTTCTACAGTTGGTGCTGAAAGAATACCGCGCTGTGCAGCAATTTCCATATTTTCTTCTAATGAAATGTAGTAAGCTGAGATATCTGTGTGATTTTCTTGCCATGTAGTAATTCTGTTTTTTATTGAGTGACATGGCATACATGTAGCTGTTCCATATTGAATAATCGCTATGTCATTGTCACTGATGATTTTATTTAAGTCGTCGTTTTTTGTAAAGTTAATCATATTTTATCTTCCTTTATTTTTTTGTATAAGAAGCAGTGTAGTATGCTATCTTCTTTTTAATATGTGTATATTATAGTTGTTTTTAAAAGTTAATTACAACTATTATTAATTGTGTATATACGTGATTTTAAAATAGAATATTATAGAAATTTTCTGAAAACTGTTGACAATAATTTCAAACCGTGATATTATTTTTTTATAACGTAAATAGATAAGTATTATAAAAAGAGGCCGCGATGACTAATTTAAAAGGTAGCATCGCTGAAGTGATTTATTTCACTGGGGTTATGTCGAATAGGCATAGCACTGTCATTAGAAAATGCCCATTTTTCTTCATGGTGAGCTTTTTATAATAAGGGCAAGAGGAATAGGATAGAATTATAGCTAGACTACAAGGACCTTTTGTTCTTGTAGTCTATTTTTTATAATTTAGTTGAAGGAGAAAGTGATGAGATTATTTGATGGTATGACGGTAGAAAATAGTGAACTGAATATTTCGGGTGTTGGAGTTAGTGAGTTAAAGGCTCAATACGGCACACCACTTTACGTTTATGATGAGAATATGTTAGTGAACCAATGTAGAACTTTTATTAATAATTTTAAAAGTTCGAGGTTCAATACAGAAGTTCTTTACGCATCGAAAGCTTTTAGTTGTTTAGAAGTATTAAGAATTGCGAGTAGAGAAGGATTAGGTGTAGATGTGGTTTCACTTGGTGAAATTCATACAGCATATAAAGCAGGATATGATATGAGACGAGCTTATTTCCACGGAAATAATAAAACTCGTGAAGAACTGCAATATGCACTAGAAGTTGGTGTAGGAACTATCGTTGTAGATAATGACTATGAATATGAAATGATTAATGAAATCGTAAGAGAGAGTGGAAATACTGTAGATGTATTACTAAGAATTAATACTGGTATCGATGCTCATACTCATGAATATATCAAAACTGCAAAAGATGACTCGAAATTTGGTTACTCAGTATATGATGAAACAATCTATGATTTAATCGCAGATATTAATAATCAAAGCAATCTTAATTTCGTAGGATTCCATTCACACATTGGCTCACAAATTTTTGAGAAAACTTCATTTTTCGAAGCTGTAAAAGTGGTTATGGAATTTACGAAAAAAGTTCAAGAAAGATTAGGATTAACTATAAGTGTTCTTAATCTAGGAGGAGGATTCGGTGTTTATTATACTGAAGAAGATAGACCTTTTGAACTTGCTGAATTTTTAAGAGAGTACATCGAGGTAGTGGAACGTGAAAGTGATAATTTCGGTTTAGATTTAACTAAGGTAGTCATCGAGCCAGGTAGAAGTTTAACATGTAACGCTGGTAGTACATTATACAGTGTTGGTGGAGTTAAGAAGACTTTTGCAGGTCGTGAATATGTGTTCGTTGATGGAGGTATGGCAGATAATCCTCGTTATGCATTATATAAAGCAAAATATGAGGCTATGTTAGCTAACAAGATGAATGAAGAAGCTGATACAACTTATACAGTTGCTGGTAAGTGTTGTGAGTCTGGAGACATGTTAGTAATGGATGCAAAATTACCTAAAGCTGAGCAAGGTGATTTACTATTAGTATCATCAACAGGAGCGTATAACTATAGTATGAGTAGTAACTATAATAGATTACCGAAATTACCAGTTGTATTTGTAAAAGATGGAACTAGTCGCCTAGTAGTAAAAAGGTGAGACTTTTAGAAGATTTAATTAGACAAGATATTTAATTCAAAAAATAACTAAGAAAATATTATTGAAAATATATAAAAATAACATAGATACAAGGAGAAAAAGATTATGACAATTTATACAGGAAGCGGAGTAGCAATAGTAACACCATTTTTCGAGGATGGAAGTGTAGATTATGAAACATTTGGAGAGCTAATCGAATTTCAAATTAGTGAAGGAACAGACGCGATTATCGTAGCGGGAACTACAGGTGAGAGTTCAACTATGCCTGACGATGAGCAAGTAGCAGTTATTAAATTTGCGATTGATAGAGTAGCAGGACGTGTACCAGTCATTGCAGGTAGTGGGGTTAACGATACAGCTCACTCAATTAGATTAAGCCAAGAGATTGAAAAATTAAGACCAGATGCATTATTAGTAGTAACTCCATACTACATCAAAACAAGCCAACAAGGTTTAATTGAGCACTTTGAAGCTATTGCTAATAGTGTTGATTTACCAATCGTACTTTACAATGTACCGGGAAGAACTGGGCAAGTTATGGCGCCTGAGACTATTTTACACTTATCTCAGCACAAAAATATTGTGGCATATAAAGATGCTGTAGGGGACATAGCTCATACTTTAGCAGTTAGAAACTTAGTAGGTGATAAAATTGATATTTACTCAGGTAATGATGACATCAATGTACCGATTATTTTAGCTGGTGGTAAAGGAACAATTTCTGTTTTAGCTAACGTTTATCCAAAAGCAACTCACTTAATGTGTAAATATGCTTTAGAAAGACAAGTGGACAAGCGTTTGAATTACAACTTAAATACTTAGACTTCATCCATATGTTATTTGCTGAACCAAACCCAATGCCAGTTAAAAAATGTGTAGAATTAATCGGAAAATCAGCTTGCCATTACCGTCTACCGATGACTCATGTTGCACCAACATTAGCGACAAGATTAGAGCAAGAGATTGCAAGACTTAATTCATTACAAGGAGAGTAAAAATGAGAGTTTTATTAAGTGGTTATAATGGAACAATGGGACAAGTTCTAAAAAACTATATTCAAGATAGTACTGATTTAGAAATCGTTGCAGGAGTAGGGCGAGAATTACTAGAAGAGAAATTTCCTACTTATACTTCATATGAAGGTTTAGAGAAGGTTGCTGATGTGATTATTGATTTTTCTCATCACGCGGGGACTGCATCTTTAGTGGAGTATGCTAAACGTACAGCAACAAAAGTAGTAATAGCGACAACGGGTCATACTGCAGAAGAATTAGAATTAATCAATGAATTAGCGACTCATGTTGGAGTAGTCTATGCTGGGAATTATAGCCTGGGAGTTAATGTTTTAGTAGAATTAGTGAAAAAAGCTAGTGAATTATTACTAGGATATGATATTGAAGTTATTGAAAAACATCACAATAAAAAAGTCGATGCACCTAGTGGAACTGCAAAAATGTTAGTTGATGCGGTTAAAGATGTAGAAGATTACAATAGAGTCTATGGTCGTCACGGGAGATATGAAACGCCAAGAAAAAGAAATCGGAATTCATGCGGTTCGTGGTGGGACTATAGTAGGTGAACATGAAGTGATTTTTGCTGGTGAAGATGAGGTAATTGAGATTAAACATACAGCTCTAAGTAAAAAAATGTTCGCAAAAGGATCTGTTACAGCAGCACAGTGGCTTAACAGTGTTGAGGAACCTAGATTATATTCTATGAAAGATGTACTAGGTATAGAATAATAAAGTCAGAAGCGACTTAAGGGAGCTTACCCAAAAGTCCTAAATTTTAATAAGGTTTATATGAAAATTCATAGACGCAGTGGTTTATTGATATCTAAATACGCTTTATAAAAGCTTTTTAGATATCTAATAAACTAGTGGGGTGACTCGACAAAATCTTGTTTCTAGAAATCACGATTTTGAGTCACTCCCAATAATATTATAATAAAGTTAGATTGACATATGTAAAAATTAAATATAAAATAGAAAAATCATATAGATAATAGGAGAAAAGAAATGAAATCAACAGAAGAGATTATTAAATTTATAGCAACATCTAAAAAGAAAACACCAGTTAAAGTTTACGTTAATTTTAACGCTGAAGTAGAATTTCCAGAAACTTTAGAAGTTTACGGTGAAGGAAACTCAAAAGTCATTTTTACGGACTTCGCAGATTGGATAGAGTTTTACGAAGCTAATAAAGTTGTGGTAGTAAATCACCGTGTAGAAAATGATCGCCGTAATAGTGGTGTGCCGATGATTGATTTAACTCAGTTTAACGCTCGTATCGAACCAGGATGCTCAATTCGTGAACATGTTAGTATCGGAGATAATGCGGTTATCATGATGGGTGCTGTTATTAATATCGGTGCTAAAATTGGTAAAAATACTATGATTGATATGAATGCTATTTTAGGTGGACGTGCTGAAGTTGGAGAAAACTCTCACGTTGGTGCTGGATCTGTGTTATCAGGTGTTATTGAACCAGCTAATGCTACACCAGTCCGTGTAGGTAACAATGTTCTTATCGGAGCTAATGCTGTTATCTTAGAAGGTGTGCAAATCGGAGACAATGCTGTTGTTGCAGCTGGAAGTGTAGTAACGAAAGATGTAGCTAGTGGAGATGTAGTAGCGGGTGTTCCAGCACGAGTAATCAAAACACGTAGTGAAGTTGCAGAAGAAAAAGTAGATATTATCGCAGAATTAAGAAACTTATAATAAAGTAGGAAGAGAAGATGAAAGTAATTACTGAAGAGAATTTAACGTCATGGCGTAGACACCTACACCAAAATCCAGAGTTATCTTTGGAAGAGCATAAAACTAAAGAATTTATCGCTAGTATCTTAAAAGAATATGACATAGAATATCAAGAAACTCTTGAGACAGGATTGGTAGTAATCTTTAAAGCAAGTGTAGAGACTAAAGATACGATTTTATTCAGAGCTGATATTGATGCATTGCCTATCACAGAGGAAAATGCTGTTGATTTTAAATCTAATAACGATGGTGTGATGCATGCTTGTGGACATGATGGACATACTACTATGCTTTTAGGAAGTGTTATAGAAGCGGCAGATTATTACAAAAATAATGATACGAAGGTGAATAGTATTTTCGTATTTCAACCAGCTGAAGAAACTTTTGGTGGTGGTAATTTATTAATTAATGATTTTGATTTTTCACCGTACAACATTTTAGCAAGTTATGCTCTACACATGAATCCAGATTATCCAGAAGGTCATATAATTTCTAAACCAAAAGAAATTATGGCTAGTGCTAATGAATATAGAATCTATATTAAAGGGCGTGCAGCTCACGTTGGTTTGAAAAATACTGGAATTGATGCTCTTAATGTGGCTACAATGTTCTTCCAAGAGATGTTAAAACTTAATGCATTATATACAAAAGCGCGTAATACTAATATTATTCATATCGGTAAAATGTACGGCGGAGATGCTATGAATGTTGTTGCTGAGAATGCCTACCTAGAAGGAACTATTAGAACATACAGCATGGAAGATCTGGCTACGATAAAAGCTGCAATTGAAAACACGCGTGTAGGACTTGAACATCTTACTGGAGCAAGTATTCGTGTTGACTTTGCTGAAGGTTATCCAGCGGTAATTAATGATGAAGTTCCTTATAAAGTAATTAGAAGTTATGAAAAGAAAATATAGACTATATTGAGTTAGAAGAAGCTTATCTATATGGGGAAGACTTTTCGTTCTTTAGTAGATTGTCTCCAATAAATTATAGTTTTTTAGGTTTAAGAAATGAAGAGAAAAACTATGTCTCAGGATTACACACTCCAACTTTCAACTTCGATGAAAAAATATTAAAAAGTGAGGTCAATATTACCTAGGTATATTGAGCCACTATAACAAATAACTTTGTTGATTTTAATATAAAAAGGGATGGTCCCTAAAGACCTAAATTTTAAAAAGTTTATATGAAACTCATAGACAATACAATTTATTGATATCTAAATTTCCTTTATAAAAGTTTTTGGATATTTAGTAAACTTTGTGGAGTGACTTTGACAAAATCTATTTCTCCGAAATCACGATTTTTGAGTCACTCCCTTTATCTAAGAAAGGATTTTTATGGCAACAATTGAGTTAAATTATAATAACATACGACAAAATGCAATAAATTTAAAAGAAACAAGCACAGGATATAATAGCTGTAGTGAAGAATAATGCGTATAATTTAGATTTAAGAGAATGTGAAAAGCATACTCAGAAGTAGGAATAAATTACTTTGCAAACGACAAAAAGAAGAAGAGTGCAAAGTAATAAGAGAAACATTAGGAGAAGATGCTAATATTTTCTCTTTTAAATCCAACTTATAATTTTGATTTAGTTAGAGAATACAATATTGAGATAAATATTGCGGGTCTTGAATATTGAAAAGAAAATCTTGAAAATGTTAGAGACTTAACGCTGCAATTGGAATTTCGGGTAGTATGAGAGCGCAGGAGCAAAATCTGGAAGAAGTATTAAAAATTATAAAATTTCTGTAAAGAAAATAAACTAAATTCTAAAAAGGATTTTGGTCTCATTTTTCATTTGCTGGATGAGTTTGATGGTTTTGGTGAAAAAGAAAAGAATTAGAAAGCTGAGTTCTGATGAAGCACAGAAACATTATGATTTTGAAGCAGTTCATCTGCAAAATAGTGTTTGTAGTACGAGATGGTGCGTTTTGGCAAAACAACACACCAGAGATTGGGATAATTCTTTATGGAGCTATGCCTTACAATGTGAAGGAAAAACCCAGTAGCTTTTTAAAGGATTTAGTTATTAAAAATCCACTACTGTTTATGGTGAAATAATTAATATAGTAACCTTAGCTAAAGGTGAGTGCATAGGGTATTCTAATTGCATATAGCTGATGCTGATAAAAGTAGGGGTTATACATTATTAGTGCGGAGATGGAATACTACGAGACAGATTAGTGTGAAAAACATGTTTAATCAATGGTAAAGAGAGAAATATTTACTGACGATGATGAGTCACTTAGTAGTAGAAATAGGTGAAGAAGATTGCATCGGAGATAGGGTTTATATTTATGATGATAAGCAACAACTTCATGATTATACTAAGTATTTTGGTCCGAATGTTCCAGTAACTTGCTGCCTTAAATTATGATAGTTTAAAAGGTGAAAATATCATTAGTGTAAAATCTGCGCAAGCGATGTATGCTCGTTCACTATAAAAAGGAAAAATTTTAAATGAATTTAAATTATGCATATTAACTTAAATAGAGATACTTATTTATCTTTGTTCTTCTGGAATTTTTAGCAATAGTCGCTTGAAAATCCGCTGATAGAACGTTGTTTAATGACTAATTACGTCAGATTTAGTCATATCTAACGATACTCTTCAGACACTGATCCCATAAGCATACGTTTGAATCCAGTCTAAACCAGAAGATCCACAAACTACAAGATCGATACCTTTTTCGTCAACAATGTCTTCACTAAGAACCATTTTAGGAAATCTTGTTCAACAATACCGAATACTTTAGTTAATCCATCTTCTTTAGCAGATTTCGTATAGCTATCAACCACCTCTTTAGTACGTTTTGTAGAATGAGTTGAAAAATGTATGGATCTGATAAAACCAGAAGTTGCGATTGTCGATCAATCAACAGACGCGATGTATAACCTGCATCCTCGTTTCTTTTGAGCAATGGCTAGCGGGTATTTTTAAAAAGCCCATTCACACTTTTGTTTTGAACCGTCAACTGCATGACTAAAAATTTTTAGAATATTTGTTTTCCATGATCATCAACCTCCGGACTTCTCATGTCTCTTACTTATATTATATCATATTTACAGTAAACGTTATTTTCACAGTATAAAAATTATTTGTAAAAATTAAGAAAAAACCTATGGAAAAGCGTATATACAACGTTTGTCCTATAGGTTAATGTTTTATATGTATTTATGAATATTGATTATTCGTTTTCATAACAACAGTAATAAGTCTTTTTCGTTTGTGTTCTTTATTATCTATAGTTACCTATATACTAATTCATAAGTTCCAGGTTTAGTGTTATCAACTTCACCTTCGATAATAAGATCATCTAAATAAGATTTTTCCTGCTTTTACGAAAGAATTACTCCATCTTTGTTAGTATCTACTTCTTCACCAACTTTTATTGTTGCATTTTTCAGGATAATGAAATAGAAAGCACGTCTCAAGTCGACGTTCGAGACGTTTTCGTATTTTTCTTCGTCTTCAGCACTCATTCGATCTCTAAGTTTTTCATCAACTAAAGGCATTAGCTCAACTTCAGTATCAGCTATACAAATTCTACTCATTAACAAGTGTAAACGTCTGAGTTCTTCCAGGTCCGCAATAAGATTGACATCCTATGACAAATTCAGCATTTGGAGCCTTTTCTTTTTAAATTTTGGGATTAAAAGTTTTAAGATTAACACCACAGGCAATCATCACATAATCTAAATGTTACTTTATCTTCAGTACACAATATTTTTATCATTTTGAGCCATATTATATCCTTTCATAATTTATTTGTTTGAAACTAGAATTTATTATATCACATAATTATAATAAAATTAAATTTTAAATATCATCTTTAAGACTAATTATTTTTAAACCTTTTTCACTCAGGAGTATTTAGAACAAATAATGTAATAAATAATATAAACATATGCATGATTATTGTAGTACTAGACTTATGAAAAATTTCTCAGGTACCATTTGTATTAAATTTTGGATTCATCAGGACTCTAACAAACCAAAGATCGTTAGAAAATAGAAGTTGATGAAATTTTATCCAAAAATGATGGAAATTGTATGAAATAATACATGATAAAAACACCAATTACTATAATAAAACGATAGTAGCACTTTGTTAAAATGTTCTTGAGATATAAAAAGTGTTTTTCTTGCAAAGAAATAACACTAATATGGTTGAAATAATGAATACATATAAAGAAGAATACCATAGTTTTGTAACTTACATGTATAGTGTTCTTACATCTTGCATATGAAGTATGTCTTTATCAGAATACCAATCAAAATTTAACATTGTTTTTATGATTGAGATAATCAAGCAAATTAATAGTGTTTTTGTATTAGTTCATCATATGTGTTCCAATTTTAGGGGTCAAATTTTCTTTTTGATAGAAATTTTATAAAAATTTAAATAAACAATTGTAAAATATTATGGCTAGTATCCCACTAATAAATAGTGAAAAATTTTCTATAACAATATAGGAACTGTATAATATATTTTCTCATTATTGCACCTCCAATAAAACATTATAACACATAAATATAGTTGCAGTAATGTTGTTTGCATTGAATTTGGTTTACATATTTACACAAATTAACAAAAATATGAGGATTTATAAAAGTTTTTGAGTAAAAACATTTAATATTTATGTAAATTCAGGTAAAATATACACATATAGTTATTTATTTTGGGGGAAATCATGAATAAGTTTTTAAGATCTCATTTAGAGTTAAGAGAAAAATAGAGCATAGGCAATATAGGGTCTAACTCACTCTTGCCTAGTGAAATGAACTTGCAAGAGAAATATATAATGTTTCTAGGAAACCATAAGAGCATTACTACTATTATTAGAAAATGGTTATATCTCACAAAATACAAGGAAAGGATCTATAGTGTTAGATGTTCATAGATTTAGGATTACCTGTAACAGGGATTAAGTTTGTAAAGAACGTCGCCAATTTCAAGATGTAGATGCAACTACTACAGTAGTTAGTGAATAAAGAAGCAGATGCTCCAGATTTTTAGTAAGACCTTAGTCTTGTTAAACCGGATGATTAATCTAATGTAGTACGCCAAAGAATAGTGGATGGAGAAGCAGTAATCCCAGATAAAAGATTATATTAGAAAAAGGCACAATAGGGATCTCACCTACAAATCGTAGAGGAATCATTATATGAATATCTAGAAAGGGATTTAGGAATTAAAAATCTTATGGAAATAAAGATTTCAAAATTGAACCTGTTAATGAAGAAGATACTACATATACTGATTTTAAATGGTCATAAAACATATTGCAGCATTACGAAGTGATGTGTATACAGAAGGAACTGATTTCTACATTATACAGAGAGTCGTCACAGAGTTGATAAGTTCTATTTCTGAATTTATGAGAAGAAAAAGCGATAGAATAATTAATATGATATAGAAGAAAACTGTAAACAGAGTACTTTTTGCTTAAAAGTTTTTGTCTATAATATTATAAAAACGAAATGTATTTACACATATATTTTTTAGTTTATAGATGCTCAAGTAAGACAACAGATTTCAAAATATTAAATAAGTATAGAAATTTCCAAAAAGAATTCAGCCTTTTCATAGGGAAAAATAATCATTGAAAATAATAAAATAAAGCGTATAATTGATATAGCTGTTAAATTTCCGGGAAATACTTTGGAAATATTTTGCGGGAGTGTGAGAAAAATGAAGATAATTGTATTTTCATTAACTGGAAATTGTAAGAGAGTTTGTAGACATGTAAAACCCAGAAGAGGACGTTATTGACCCATTTGATATTGATTATGAAGTTGATTTCGATTATATTTTAACAACACCAACGATAGGTTTCCGGACAAGTCCCTGAAGGTGTAGCAGAGTTTTTAGAAAATAAACCATAAGCATTTAAAAGGGGTAGTAGGTAGTGGAAATAAAACTGGGGTAATAGATTTGCTAAAGCCTCAGAAACGATTACGAGAAGACATAACACCATTACTTATGAAAATAGAATTACACGGAAATACAAAAGACTTAATAAAATTCTAAAAATATATTTGGAGAGTGAAAAGAATGGAGAAATTTGAAACCATATTGGAACTAAATAATGAAGTAACAAAAGAGGTGACAATGGATTTTTAAATTAGAAAGACATTGAGGCTACTAGCAACTTTTTCGAAGTAGACTTTCGAACTGTAAAAATTTAGTCTCAGAAATGAAAAGACTTAGATATTAGTAGAAGAGAACTCTACTATAATATCTTTGAGAAATATATTGAAGATGAAATTTAGAATGTTTAGAATTAGCTGCAAACTTTAAATTTGAATTCAAAAGTTACATGGCAGCAAGTAATTCTATAAAGATTATGCATTAAAAACACAAATGATAAGAAAACAATATTTAGAAAAACTTCAACCAACACGTATTCATCGTTGCTATGTATTTAGCTGATGGAGTTGTTTGCCTAGCTAGAGAGTTTATGATTTCAATGCTTGAGTAAAGATTACAACCAGCGACACCAACTTTCCTGAACCTTGGAAGAAGTCCGTGTGAGTTAGTATCATGCTTTCTTATTAGAAGTAGGAGATCACTTCAACCCATCAATTACATCGATTCAACGGCCAAGCAACTTTCGATTGGGAGGAGGTTGCACACTTTATCAAAACTTCGTGCACGTGGTGAGAGCATCAAAGAATTAAAGGTTAGCAAAGGTGTTATTCCTGTAGTAAATCTTTAGAGCAAGGTTTTGCATATGCTGATCAACTTGGACAACGTCCTGGGGCTGAGCTGTTTATTTGAACATTTTCCACTATGACGTATTAGAATCCTTAGATACCAGCACGCTGATGAAGAATTACGTCTTCCAACAATTTACAGGTATTATCGTACCATCATTATTCTTCGACGTGAGATGCAGAAGACGTCTATCATGTTTGGACCACACTCTATTTATGAAGAGTATGGATTGGTTCTTGATGATATTGATATCGCTAAGCATTATGATGAATTTGAAGCGAACGAAAATATCTGCAGCGTAAATTTGATGCTCGTGATATGCTTAACTTAATAGCACAAACTCAATTACAATCAGGATACCCATACTCTAATGTTCAAAGATAACGCGAATAAAGATCATGTTCACTGTGAAATTGGACAAGCACAGGAGTAACTTATGTATCTGAGATTTTCCAATTACAAGAAACTTCAATAATTAAAGACTATGGTGAAGATGATATTATTAAACGTGATATTTCTGTAACTTGGCTTCTTATAAACATTGTTAATGTAATGGAAAGTATTAAAGAATCTATCTACTCAGGTATGGATGCACTAACATTTGTAAGTAATTCTACTAAGATTAAAAATGCACCTGGAGTAGTAAAGCTAATGATGAGTTCCACTCTGCTGGATTAGGTGAAATGAACTTAAATGGATACTTAGCTAAAAACTTAATCGCTTTATGAGAGGAAGAAGCGAAAGATTGCAAATGTATTCTTCAAGGATGATGAACCACTGCACATTAGAAACGTTCAATGCAAATTAGTTACGTAATGAAACATTTAAAGACTTTGAAAAATCAGATTATTACAATGGTAGATATTTCACTAAATATATTGAAAATGATCATCACTTACCAGCAACCGACAAAGTAAAAGAGAGCCATCTCGACGGAATCTCACATTCCAACAAGAGAAGACTGAGAAGTCTAAAAATAGAGTAAAAAGAAAATGGATCATATATCACGTATATAGAATGCAAGGGATTGCACCAACATCAAAGTATTTCTTTATGTTCAAAAACTTCAACATCAAGCGTGGCCACCTATCATGTTGATAAAATTGAACGTAGAAGCAGGAAATGCCGGAAACATCTCCATCCAATGCACATACTTAAGTCCAAAAACTCATGGTTCTATAAATCCGTACATTTACCATTGATCAAATGAAACTCTATTGATCGAATGGCAGTTATTCAAGAACACGTAGACCAAGGTATTTCTGTGATTTTATTCGTAAATTCTGGATATCACAACAAGAGAGCTTACAGATGACATTGTATTTATGCTCGTCACAAAGGATTGAAATCACTCATATTATACAAGAAATAAACTACTTTCTGTAGAAGAATGTATCATGTGGCTAGCAGTAGAAAAGAGAGTGAAAAATTACTAATTATGAAAAGCTGTAAACTGAATAAAACAAGATGATTTAACATTTATGTACTATGTCAAAATATTGCTCAATTTTGGGTTGATACTGGAGTTTAGCATCAAAAAGATATTAAAGAGCTGGAACGAAGATCGAAATGATAAAAGAACGTGAAGCTTACAGTATGAAGCTGGTTTGAATCATGGTCTGATACTCAACAAGGTGATAAATGTGCTGCTTGTCTCTTACATACTGAAGATATGAGAAAACAAGCTAGTACAGCTGTATGGGAATGATGGAGGCACTACGCAAAAGTTAGTTCAACAATCTTTACATCTCTATTAATCCCTTCTAAGGCAAGAAACAGATCACTTTATTAGGACGAATGGGTTCCAAGTGTAATCCAGAGCTTCAATTCAGCGAAATTAATTGGAAGATTATTACATGCTAGTTATTTAAACCAGCAGTTCCGACTTTTATGACTCTATATGGCTCGTGCGTAGCCTACAGTATTCTAGAAAGTTATTATATCGGTAGTGGATTCTTTCTACCCATTATATTTAGCTGGACAAGGTAAAGTAACGACTCTGGAGAAATTATCCGTAAAATCTTATTAGATGAAACTATTCACGGAAAGCCTTACTGGATTTGGATGCACAAGAAATATTCAAAAACTTTAACTCCAGAAGAGCAAGAGCGTGCTGAAAAGAAATGCAGTAAATTATTATTAGATTTATATGAAAAATGAATTAAAATATACCAAAGATATTTACGATGAGATTGCGAAGTGAAGATGTAAAGATTACGTAGAGTACAATGCTAACATTGCGCTTAGCTAATTCTCGGATACCCTGGATACTCAAGATAAGAAATTAATCCAACTATTGAAAAATGTAGAATGAATACTAACACTAAAAACCATGATTTCTTCGAGTGTTAAAGGTGATGGATATGTTGCAAGCATGAATGTTGAATCAATTGAAGATGAAGATTTTCATTTTGAATAGGTAAAATCATGGAAAAATATTATTAGTAAGACACATGGTGAAATAGATTATAACAAAAATAAATTAATTCAGTGTCACAGTGATATTGAATTAAATGAAACTGGAAGAGGTGATTGACGAGAAACGAGTCAAAAGTTAAACGGGAGTATAACATTGATTTTGCCTCAGTAGTCTCATTACACGTGCTGTAGGAGACAGCCAGATCAATGCTTGATAATTCTAATAATGAGGTTAATGTTACAAAGAAATTACTGAAGATGCTCGTTTACTAGAGAAATTCTTCGGTGATTTGAAGAGAGTACTTTTTGATGAATATTTTCAGCATTAGTTCTCAGATTGGCTTAGAGTCTATTGAAAAAGATGAGGAAGTTTATGAAAGAGCAAGTTCATTCTCTCAAATGAAAAATATCAAATCATAAAGATGAAAACAATTTTAGTAGTTTGTCATGGTGCATTATTCGTATATTTTTACGTACTTTTAGGATTTTATATCCTGAATCTAATATGTTAATTAATAATACTGCATTAAACAAGACTAGATGACGGAAAAGGACTATATGAGAGAAATTTAATATTTAAAATTATTAAGGAATGGCTAAAAATCAGTAGTTTTATAAAGATTGATTTTATTTTGGTCGCTCCTAATTTTTAGTAAGGAGATGAGATCTATGCATAATTTTAGTAAAGACATGGAGAAAACAGATTATACTATAAATTAGTTCAAGGACATACAGATATTCCTTTGAATGAAGAAGGAATCCACAATGGTATTGCTGCAGTGGAAAAGAGAAGGATATACTATTGACGTTGCTTATAGTAGCACTTTTAGGAAGAGCATTTGATACTGCTAGATACATGCTAGACAATTCAAATAGTGAAGAAAATAAAAATTTATCTGTAATAAAGATAGTAGAGCAGAAGATCATATGGGGAATATGGAAGGCGTATCTTTTGCAGGGAGTACTGGTCTGTCTTAAGGCTGAAACAAGAGGCGTGGAATTAGATTCAGATGCGGCAGATAGAGTAGAAGCATTCTTTAAAAGAAAAGTAACAAGAAACGCCCCAGATAAGACGATATTAGCGGTATGTCATGGTGGTTTAATCCGTTCTTTCTTAACGCAAAAAGGTATGTAGCAATAGGACGTGGAGTAATAGTAAATACTTCCAGTTAGTGTTCTTGATTATGATGGAGCCAAGTTCGAACTTATTGAGTTTAATAAATATTTATAGATAATAGAGAGAAACGAAGATTTCTTTTGATTCCAAGATTTTTACAAGGCTTATTGACAAATAGAGTTAAAATCTTTATAATGTTATAAACTAATATGAAACACATTGAAAGAGATAAGTAGATTATAACGATTCAAAGCTAGAGAACTTTCGGTTGGTGGAAGAAAGTAAGAAAAGATATAATTGAAATGGTCCCGGAGTAATAATTATCTAATAGGTAAATGGTGCAATGATATAGACAATGATATGAACACGTATCGATAAAGGTGAAAGTAAATATATTCACGAATATGTAATATGATAGACTCGTCCCTATTACATAAGCTCTGTAATAGTGAGGAGTATTTAAGAAAAGAGTAGTTAAGGAGACGAACAATGCCAATATGTATACAAATGAATTACTGCTATGCTGTTAGAAGAGGGCGAGTAGTAATAGAGAAAAATAGGATGAAGAACTAAGATATCAGACCCTTTATACTAATCTTGAATTTAATGCTGAAGAAAGAAGAAACAGAACGTCAGTTAGTTAAGACTTTTTAGGGAATTTCCACTCAGATCAAAGTAGAATTTTAGCATACCACTAGTCATAAAGGAAAAATACAGCACAACTGTACTTTAGAAAAATTCTATAAAACATTTGATGAAGTAAAAGATAAGTATTACGATGACCTATTATTATGAGTTGCAATTGACATTTAGAATCGAAAGATGTAAACTATTGGGGAGAGCAACTCAAATTTTTGATTGAGTACATATGATTTTCAACATTAAATATATGTTGGGCACATGCTAAGTTTATATTACCATTTTGGTGAAAAAGAGAAAGTTGATGATAAGATATTTGGGGTTTTTGAACATGATGTTCATGGAAAATCACACACTAACTAGAGGATTTCATAGATACTCTCTTAGCCCTCATTCTGAGACATACTAAGATAGAAGAGGAGAAACTTCCTACTATTTCTGAATTAGATATTCTTGCCAAATCAGAAGATGTTGGAACGCTTCTTGTTGCGACTAAAGATTTAAGAAAAATATTTGTGACAGGGCATATTGAATATGATGCTGATACACTTTCATAATGAATATATTCGTGATAAAAATAGTAACTTACCTATAGAAGTTCCGGTGAATTATTACCCAGGAAATGATGATACTAAGACTCCTAAAAATAGATGGAGAGGAGTTGCGTACTTATTTTATCACAACTGGTTAAACCAAGTTTATCAACAAACACCATATGATTCAACTGAACTATCAAAATAAGATAAGATAATAGACTTTACAGATATGCTAGACAGCCCCAAAACTGGACAAATTTTGAGGGCTATTACCTTAAACATATTGTAAAGTCTATTTTTAATTTTCTTTTTCTCGTCTTGTTTTGTTGAATTTTCTCTTCAGTCAGTCCTGAAATTGATTTTTAAATGATGTGAACATTTTTCCCATTGATTCTCCAAGTTCAGGGTAGACGTTTAGGACCGAAGATAATTAGGAGCTAGCCATACAGAATCTATAACTCCAGGCGCCCTGATATCACGTAAAAATCCCAATATTTTTCACCCTTTGTTGTAAATATACTACATATAACGATACTAATTTCAGTAAATTAAAATTAGTTGGTATTGATATAACGATATCACTGATAGTCAGCAGGTGAATAACAACAGCTATTACTATTAGTATAAAATATGCATATCTCTATTACGTGTTAAAAATGATGGTGTTAAAAATACCCTAGTGATGTTAGAAAATGCTAACAACAGGGAATTCAAAAAGTATAGCTATCGGTATCGTTGTATTAATAACAAAACGATAGGTAATTTTGAGCTCAGAATTGTGTATGCTGAACAGGTCATCACCAATAGAAAGAAGTACATTTGAAAATAGCAGGGGGTTACTGGAAAAACCCGAAGATTAAAACCTACTGTGAAGCAAAATGAATACTGCTGGTACATAGCAAGCAAAAGACGAGCTCTCTCTCTAAAGCAGGTTTTACAAATGCCCAAATTTGATAACAAATAAATGGTATCGAAAAAGGTAAAGGCGCAAATACCTGTGAGTGTTAGATATATCCATAGTATATCATTAGGTCCAAGAACAATCAATTTATTATTAAAAATTACTAGTTAAAAATTTATAAATATCCGCTGACCACTAATAACTAACTATGAAAGAGACAATAAAACACAAGGCTTAGTATTAGTCTCTTTTCAGAAGTTCAGTTAGATGATTCACGGTAGAAATTTTATCTCCATATTTCATCATTCATTACCTATTTTATTTTTAGATTTTTCATAAAAATATACTAATAGGCTACAACCCATCGATATAAATTAGTTGAGCAGTTACTACTGTAACTAGGATAAACTCCTAAGATTTCGATAGTAGGTAAGTAGTCTATAATATGATTTTGAAAACAATACAGTTATTTGTAGAGCATGTATACTTTACCCAAGCATCTTGAATCCCTAGAATATAGATTAACCAAGATAGTACTAGGAATACTTTACTGATAGGAAGTTTTCCCTGATGCTTTTCACCATAATTATACCGATAATAATCTAATGCAACGATCTGTAAGAGCTATTCCGATTAACAGGTTAGCTGTTGAAATTAATGGCATGATTCCAGTATAGAATAGAATAGTTTCGGCACCTCTCTCTAAACACAGCTTAGGAAGCTAAGTGTGAACATAGATATAAAACTTCCGTTGAAAGAACTAGATTTAGTTTAGTGTCCCATATATTTTTCCATGCTTTTAACAGAACTTTTACTATGTAGCCAAATCTGATACCTATCATCATTACTACTGCAAAGATACCAACAACACTCTTCAATAATCTCTCTGTTAGTACCAGATGACAGAGCAGGGAAAGAGATTAAAGACCACAGCTGCAAGTATACTAGAAAGAATACCTACTACAGCACCTGCGTATATCCAGATTAATCTTTCTTTGTTTTGTTGCTAAAAAGACTGGCTAAAGAAAGAACTATAATAAGTGCTTCTACACCTTCACTGAAGTAAAATTAACATAGAATCTAATGCGAGTATAGTTAGACTGTATCGATTTTTAGAAAGCCTGAAAATCAAGTTTTTAAGTTGATCTGATATTTTTGTTCGCCACCTTTAACCATAATAATAGGAGTTTCACTTCTACTTTAGTATATAACGAAGCGTTACGTGCGTACGAACTTTCCTTCGATAATAGACCAAACTTCAATGAATTTCTTCATGAGAACCTTTGAGCTTTGTTACCATCTTTGAATGTTGGAGTAACTTTCTTCTAGAAGTTTTATACCTTGTCTAAGTAGCTTTTTACATCTGAAGATTGTTCTAGTTTCTTACCAGCTAGAAAAATCATCAAGGTAGTTTTTAAATCTGTTAAATACATTTTTGTAGTTTGATGATCGTAAGGTCTCAACTCCATTGAGCTACGAAGAAATGACATTGTTGTTTTCGACTTTTCCATAGTAAGTTGGTTCAAGTGTTCTTACGATACCCTCATTTCTAAACCCAAGCAGCGTTGTATTTTTATATATCTCTGCTTTCATAGTTTCTACATTTTTAGTATCAATTGCTTTTTCTAGTTTATCAAAAGCAGGAAAGAGTTCTGTCTTTTAAAAGCTTTTTCTGCTTCTACATCTAGAGGATTTTGTTCATTTTCAAAAGCAGTAGGTTAGTTGATAGCTTCTCTAGTTGCTCTTCATTGATATCATTTCGATTTTTAATGTTTGTTTAACTCCAGCTTCAGAATCTGAATCGACTCAAATTCTGTTTTTAAATTCATCTATTAATTTTTTTAGCTTATCTTTATCATTGTTTGTTAATGCGGTGTGAGATCTCGTAATTTTAATAAAAAGATTACTGTATGATTCTTTTTAGCTACAGATAGTTTTTAAATATGGTGAGCTAAAAACCAGAATCACGATAAAGGCTAAAATAATCTTAGTCAAAAAAGTTTTTAGCCAATATATTCACCCTCCTTAATTCCTCCAAAACAAGCAAATAGGCTGCTACCTATATGAGTTATGTATTCATCTCATTTTATCTTCAGTTCCTAAGCTATTTTGAATTGTAATAAATTGTTTTGGATCTTTTTGGAAAAGAAATAAATAGGAGACCTGAGCCAAATTGACCTGTAGTTTCATTTATGCCGTCTGAATAAGAATACTGATCGTCTAAGTAATTCAACACCTGGTTTATGTGCTGAAATGGACATGTGAAGTTACAGGTATTAAAGGTTTCCCATCTGACCTTTCTTGTTAAGATCAATAGGTGCAAATTCATCATGCTTTCTCCGAAAGGAGCACCACTTTCTTTATATCTTCCAAAGGTATTTTCTTGTTCGTTTAAATTTGTTCTATCCCCAAGTTTCAAGGTGCATCTGAATACGTCTAACAGTCATATAACTTCCATTTTTCATCCAGTTATCTTTTATCACACCATACGATTTTTATCAAATTGCTCTTCTTTAGTAGCGTTGGCAGTACCATCTTTGAATCCAAAAAGATTACGAGGTGTTTCTGACTCGATTTCCTATTGCAGCAAAAACCCGATTGACTCCATTTTCATAGTTACTGTAGAACGAGCTTTTTCTAACTAGGTTACGAACAGCGTGAAATAGGCTACTTTGTTCATCATCTGCACATGCTTGAATACATATATCTCCACCAGTATATTTTTCTTTTAGTTGTTCCCTAGCAAAAGGTGGTAGGTCTTTAAACTCTTCAAGATTTTTATTTTCCAAGTTCATTTTTTTCAGGAAACTTGGACTAATTCCAAATGTAAGAGTTAAACGATAGGGCTTTAATCCCTACCGTTTCTCCAGTATCTTTTGGTGGTAAATAATGGTTTTAAGCGCAGGTTCGACTAGTTCGCCGTTCATTAATTTTTCACTGTATTTTGTCCATTCTTTGAACATATCAATAACATCGTCACGTTTAGTTGAGTGTAAATCTAATACTACGAAATAAGCACATTTTTGCATAAGAGTAGTAATTCCAGCCTGATGCTTTCCGTAGAATGTTATCTTTTCATCTCCATCAGCAATAACTCTGTTATTTTCAGCTTTGTTAGCGAAAAAACCTCCAAGAGCAGAGGCTCCGACAACAGCACCAGCTCCAGTCATTCCTGCTTTCAGGAAATCACGTCTTGTTATTTTTATCGATCCATTTTTTACCAGATTCTTCCATATTACTTTAGCCTCTTCGTCTAAAATTACACCCATTTGTGAAAGTGGTTCACCTAATTTAGTTACTGCTTCAGAAAGTTCTTTTGTATTTTCTTTTGTTAAGTCAGTATATAGTTTATAGTGTTTGTCATCTGTTTTGTATTTATCTAATAAACCATTGATTGTGGTAAATTTTTCAACTAAATCTTTTGCTAATTTGCTGCTCTCCTCGATTAAAGGTTTAAAGATTTTGAAGATTTCTTCAGCACCTTCTGATATTAGCTTCTAAAGTCGTAAAGGTCAGTGTGAGAGAAGATTTCTTCTTCACCTGTAAATTTTTGTGTTGCAACTTCGTTAGGTAGGTCAACAGCTCCAGTTACCATTAAGTCAGGAGTAACTTCCACAGTAGCAACTTTTAATTTTTTAATTTTTTAATGTCTTTTTACTAGTTGGTCTGCATATTCTTCAGTACCTTTTAGTAGTATTTTTCCCACATAATTTTCTATTTTGTGGAATCCACGCCATCCATCTTCAGTTTTTCTTTCTAAGTAGTCAGCAAGACGGAAGTCGATGTTTACATCTAATTCTCCAAAACTTTCAGCAATTGGTTCTGAAACGTCTATATGCCATACGAATAAGTGGATATTGTTTTTAGCTTCTTCTAGATTTCCTGCTTTAATAGTTTTTTCAGCAAATTTTTCTAGTATCTTTAAGTAGAGTATCTCACTTGATTTTCTACGAATTTTGTAAAGCCCAGTAGCTTGTTTTAAGTTGTTCTTTTGTTCCTTTGATGTATCAACTTGAGCTGATTTATTTTCTTCCCTTTTTATCTGATTTAGCAGAACATCCGCTAATAACGATAAAGTTCCCAGCTATTAGTACTAAAAATAATTTATTTTTCTCATTAATTTAAACTCACTTTCATGATTAATATTTTTCCTATTATAAATTATAATCATTATCAATTAGAAAGTAAAAGTAATTAGAAAGAAAATTTTAAAAATAAAAGTTTTATAGTAAAATAAAAATTTCTTATGAAGTAAAAATTAAATGATTTTTATGTATCAGATTAAAAACTTTAATAAAGTAAATGTAGTAATTATATTTTAAGAAATTATTTTTGTTGTATAATAACTGTATGAAAGCGTGAAAAATTATATTGAAAGTTGAAAAATGTTTGATGTATAATGAAAATAAGATTTTTAGTAAGTGATATAAAAAGATGCTAAGAACCTAAAATTAGGATTACATTATAAAATGTAATAATTAGGAATAATATGCTTTATGAAACAAAAGTTAAAAAATATTTGCAACATCAAAATGGTTTTGATTTATTAGGAGTTGCTTTTAGTAATTAGTATAGCTATCGCATCTGGATATTTAGCAACGAGATTAGATAAATTTGTAGATTGGGGATCATGGACTCGTATATGTACCATTTGGTTTAATATCGGTTATTAATGTTGGACTTTCAATGCTTTCTAACAAGATTTACTGGAAAAACTAAGTAAACTCCCGGAAATTACTTTAGGAATTATTAATGCTTTTTATCAGAGTTATTGATTATATTTTTAGGAATAAGGCTGCAATTATTATATATCCCTGTGACATTTCTAATTTATTTAGGTGCAATTTATGTCTGGAATAAAGCTACAGATAAACCTAATACATTATCTAAAGCTAAACTATATATGTTAGTGACAGGAATTGTTGTCGTTTCATTTGTATTTTCTTATGTGACAAATTATATTGGTTACAGGGGTCATATGAGTCTGTTGGCATATATAACAACAATTGCATTTGCATTCTCGTTAGTTGGAAATGGATTGAATATATTTAAATTATCAACTCAATGGCAGTTCTGGTTATTATACAATTTTTGTTCAACTTACAAAAGCAATAGTTCAAAGGAACTTCGCTAATGTTGGTAAATACATCTTCTACATTATCAACAGTGTTGGAGCACTATTTGTATGGAAAGATTCTGAGGAATAGTCTGAAAGAACCAATAGATATAGAATAAAAATACAAGAGTCTGACGATTAGGTCAGGCTCTTTGTTCTATATTTTATATTTCAACAATGTCAATAGTTGCTCGTGTTTTGTATAAATAACATCTTTCTTTCGATTAAAAATAGTAGCTTTTTCAAATTAGCTCTTTATTTTTCTTTTGATTTTACTAAGAAGTTCACGACTTGGATTCATTGCAACGGGATTGCTGACACGTCTTAGCATGTTGTAATCACCATTTGTATCACCATATGCGAATGATTCAGAAAGATTCATGTTATATTCTTCTACCAACTTATCAATCATATTGTTTTTACTATCTGCATCCCACATTGAATTACTTTCACCTGTAAATTTATCATTTTCTATAATATATTTACTACCAATCGCAAGAAACGCATGATGTTTTTTCCCCATAGCTTCAACAAGATAGTCAGGACTACCTGAGATAAAAATAATAAGGTGTCCATATGTTTTTCAATAATATTTCTGGTAAATTTATAAACGCGATCAGCTTTAAGTTCTCATTACTTGTTCAGTTGCGAAATCAATATATTTTTATGAAGACCTGTTATTGCTTGAACGTAAGCCTAGATACCCCTGAATAGATAGTTATCATAGTCTCTCAAAAACGTTTATCCCAGTTGATGTATGTATCTTTTTACGCCATTTATCCAATATCTTTCATCTACAACTTCATATTTAATTAATTTTTAAAGTGCTCTGTCATTAAAGAATCTCTATAGAGTTCCATCAATATCGAAAAATGCTGCTATCTTTTTCTTTCATATTTTGTCCTCCTAATTTTTGAATATAAAAATTTATATTTTATATTTAAAGGCGAGGTTAACTCTGCCTTTAAAAAGAAGTTTTAAAATTCTGAAGCATCTACAGAGTCAAGGTATTTTTTAAGCTCTGGCACAATATTAGAAATAGTTCCATCTTTGAATGGATTTTCTAGATTTGCTTCTTTAACTAATTCTAAGAATGGTTTAGTTCCACCTTGTTTACATAAGTGTAGGTATTCTTCCCATGCTTTTTCTCTATTTTCGTTAGCTTTTTTCCAGAATTGGAAGGCACAAACTTGAGCTAAAGTATAATCGATATAGTAGAATGGTACACTGAATAAGTGTCCTTGTCTATAGAAGAATAATCCTTCATCAAGTTCTGGAATTTCTTCGTAGTAACGTGATGGTAGGTATTTTCTTTCAACTTCTAACCATTTCATACGACGCTCTTGTGGTGTTAATTCTGGATTTTCGTATACTTCGTGTTGGAACTCATCGACAGTAACACCATAAGGTAAGAATTTAATAGCTGTAGTCATGTGGTAATACTTAAATTTATCAGTATCTTCTTTAAAGAAAAGATTCATCCATGGCCATGTTAAAAATTCCATACTCATCGAGTGAATTTCACAAGCTTCAAATGTTGGCCAAACGTAATCTGGCATATGATTTCTACTTTGGAAAACTTGGAAAGCATGTCCAGCTTCATGAGTTAAAACTGTAACATCATGCGGAGTTTGGTTGAAGTTAGCGAAGATAAATGGGGCTTTGTAATCTGGAATAAATGTACAGTAACCACCACCAGCTTTTCCTGGTTTTGTATCTAAGTCTAATAAGTTGTTTTCAGTCATAAATGTAAAGAATTCATCAGTTTCTGGTGATAATTCTTTATACATTGTTTTAGCATAATCAACAAGTGTAGGTCGGTCACCTTTTGGAGTAGGGTTACCAGATTTGAATGTTACACCTTCATCATGGAATGAAAGTTTTTCAAGTCCTAGACGATTAGCTTGTGCTTTTTTAAGTTCTTCAACTACAGGAACGATTTCTTCGAAAATTTGTTTTCTGTAGTTTGCAACGTCTTTTGCATTGTAGTCAGTTCTACGTAGACGAAGGTAAGCAACTTCTACGAAGTTATCAAATCCAAGTTTTTTCGCGATACGAGTACGAACTTTGATCATGCGGTCATATATGCTATCGTATTGTTCTAAGTTTTCTTTGAAGAATTTAGCAACAGCTTGACTTGCTGATAGACGAGTTTCACGGTTAGCATCTTGAGTATATTTAGCCATACCGCTTAGGTTATGTACTCCACCATCAAATGGGATTTTAGCACTTGAAGTAAGTTTAGTATATTCAGAAGTAAGTTTATTTTCTTCTTTTAGATCTTCAATGATTTCATCGCTGAATACTTTAAGAGAAGCTTCAATTAAGTTAAAGTAGTGCTCTCCAATTTCTTTTTTAAGTTCTTCTTTAAATTTAGAATCGAACATTGCTTTGTCGAATTTACTGTAAAGAGAATCTAGTTCAGGACCAAATTCATCCCAAAATTCTTGTTCAGCTTCGTAAAACTTATCTGTAGTGTCGATTGTTACACGAATTCCTGATAATTGTGACATTGTACTTACATTATCACGAAGTTTGTTATATTCGTTAAAAATCTCCAGTGTTTCTTCAGCGTTATTTGCCGAATTTAATTTTTCTATTAATGTTTCTAATTGTTTTTTTATTTGATCAGTATCTGGTCTAGTATATTGGTAATTTTCAAAAAGTCATAATACACCCTCCTCAAAAATCTTATTTATAAATTATCAATACTATTATGATATCATGAAATATAGAAAAACACAAAAAGTAAAATTCAGAAAAATTCTAAAAACAAAGATTGAAAAATTACACTAATATGTTTCGTAAAATAGAATTTTTTAAAAAAACTGTCGGGTAGGAAACTTTGACATTCTGAGCTATTTATGAAATAATAAAATAAGGATGAAAGACCGAGTGAAATAATTAGAAATAAAGGAGAAAAATTGATAACAACTAAAGATATAATTATTGATCCACATGCAACACTTAGAGAACGTGCTGAAGAAGTAAAAAGTCCGATTTCAGACGAAGATAAAGCTGTTTTACGTGGATTATTAGAATATGTTATTGCTTCTCAAGATGATGAGAAAGCAGAAAGATTAGGATTAAAACCAGGGATAGGATTAGCGGCACCGCAAATTAACGTTTCAAAAAGAATGATCGCAGTGCACATTCCTGATGAGGAGTTCCCAGAAGATACAGTTTCTTATGCATTGTATAATCCAAAAATAATCTCAAATTCAGCTGCAAAATGTTACTTAGCTGGTGGAGAAGGATGTTTATCTGTAGATAAAGAAATTAAAGGGTATGTTCCTCGTTATTCAAAAATTAAAGTAGTTGGTTATAATGAAAATGATGAGAAAGTTACTTTAACTTTAACAGATTTACCAGCAATTTGTTTCCAACACGAAATTGATCATCTAAATGGAGTTATGTTCTACGATCATATTAATAAAGAAAATCCATTTGATGTACCAGCCGAATACGAAAAATTATAATTTATATAGAAAAAAATACACGTAAGACAGATAAGTGTCTTGCGTGTATTTAGTTATAGTGTTTAATGAAGAAACGTAAAATTATTTCATAAAAAGTAGTAGAAATATGTTGATAAATAATATTTCATTAAGTGTTTATTTTAATAGAATAACAGTAGTAGCTATTAAAAAAATTTGATTTTTCCTAGAAATTAATTTTTGATTTATTTTTATTTTGCTACACGGTAATTTATGAAACTCTAAAAATAGATATATTAGTTTAGGAAATCTTATATACTAATATGCAAAACCATAGATATACCTTACTGATTTTCATATAATTAATTTGAAATACTTATTTATACATAATTATTTCTATATATAATAAAAACAATTTAAAAATAAAAAGGTTTACATCTGTAGTTTATATAGGTGTTTATAGAGTTTTAAAACATTGATGAAATTTTTAAAAAGATGTACATTTGTAAATGATGTGAGACAAAAAGTTAAAAATAAATACCTGATATGATAGAGTTACAGAGAAGCTAGCTTCTGTAACTCTCGCCTTTTCTCAACAGGAGTTAACCATCCTAAGGTCTGCATAGGTAGTCTATTAGAACGATAAAGATATTTCTTCATTTGGTTAATAAGATCATCATAAGAATAAAAAGATAAGTATTTATAAAAAAACGTTCATTATCATTTCTATGACTCCTTTCAACTTTACCATTATGCCATGGAGTTCTAGGTCTAATGAGTTGGTGTTTTATATCTAGCTGGTTACACAATACATCGAAAGGATGTATCTCGTTTAGTGTCCTTAAAGTGCGTAAATTCAAAAACCATTATCAGTTTGTATAATTTTTTTGGTTTGTATCCAAAGAACGAAATAGCCATCTTAACAAATTGTATAGTTGAATAAGAAGATTGTTCCTTAAAAAGGATAAATAAATCTTTCTCTAGAAGCCTCATCAATCATAGTATATTGATAAAATTTATCAGGATGTGTACCAGTGTAGCATTGTCTAGGGACATATTTCACATCAAGTTGCCATTTTTTTCTCCTAAAACTTTTGGAGTATTATAAGGTTTTGGTATATAAGGTTTAGCCTTTTTTCGATATCTTTATAAAAGCCTAATTTTCTAAGGATCCTAAATAATGAACAAGGATGTCTATTATATCTTTTATTAAATTTTTAGTTTTTGCATATAGTTCAATCATAGAAATATTAGGATTTCGTTTAATTAGATTTTTTTAATCCAAGCCAATTCTTCTGCGGTATGAGCATTTGGATGTTGAGAATGTGGTTTGTGAGACTTATCCATAAGTGATTCTTTAGTTCCATCATATTTTTTTATTCCAACGCATTAAAGATGCTTTTAGATACTTTGTAGCGTCTACAGATAAAGCTAATAGAGTTTTTTTATTTCTATATGTTTTTACCGCTGCTAATCTTGTTTCTAGAGTATGAGGTATATATCGTTGTGTTTTTTTGTAAGTTTTTCTGTTATAATAATTTTTCATAAGAGTAAATTCCTTTTTTGATTTGTCGTAATTTCATTATACAGGATTTACTCTTCTTTTTTTATATTTTTGTCTCACATCAATTGTAACACTACACATTGATGAAATTTTTAAAAAGAATAATTGATAAGAGTATAATTATTAATAGTAGGTATTAAAACTTCAATTTGTTAAAACGAATAAAAATTAATACATACTAATCTAGTTTAATATACAGAAATTATTATTGTATATAAATTAGATTTTATTTATATATTAGGAAGGAGGATAGTATTTTTAGCGTAAATAATCGCTTTTTGTAAATTGACAATTAAATATAAAAGTAGGAGGTTTTTTAAAAAAATATGAAAAAGAAGGTTCAAGAAGATAATTAGTCTACTCACAATTCCGATTTTTATTAATATCTATGGTTCTTAATAATAGTATTTTAAAGGAAGTGAAGGCAGCTGATTTAAATAACAAGGTACAATTTACAAACCTTCGTTTATTGTCAACGTTAGATGACAATGTATTACCTGGAAATGTAATGCACGGAAAGGATCAAACGGAAGCTAATGTAAATTTTGCTGGGGAATATTCATTTAATGAAGCTCCTGGTGTAATTAGAAATGGTGATAGTTTCTCTGTAGATATACCATCACCTTTAAAGTTAGAAGATGTGGAACTCCCTTTAGTTGATACTAATAGTAATGAAACCTTAGGTAAAGTAGTAGCTTCAAGTGCTACAGGTAAAATTACATTTACTTTTAACGAAAAAGTAGAAGATAAACATCATATACATGGAACATTTAAAGTTTCGGCTAAACAAACAGTAACGAATGAGGATAAGACTATTGTTTATACTCTTCCCAATGGAAAAACACAATCTATTACTTACAAAGTTTTGAAAGCTACTAATCAGAACGTAAAAGGGGAAACTGTTTATAAAGCGGGTTATGATGGTGGTAATATGAATTACTGGGTTCGAGTAAACCGCTCTAAAAAAGATTTATCGGGGAAAGTCGTTAAAATCAAGGACTTTTTTGATACAAGTAAAGGTTCATTAGCAACATATATTGAAAAATCATTCTCTCTAAAAGAAGCTGTATATACAGAAGAATCAACATATGAGAAAGATCTTGTTTCTACAGGAAAAGTATATAAGGTTACAACAGATGCAGCTGTTTATAAAGCTGATTCAGACAACACAGCCTTACTTACTTTTACAAATAGTAAAACGGGATTTGATTTATTATTACCTACTAATACAGGGACAAAGAGTTTTCTATTAGAATATAGCTCAACGTCACCTCAAGATACAACTAGATTATACAATAGTGTTGGTATGGAAATAGATGATGAAGCTCAACCTACTTGGACAGAGTGGGCAGGTAAAAAAAATACTGAGACAACACATGTTAAAGATCTTAAAAGTACAAAAGCTATTGGGGCAACGATAACTGCTGATTTAGCAGGTAAAGTTAAGATACTTAAATATGATGAGGGTGATGCCTCAGTCGTTCTTTCTGGTGTTCAGTTTGATATTAAGAAAGAAAATGGTGAATTTGTAGAAACTATTACTACAAATGAAAAAGGTATAGCAGTTTCAGGATTATTACCTGATGGAAAATATATTGCAAAAGAAAAAGTTGCTAAAGATGGTTATAAACTTAATGAAAAAGAATATCCATTTGAAATTGACTCTGCTAAGGAAAAAGCTAATAAAAAAAGAATACATCGACTTTAAACATTCCTAATAAACGAAAAACTATTGATTTTGAAGCTACGAAGGTATGGGAAAAATGGAGTTTCTTCTGATTATAAAGAAGTCAAATTAGGGTTTATATGTACATAAAGAAGGTGAAGATGCTAGTAATGCAAAACCAGTTACTGGATCATATACTCCAACCGTAACAAGTGCTAATGGTGTTTATACTTATAGATGGACAGACCAATTACCAGAAAGAAATCTTGATGGATCTAAACTAGTCTACTCTGTCCGCGAACTTCAAGAAAAGACTGATTTACCATTAGAAACAGGAGATAAAGTAACTGTAGGAGAAAGAAACTATGTAGTATCTTATAATAATGCTAAAACAGAAGTTATAAATACATATGAAGTACCAAAAACAAAGATTACCGCTAATAAAATTTGGGAAGGTGGTCAAAGTGAGGTACGTCCAACATTATTTTTCAAATTGTATCGTTCAATTAATGGAGTTGAAGAAGAGGCTAAAGTAGATAACAAAGAAGTACCTAAAATAAATGGTAGTGTAGAATGGACCGATTTACCAAAAACAACCGAGGCAGGAAGCGAATATACTTATAGTGTAAAAAGAAGTAGATGATAAAGGAAATATCTTAACTGAAAAAAACAGCGGGATATAGTGTAGAAAAACAGATAATTTAACTATTAAAAATAAGTATAGTGTTAATCCGTTAAATATAGATATAGCTGTTTCAAAAAGAATTATCAGGCAATCGTCTAGAGAAACTTAAACAAGATGAATTTGAATTTATTCTAAAAAGTGAAGATGGTAGAGAAATTCAAAAAGTTAGAAATTCTGAAAGTGGAGAAATTGTATTTAGAAATGTTAATTTTACAGAAAAAGGTACATATAATTTTGTTATAGTGGAAGTTAATGGTGGAAAAACTATTAACGGGGTAAGATATGACAATAAAGAAATTAATATCACTGTAAAAGTAACAGATGATGGGAAAGGTAATCTTACATCTGAGGTAAGTTATCCTAATAACGAAAAAAGATTTATAAATGAATACATTCCTGCAGAAAAAACAAGTGTAACATTAGGTGCTAAAAAAGTACTTGAAGGGAAAACACTAGAAGAAGGAAAATATAGTTTTTGAGTTGAAAGACGAAAAAAAGATAAAGTACTTCAAACAGTAACGAACAAAGCAGATGGAACAATATCATTTGCGGGAATCGAATATGACGAAAGTCAAGTAGGTACACATAAGTATAAAATATCAGAAGTTGCAGGGAACGAACCAGGTATTACATATGATAAAACTGTGTATGAAGTAGAAGTGAGTGTAACAAAAGATACACAAGCAAATAGACTAAATGCAACAGTATCAAAAACACCTGAAGAATTAAAATTCACAAACCAATACACTCCTGCAGAAAAAGCAAGTGTAACATTAGGTGCTAAAAAAGTACTTGAAGGAAAAACACTAGAAGAAGGAAAATATAGTTTTGAGTTGAAAGACGAAAAAGATAAAGTACTTCAAACAGTAACGAACAAAGCAGATGGAACAATATCATTTGCGGGAATCGAATATGACGAAAGTCAAGTAGGTACACATAAGTACAAAATATCAGAAGTTGCAGGGAACGAACCAGGTATTACATATGATAAAAACTGTGTATGAAGTAGAAGTGAGTGTAACAAAAAGATACACAAGCAAATAGACTAAATGCAACAGTATCAAAAACACCTGAAGAATTAAAATTCACAAACCAATACACTCCTGCAGAAAAAACAATTGTAACATTAGGTGCTAAAAAAGTACTTGAAGGGAAAGCACTAGAAGAAGGAAAATATAGTTTTGAGTTGAAAGACGAAAAAGATAAAGTACTTCAAACAGTAACGAACAAAGTAGATGGAACAATATCATTTGCGGGAATCGAATATGACGAAAGTCAAGTAGGTACACATAAGTACAAAATATCAGAAGTTGCAGGGAACGAACCAGGTATTACATATGATAAAACTGTGTATGAAGTAGAAGTGAGTGTAACAAAAGATACACAAGCAAATAGACTAAATGCAACAGTATCAAAAACACCTGAAGAATTAAAATTCACAAACCAATACACTCCTGCAGAAAAAACAATTGTAACATTAGGTGCTAAAAAAGTACTTGAAGGGAAAGCACTAGAAGAAGGAAAATATAGTTTTGAGTTGAAAGACGAAAAAGATAAAGTACTTCAAACAGTAACGAACAAAGCAGATGGAACAATATCATTTGCGGGAATCGAATATGACGAAAGTCAAGTAGGTACACATAAGTACAAAATATCAGAAGTTGCAGGGAACGAACCAGGTGTAACATATGATAAAACTGTGTATGAAGTAGAAGTGAGTGTAACAAAAGATACACAAGCAAATAGACTAAAATGCAACAGTATCAAAAAAACACCTGAAGAATTAAAATTCACAAACCAATACACTCCTGCAGAAAAAGCAAGTGTAACATTAGGTGCTAAAAAAGTACTTGAAGGAAAAACACTAGAAGAAGGAAAATATAGTTTTGAGTTGAAAGACGAAAAAGATAAAGTACTTCAAACAGTAACGAACAAAGCAGATGGAACAATATCATTTGCGGAATCGAATATGACGAAAGTCAAGTAGGTACACATAAGTACAAAAATATCAGAAGTTGCAGGAACGAACCAGGTGTAAACATATGATAAAACTGTGTATGAAGTAGAAGTGAGTGTAACAAAAGATACACAAGCAAATAGACTAAATGCAACAGTATCAAAAACACCTGAAGAATTAAAATTCACAAACCAATACACTCCTGCAGAAAAAGCAAGTGTAACATTAGGTGCTAAAAAAGTACTTGAAGGAAAAACACTAGAAGAAGGAAAATATAGTTTTGAGTTGAAAGACGAAAAAGATAAAGTACTTCAAACAGTAACGAACAAAGCAGATGGAACAATATCATTTGCGGGAATCGAATATGACGAAAGTCAAGTAGGTACACATAAGTACAAAATATCAGAAGTTGCAGGGAACGAACCAGGTATTACATATGATAAAACTGTGTATGAAGTAGAAGTGAGTGTAACAAAAGATACACAAGCAAATAGACTAAATGCAACAGTATCAAAAACACCTGAAGAATTAAAATTCACAAATACGTTTGTACAAAAGATGATTGATATACCAGTAACAAAAGTGTGGAATGACAATAATAATAATGATGGTAAACGACCAAATAATGTAGAAGTCGAATTATTAGAAAATGGATCATCTACAGGGAAGAAACTAATCTTAAGCTCTGAAAACAATTGGAAAGGAAGTTTCCAAAACTTAGTCGCAGAAAAAGATGGGAAAGCTATTAATTATTCTGTTGTAGAAGTTGCAACTAATGGATACCAAGCTTCTGTGACAGGTGATGTAAATACTGGATATACTATTACAAATAGTTATTCTAATGAGACAGTAAATATTAAGGCTGTCAAAAATTGGGATGATGGTAATAACCAAGATGGTAAGAGACCATCTGAAATAAAAAAATTAATTTATTAGCTGATGGTAAAAAAAGTTGAAACTAAAACAGTAAAAAGCAGATCAATCAGGAAAAATGGGAAGTATCATTTACTGGAAAGCCGAAATATAAAGATGGTAAAGAGATAAAAATATACTATTACAGAAGAAGCTGTGAATGAGTATACAACTACGACTACTGATTTTAATGTAGTTAATAAATATGTTCCGAAAGTAGTAGAATTTCAAGTTACGAAAATTTGGGATGATGCAAACAATCAAGATGGTAAGAGACCTTCGACTATACAAGTTCAACTTTATAAGTCTATAGAGGGTTCTGTGGAAACTCCTTTACCAGATAAGATTTTAACACTCGAAGAAAAAAGGGCAAAATAATCCGAATAAATGGACTGGTATTTTTACAAATTTACCGAAATATGAAAATGGTAAAGAAGTAAGTTATTCAGTTAAAGAGATTAATGTTCCAGAAGGTTATGTTTCAAATGTTGTTGGTAAAGAAATTACAAATAGTCATACTCCAGAAGAAATAGTAATAGAAGGTACTAAAGTATGGAATGATAATAATAACCAAGATGGAAAAACGTTCGAAAATCATAAGAGTTCAGATTTTAAATGGTGAAAAAGTTGTTGATGAAATAGAAGTATCAGAAAAACTAATTGGACATTTAAATCAAAAATCATTGCCTAAATATGAGAATGGTAAAGAAATTAAATATGCAGTTAAAGAAATGGAAGTAAAAACATATTCTACTGATATTTCAAAAAGATGATAATGGAAAAATATACAATAACAAATACTCATGAACCAGAGAAAAATAAGTCTTCAAGGACAAAAAAATTTGGGATGATATGAATAATATTGATCAAATAAGACCAGTATCAATAACTGTTAAACTTTATGCGAATGGAGAAGATACAGGAAAAACAGCGACTGTTACGGAAAAATAATGGTTGGAGATATGAATTTTCAAATTTAGATAAATATAAAGATGGAAAGTTAATTACTTATTCGGTTAAAGAAGTGAATATTCCAAACGGTTATGAGGTTGAAGAAAATGGTATGAATATAATAAATCATCATAAGCCGAATAAACCGAAGGATCCAGAACCGAATAAAACTAAAAATCCAGAACCAAAAACTATTAATCCAGATAAATCAAGAGAACTAGATAACAATAAAAAAATTACCACTTACTGGTAGTGAATCTGGAAATTCTTTATTAGGATTAATATTGTTAGGTGTTGGTACTAGCTTGGTTGCGTATAAACGTAGAAAAGAAGATTAAATAAATTAAAAGCGAGAAAATATTTTCTCGCTTTTTTTCTTTTTTTATAATATTTCTTTTTCTTTCATATTGTAATGCAGATAAGCATCGATAAAAATCGATTATCTCACCATCCATTACTTTGTCTACTGTGG